>Ga0302325_10017796_pt1 | contig 14998 bp, 5 predicted proteins | sample Palsa_T0_2_FD_201948 | JGI IMG/M metagenome (GOLD analysis project Ga0302325, IMG submission 201948) | Peat permafrost microbial communities from Stordalen Mire near Abisko, Sweden - Palsa_T0_2 | ecosystem: Environmental > Terrestrial > Soil > Palsa > Peat permafrost | place: Sweden: Abisko... | reverse complement strand
TCACGGACTCGGGCACGGGAACGACGACCGTTCCGATTACGGTCACGGCGGGCGCCAGTGTACTCGTGGTTCAGGTCGAAGATCATGGCGCCACCGCCGGGAGCGAACCGAGCACGCTAATTTGGAATGGCGCGACCCTCACGCTCGGAATCGAAGAGGATCATAGCGCAGGAACCACGCGTGGGTCGGCCATCTATTATCTCTATAATCCACCCGTGGGGAGCGCCGTCAATTTGACCGTGACCGTGCCGACCTCGGGCGATACAGGGGTCACTTGGTTTACCCTCAATGGGGTCAATACGGCGATCGCTCCGCTGGCCACCGGCACTAATACAGGCGGAGGTTCGGCCGCCAATCTGTCGGTGGCGGCTATTGCGGCGGCCGGCTCCTGGGCCGTGGACAACTCCACCTACGCCACCACGGGTGCCACGCCAACGGTAACCGGCACCGGGGGAACGCCCACCACGGTGGTGGACGGAACAGCCAACGGCTCCACAACTTATTCGGGGGGGTATATTTCCGGTCTAAGCGCCGGCACCGACACCTTGGAAGTCAATTGGAACAACACGGGCGCTAACACGGCCGCTCAAAAAGCCAATTTCGGCGCGCTCGTTTTCACGCCTGCTGGGGAGGTCCCACCGCCCGTCACGGTCACTTCCGTTGTCCCCAGCCCCGCGACTCCGACCCTCGGCCAAAGCTTTACGGTCACCGCCAACGTCACCTATCTGGGCGGCGTAACGCCCAGCGCCACTGCCACGCTCAATGCCAGCAGCGTCAATCCGGCGGACTCGTCCGTGGCCATGGTTCAGCAGTCGTATAATGCTGGCACGGGCGTTGCCGTTTATACCAACACACTCACCGTGTCTCAGACAGCCTCAGGGGGGGCCAAGACCTTGACGGTGGTGGCCAGCGACACGGCGGGTGATCTGGCCACGAACAGCGGGGTCGTGACGGTTTCGGCGGGGATCTCCGTTCAGGATGGCGGTATCAACACGCAGACTTTCTTCGCTACTGCGGTTGCCAGCGAGAACGTGACTGTCACTCCGGGGGCAACCGCGCTGGTGGTCCTTTTTGAAGACCATGGGGCTACGCCCGGCAAGGGCGAGCCTTCCTCGGTGTCGTGGACCGTCAACGGCTCCAACTACACCCTCCTCGAAGCCGTTGAGAGCGCCCATTCTCAGACCACAGGACGCGGCGAAGCGATTTACTACTTGTATAATCCACCGGTCACCGCAGGGACTGCTCTGAGCGTGACAGGTCAAGGCGGAACGGCCAACTGCTGGATGACATGGTTCACCCTCAGCGGTGTGGGCACAACGACTCCGCCGCTGGTCGGGTCCGCCAACACGGGCGCCAACGCCTCAGTCAACACCCTCACCTTTTCCATTCCGGGCATACCCGGTGGAGCTTTTGCCGTCTTCAACGAAACCTACGCTAGCACAGAAACAGCCCAATCCTACACCGACAACAGCGTCTCGGCTGCTTACAATTATGATCCGGGCGATGGCAGCAGCACGGTGGCGAATGGCTATTTTAACAGCCTCAGCCCCGGCGCGCAGAACTTTAACGCTACGGTGACTTCTGGAAACGGCGCGCAAAAAGCCAATTTCGAAGCAGCCGTCTTCTTGTCTCCCGTTGCTATCTCGACGGTCTCAGCCACGCCCAATCCAGCGACCAGCGGACAGAAAGTGGCTCTGAGCGTTACTGTCTCGTCTAGCGCAGGCTCGATTGCGAGTGTCGCCGCCGTGGCCAGTTCTGTCGGGGGACCGGCCAGCCTGCTGCTTAACCTGTCAGGAACCGCCAATGTTTTCACCAACAGTTTTGTGCCTGTGACCAACGTCTTTCCCACCAGCGTGGCATTGCCTTTCATCGTTAAAGACAGTGTGGGCAATCTGGTCAGCGGCAGCATTCCGTTCATCCTCGAGGGCACGAATATTACCTGGAATGGCGCCGCCACGCCGAACAACACCTGGGCTGCCGGCGGGAACTGGGTGGGCGGAGCATCGCCCGGGTTGAGCAGTCAAGTGACCTTTGCGGGGATCACTCAAACCAATGTCAACATGGAAAGCAGCTACACGTTGAGCGGATTGAACTTCAGTAACAACGCCGGGAGCTTCGACATCACCAACGCGCTCGATTCGCTCGACTTGGAGAGCAATAGCGCCATCATCAACTTTTCCGCCAACACAGAAACACTGGGCGTTCCCATTCAGCTTGGCGGCGCACTTTCAGTCACTGCTGGACCCGGCAACCTGGTTTTCACCCAGCCCATCAGCGAACTCAACGCGGGCACTGGCCTTGTAACCATAACAGGTCCAGGCGCCACGATCCTTGACGGGACCAACACCTTTACTGGGAACATGGTTATCAACAGTGGCACGCTCATCATTGCTGCCAGCGCCGAGCTAGGCAGCGGCGCTTATCCGGGGACCATTCTTAACGACGGCACTTTGGACATTTATGCGACGAACGCAGAAACTCTAACAGGCGTCATCTCCGGGACAGGCGGATTGACGGTGGGCGCCACAAACTCGACGCCGGGAACCGTATTATTGGAACTGAACAATACCTTGGTTGCTGAAGCTTACGCGGGACCGACAGTTGTCAATGTCGGGGAGCTTGACTTGGATTTTGGCAATAATGCGCTCAGCGGCATCTACGCAAGCAGCTCGCTGACCATTAACAGTAATGGTCTAACCAAGGTTTTAGCTGACAACTCCCTGTCCGGAAGCGTCGCTCCTCTCGGCGCTTTGCCCATCACCATCAACGCCGGCGGCGTTCTGACAGGTAATGCCAGCTCCTCCCATCTTTCGGGGCTATTGACGCTTAACGGAGGCACTCTCGACGACACCGCCGGTAATTTGGCTTATGGCGCATGGGACTTGGACGACGGAATGGCCACCGCGGGAGGCCCCGTCACCTCCACCATCGCCTCCCCGTCCGTTATTCCTTCCCAAGCAGGAGGAACCATCTTCAACATTCCCAACGGCGGGACACCGAGCGGGGTTGATCTGAGCATCACGGGCTTTCTCGAAGATGGCTCCCTCACTCCCGATACAGGCGTGATCAAGAACGGCGCCGGCACCATGCAACTGAGCGGCGTAAACACCTACCAAGGCCCCACCACGATCAACGCGGGCACGTTTGTCCTGGCCGATCCAGGACAGTTGAACGTCGGCTCTTATGCCGGCAATATCATGAACAACGGCGCCTTCATCTCCACCACCACGGCCGGGCAAACCTTGTCCGGGATCATCTCCGGAACAGGCTCCCTCGAAGTAACCGGAATGGGAGCATCGTTGTCTCTTTCCGGCGTTGACATCTATTCCGGGCCGACTATTGTCGGGCCGGGGGCCACTTTGTTTGCGGGCTCCATCAGCAATTCACCGAGCATCACCATTTCCAACACCGCAACTTGGGATGTGAGTTCGGCCTCTCCTGTTTTTGATCTTCTCCCAGGCTTCGACCTGTATGCCGGAGGTGTGGTCAACGGCCCATTCACCACTTCTGCCACCAGCGCCATTTACCCAGGGACTGATGGCACCTACGGCACGAATACCTTTAACACCAGCTTGACTTTGGGCGCCGGTGCGACTCTTAATTTTGATGTCGGCGCCATTTACAATGGGTCCAACGACCAGCTTATCGTGAGCGGGCCGTTGAATGTGGGGAACAATGTTTTCATTCATTTCAAAGCTCCCAGTTCATCATCCAGTCTGGACTCCTCCGGCAACGACTATGTCCTGATCCAGGCGTCCAGCATTTCAGGCAACTTCGCTACGGCCCCGGCTTTTGTCTTGGGTTGGGTGCCGGTCAATGGCGGCCATTTTACCGTCGTGACCGATCATACTCTAAACCAGGTAAGATTGCATTATTCCGCCACCGCAGCGCCGCTGATTACAAGTGCCAGCGCTACTCCTTCGCCGGTGGTGTGCTATGGATCGTTGTCCTTCAGTGTCAATGTCACGCCTGGAGCCGGCACGGTGACGAATGTCAGCGTCAGCCTGGCTGCCTTGGGTGGCACATCCCTGGCTTTAGTGCAGCAAGGCACAAGCAGCATTTATACCAATACCATTACCGTTCCGCCGGGGGCCGTCCCTGGCACCTACAATTTGACGGCGTCGGCCACGGATACCACTCCATTGAGCGCGGCCGGCGATATTTCATTTGTAGTCTCCGCCGCCACAGAAACATGGGACGGCGGCGGCGTGAATGAGAATTGGGACACCGCCGCCAACTGGGTGAGCCTGCAGCCGCCGGGATACTTCGGCGACAACTTGGTCTTTAGCGGCACGACTGGATTGACGCCAATCCTGGATCAAGACTACACGGTTCAATCCCTGACCTTCAGCAGCACGGCCGGAGCCTTCGCCTTAACCAATGCGGCCGGTGACTACCTAAGCCTGGCGCCCAATTGCGGAGTGACCAATAATTCCGCCAGCGCGCAAGCGTTTAATTTGCCAGTCGTGCTGGAAGGGGCCGCAACGCTCAAATCGGCTACGGCTTCCGACTACCTGGTATTTAATCAGCCCGTCAGCGACACTTCTGGAACGGGCCAGATCGTGAACGCGGGTGGGACTAATGTTCTCAACGGGACCAACACCTACGGTGGCAATACAGTGGTCAATGCCGGCGCGCTGACCATCGGGCCTGGCGGTGATTTGGGCGATCAGGGAAACGGCACCGGCGGCATCTACGCGGCGAACATCATTAACAACGGCACCTTTAACTTTGACGGGGCACAGGCGCCGACCGGACCTCAATTGTTGTCGGGCGTCCTCTCCGGGTCCGGCAAATTTAACATTATCGGAGGCGGAACGAACAACGGCCCTGTCCTCACTTTGAGCGGTCAAAGCACATTCACCAATAATCTGACGTTGACCAATACTTATGTTTCTGTGACTGCTTCGGCGGCGGGGAGCCTGAACAGCGGGCCTTTGGGAAGCCCAACCAACAATGGTTCGGTTATAATCAATAGCAACGCGCTTCTCTCGTTCGATGCCACGGGCGGCTATGAGGTTTACCCCTTCAATTCTGGTGTGCCTAATCAGAGTTTTGTCCTTAACCAAGGAGGCGTTGCGCAGATCACTACAAGCACGACCCCGCTTGGCCCGTTGACCATGAACGGCGGCGTTTTAAGCATTCAGACCACCGGATCAACGGGAACAGAGCCGATTCAATTAAGCTCAACCGTCACTGTGGGGGGAACTTCGGCTTCCCTCATCACAAACAATCCCGGGATTGACTCCACCGTATCCGGGTTGAATCTGGGTTATTACGCTCTGGCCGGAAACACTACCTTTACAGTCGCATCGACCGGTTCCTCAGGCCCCGACTTGATCGTGGCAGCGCCATTGGCGAACGTCTCGATCGATGGCGGCACCAGCGGTATTCTAAAAGCGGGCGCGGGCACCATGGAAATCGCCGACATGTATAATACCTATACCGGCTCAACCACGATCACCGCCGGGACCCTCCTCCTCGCCGATCCGGGCCAGTTGGGTTTTGCGAACGTCGGCAATTACGCGGGTATTATCGGCAATAGTGGCACGTTTATCGTAAGCACCACTGAGGGCCAGACGTTTTCAGGGATCGTCTCCGGGTCTGGCAGTCTGATAGTTGGAACAAATCAGCCTGTGACGGTGAATCCCAATGCCACCTTAACCTTGACCGCCGCGAACACTTATACTGGATCGACAATCATCGGTCCTGGCGGCGATCTTGTCTTGCAAGGCTCCATCAACAATTCCGCCTTGATTGATGTGCGGAACTTGGGAATCCTTGACTTGACCGGCCTTCCTGGGTTCACCGTCAATCCGGGCCAAACCTTGCGCGGCAGCGGAAACATCCTCCAAAATGGCAGCGTTACCATCACCAATAACGGCACTTTGGCCGCCGGGGAGAGCAACACCATGGGCACGCTCACCTTGAGCGGCCCCTTGACGTTGACCAGCAGCAGCACAACCACCTTGCGTCTTAACAAAACAGGAGGCGTCCTGACGAGCGATTTGGTTGCAGGCATCGGGGCCGGCAATGCCACTTACGGCGGAACATTGACGGTCACCAACACGGGCACGGGCACTTTGGCTCTGAATGACAGCTTCACCCTGTTTGGGGCCACAAGTGGAATGGGCAATTTCTCCAGCATTATCAGCGCTCCCCCTGGTTACGGCTTCACCTTCTTCCCGAACAGCGGAGTGTTGACTGTGACCACTGTGCCACCAACCGTCGGAACGAACATTACGTACTCGGTCAGCGGCAAGACGTTGACGCTCTCGTGGCCTTCAACTTACCTCGGTTCGACCTTGCAATCCAATTCGATCAGCCTGGCCAACACCAATGACTGGTTCAATGTGGCCGGATCCACTACGGTGACCACGGAAAACCTCACGATCGGCGGCGGGAACGTGTTCTACCGTCTAATAACTCCTTAAAGCATCCCAAGATGCATCAGCCCCTCTCACCTTTTGAAGAGCTGGGCCGTCTTTTTTATTCATGAAAATTATAGATTCACTAAGAGCGTGTTTTAAAAATGCGAGGGGTTCTGCGGCAAGGGATTTTGGCCCAGCCCTTGCGTGCAAGGGCTGGGCCAAAAGCACTGCCGCCCGAAGGGTTTTCGCGCCAAAGGCCCTCTGGCTTCGTTGCGCCTCGGTCGCAGCCCCGCTTTGGGGATGCTTCCGCCTTCGCCTGGCTACGGCGAGACAAGCCCTCGGCACGCCTCGCCATAGGGCCTTTGGCGCGAAAACAGAACCCCTCGTATTTTTAAAACACGCTCTAAATCCTCGAGCAGGCAGGCCCAGCCAGAAGTCAACCGCTGGGCTGGGAATTCAAATTTTGGGATTGGGCCGGGCTTTCACTTTAATTGAACTGTTGGTCGTCATTGCCATCATCGCGATCCTGGCCGGCATGTTGCTTCCATCATTGGCGAACTCGAAAATGAATGCGCAGTCCACCAATTGCAAAAGTAATCTCAAGCAAATGTGCCTGGGCTACGCCATCTACCGAGGTGATAACAACGGTCAAATGATCGGCAAAGTGAACACGAGTGGAGGCGCCGACGTTGACGATAATGTTGAATACGAATGGTGCAACACGTTAAGTCCCACTTGGAACAATAATTCCAACATTCTCTTATGTCCCACCTGTAAAACGCTCACCCCGGCGCAATATGCCGCCGGCTATAACAATCCCAGCGGCGACATGCCTTGGTGCGACGCCCAGGGCCAGTACACCTCGGTATCCTGTTACACTCTTAATGGCTGGTTGTATGACACTACGGACACTTTTAGCATGGAGGATCCTCAAGATCGGTTTAACAAGGAAGCAAATGTCTTCAGAGCGTCCGCCACACCCGTCCTCGGCGATGGGTCCTGGATTGATTGTTGGCCGTGCGCGGGTGATTTAAATGGCTATATCCTCGATCTTTACTCTGCCAACGGCGGTCTCAATGGCGCCGGCGGGGGCTGCATTGTGGGTGGCGGGGGCGGGATTGGGAGAATGCTCTACGACCGTCATGGAGGCGTCAATCCCCGCAAGGCGCCGAACGGCATTAAGTCGCCCCAGCGCATACCGGGAGCATCGAATTACGGATTTTTCGATGCCCATGTTGAAACGGTGCCCTTGAACAACATTTTCAATTATTATTGGAACTTTCGTTCGGTCATTTCGGCGAATCCTTGGGTCGCTTATATTCCAGACCCCTAAGCCCCTCCACCCACTCGGTCCTTGCGCGGCTGGGAAATTCCAGATGAAAACGATCAATTTATTTGTCATCCTGTTTGCCTTGGCGGCAAATGTTGCCGAGGCTCAAACGCCTCCGGTTGGAACAAATTCCTCCTACCCCCTCGTGTTGTTCAGACACGCTCTAAGCGGCAACAACTCCCTCGTCCAGTCGAAATCCGAGGCCAATGCCTTCCGTGCTTGAAGTTTGCTTCGAAATGTGGCAGGAGTGCTTTTTTATGGATGATACGACTGATCGATCGACGGAAGATACCGCGAGTCCCCCCAAACGTGGAATGCGGTTGTGGATCCCGGCCATCATCATTGCGGTGGCGGCGGCGAACATCATCCGGCTGCAAGCCATGCCGGAGCTGGATGCTCTGCCAAAGCGCTTTTGGTCGCTGCTTTCGGCTCTCGCGGCGGTTCCGTTTCTTCTAATCTGGTGGCTCTTCCTGTCGCGGCTTCGTTGGCGCGTGCGGCTTGTTGGAGTGGTTGTGGCTGTGTTAAGTGTCGTAGGGTTGGGAAGGCTCGTGCGCGTTGATGGTTCGCTGGGCACAGGGCAGCCGATTATTGTTTGGAGTTGGACACCTCGAAAAACGGGCGAGTTGGCGGGCAACACGCCAGTCTCTCCCGCGAGCGCCGGGGCCGCGCTGGAAGGTGAGATGGACTATCCCGGATACCTTGGCGCCACTCGCTTGGGCGCGGTGGGGGGCATCGGCTTGGAGAGCGATTGGGGCGCGCACCCGCCGCAGGAGCTTTGGCGTCATCCGGTTGGGTTGGGATGGTCGGGGTTTGCGGTGTCCGGCGGGAGGGCGATCACGCAAGAGCAGCGCGGGCCGAATGAACTGGTCATTTGTTATGCGCTTGACAGCGGATCGGTGCTGTGGGAGCACACCAACGAGGTCCGGTTCTCCGACAATATGGGCGGCGACGGCCCGCGCGCCACGCCGACGATTGCGAGCTCGCGAGTGTATGCCCTGGGCGCCACCGGCATTCTCGATTGCCTCGCCGCAGGCACAGGCAAAGCCATCTGGACGCACGACATCCTCAAGGAGAATTCAATTCCCAACATGCCGTTCGGCAAAACATCCTCACCTCTCCGCGTGGACGATTTGGTCGTCGTCACCGGTGGCATGGCGAATAAATTCACGCTGCTGGCCTATCGCTGCGCGGACGGAGCCGCGGCATGGCAGACCGGCGTTGACCAAGCTAGTTTTACGTCGCCGAGCGTTGCCACTCTCGGCGGGCAGCGTCAGATTCTCTCGGTCAACGCGGCCAACGTTTGCGGTTACGACCCCAAAAATGGCCGGGAGCTCTGGCACTACGCTTGGGGGAGCGACAAATGGCCAAAGTGCGCGCAACCCGTCGCTCTGGACGATAATCGTATCCTGCTCTCGGCCAGCTTTCAAAATCCGACAACGCTTTTGCGTGTGACGCGCGGCGCTGACGGCAAATTCTCTGTCAGCGAAATCTGGAAGAACCACAATCTAAAGGCAGCTTACAACAACATCGTCACACATAACGGCTGCGCCTTTGGGCTGGACGATGGTATCCTTGTCTGCCTTGATCTCGCCACGGGAGAACGCAAATGGAAGGATGGCAGGTATGGCAAGGGCCAGGTTCTCCTTGCCGACGATCTGCTGCTCATTCAAACCGAGTCAGGCCCGGTCGCGCTCGTAGAGGCAAGCCCAGCGGGTTTTCATGAGCTTGCCAGCATTCCGGCCTTGCACGCCAAGACTTGGAACACTCCTGCCCTTGCCGGCCAATATCTTCTAGTCCGCAATGACCAGGAGGCAGCGTGTTACAAACTTCCCCAACGCAAGGCGGGTGCTGTGGGATTGAATCCTTAAATTAGTTGGTTCAAATCTTTTGTGTGAGCGCGAGCTTCCCAGAGCGAGCTAATCGTCGCGCCTGGGAAAGCGAGGTGAAGTGCAACATAATAAAGAAGGGGACTAAAAATGCCGGGATGATCACCAGGGGTAAACTTGACATGGGGCTCGTGGTGACGTTCCCCGTGAGTCCGTGAAGGAAGCCTGAACATATTGTCCCCATTGACACAGCGACAACGAGATCAAGAACCCCCAGCATATTCCATATCACATACTTTCGACGGGTCGCGAAGGACGGGTCGCGAATAAGCCCGAGCACGATCCCTGGCGCAGTGAACCCGACCGCCATGTCCCCGAGACCGGCCGGGAAAGCGAACAGTCCGGGCAGAACACCTTGCGCATAAAGCGAGAGGAAGCCCAAGCCGGCCCACCGCCACGCCTGAATCGCGGCCGCGAGCCGGAGGTCGAAGCCGAGGACGAACTCCCGGAAGGCGCTCCATCCGAAGTAGGCCGCAAAAAAAACACCCAAAGGAATGGCGAAGCCGAAGAAAATCGGCAGGGGTGGTGAATCCGGAGGTCGGAAGAATGCCCCTTGAGTTCCAAGGAGCAATACAAGCCCAAGCCACACGACCATTGCCACCATAACAACCGACCTCGCGCTCAGGTGGTTAACACCAGGTTCCGAAGCCACGATTTCGTTGAGGCTTCCCATTCTGTCATTTTTCATGTTCATATACTTTGTCCTTTCATTTTTGTTTTGTTTTTTTGATTACGGTCTGCATCCATTTCTATGGTTTGAGGGTAGGATTTGGTTCAATATGACTTTCACTCGACGGATTCAATTGCGACTTTGGTTGATAACGTGGTGTGCATATACACTTTAAGGTGCCAAAAGGCTCATTGTCATTCTTGTTGTAATTACTCGTTCAATTTCATCGCCACGTCTTCCAAATCCCTGATAATGGCGGACCAGCGTTCCTGGCCCAGGATCGCGACTACTTTGTCTTGGGCGGAGCGCCAGGCCGGGAGCATTTTGGCCAAAGCCGTGCGCCCCTTTTCGGTAATCTGAACTTCCACACGACCGCCCCGTCCGCCGCCTTTGGCGCGCACCAAGCCGTCCCGTTGCAAAGGGCGAAGATTTCGTAACAGCGTCGTGCGCTCCATTCCAAGCCATTCACTCAATTCTGCCATGCCCCACCCATTCTTGGCCTGTAAAGCCTCAAGGATCGGCGTTTGTGTGGGGCGAATGCCGTGTCGGCGCACTTCCGAATCGAAGAACTGCGTCACGGCGCGCGCCACCCGGCGCAGGTTAAAACACACGCAATTCTCCATGGACGACAAATCGAATTTCTTCGCCATGTATGTGCATATACACACAAAACGACATATTGTCAAATTCTTTTTTTAAGTGGGCGCAATTGTTGGCTGGTTAAATGCCTTCGGCCGGTAAGGGAAACGAACCCTCGATTGCATTTCCGGTCCCAAGCATTTTTATTTAACTCGTAATATATCTTTCTTGAACAAGCTTGACCCCCTTGAACGTTAGCATTATTATTAGCAGCGTTATGGCAAGCATCCATCGAAGACCCAATACAACTTATTGGCATGACGCGTGGCGTAACTCCGACAACAAACTCAATGAAGACAAACCCAGCCATCAAGCAAAAATTGGCCGCATGGTCCGCCTCTTTTGCCCTCTTGGCCCTGTTGCCAACCGCTTTCGCGCAGACGTTGACCCATCGCTATAGTTTCTTCCATGAAGCCAACGGCAGCACGACTGCTGTGGATTTAGTCGGGGCCGCCAACGGCACCCTTGCGGGCGCAGCCGCCATTACCGGGGGCCAACTGGTGTTAAACGGGGCCAGCGGTTGTTACGCCAATCTGCCCGGCGGACTGATTACCGGCTACTCCGCTGTGACCATTGAGGCCTGGGCCAATTACGGAACGCTCCCGGCCAACTGCTACCTGTTTTCCTTCGGCAATACTGATGGGAGCGGCAACGGAGAAGACTACATCTTCTGCGCGCCCCAGGCCGCGCGCATTACTATTAGTGGAGTGGACCCTGGATATAACGGCGAACAGAACGCCACTTGCAGCGGGTGGTCCGGCAAGAATAATCTTCACGTCGTTGCTGTCTTCAATCCGCCGCTGGGCTATTTGGCCGTTTATACAAATGGTGTCCTGGCCGGTGTTAACAATGCCGAAACAATCGCCTTCTCCTCCGTGAATGACGCTTACAACTACATTGGCAGGTCCCTTTACACTGCCGACCCTTATGCTCCGATAAAAGTCGATGAATTCCGCATTTGGAGTGGCGCCCTTAACGGTCTTCAGGCGGCTGCCGACTACCTGGCTGGGGATGCCGTCACCAACGCCAATCCCGGAACGGTGACCAATCTCCAGTTGCAGCTTTCCTCATCCATGCTCCTGGGCGCCAAACAAAATGCCACTGTGACCGCGCAGACAACGGAAATCTCCTATCCGGTGGACATCACAAAGTTTTGTTCTTATTCCTCCAGCAATACCAATATCGTTACCGTCAGCGGCGCCGGCCTCATCACAGCCGTCGGGCCGGGGACTACCACCATTACGGCCCAATACGCCGGCGTTTCTACACCGCAATCTGTAACCGTCACCGTGCCTCCGGCGGTTCTGACCCATCGCTACAGTTTCTTCAGCGAGCCGAACGGAAGCCTGATCGCTACGGACACGGTCGCCTCGGCCAATGGCACACTCAATGGCAGTGCTGCCATCACGGGCGGACAACTGGTGTTAAACGGAGCTGCTGGAGCATACGTCTCTTTGCCAGCCGGCATCATCACCAGCGCCTACTCCGGCGTCACCATTGAAGCGTGGGCCAGCTTTGGAACGCTTCCCGTCAACTGTTTCTTCTTCGGTTTCGGCAATACTGATGCCAGCGGCAATGGCGAGGACTACATTTTTTGCGCGCCGCAGGCCGGGCGCGTGGCCATTACTGGCGCCGACCCTGGTTACACGGGCGAACAAAACGCCGCCAGCGGCGTCAACTGGAGCGGGCAGACCAACCTGCATTTTGTCGCGGTCTTTGAACCGCCGGCGGGCTATGTGTCTCTCTACACAAACGGTGTTCTGGCCGCGATCGACAACGATGTCACCACCCCTCTCTCCGCCATCGATGACGTTTACAGCTACATCGGACGCTCGCTTTACACGGCAGATCCCTATGCCCCTGTTAATGTCGGGGAGTTCCGCATTTACAATGGGCCATTGACCCCGCAACAGATTGCGCTTGATGCCGCTTCCGGCCCTGCTCAAATCATCACCAACCCGGGTGCGTTGATATCGCTACAACTGGCATTGTCGAATCAGATGGCTGCGGGCGCGACACAGCAGGCAGTCGTGCTGGGCAATTTTGCCAACGTGAGCAACGTCAACCTTTTCACCTATGGACAGCCAACAGTCGGTTCAACCAACGCGGGCGTCCTGAGCATTTCCGCGACAGGACTCATCCGTGCTATCGCGCCGGGACCCGCCAGTGTTGTCGCGACCTATGGTGGTTTGAGCGTGACCAACAGCGTCACGGTGGCTGGGTTTGTGACCAATCAGTTTGTGTTCGACAGCTTCAGTGACGGTTTCTGGACCATGATCAACCAGGGCAACAGCAACGCCCTGGTCGCCAATTTCATCAACGCCAGCGAGGAGGCTTATACCAATGGCGCCACGGAACAGCAGTTCCAAGTTCTCTACAACCTCCAGAACTCCACCTTCCACCTTCGCCAGCGGTCCAGTTGGTATTGTCTGGGCGCCCAGAATAACCAGGCCGCGCTGGGCGCGGCGGTTCCCTTGGCGGCTATCTACACAGACGCGAGCGCCCAACAATGGCATCTCGTCAATGCCGGCGGCGGATATTACCGAATCTTTAACGCAGCCAGCAACCTGGTTTTACAGACCGACAACGGCACTCCTTCCAAGGTCACATTGGAGGCGGCTTCGGCGAGCTCCTTCCAACTCTGGCAGTTCAACTACCAGACGCATTATCCCAAAAAAGGATCGGCTGGATATGAAGGCGCTCCTTATTCAACGGAGCTAACAACAAGCTGGGCCTATAACTACGACGATAACACCGGCGCCTCGGAACCGGCATCTTTTGACTTTGTGCCAATGGTCTGGGGACAGTATTGGGAGCCAGTCAGCGATCTCCAGTCACGCGATGCGGGCTGGCTTTCAAGTCCTAAACCAGCCTATCTCCTCACCTTCAATGAGCCTGACAACAGCAGTCAGGCGAACATGTCCACCAATACAGCCATTTCGATGTGGCCGTCGCTGGAAGCCTTGAACGTGCCGCTGGTCGGCCCGGCCATGCAAAACACGGAGGACGCCTGGGAAAACAGCTTTTACCAACTGATCGCCAACAATAACTATCGAGTTGACTACGCCGCCATCCATGAATACGTCCCCCCGAACGCCGGGTCACTCATCGGCGACCTGCAGTCGGTCTATAACGCCTATGGCCGGCCAGTGTGGTTGACGGAGTTTTCGCCGGTGGACTGGAGCGATTGCCAGTGCTGGTCGGAGGATGACGATTATAACTTCCTGGCCGAATTCATGTGGCAGGCCGAGAGCCAGGAATGGATCAAGCGTTATGCTATTTTCCCTTTCAGCAATACGAATCCCGACAGCCCATGGGTTGACAATGGTTTTACCGGCAGCGTTTTTCTTTCCAACGGTCAAACGCTTTCCCCTTATGGCGAACTTTACGCCACTTGGGATGGCAGTCTTACGCTTCAAGCGGCGACCCCTTACATCATCCACAACCTGGCCACCAGTTTTCGCCTGACCGCGACCAATGGCGTGAGCGCGCCGCTGGCGTCCACCATTTACGTCAGGAATGCCACCACCGAATGGGCTTCGTTGCAGTCGCCGACCCCCAATAATTGGTATATCATTTCGTTGAACGACGGCCGCCGCTTGAGCTGCGTGAATGGAACATTGACCCTGGCCCCCTTTGGAACTGTGGGAACTGAGGTGCAATGGACCTTCAGCGGCCCGGACGGCAATGGTTACTATTTCATCGCCAACCCGGCGGCGGCACTCAATCTTTACGCCTCCGGCACGGCACCGTCCATCAGCTTTAGCACGACAAGCTCCAGCACGGAAACGGACAACACCCGTTGGCGGCTGGTCAAACCTTACCAACCTGTCTCCATCCCTGCGGCGGCGATGCCCGGGGGCCTCGTCCCTATGGTCGGCGATGGGACCATTACGCTCGACTGGACTGCCTCCGCTTCAGACCTTTATTATAACGTCTATCGTTCGACAGTCCTTGGCGGGCCATATTCGCAAGCGGCGAACCTTCTGACGAATGCGACGTTCACCGACCACGCGGTTACCGATGGAATAGCTTATTATTATGTAGTCACAGGCGAGAACATCCTGGGACAAGAATCCCCTTACTCGGCAGCGATCACCGC
>Ga0302325_10017794_pt1 | contig 14999 bp, 13 predicted proteins | sample Palsa_T0_2_FD_201948 | JGI IMG/M metagenome (GOLD analysis project Ga0302325, IMG submission 201948) | Peat permafrost microbial communities from Stordalen Mire near Abisko, Sweden - Palsa_T0_2 | ecosystem: Environmental > Terrestrial > Soil > Palsa > Peat permafrost | place: Sweden: Abisko... | reverse complement strand
GGTCATTCCTTCCTGACCGATGAGAAGCTGCGCTCCGCGGCGAACGCTTGCGCCTCCGATTCGCTGAATCCCCTGATGGCGCTCGGAACCGGTCCGCGGCAGGCTTTGCGCCGGCGTCTACATACGACTTTGCGCGAGGACGCGCCCGCTTCCATTCGACAGGCTGCTTCGAGTCATCTGGTCGCGCAGGCCGAGGTCGAGATGCTTCTGCCTGCCGTGATTGGCGACTACACGGACTTCTACGCTTCAATTTTCCATGCCACTCAGGTAGGCAAGCTGTTTCGCCCCGACCATCCGCTGCTGCCGAATTACAAGTACATTCCCATTGGCTATCACGGGCGGGCGTCTTCGCTGGTGCCGACCGGAACTCCGGTGCGGCGCCCGTCAGGGCAGACGCGCGATGGCGAGGGTGCTCCCGAATTCGGGGCGGCCAAGGCGCTCGATTACGAGCTCGAGCTCGGCTTCTTTGTGGGTGCCGGAAATCGATTGGGAGAAAACGTTCCGATCAGCGACGCAGAGCAGCATATTTTCGGAATCTGCCTGGTGAATGACTGGTCGGCGCGGGACATTCAGGCATGGGAGTATCAGCCGCTCGGACCTTTCCTGGGAAAGAGTTTTGCGACTTCGCTCTCGCCGTGGGTGGTGACGATGGAGGCGCTGGCTCCGTTTCGCGCGGGTGCGTTTGCGCGCGGAGAGGGCGATCCGGCGCCCTTGCCTTACCTGTTCAGCCAGAGCGATCAGGAGCACGGGGGTCTCGACTTGTGGCTGGAAGTGTCGGTTTTGTCGGTGCGGATGCGGGACCAGGGCATTGCTCCGGTGGTTTTGGGCCGAAGCAATTTTCGCGACATGTACTGGACCATGGCGCAGATGCTGACCCATCACACAAGCAATGGTTGCAATCTGCGCTCGGGCGATTTGTTGGCCAGTGGAACTGTGTCGGGCGCGGACCCGAGCGCGCGCGGTTGCCTGTTGGAACTGACTGCGCGCGGTCGAGATCCGGTTACCCTCCCGACTGGAGAGCAGAGGAAATTTCTCGAGGACGGAGACGAAGTCATCTTCCGGGGATTCTGCGAACGCGAGGGGTTCCGCCGCATCGGTCTGGGCGGTTGCCGGGGTACGATTCTGCCAGCTTCCGCGGTTTAGTCATGTTCGCTCGAATCACGCCCTGGCGACGGAGTTTGTTTCCCGTCCAATGAATTGTCTGCGTGCGTCGAACCGGGCGGCTGGTCCCTGAAACGTAAAAGCAAGCCGTCGTCCCATCAGTCCGAAGATCGCGCCATCGATCGCGCCAGGTCCGGCGTCGCTTCCTGGATCCTGACTCTTTCGCCGGCATCCGACACACTGGCCCTCGATCAGCGCGAGAATTAACGCGAACAAACGGATCACGACGAAGAAAAGATGATCTGGTCCATAGCGGCGTCCTCGGAAGCGGAAACCAAGTCCCGAAAATTCCCGAGGGAGGCCAGCGTTATTACTGGATTCGTATATAGTATCGGCGTCGGAAAAAGGAGGAACCTTGAGCGCTCCAAAGGATTCAATCGAGGCTAAGGACTCGACGACCAAGCGAGCCATCCCGCCGGCAAAAGAGGGCCACGGTCCGGCTGTCTTTGCCGGCTTTCTCGGATGGACGCTCGACGCCTTCGACTTCTTCTTGGTCGTCCTCTGTCTGACCGCGATCGCGAAAGAGTTTCAGCGCTCCGACAAAGAGATTGCTTTCTCCATCACGCTGACCCTCGCGTTCCGTCCCGTGGGCGCGTTCATCTTTGGATTGCTCGCCGATCGCTACGGCCGCCGCCTTCCGCTGATGCTCGACCTTATCTTCTACTCCGTGGTCGAGGTGGCCACCGGCTTCGCCCACAACTTCACCACTTTTTTGGTGTTACGCGCATTATTCGGCATTGGCATGGGCGGAGAGTGGGGCGTGGGCGCCTCGCTCGCCATGGAAAAAGTTCCACCCAAACTGCGCGGCTTTCTTTCCGGCCTGCTGCAACAGGGATACGCTCTGGGTAACCTCCTGGCGACTGGTTGTTTCTTCTTTGTCTTCCCTCGTTGGGGATGGCGTCCCATGTTTTTTATCGGAGGACTCCCCGCGTTGCTCGCACTATTCGTTCGTTTCAATGTGAAGGAGTCGGAAGTCTGGCACAAGACTCGTCAGCCCAACTGGAGCAGTCTGGGGCGCGAAATCCTCCGCCACTGGAAATTATTCTTCTATTTGACTCTGCTTATGATGATGATGAACTTTTCCTCGCACGGCACGCAGGATATGTTCCCGACCTTCCTCAAGCGGTTTTGGAACCGGACTCCAACCCAGGTCGCGGGGATCAATGCGATCTCCGCCGTGGGCGCAATTTTCGGCGGCACTCTAGTCGGCTTCCTCTCCGACCGCTACGGCCGCCGCCGCGCCATGGTCACTTCGTTTATTTTCGCGATCGCGTGCATTCCGTTGTGGGCCTACGCTCCCACCGTGACCGTGCTGGTGATCGGAGCCTTTCTGATCCAGTTCATGGTCCAAGGAGCGTGGGGCATTATTCCGGCGCACCTCTCGGAATTGTCGCCCGATTCGGTTCGCGGATTCCTTCCCGGATTCGCTTACCAGTGTGGCGTACTTCTCGCGAGTACGGTTCCAACCATCGAAGCGATTCTCGCCGAACACACCAGCTACGCTAATGCCATGGCCCTGACTGCGCTGGTCGTGTTCACGCTCGCGGCGGTGGCAGTAGCAGTGGGGCGCGAGAAGAAAGGCATTCAGTTCGGCTCGTGATCTCCAAGGTCAATGGCCCGGAAGCGGGGAGCCGCCGAACAGAGCAGCTAAACATTGAGTGGGATTGCTGTCCGAACGATCCCGAGCGATGGCAACGGATGCCACGGCAACCATGAACAGGTTCGGCTGGTTGGCGTTTTCGCCAGCGAGGACTGCTTATGGTCGCCGACGGAGAGCTACATCTGGATCGCTCGAGGATCCTTCCCCGTTTTCAGCGGCCTCTCGGCCGCAGTTTCCGCCAGAGCCGCCCGAGCACTGAGAAACGCTTCGCGCAGGATCAACTGGACCACTACGATAGAGACAAGCGGAATACTGACGAATACGGCGCCCTTCGGTCCGGTCGGCTTGAGCTCCGAAGCCACCACCGCAATTGACGAGTTGCTCAATGGATGCGAGATCGTTCCCTGGATGCAGCTGAACCAGCCCGTTGCCCGCAACCGCGATTCCGGCGGTCAGAACCAGCCCGGTGAACGTCATGACCCACACTGATTTTGGTTTCATCGCAGTCTCCGCAGATTGGCGGCCTTGTCGGCTTTCATGGGAGCACGCGGCGCACCAAAGGGGTGGCGCGTAAGTGATTGATTACATGGTAAAAACGCGGGTGAAATGCTGAAGCCAGTTGGACAGACTGTCCCAAGCGGAGACAATCGGGACAGATTGTCCTAGTTGGTTAGGCATTGGGAGCGTGAGAGGCAATCAATCGGCACTGCCTTGCAATTTGGTGCAACCCTGCACGTTTTCTGCCCGAACTCAAAGTTAGATACCTTGAGCAGCTAGAGTGTGACTGGCTCCGTTGCCACGAGTGTCGAGGGTATGATTTTAGCTTCGCGCGGTCGAAGGGTCGGCTTAACACCGAGATGCACCCCTGCCCATTCGCACATCCGTTCCATGATCGGGATTAACTCGTCGCCCGCAGGGCTCAAGCGGTAGTCGACCCGTGGGGGGACTGTGTGCGCACTCCTTCGCAGCACCAGCCCATCACTTTCCAATTCGCGAAGCTGTGCGGTAAGCACCTTCTCGCTCACGCCGTGCAGCAACTCTCGCAGTTCGCTAAACCGGTACGACTGGAACGAGAGGTGCCACAAAATCAGAACTTTCCATTTACCGGAGATGACATTCGACGTTGCCTGAACAGGACATCCATGATGGGCTTTCATCGCACACCTTTCACAGCCTTCAGCCAGCTTACAAAATTGTGCGTACTTCTCCCATCACCAACTCGATGATACGTTATGGCTCGAACGCAGGAGGGCACACTCTGTGGCTACCGGTCTTACTCCATCTGAGATGAAACGACGTGTCGCCGACCACTTTGAAGACTTCGTGAATAAGCGGGACGCGAGCGTCATCCATCGAAACATGACTCCAGAATTCTACGACCACGACGGTCCTGGCGGCAAGCCCACGGGCGTTGAGGGCGACGAACAAATGATGCTCAGGATGTACGAAGCGATGCCTGGGCTGCGCCTCACCATCGAAGACATGATCGCCGAAGGTGACAAGGTGGTCTGCCGCAATGTGTGGCGTTGGACAGACCCCGCCACCCAGAAGAACATGCAGTTTCACGGCTTTGTCCTTTGGCGCTTCGAAGGCGAGCAGATCGCCGAGCGGTGGGCCACCGTGACTGTTCCCGCCGAAGGCGATTCTTGGTAGACGATGCACGCCGAAAGGATAGAACAATGAAGGTAGCGCTTTGCGGGGCGACGGGAAGAGCGGGCAGCAGGATTTTGAACGAGCTGTTATCGAGGGGTCACAACGTTATCGCGATCGTCCGGCAGGTCGGGTCCCTGGAGCCGCGCAAAGGAGTCGCAGTCGCCGTGGACGATCTTGCCGACTCGGATCGCACCGCCGAAGCGATACAGGGCGCAGACGCGCTGGTCAGCGCCTACGCTCCACCAGCGGACGATGTCGGGGAGCTTGTCCGCGTGACGAAGCGATTGGTGGAAGCAACCGCCCGAAGCGGAGTGAGTCGTTTCCTGATGGTGGGAGGGGCTGGCAGTCTGGAGGTCGCGCCCGGGCTGACTCTTTTGGATTCCGGGAAGCTGCCCCCGGAATGGCTGCCGATTGCTGCAGCGCACGCGGGTGCGCTCGAGGTTCTGCGTTCCTCGCCGATCGATTGGACCTCCCTCTGTCCAGCCGCCTACTTTGATCCGGGCGAGCGCACCGGCCACTTTCGACTCGGAACGGATAATCTTATCGTCGACCCCAAAGGCGAGAGCCGCATCTCCATGGAGGACTTTGCCATTGCGATGGTCGATGAGTTGGAAAAACCCGAGCACGGCAAAAGGCGTTTCTCCGTAGGCTATTAGTTGACACGCACCCTCGACCCAGCGTGGTCGTGTGCCATGACCACCAGTGCGGCCGGGCAGACTGTGCTAAGTCGTCTCATGTTCACGAATGCGTTTGAATCCACTTCAACCCTCTAGCTAGGGAGCGCCGGCGCGCATCTTTTTTCTTTGTCTGCTGTCACCGTGGTTGGCGGCAGCAGACTTTTCCGCCGCGTTTCTCAACCACGCGGCGGCTCTGCCTTCGGCCTCCGCCACTTGTTCTGGAAACATCTGCTGGAGAATGTTTTTCTTGCCCTGTTCGATTTGTTCGAGCATCGGGGCCACCGTTTTTTCCGCGACCAGGTACCACATGTAAGCGGAAATCGAGGGTTCGAAGCCCTCGGTTTGGCCATCGCCGTTGTTCGGAACATCCTTGCTCTGAGAAAAATGTTCGGCCAGGCGAAGTTGTGCCGAAAGATCACAGGCCTCGGCGGCTTCGACCATGGTCGAGAATGCATTGCTCTCCGTGCTCGCGGTGTCTTGTGTCGGGGCTTGCGAGTTGTTCATGGTCAGGAAGAGCAGCTCGGTGCGGCTGGAGACGCCCAGCTTGTCAAAAATGCGGAACAGGTAGTTCTTGATCGTATGCGCACTAAGGCCCAGAGCCTCGGCAATTTCGCGGTTGGTCATTCCCTCAGCCAGGTGCTGGATGACCTGGCGTTCGCGGACGGAAAGCAGTTCGATTCCCTTGTGGTTGGTGGCGCGAACCAGCGGTGAGTTGCCAAGCGCTCCGAGCGCATGATCCAGATCGACACTGCGCGCCCAGACTTGTCCCTCATGGACGCTGCGAATACATTGGCAAAGGCTCTCCAGTTGCTCTTGTTTGGAGAAAATTCCCCTCGCGCCCGCGCGAAAGCACTCGAGGACTTCATCGGGCTTCGAGGAGTCGAGCAAGATGACGCCCTTGATCTGGGGCCGGAGCGCACGCATCTCCCGCAACACCTGGGTGCCGCCGCCCGGCTGGTTATCCAAGGTATAACTGATGACCACGACGTCGATGGGGACTCGAGTGACGGCGGCCAACAGCTCTGCGGAGTTCGAGGCCGCGGCTACGACCTGCAGGCCGCGATCGTTGCGTAGAGCGTCAGCCAATAGTTGGGTGTGTATGCGCGTGCCGTCGGCCACTACAATGCTGACAAAGTCCGAGGCCACTTCCTCATGGGATGGCATCCAGTCTCCTGATATCTCGTCGTACCAACCAACCGAACAGGGGGAAGTAGGGGATCGTGTGCTCGAAAAGGCTAATGGTCGAGGGGGAGCTGAAGGCCGGCCAGAGTCTTCATTAGGTTGCTGTTGAAAATGTAGCACCAGACTCCGAAAGCGGCAAGCACGGAATTTGCAACCTATGCAAGAAAATGCAATTACGCCACTTTCTCCGTGGCCGTGCTATGGGTTGCAGCAAAATGCATTAGGATTAGTCCTAGGGGCTACTTCGATACGGCCTGTGCCGACCTCGCGAGGAACCTGCAACAACATCAATTCTATCAATAAGATAGGTGTTGCATGCCATGGGGTATGAGGAATCTCTCATGCGGACACCTCGATCCGCGCAGGTGCATGTACCACGGCTGTGCCAAAGAATATCGTCTCTAAGCCATGCACCTTCGTCATGAGAAGAGTGCCTTGGTCCAAATAGGGTCCGTGTGTCCTAGGAAGTTCTACCACTTGCACGTTCTTGCAGGTGATCATAAGGTTTACACACTAGATAGAAAACTCCCCCCAGGTAGTTAGTGTTGCCTTTTCCTCGGTCACTCCCCCGAATGTGGTGAACAGATTTCCCCTGCGCGATTAAGGGCCCCATTTTCCATGGGACTCAGAGGGCGAAGCTATGATCAGCACCGTCAATCAGAGCTACGACGCGGACATCGGGCTACGCCGATTTGTATCGCAGGAACAGGAAAAGGAAGAACTGCGCTGGTACGCTTTGCACACCAGAGCACGCCACGAAAAGGCGGTCGAGCGGCGATTGAGCGACCAAGGCATGGAGACGTTCGTGCCCACCACCCTTCAGGTGCATCGCTGGAGCGATCGCAAGAAAAAAGTCGAAGTGCCGCTCTTCAGTTGCTACGTGTTCGTTCGCTGCGCGTTGAGTGCGGAAGACCGAACACGCGTCTATCGGGTGGAGAGTGTGCACGGTTTTGTCGGCGTTCGCGGAGCGAGCCTGCCGATTCCCGATGATCAGATAAAAAGTATCCAAAGAGTTCTGACGCAGTCGGCGCCATGGCGTTCGTACCCGTTCCTCAAAGTGGGACAACGGGTGCGGATACGAGGTGGGGCGATGGACGGAGTGGAAGGCGTGTTCTTGTCGGAGAACGGCGACCACAGCCTGATCATTTCCGTGGATGCGATTCAGCGCTCGATGGCCGTGCGAATTGATGGGTACGATGTAGAGCCAATCTGAGGTAGGGCCAATCTGAGAACCAGTTTGAACAGATCGCCGGAAGAAAGTCTAGCGTCCGCCAACTAACCCATTCCCTCTAAGCAATCCGAGATTTTCTTACAACCTTCTGTCGGCCCACCCTTAAACATGTATCAACAAGAAATCGAGCGAATCAGCGAAGAGTTGTATTTCATTGCCGCCAGCCCGGTTACCCGCCGGCTGCGCGCGCAAGCGGAATTACTATCGCAAACGGACGTGCCAGTGCTGATTACCGGAGAGGCGGGCAGCGGGAAGACAACCGTCGCCCAGCTCATCCATTCGTTTTCGATTCGTTCCAGCTTCCCGTTCATGCGTGTCAAGTGTGCGGCGCTTACCTCCGATCTGTTGGAGAATGAACTCTTCGGGTACGAGCACACTTCCCCCGACGGACGGCCGGAATCGACCCCCGGGAAGTTCGAGCAGTGTGCCAAGGGAACGATGTTGCTCGACGAATTCGATGCCATGCCGGACGTGGTGCAACGGCAGCTTCTGAAACTGCTCGAGTCGGGAGGGTTCGTCAGGGGCGGAGGCCAGAACCCCATACGACCGAGTGTCCGCATCATCGCAGCCACGTCGGGCGATTTGGAGTTGGCGGCGAGGGAGAAAAAAATTCACGAAGAGCTGTTCTACCGCTTGAGCGTTTTCGAATTGCGCGTGCCTCCTCTGCGGGAGCGCCACGAGGAAATCCCGCTGCTCCTCGGCCATCTCATGAACCGGCTGGCCCAGCGCTATGGAGTACCGGCCCCGCGTTTTTCGAGCGGGCTGCTGGACGCATGCCAGCACTATGCATGGCCCGGCAATCTGCGCGAACTCGAAACCTTTGCCAAGCGCTTCCTGGCGCACGGCGATGAAGGAGCGGCGTTGCGCGAACTGGGTTCGAGTCCCGATCACGGCTTTCCGAGTAACGGTGAAAATGGCAACGGGAGGGGCGGAAATGGCCGCACGATCACCGGCGTTTACCCGCCGCATCGGCATACACTGGGAGAAAGGTCATCCCTGAAGTTGTTGGTAAAAAACGCAAAAGGTGAAGCCGAGCGCAGTGCGATTCGGCACGCGCTCGAACAGACACGCTGGAACCGGAAAGCGGCTGCCCGTTTGTTGAATGTCAGCTATCGTGCGCTGCTCTACAAAATCCAGGAGTATAGCCTGGCGCCTTCAGCAGAGTCGGCCCGACTTTTCGGGACCGACGGCACGCGGCAAGCGAGATAGCACGCACGGACGAGGACGGCGCGATCGAAACCGAGATCGCAAGGAACAGCTGCGATAGAATGAGCGTCGATTGGATTTGAAAATGGCTGAAAAGCATTGCTTAGGACCGAAACCCGTGACCGCGCATCGATCGATGGCCGGCGTGGCTCTTCTCGTGCTGTTGTCGATCGGAGCATGCGCGCAATCTGATTCCGCCCCGCGCCCAACCGCGCCTGCTGGTCCCGCAAATGACAAACAGGCCGGCGACAAGCCCGGTGCTGGCCGTTCCGATAGCTCCTACGTCATCGGCGCGAACGATGTTCTCACCATCAACGTGTGGAAAGAACCTGACATCTCACGTTCGGTGCCCGTTCGTTCCGATGGAAAGATTTCTTTGCCCTTGGTCGGGGAGCTGCAGGCAAGTGGCCAGACTCCACGGCAACTGGAACAAGACATCACCAAGCGCCTGCAGAGCTACATTTCTGAGCCCGAAGTCACGGTCATTGTGACCGATAGCAAGAGCCAGAAGGTGAACATCCTGGGGATGGTCGCTCGGCCGGGCGCCTATCTGTTGACAAGTTCGACCACCGTGCTCGATTCGATCGCGATGGCCGGGGGCTTCAAAGACTTCGCCAAGCAAAAGTCGATCTATGTGCTTCGACAAGCCTCGGACGGAACCCAGAAACGAATCGTTTTCAACTACAAAGACGTGATCAAGGGCAAGAATCCGGAGCAAAACATCCGCCTGCAAGCGGGCGACACGGTGGTGGTTCCCTAGTGGTGGTTATGAGTATTCGACGCTGTTTGATTCTGGGGTGCATGGTGGCCGCCTTGCGGGTTCTCTCGGCGGGGCAGAACCCGCCTTCGCAAGATCCCCCGACGCAGAACCCACCGGGCGAGAGTTCGAGCGACGCTGGCGCAAGCGACCGAACCGCGCCTGCTCCGGCACTTTCGGCCATTGCCGGGATGCAGGGCGGCAGCGTGGAGGATACCAGCAGCAGCTTGCCCCAGATACCGGCACTGCTTGGGGGAACTGGAATTTCTTCGAATTTCATCTCGGAGCTCGAACGCTCCAATTTTCTGCGAGCCGGCTTGAATGTGGGCGCGGCCTACGATTCGAACCCCTTGCTGCTTTCAAGCGGAGCGGAAAGCAACACGAGCGAGTCCATCTTCCCCAACATCAGGATTGAGGAATCGTCGCCGCGAGTGCGCTGGAGCCTGGGATACGCCGGCGGCCTGACCGTCAACCAGAGGTTTACCAATCAGGACGAGGGATCGCATAACCTGAATTTCGATTCGCAGTACCGGTTGAGCCCGCACGTCAACCTGCGGGTGGCAGAAAACTTTTCGATCACCACCGGATTCTTTGACGCGGGCAACGACGCCCAAGTCGAGCCCGGCGCGGGCGAGCCGAACTCCAGTCTGATTACCCCGATCTCCACCGAACGATCCAGCATGACAACGGTAGAGACGAACTATCATTTTGCCTTGAACGATCTCGTCGGGGCGAGCGGATCCTTTTACGATTTGCATTTCACCAACCTCCCCACCAACGTTCCCGCGGGAACCGTGCTAACCGATACGCAAACCGCCTCCGCCTCCGCTTTCTGGCTGCACCGGATCTTTGGCCCAGACTGGGCCGGCATAAGCTACCGTTTTGATCGGATCACCTTCAATCCGGTGGGCGAAACCCAGGTCCATAGCTTCCTCGCGGTCGACACGGTGAGTATTTCGAAACGAATTACGCTGGCGGGCTTTATCGGTCCCCAGTACTCGGAGAACCAAGGTCTGGTTCCGGGCGCGACTCTCGCCGCTCAATCGAATGCTTGGTCGGTGGCGGGCGGGGTGGAAGGCAGCTGGAAGAACCAGCATACCAGCGTGTCCGCTGGATATTCCCGAACCATCAGCGACGGCGGCGGCGTTTTGGGTGCGGTGCGTTTAGCGACCGTTCACGGCAATGTTCGCCGCCAACTGACTCCGGGGTGGGCGGCTGCTGTTAATGCGAGTTACGGAACGAACCAATCGCTGACCGTGCCCTTCGCGGACAGTGCGAGTTCGATCGACGTAACTTCGGCGGGCGTCTCGGTGGAACGTAATGTGGGGAAAAGCATTGGGCTTCGAATGGGTTACGCGCACGACTTTCAACAGCAGTTTGGAGCGCCCGGCCTCACTCCGACTAGCCCACTGCAGACGCTCGATGCCAGCCGGAATCGATTTTACTTCACGCTGTCCTATCAGTGGGCCAAGCCTTTGGGAATGTAGTCCAGGACTCAGTCATGGAAGAAGAACTACAAGAATCAAGCCAACTCCCCGATTTTACCGAGATCAAGGGAATCGTCCTCCGCCGGCGGTGGCAATTTCTCCTGCCCTTTTTCTGCGGCTGGGCGGTGGTGTGGGGAGTGAGTTGGCTCATCCCTTCCACCTACCGGTCGGGCACGCTCATTCTGGTCGAGCAACCTTCGGTGCCGGAGAAATATGTTGTCTCGAACATTGACACCGATATTCAGCATCAATTGGACAGCATCACCCAGCAAATTCTGAGCCGCACCCGCCTTCTCCGCATCATCGACTCTCTCAATCTCTATTCCGAGGAGAGGAAGAAACAAAGCCCGGACGATCTGGTAGAGAAGATGGGCAAAGACATCGAGATCGAGCTGTCGCACGGCGATGATCGGAAACTGTCTGCCTTCAACATTTATTACGCAAACCGCGATCCGAAGATGGCGCAGGCGGCCACGGCCGAGCTGGCAAACCTTTTCATCACGGAAAATCTTGAGCAGCGGCAGGAACGTTCCGAGAACACCACCAAGTTCCTCGAAGATCAGCTGGATCAGGCCCGGGCAAAACTCGAAGCGCAAGAAGCGAAATTGCGCGTATTCAAAGACCAGCACCTGGGCGAGTTGCCCACCCAGACGCAGAGCAATCTGCAAATCTTGACCGGCCTGCAGAGCCAGGTGCAGTCAAACGAAGACTCACTGAATCGGGCCAAGCAACAAAATACCTATCTGGAATCGCTCATCAATCAATATCGCGCCTCGGATGGTAGTACGAAAGCGGTCGATGCCAGTCCGGTCGGTCTGGCCGAAATTGACAAACAGCTTGATCAACTGAAGGCGCAGTTAGCGGATTTGACTTCTCACTACACCGAGAAGCATCCCGATGTCCGCAAGACCCGCGAACAGATTGCCCGGACCGAGCAGATGCGCGAACGGATCGTCGCGGACATGAGCGGTCGGTCGAATACCTCGAAGACACCGGGCGCCCCGCCCTCGGATCCGAAAGCCGCATCGATGCTCGAACTCGAAAGTCAACTGAAGGCCAATCGCCTCGAGATCGCGAACCGCGAAGAGGAAATCAAAGACGAGCAAAGCAAGATCAACCAATATCAGGCACGGCTCAATATGGCCCCGGTGATGGAACAGAAGTTCGCCGATATCACGCGCGACTATGACCAGTCGAAGACCGATTACGAGTCGCTTCTGGCCAAGAAAAACCAGTCGGAGATGTCGACCGATCTCGAGAAAACGCAACAAGGCGAGCGTTTCCGCATGTTGGATCCTCCGAATCTTCCCGTCAGGCCCTACAAGCCAAACCGTCTGATGTTGTGCGGCGCGGGATTAGCGGTCGGCCTGCTGCTCGGCGGCGGGTTCGCGTTCGGCCAGGAAAGACTGAGCGGCAAGATCTATGGCGAGCGCGAGATCAAAAAGCTGGTCCCGTTCGAGATAATGGCAGAAATCCCGCCGATCGAAAGCTTGAAGGAACAGTCGTCCCACCGGCGCAGCGCTTGGATTGCGGGGGTAGCGGCAGTCGTGATCATGGGCTTGATCCTGTTCGGATCGGCAGTAACTTATCTATACGGCTAAAAAACCATGTACAAAACCTTCTACAAACTCCAGAGAAACCCGTTCGAGATCACGCCGGATCCATCGTTTTTGTTTCCGACGACCAGGCACAACGAGGCGCTCGCATCGTTGCACTACGGGGTGACCGCGCACCGGGGATTTGTGGTGCTCACCGGCGAAGTGGGTACCGGGAAGACGCTCATTCTGCGCTCGCTGCTCTGTTTGTTGCAGCGCCGCGATGTTGCCTTCGCCCTGATCTTCAATCCGACGCTTTCCCCGCTCGAGTTCATGCGCTATATCGCCGGCGATTTCGGGTTGCCGGTCGCGGGCAAGGCCAAAGACGAGCTGATCCAGGTGCTGAACGGGTTTCTACTGCAGAGACACCAGAGGGGATTGACGACCATTCTGGTGGTGGACGAGGCTCACCTTCTGTCGCCGGAAATACTCGAAGAGATCCGGCTTTTGACCAACCTCGAAACCTCGCAGCAAAAGCTGCTCCAGATCGTGCTCGCGGGTCAGCCGGAGCTTGATCAGAAACTCGATTCCTATGAACTCAGGCAGTTAAAACAACGGATCGCACTCCGCTGCCATCTCGACCCGTTAAGTTTGAACGAAACCACGGCCTACATGGACCGCCGTCTCCGCATCGCCGGAGCACCCGAGGGCGGCGAGATTTTCTCCCGGGCCGCCATCGAAGCCGTGTTCCGCTACGCGCAGGGAATTCCGCGGCTGATCAACACCGTGTGCGAAAACGCGCTGCTCTCCGGCTACGCCAAACAGGCGCCCACGATCACCTCCGAAATCATTGACGACGTCGCGCGGGATTTGCGGCTCGGGGTGGTAGCGGAACCGAAAGACAAAGCCAGGCGGTCGAACGAACAAGAGCAACACGAGCTTCTGCTGGCGGTGAAGACCCTGCTGGATGTGCATGACCGTAGAAAGGAGCCGAGGCTTGAGACCAAGACTCGGCTGCAGTAATTGAAGGTTCCCACATGAGCTATATCTATGAAGCGTTGCAGCGGGCCGAGGCCGAGCGTTCGGGCGGAAGCGTGCCCCCAAGCCCGGAATCGGTGACCGATTTACTGCAAGGAATCGAACAGGAAATTTCACGCAAGCAATCTCTTTCGGAATTGACTCCGAAGCAATCTTTTTCGGAACCGGCTCCGACCGAGGTACCGAGGGCGGCGAAAACCGGGTCGTCACGGCCGGACCCCTTTGGAGCTGAGAAGGTCCTCTCACCATCCCTGGCGGCAGATTCCCGGCTGGTGTGTCTGAGCGATCAGGGCGGCATGGCGGCGGAGAAGTTTCGCGTGTTGGGATTGAAACTGCGACATCTGCGCGAGCGTCGCAAGCTCAAACGCATCGTGATCACGAGCAGCATTCCGGAAGAAGGCAAGAGTACGATCGCGGCCAACCTGGCGCTCAACCAGTCCCGGAGCAAGGTCCTCAACACGGTTCTGGTCGATTGCGACCTGAGACGCCCCTCGTTGGGAGCCCGTTTTGGCTTTCATCGAAATCTACCCGGACTGAGCGAGGTTCTCCGCGGAGAGCTGCAGCTATCGGATGTTGTGTACAAGATCGCGGGCTCCGGCCTCTGGTTCATCCCGGCAGGAGTGATCCCCGAGGATCCGATCGAGGTCATGCAATCGGGCCGGCTGCAGCAATTGCTCGAACAGCTCGAAACCGTTTTCGACTGGATTATTATCGACACTCCTCCGGTGCTGCCTCTGGCGGATACGCCGCTGTTGATGAAGTTGGCGGATGGTGTGCTGCTGGTAACTCGTGAAGGCGTGTGCGAAAAGAAACAACTCGAGCGGGCGGTCGAGACCTTGGACCGTTCCACGATGCTGGGCGTGGTGGTGAACAGTTGTCAACGCAATGACCAGAAGTATTACTATGCGCGCTACGGCGTGCCGGCGAATGGTGCGGGGTCTTCCTCGCACGCATCCGAAAGCTGAAAGCTCGTTCTACTCCCCTGCAACGTAACCTTCCCCCCTCGAAACCTATTTGTGTCCGCGAAACTGACGAAGCACTCGTTGCTACGAGTTCGCGCGCGCGAGGAGATGCACCCGTGACTCCAGTATCGGAAAATTCGCAACGCAAGGATCGGAAAGTTCAATCTAGGCGGAAACCTCAGTCGCAGAGTCCGCGCGACGCCGAAGAAATCCTTTCGGAGGAGGCTTTCCGACGGATGATCTCGCTTGAGCGCAAGCGCAGCGAGCGTTCGCAGAGGCCGTTCGTGCTTTTGCTCATCGACTCCGGCCCGAATGTTCACACCGACAAGCAAGGCCGCGTTTTGCTGGACATGCTTTCCGCGCTCCAGGGAGCGACTCGCGAAACCGACGTCACCGGCTGGTATGCGACCAACTCGGTGGTGGGCGTCATGTTCACCGAGATCGTTCTCGACAACAATGCCGTGCTCAGCACCATCCTTTCCCGAATTGGCGAGCTCATGCGGGACCGGC
>Ga0302325_10017793_pt1 | contig 14999 bp, 18 predicted proteins | sample Palsa_T0_2_FD_201948 | JGI IMG/M metagenome (GOLD analysis project Ga0302325, IMG submission 201948) | Peat permafrost microbial communities from Stordalen Mire near Abisko, Sweden - Palsa_T0_2 | ecosystem: Environmental > Terrestrial > Soil > Palsa > Peat permafrost | place: Sweden: Abisko... | reverse complement strand
CATTTACTAGGGAAACAGAGACATTGTCATCGCATCTCCGCTGTTAACCCCCGCAGCTCAACATCCTCCCTCTTCGGAACATGGAGAAAGTCGCCGTTGGCCCACCACTGTGGCGTTTGAAGTTCATGTTATTTGCCGGAGTGGTCACTTGTGCTGCTCTGGGTTCACTGTATACGTACTATCTTGTAACTGCCGGCAGAGGCGCACTCTGGTCTGAAGAGGTGGAGGAGTCGACCTTTATTGAACCGACGCATATGGTTATACATGAACCGCTTGAGTCGACGACCCACAGAATCATCATCGATGTCGCGCCCACCATTTCTGACAATGCTCACCATTATCCAATTGCTGTTCACACGGACACGCCGGCGACAGTCGCTATTCACACGGACACGCCCAGTGCGATGGCAGACTCGCTCACGACTCACCATACGACCTCTGTCCACGAAGTCATTGATCATACGACTTCAGTCCAGCACGAATTTATACCCGCGCCGACACATGCGGATCGCACCGATCCAATGGATGTAACCCGCGAAGTAATTTATGGCCCCTGGACAGCCGATATCCCGGCTACAGTCGTCGCCGGCAACGAGTTCGATATTTCATTCGAATGCGTAAGCGCCGATTTAGTGAAATGTCCTCCCTCTTATATGGTTCTCCTACATGGCCCGACACGGTTGACAATTCCTCCGGAAAGCTTTTATCGGATCAATGTAACCCACGTTCAAGCAAAATTCAGCATTCATGACGCCGGAACATATCACTTCTATGCCTATGCGGAATTTCTCAATTGTATTTGGGGGGATGAAGGAATGGAGCATCAGTGGAATCAAGCATCCGTACAAAGCACACCGCTCAGCGTAACGGTTTTACCCTCGGAAGGTCTAGAAGAGGGAGGAGGGGTTTGTTCTTCCGAGGAACTTTTACCTGGTCGCTACTTGTCTACAAAGGCCGATCTCATGTCTGGGCTTTTCGCGGGTTCATCGAGACAATTCGCATGGGCGCCATTCAAATGCAAAATCCCGCCACGGACAACTCTTGAAGCAGTCGACCTACTACCCTCTGCGAAGCACATTCTGTTTGTGGGCGATTCAACTACAAGAGGCCCGTTTTGCTTAAAAGTTTGGGGAGTCAAGGATGCAGATGAAGCATCTCACTGCGAGAAAAGGGGTGATAAGCACATATGGAAAATGGTGGATGGGAAAGATGGAATTCCGCGCAATATCAGTTTCTCGTTTTTATGGGGACCGACAGATGTTCTTTCGGTTGTAGAGGGATTACTATCACTCGACCCACCGCCAACCCACGTCCTGTACAATGTTGGATTGTCTGTCCTGTTGCTCAACTTGTCTGACTGGTTAGATGGAGACCTCAGGACAGTTCACAAGCTCTAGAGAATGCCTTCTGGGAATTTCTCGTATTCATAAAAGAGCACTTTCCCACTTCGGTAGAACATGTCGTCTTGAAGACAACAGAGAGTACCATAGTCGTATGTCTTACTCCTGACTCGTTAATCCTGGTTAGTCAATCGTTTGCGAACACTGGAACTATCTGCATTACCCTGATGTCAACGCCGACACTCAGTGGCCAGCAGATTCCTTAGACTATCGCAAAGGAGGCGATATAAAACGTCATGCAGTATTTAATGTCGCACGGAAATGGAATCAGATGCATCAAAATAGCTCTCCGTTTCGTGTGAGTGTGGTGGATTCGTGGGCTTTGACAGATAATCGGCCGGAGACAGTTTTTGAAGGTCGTCATTGGCTGAATGAATACGAACATAGGGATAAAGAACGACAGCGACCTCTTCTGGGAGAGGCTTCAGGTTCATTCCCGGTGTTAAAGACTAAGTGTAAGACTCGGTGATGGATTGGATTTGGGATGATTTTATTACTAAACGTGAGACATGGTGATGTGGGCTACCTTGAGATATCGTCTTTCGGGGTGTAAGATGGTGATATGGCGGAAAGATCCATAGGAAAACAGCACCGTAGTTAGACAGCTCATACTCTCGTGTCATACTACAAGAAATTAAGCATCTTTTGGTGATTTGGTATTTATGATCTGACCCTGGGACAAGGCGATATTTGACCTCTGGATGCGAGGATTAGTTGGCAACTACCAGCCTAACGAGAATTAAACCTCGAATACTAATACGAGATAAGATAACGAGCTTTGAAATGCAAAAATGAACCTTAAAGTGGATCCATGCCATAACGACTCGGGACCTCCTTCTTCATATAAAGATGCCTCGCATACGCCTCCCTCAGAAACTGAGCCGTCCCAGGTCCAAACTTCTCTTGCGCACCATTCTTAATTAGATCTTCGATTCCATGCCACGACTCCATCGCTTTCGCCTCCAGCGGATCAGCGACATAGTCAACCATCCGAACCCTCTCGCTCTCTATATCGAATCGGCACTACAGATTAGCCCATCTTGGAGTTGGTGGGCATACGCGAAGGTTTCGTCCATTGTCGAATATCCATGCCCCGCCGCCGGGTGCAACGTATGGTTTCCTGAACAGGTCGAAGCAATGATTGAGCAAATTCGTAGTTCGCGGCAAATTGACTAGCGAGTTTCTGTTGCTTTTCCTGCTTGAATGACCCTGTGTGATTCATCAAATCGAGGATTGTAGTCGGGATCGAGAGTAAGTAAAAGTTTCCCTCGATCTTCTTCTTCTCTGGGTTCTTGAGATTTGGGTTATACAGAAGGAAGGGGACTCGATAGGCTTCGGATTATTGATCGGGGTAGCCCAGTCTCCTAAAAGCTGAGTTCCGTGGTCGCCGTGACTGTTAATCAGATCAGTAAAAGCGGAGAGGTTACATGACGAAAAGAGTCTCATTTTCTAGGCCCCGCTCACGGAAGCCGAGAATAACATCTCGGACAATATCATCTGTCCATCTCAAACAATTAACCCATGTATTAATATTCTTCGAATTGTAATATGCCCCATTAAATCCATCAAGGACTTTGAATTGCTTCTCCTGCCAGTAATCTTTAAAATGTTTGTCCTTCCACATTGGAGGGATTTTAAATGGGTAATGGGTCGTTGACGTCATCCAGGAGAGATACATCCGATTTTTCGGAACGCGTTGCCGGGTGTTGTCAACATATTTCCAGAAGTACTCCAAGCCCTCTGCTGATAAGCGTTATCATTAGCAAGTCGTTACCTTCATCGAAATAGCCAAAAGCGTTGTCAAATTCCTTATGGCCGTTCCGCTCCCCTATGCCTTCGGCGTTGATGAAGTTTATAAAACCAGCGTTCTTGAAGATTGTCATTTCATTGTCCCATTCACCCGTCATGGCTTGACTATGTGTTGTGTCCCACTGATCCGTTGTCGCTGGTCTGGTATTGTTAAAAATGGCATTGAGTTCTCCGTTGGTGTCCGTCACCGAGTTTAAATGACGGAACACCTCGGGGAGACATTGTTGATACCAAGTAGCCGGCGGTTTAGGCTCAACTCCCCAATCTTTTGGTACAGGGAGCATACCGCACCAAACTAACTGTTAGCTGCAGAGCCAAAGGGTCTTTGGATATTTACACCCAAGCATGGCTTTGTGAGTGTAGGGAACACTGGTCCACATGGTGTGCCAAGAAAGAGTGTGCTCGGCAAGACTTTGGATGAACGGAGTGATTGTCTCTGTGGTGATTGGTTGTTGTGGTTCCACGCTTTGATGTATGTATTTGTTAAGAAGGCCCTGTTGGTTATATGGAAAGGAATCTTCCCGCATTGACTCGAGGATGATATGCACGATATTGGTGAAGTCAGTCGACTCGAGGGCGTCAGCTATGTATTCATCTATTGGTTGATCGAGGTTGGAGATGTAATATGGATCTGTGGAAGGATCGTAATTGCTCTTGCCAAAGTTAAACAGGACACGAGGAGAGCCTTCGCTGTTGCAAGATTGAACGGCATGGCTTCTGTGGTGGCCGAAGGCATGAGATCCAGTCACTCGGAATGCGGCGACTGAGATATTGTATCCAAGAGTAGCTGTCATATGTCGCCATGGATGCGGTGGTAAAAAGAAGGTAGCCAGTAACAGAATAAAGCTACTTGAACCTTGGGATTTGAAAGAGCGGCTCTAAAGGGCCGTTGTGGTTGATCCGACTTACGATCGCCGTTGAAAAGAGGGAGCGTTTTTGCGCGATAAGATGGGTAAATCAGAAGCCGAAGAACCACTGCGAAGACACCAACAAGACAATACATGATTAACACCCGGCTGAAGTTGCTACTCCCTTGTCCCATAAGCTTACTCATAAATTTCCAATCCATCAATACCTTCCTGTTAGTCTAGACCAGAACTGCGATAAGGGATAATACCTCAAAACTTCGCTCCCATTGGAGTTCGGTATTTGCCGTAATATACAACGATGCAAAGGCCGAACAGAGGATTATAATTATGATGGCACAAAAATAAGCCGTAATATGATAGATCCTCTTCCAAGAAGAGAAACCGGCGTGCAGGATCAGCAAGGTTATTATATCGAATAAGAACAAGCATGGCGAAGTGAATATCACTCCTGAGATCGAGATTGGAGACTGAAGCGCGATGAAGATGATTTTGTGAGAGATCAGTGCAAACGCAGCGCTGGTGAAGAATCCGATGGCAGACATGTTTCTGAGGGAGTGAACATATTTCTGAACGATGTGGAAACACACCGCATGAATATAACGAATAATGACGAATACCTTGTCAGCCCAAGATGATTGTGGCTGGTGCATGGTCCTCTGATACCCACCCGAAAAAGAGCGTGGCTGGCAGGGATCAGGGTCCGAGGGTCGGCAGAAAAGCTCAGAACGCACTGACCAGAAACTAGTACCACACTTCAAATGCGCTCTAATAACTGCATCAAACTCTAATGACCCTGAAATTACGAGCGGCCCAGGACACTTTTTTCCGAACACTCCAAATAGCTCAGCCCGATCACCTTCCTTCCTTCTGCGCAGATGCTGCCCCCAATGTTCACCACTCGGAGGAAACGCGCAGCACAAGCAATGCTCCTCACAATTCTTTTGGTCCCTAGTATTGTTTTTCCACTATGGTATCAGAAAGCCGAAGCGCAGACGTACTCTTCCCCCTCACCCTAGAAATATGGCCGCTGAGTCTTGGCAGGCACAACGCCAATCAGAAACCGTATCTTTTGCAAAACATCACCGCCTCATTGCAACCGAAGGCCGCTTCCTCTGCTCTCAATCTGAACGATGCTTGCGATCCCTACCTCCAACCTGGAACACTGAACTTGAATATGGCTGATATCCACGATGTTTACTGGACTTCGTTCAATCCCCAATGTCGTCGGGCACCACACTTCATGGCCGACGTTCTCGAGCGAAAACCATTGCCGTGGCTACAGGGAAGAACAGTATTACTCGTGGGCGATTCCGTCGACAGATCAAATTTGGTAAACTTTTGTCAATTGGTTAATTCGAGTGATGTTCGAATGACAATGAATCATGATCTCAGCGATACGATAGCCCCGGAACGAAGCGAGGCGAACTTTTCAAAGACACGGATATGCAGAGTCGAGGAATATGATTTTGAAATTATCAACTACTTCTTTTGGGGGATGGATGTGAATGATCGGGACGAGGATTTCACCCCTGAAGGACCGCTAGTATCATATTTTGAAGCGGTGGAAAAGATGTTTAAGAATTCTACTAGACGGCCTGACATTATATCGCTGAGCTCTGGTATACCCGAGAAGTCCGGTCTTGCTGAGTTCAGGGCTTTGGGATCTCTCGAAGTGGACCGTACTTGACGCCAAATACGGCGTACCGGCCAAGCCGCCGCGGATTCAACGTGAGCGTCTAGAACTATGGCTGGATCGAGCTGGGAGATTCGTTGATCTGATGGCAAGCTACTTTCCGGACACTCTAATGCTGTGGCGTATGTTACACTTTTGTGATGTCTCCATCTCTTACCTGCTCCGTGCTGATCTCAGACTGATTGGGGCGTTTGGTTCCTGAAGAATGAGCCCGATGTGGTAGATCGAACACCTCGCGCACCATTTCACGAACTGCGAATATTCCAAATGAACCAAGCATATAGAGAACTTCTAGACCGGAAGACGAACCTGTACATGTTCAGCTGGGGAGAATTGTTCACTGGACATCTCGAGAGTCTCGATGATAATTCTCATCAGGGGAAGTACGCGGCGGCGCTTTGGGGAGATATGTTGTTGTATTACATGAGTCTGTTGACTTATGAGAAGACAAATCCTCAGGAAATAATGGGCGAGGTGAAGGGGCCGGAAGAGGTGAAAGGGTCAGAAGGGTAAAAGCTACTAGAATGCTTAAAGGAGCCGGATACGCCAGCCATAGCTGCAATAAACCGGGGAGTAATATGAAGTGTGAAGTTGCGCGTTACCGTCCTCATGCCGTCTATCTGGGGTTCAATCACGGAACTCTTCAAGTAAATATCTAAGCATTTTTGTAAATATAGTTCCCTTGAGGTCGCAGCGTAATATAATCAGATTAAGATTGCTTCAGGCCGGTGCGCTCCGGTGCTCATTCGGGAACTGGATGCACCGAAAGTTTACTACCCCCTTTTAAGAGCGTGTCAGAAAAAGGGGCTGCTAAAATATGAGGAATCGCGACCAGTAATTTCAAATTTCCTCATGGCACCCTTTGTTAGCGCCGCCGCCATCAAGTTCCGCATCACTCACTTTCCACTCACTCGGCGACATACTTCAAGTGTCTAAAAGGCTCGATGGGGCAGCTTCGCACATCGCTCATTCGGGTCGCCTTGCTGTGCCTTGGCATTTACGGATTTTGGACCGATGTTCTCCAATCGGGTGTTCATTCAATGACCCGAAGCCTCACCGATCAAGCTCAACTCACAAACTCCGACGCATACTATTTCTGGACGGCCAGTCCTATAGGAAACATACGACAACGACTCGCCGAGTTACGATGGTACAATGAAAGCGACCGGTGGAATCGAAATGTCATTCAATCATGGAAAACACCACTCGATGTTTCGGATAAAAATTTCGCGAGCTGGGAACACTTCAACCCCGATTTCAAACATATCCTCTTCCTTGACGACACCCAAGACGAGAGAGTCTGGGAGATTGGGAGTTATAATCTCCGGGATGTAGCGCGCACGTATTTTGAATTATTCAAGAAAAAGTTCATTCTTCGATCCGACTTCTTTCGATACCTTGCGATTTGGAGTGATGGCGGTATCTGGGCCGATGTGGATACATGGGCTCAACGACCGTTCGATGAATGGATTTCACTTGCGCTGCCTCCTGATGATGTGGAAACAACAATCGCGAGTCTGGAGTCGAAGATTGGAATGGTTGTCGGAATTGAGTATGATCGGGCAAATGGAGGCGAATGGGATGGGGTGTGTCAATATGTCTTTGCAGCCAAACAAGGCCATCCGGTGCTTCTCGAACTCATCGCTCGGATTGTCGAGAAGGCCGGCGCGATAGCCAACAAACTCGATGCGGTTGAGGAACTGAATAATCGAGAGGTGCTTGAAATCACTGGACCCGAGTTGTTTACGGAGGTGGTATCCCAGTGGATTAAACAGCGTTTCGATTCTAGTTTCGAGTTTCGTCGGGACTGGCATGAAATGACTACGGCGACGCTGTTTGGGGATATCTTGGTGTTGCCAATCTGGGCTTTCAGTTCAGGACGGGGTTTCCCTGACACCGGTGGATTTGATGACCCAAGGGTGTGTGCTGGACATGGCTTCGCCGGCTCCTGGGTAGGTGAGGGCGGATGGTAGATGGAGGACACGCAGCGGCGAGGCAGACTTCAAGTGTAGTTACAAAGTTTCCCTCGGAAAACTTCCTTAGCATTTCTGTAGAGTTCTTAGAGGTGAAGATGTAAGGTGCTCTTGAAACGCTCCTCATTGCGAGTGAATTTGTCCATGCAAGGATTGATAACAATTCTTGAGAATACGGGCGCTTGATTTTTTTCGATATAAAGGACAGGGATTAAGACCGCTATTAAGGAGAGGTCGGAGGCATGAGTTCACAATACTTGGGGCGCATTCCAGTTATCTGTGGGGCCTTAGGGTTGGGCCGCGGTATGGCATAAAATTAATCGGATAGCTATTTGATAGCCATTTGTATTGGCTAAACTAGCCATCCGATAGCCATAACTTTGGTAGTGGTGATCAACAAAATTGAAACATTCAGGCTTTCGCGAATTGAGTTTTTTCGTGTCCCTCGCCGAATACAACCCCAAAAGCTCAACATGAGCAAGGAGATATGTCCATATGTCATCATATGCATAAAGTTTACTAATATATGTTCTCTATCTAACTATTCAAATCTGAAAACACCGGTTCTGCTCTAGAAGTAAGAGTGAATCAAGCTCTCGGCGGTTTAAGCTTCTGCAGTCTCTTGGATTTTCTCCTCCTTCTTTCCTTCGGCCGTCTTTCTCTCATTCTTCTTTCCCTCTCCTTTCTGCTCTTCATCCTTTTCACCTTCGTCCTTTACTCGTTCCTTTGGGAGCGTTATTGTAATTTGGGACTTTGGGTCTATAACCGGTAAATTCGTTTCTTTCCATCCTGGAAGCTTTCTGCCAGCGCATTTTGGCCAATACTCGTCCCACCACGTCTCGCACACCTTATGTGCCCTGTTGCAAAATTAGTCCAGGCAGTTAGATGGCAGCTCACCCACATCCTGCAAAATGAAGGACAAGGTCATTTGGCTCCCAAAAGCCTGCCGTGAGATTCAGTTTCTCCGCTAAAGAGATGCTATTGATATCGCTCCCCGGATAGGCATTAATCGTTCGTTGAGGGACGATCGCCATATGATGCCGTATAAAATGGTGATGGCGAAGCATGTGAATAAGTGCATCTTGTTCCAATGCCCACCACTCTGTCTTGTGCGTGAGCAGAGGATCGATCCAGAGGTCGAGTAATATACTTGTCCACGTGCATCTTCGGAAGAAGAAACTTCCCGCATTGAGTCCGTTTTGATCGCCGGAGATGATAAAGTTGATTTTGTTGGGATCCGGCGTTTCTGGGAGTTTGTATTTTATCAGTTCCTCCCCTCCATTTTCTCCGAGCTGTCCTAGCGGATATGTTCCTCCTTTCAACATTTTAGACAGCAATACATCGGGGTTGAGAATGTGAGCGCCGAGGTCGATGGTGGGGGTCATTATGAGCGCATCGAAATCCAACCACCAGAGCCACTTGGTGTTAGGGTATTTTTCGAAGGCATCGGCGATAATCGGGATTTTTGCCCAAACTTTGGGTGCATCACCGAGACGCTCGCGATACTCCGAAAAGTTTGCAAATAGAATGTTGTACCCTAATGTTAGCACACCGGGGTGAATGGAGTTACCGTGAATAGCAGCATATTGCTGGCGGTTTCCTTTGATAAAGTTTTCATACTGGTCAAGAGGATGTCCTCCGTCTGATCCACAGACCATAAGAATGTCCGCCCCCTTTAGCGGCTCCGGCTCATTAACCGGGTTTCTCTTGTACGAGAGAAAATGATGGCGATGATCGTTGTTCGTATTATGTTGAATGATTATCTGTACTGGTGACGCAAATGAAAGGAAGCCGGGAAAGATAAGGCACATAACCGCAAAAAGAAGAGCCCCAGCGATGAATACAGTCCCGGTTGAGCGCCTGGGAAGCCGTACATGCCGCTTCTTGAACGGTAAAAACATCATGGAAAGGAGCGAATGTTGGTGATTAGGGGATGTCTCGACGCGATAAGTAGCTGAGCGAAATTGCAAAGTCAAATAGCGTAAATTTAAGGGGCGTGCCGTAAATAATGGGCACACACTAATTGGCCACCGAGACCAGCGTATAATGAGGACGATCCCTTATCTCCTTTGCTTTCTCCAAGCTATTTCCCGTGCACGGAGTCCTTATTCGAAGCGCAAGAACAATGCGCTGATTATCGCGTCCATGGCCCAAGCGTGAAACTACAATCGGCATGGAACTGGCAGTAGATCTCCAGAAGGTAATTTCAAGGAAAGATGATATTTACATTTTGTCTTCGTAGCCCCTGAATCTTAGGTACTAGCACCGCAAATGACCGCCAGTCCTTTTGGCGGATCTGTGTATTCGTCCGCATCAATCAACATGCCAAAGTACCGCCGTCACGGTCGTTTGTTCAATACAACAGCAGTCGCCCTTATTACTTTCTTTCTTGCGTCTCTTTTTCTGCTTGCAAATATTTTCTCAGATAACCATCACTTCTGGTCGATCACCGAGGAAATTGAAGTCAATAGGCGGACCGAATCTCAGGAGTTCAGCATTTTGGTGGTGAGTTCAACCGCAAGTTCGAACTTTGATGACGATTCTGTCACTGTCTCAGATGATACTTTGACTTTACCTGATGGGACCGGGCGTAATGAAGTCGCTTTAGAGAGACAACAGACGGCGATCGTCGAACACGAGGGAAATGTTTGGGTATTTAAGTACAAGCCCCCCGAAGACATTCCCGACGAGGCGACCGTATGACCTTCCGAGAGCTTGCCTGACGTGTAGACATCTTCACCACAGGCAATACAACTCCCGGCCGGTATTCCTACTCCATTTCCAAATCGCGATGGCACAAACACCGAAGTCGAGATCGCGTATCTTCACTACCTCATCTCCGGTGTCGCGCTCAACAACACCATCATCATCGTCCCAGCGAACAAAGCCTTCAGCCGTCTTGCTCTCAACTTCAACTGTAATATGCGCAAATTAGGGATCACCAATGTCCTATTCTGGGCATTAGACAAAGCCGCTGCCGACATTCTCCATGCATACGACATCGCCGTCTACTTCAATCCCTCGTTATATTCATCTGCGGAATACGAACATTATCATTCACAAAATTACATCAAGATGATGTTCGAACGACCGCGGTTCTGGAAGCTGATCATGAAAACGGGAACGAATATGCTTTTCCTCGACATTGACATTGCTGTCATCTCAGATCCTATGGCTGAACTGGTGGGCGACGCAGATTTGGAGGGACAGATTGACGAGTTTGATTTACGGGTGGCGAAAGATTTGCATGCGTACCCACAAATGTGTGGTGGTGCGTTTTACCTCAAGTCAAATGAGCGGTCCATTCAGTTTCTGGATCAATTGGGGGCGACACTTGCTGGGGGTTCGGGAGGAGTAGTCGACGACCAGGAGGCAATTAACCTCATCATTCACAATTATACCGCAGCGCGCATCCTCAACAGGTCTAAGGGGAAGGATGATATAGAGGTCCCCTTTGGGGGCGTCTCCAGCGGCGACGACGATAACCGCTTAACCGTCCGCTACATACCGATTAATCGATTTCTGAACGGTCATATCTGGCGAAGAGCCGTGCAAACTCAAGTGGGAAAATTCGACAAATCGAAGTCAGGGACGATCATGGCATTTACTCCCGAAAACCTTCAGGAAGAATTCGTGCCGGCTTTGATACATCTGAACGGTATTACGAACAAAGAGGGCGTACTGCGGCGGTATGGATGGTGGCATCTCAAAGATGACCTCACTTGCCCATTATCATAATCGCGGGCGGATATCCAACATGGACATTGGGAAGGTGGAATGTAAGGATGGAATGGGAAGGTAGAGATAGGCCGCGGGTAAGAGACCATATGTCCATAATGCTCTCGGGAATCAAAAGCATGTTTACATGCGATCGGCTTTCTATCAAATTCAAATTCTGAATGAGGCGTACTGCCAAACTAGGGCCATCATATATGGCCACTTTAGCCAATACAAATGGCTATCAAATATGTACTACTTGAGTTACGAGGTGAATCATGATTGACCAATCATCAACGTAGTTTTGAGCCCGGAGGGCCAAGGATCCAAGCCTCAGGGGCACCATGTCAATCGCTAGCCAAATGCGGAGGCAAGGCAACTTCCATGCTATCTTACTAAGTCTACTAGAATTCCGTTAAACTCTTGAGTATCTTTTCAGCCAAAGTATCCATAGTCTCAGACCTCGCGAAGAGCACATAGTGACGAACAAGATAATCCTTGAACTCCCGACCCCATGCACCGGCCCTTCGACTGGCCTTGATTAGCTCTACCATATTGGCTATTCCATGTAACACCAGGACCACCTTCAATCTTCCTGCCCTCTCCAAAGTCCGTGCTCTTTCGATTTCCCATCGGAAGAAATCGTCGTCGGCTTTACATCGCTCCAAGTCGCGCTCGCCAATGCAGATAATAACCAGTTTCCTCCTCTCCATTTCTTTCCCAACTGTGTCACTCAACCGTTGCGCGTCAATTGGGATGTGGTGCCGATCCAGCCATGGCTCCTGTCCATTCCGCGCCAATCTGTCCGCAAGCGCCATTGTGAAATATGTCGATGTCTCTTCATAGTATTTTGGACCTGCTGACCATCGGTAGCAAATCATGACTTGACCTGAAGACGCTCATTAGTATCACTGATTGGAGCAGGGGACGTACGATGCTTCTTCAACAAATGTTGGTATGCGGCAGCTTTGCTTTTGTAGGCGCTTTTGGCGTAAGGGCACATCGGCATCGGGCAACCGAAAGTTCCGTCGGCAAACTTGACGTAAGGAACATTGTTGCCTCGAGGCCTAACTTTCATCGTTATCCGGTTTGGTAAATCCTCTTCGATCGCGGGAGGGAGCGGACGCGGGACATGAACCGTCGCATCACTTTGCGGCGTGATCTCGTTAGCATTTTGTTGTGTGGGCAATTGCGAGGGTTTCTTTCGCCCTTTTCTTACCCCCTTCGGTTTCTGTAGTCGACCCATTGCCTCCTTGTGCCGATTACCAGGGCTTCAGAGAGATGGCAGCGCCCTCTCAGTCCTGCTCATGTGCCGGATTACTTGGCAAAGTAACTGTTACCAGAGACCGGGATTGGAGCAACAGAGGCCGAAATTATTGGGTGTGGCCACTTGCTAATAAATACGAGGGTTTGAGGAATTAAATAATGTAAATACGATTTTTAATATCGTGCATGCATCTTGGCTCCGCGATAAGGATCTATGGTGAATTGGTGTGGGGCGGCACTAAGCGCCCCCGAAGCCCTCCGCTTTCCCCACACGGGATTTTGAAATAGTTCTACCGATTCGCTAATCATTCGGCTCTATATCGGCCCGTCCCGTCAGAATTACTAAGAGTGCAAAGAGTGGCAACAGGATCATAGTTCATGCACCTTCGGATATCGACACTGAACCGATGCGGAAAGCAATGGTCCACGGTCAAAGCCGACATTATACTTGATGTCCGAGTCCTGTTTTCGGGGATATCTAGACTCGAGCGCGCATCGTGTGATGTTTCCGCACTGTTATTGGAGTTTTGAAACAGAATGTGTCGCCGGCGCATGGGCCTTTAACTTACCTGAAGCGGAACATGTCGCCGGCGCATGGGCCTTTAACTTACCTGAAGCGGAGCATGTCGCTGGTGCATGGGCCTTTAACTTACCTGCCAAGATTGATCGCCCCCTATTTGCTTATCATTGGGAAATTAATCACTTCTGGTAACTTGCAGCTATGTACTAGCGAATCAAATTCCACGCGACCTAAACAGTTGACCTACAACCCAGACAGGCGACTTCGCGGCGGGAAGAAAAGTAGCCGCTACTTTGATCGACTGAAAGTTTTTAGAGAGGTGTCAGCATCAAATCCATTTTTCCAGGTTGGAGCGAAGCGCAGGGGGGAATGTATGCCGACATTTAGAGTGAAATGACGCTCGAAGCTTTATTGCGTGCTGAACTTTGCTCTTAAAATCCATTCTGAAAGCATTCCTTGCGGATGGGCCTTCTCTTGGAGACTTGATATCAGAAAAAGGGGTTCAATTATCCCCGTAGAATGATTTCAACACGCGCTATCATTTATCCGGTGCATTGCGCCCGGTCCTCTGTAACTAGCACAGCGGGACCAAGCTGAGGCAATGTATCGTCCATCCCCCGTATTGCATTGTTAGGTCAACCTATAGTTGACAAATATAGGCTGGGTGAGATTCGTAAAAGGAGTATTTTACGGGCGCGATCAGAAAAACTGGGCAAAGGCCAATTTGCGAGAAGGAAACCCCCAGCCCTGCGGGAATAGAGCGGCGCCCCACGCCCTGGTTGTACTTTCCGCTTTCTGCGACAAAGTCACACTTGACTCTCCTTTAACAACTTACTATGAATCAACTTCAACGATATCGGCCTCTCTTGCTTATCTTCGTCTTAGTACTCCTTTGCGGCGGAGTTTTATTTTCGTTCTTCCATAACTTTGATCCTGTTTATTTGAAGGAGCTGGTATCGATCTGACACTTGGCCTCCAAAATTGACGATAGAAAACTTCTCGGAACCTCGAGGAGCATCACCCGGCCCCCCAAATCCAGCTCCTCGTAGCTCCAGCTAAACCCGACGCCAAGAACAAGCGCTCTCAGTTCCCGTATGTGTTGCGCGAACGACCCCCGCCGAAAGCCCCGCAGTGCCAAGACGCCTCGGCGGAACTGGAATACTTTCAAAACAGCCAGTTCAATTACCTAGCGAGTGTCGCAGCACTAAATATCCACATTGTCATCCCTGTACATGGACACGAGACGCATCTTTCCGACTTGATAGGCGAGATACTTCACTTCGCCGATATTTTTAAATCTCAGAACATCTTTGTCTCTTTCGGCATCCATACAGGGGTATCTGATGAGGTGTATCAACATGTAAAAGGGTTATCTGGAGTGTTAAAAGTGGCCCGCGTATCGCATCATATCGGAATCGTTTCCAAGGTCGCAGAATGGCAATATCTAACAATTCTCGGACACGACTCCACCGAATTCCGACTCGCTATCGTTGCCGGCGGATTTACCTGCGCAGCCGATCTCGCTCGACTTGTCTTTTCGACGGTCTTGACTGATGCGGATATGGCTTGCGCTCTAGAAATATCATCGTCGCCTAAATTGAGTGCGAGCGCCGGTAGACTGGGGCTATCTGATATTCCCCTGTCGTTGGTGGATTTATTCGACACGGGATTGAAACAAATGCCTTGTTGCCATGCATCTGTATTCGCGGTTTCTTCAAATATATACGGTGGTGCAAAATTGGAGCAGGTCAT
>Ga0302325_10017792_pt1 | contig 15000 bp, 15 predicted proteins | sample Palsa_T0_2_FD_201948 | JGI IMG/M metagenome (GOLD analysis project Ga0302325, IMG submission 201948) | Peat permafrost microbial communities from Stordalen Mire near Abisko, Sweden - Palsa_T0_2 | ecosystem: Environmental > Terrestrial > Soil > Palsa > Peat permafrost | place: Sweden: Abisko... | reverse complement strand
AAGGCACTTGGGACAGCCTGATATGGGCAAAAAAGAAACGGAACCCAGATGTTGAGCTCATCCGGGCTCCGCCCAAGCCGCACACGCGGATTGGTGAGACACGCAATTGAGACTATCGCAGGAACCGTACCATCCTCATTTGTGGTTAAGAGACACTTGGGACAGCATGACCTGGGTAAAAAAGAAACGGAACCCAGATGTTGAGCTCATCCGGGCTCCGCCCAAGCCGCACACGCGGATTGGTGAGACACGCAATTGAGACTATCGCAGGAACCATGCCGAGTTCATTCTTGCGATTTTAAGGGCGAGATGGAGCCTGAAGGTCGCTTCTGGGCGAAAAGAAGACTCGTAATTGAAGTTCTGCCATCCCATCTAAGATGACGGATTCTATGTAAGATTCTTATGCACAGCAGCTTGCAGTGTTGGGGAGGGATTGGTTCCAAGTGTTGAGACACAGGCTGGGAATGGGACTTCACCTCTGAGAGATAAGGGGGTATGTTCCCGCTGGAATGCCGCGCCCAATTCCAAGATTTGATCCCGCCAGCCCGGTGTTGGTCCGCCTGATCTGCTTTCTTCTGGCCTTTGTTACCCTTGTCCTTTACTGGCCTGTCCAAAACTTCCAATTCAACAACTACGACGACGCCCAATACCTCACTCAAAACCCCCGTGTCCAGAATGGCCTCAGCGTCCAAGCCGTCGGCTGGGCCTTTACCACTGGCCACGCCGGCAACTGGCATCCGCTAACCTGGCTTTCGCACCTGCTTGATGTTCAAGTATTTGGGTTCAATGCCGGCGGCCATCATCTCACCAATCTGCTCTTCCACGTGGCCAATACCCTGCTGCTCTTTCTTCTCCTGCGCCGCTGGACGGGCGCAATCTGGCGATCCGCCTTCGTGGCCGCCCTCTTTGCGTGGCACCCCATGCACGTCGAATCCGTGGCCTGGGTTGCCGAACGCAAGGATGTCCTGAGCACCTTCTTTTGGCTTCTGACCATGCTCGCTTACGGCAAATATGCCGGGGCATCCCGTGCGGCAGGCTTGCCGGAGCCGCCAAAACCATGGGCCGCCAGGCGCTTTTACCTGTTGACGCTCCTGCTCTTTGCGCTGGGCCTGCTCTGCAAACCAATACTCGTGAGCCTTCCTCTGATTCTCCTGCTCGTTGATTACTGGCCATTGCATCGAATCCAGGTTCCCTTTTCTGCCAAGAACGCCCTGCCGTTGCTCCTGGAAAAAGTCCCTTTCTTCCTCCTCGCCGCCGCCTCCTGCCTGATTACTTTCCTCGTCCAAAAGAAGGGAGGAGCCGTTCAACCATTGGAAAACCTGGCCCTCGCTGACCGGCTCGCCAATGCCATCGTTTCCTACGCCCGCTACCTGGGCAAACTCTTCTGGCCGGCCAATCTGGCCGTTTTTTATCCGTTCTCCCGCGACCTCCCGCTTGCCGAAGTCCTGTCCGCCGCGCTCCTGCTCTTGGTCGTTTTTGGGGTGGTCGTGTGTCTTGCAAAGACCCATCCTCCACTCGTCGTCGGCTGGCTCTGGTTTTTCATCACGCTCGTGCCCGTGATCGGCCTGGTGCAAGTGGGCGACCAGGCACTGGCTGACCGCTATACCTACGTCCCATACATCGGCTTGTTCGTCATCCTGGCTTGGGAAGTCCCGCCCTTGTTCGCCGCCGAAGGGCCGAAGGCCGGCATCTTCTTGAAACTTTCAGCCGCCTTGGTATTAAGCGCCTGTCTCCTGGCCGCACGGCATCAACTCCGCTACTGGCAAAACAGCATCACACTCTTCACTCGCGCCATCCAAGTCTCCGGGAACAATGTCGTGGCCGAGTGCAACCTGGGTTTGGCCTTGGCCGCCCAGGGGCAGACCGACGAGGCCATCCTGCACGAACGGAGAGCCATCCAGATCAATCCCAATTATCCTGCCGCCCAGAACAATCTCGGCATCTTCCTGGAAGAACAGGGGAAATGGGATGAAGCCGCTGTTCCTCTGCTGGCCGCCCTTAAAACCAATCCCCAATACGATGAGGCCTATTACAACCTGGGCTTGATCTCCCTCCACCGAGGCCGCCTCGATGAAGCCATCGCCCGCTTTCAGACCGCCATAAGCCTCAATCCCCAATACGACAAAGCCGTGGCCAACCTCGGCATCGCCTTGGCGCAACAGGGCCACCTGGATGAAGCCATCGCCCAATATCGCCGGGCGCTCGAACTGGCGCCGAACAACCCTTTCGCCCACAACGCCCTGGGCCGCGCGCTGGAGTCCCGGAAAAAATTCGACGAGGCCGCCGCCCAGTATTCCGCCGCCATCGCCTGCAAACCCGAATTTGCCGACGCCCATGAAAATCTCGGCGTGGTCCTGGCATTGTTGGGCCGTTTCACGGAATCGGAAGACCAATTCGCGCAAGCTTTGAAACTCCGGCCCGCCTCCGCCTCCGCTTCGATCCATTTCAACCTGGGCAACGCACTGCTGCGCCAGAATAAACTCCAGGCGGCGGCCACCCAATACACTGAGGCCCTGCGCCTTCAACCCGGCAACCTCGAAGCCCAGACCAACCTTGCCCTGGTCCTCAACCGGCTTGGCCAAAGTCACCCTGCGCCCTAGGGGCCTTTGCCAGGATCAGCTTGCCGCTGTCCTCAATACAAACCTTACGCAACTTGCCGTCGAAATACAGGCTTACGACCAATACTTCGTCAGTCCGATTGCGCCCCTTCCAGACCACATTGTCCAGAGCGTGTTGGACCGGAGTCGTATCATGTTGACCTTCACGAACGAATGGGCGCCAAGACAAGCCGCCGTCAGGAGACAAACCAACTAAGCGAGCAGTGGGCCAGCGGTAACCAATTACAAATTCCTCAGGCGTTCAACCGACCAGTGGATGGGGCTGGCCATCCAGATGGCTCGATTGAAGCGCAAACGGAAACCTTGATTGCCGGGCGAGAACGTTTCACTCTCCAGTAGGTAAATATAGGTGTAAAAAAAAAAGTGGGCCGTTGAGCCGTTTTGTCAGGTAATTTGTGCTCGAAAAAGAGATTACGATTGTGATTATGATTAAGATTAGGAAAAGCGGATTAAATCAGGCTTGTCTTGATCCAGGTCCTCCCTTAGAGTTGCCCGAACAATAATTTATGGCTGATATTGCAAATAAATACACCGACAACGTGACGGGGAAGTACTACGTGGACAATCAGTGCATTGATTGCGATCTTTGCCGGGAAACGGCCCCGGCCAATTTCACCCGCAACGAAGACGGCGGCTACTCCTTCGTTTACAAGCAACCCTCCAGCCCCGAAGAGGAAGCCCAATGCAAGGAAGCCAAAGAGGGCTGCCCGGTGGAAGCCATCGGGGACAACGGCGGCTAGGGATAATCGAGCCTGGCTTTGGCCGGCTCGACCGCGCGTTCCAGGCGGATCAGAACGATTTCCGATTTCGTGCCCACGCGCATCGGCGGTCCCCAGGTGCCGGCGCCGCTGCTGGTCAGGACGAGGAGGTTTCCCAGGCGGTTCAACCCATAGGCGAAAGGGCCATGCACTTTATAGATGACCCAACTCCACGGCCAGCATTGGCCCTTGTGCGTATGGCCGGAGACTTGCAGGGAAATGCCCGCCGCCTCGGGAATCGCCAGGTTGGACGGGCGATGGGCCAGAAGGATGCTGGCCTGGCGGCGATCCACGGCGGCGTCTTGCAGAATTTTCCGAAATTGCTCCGGTTCGACCGCCTCGCTGTCATGCACGCCGACAATCTGCAAGCCTTGCACCGTCACTTTTTCGTTGTTGAGCACGCGCAGGCCGGCGCGCTCAATGGCGGCGATATACTTTGAGCGGTCGGTGAATTCCTCGTGATTGCCGGTGACGAAATAAATTCCAGCCGGGGCGGAAAGCCAGCGGCAAGGCTCCAGCAGCCGGTCATAATCCCCTTCCGGGCCGTCAAATACATCACCGCTGACAAACACGGCGAACGGCTGGAGTGACCGGACCTTGTCTGCGACGCGGCGCATGAAAGCGGCGCCGCGAATATTGCCCAGGTGCAAATCGGTCATCAAGACGACTTCCCCGCCGTCCCAGGCCGGGGGCAGATGGGGCAGCTTCACGTTGACGCGTGTCACCCGAAGCCAGGAGGCGTTGAAGAGACCGACGACGCTGGCAAGCATGGCGAGGCCGTAAAAGACCGCCGCGATCACGGGACGGTCCAGCCCCAAGCCTAACAGCTTTGAGACCGCAATTGCGCCCCAGCAGCCCATGGCCGCGAAAAGGCAGAAGTTCAACACGCCCAACCAGACGGCGGAGATGCGATCGGCCAGCCGCAGAAAGGGGTTGGAGCGGCGAAAGCCCACAATTCGCGAGAGGATGAACGCGGCGCTCAGAGCGAACGGAACGACCCATCTTCCCGGCAGCGCCGGTCTTCCCCAAAAATGATCCCACGTCGCGCACGCAAACCAGGTGCCGGAGAACAAAATGGCGCAAACCACCGTCAGGAACCAAAGAATTCTCCTGCGTCCGGCGCGTCGGACCGTCCCCGAAGGATTGGGGTTTGTCACGGCGTCAACGTCAAAAGGCCGCCGAACGGCGCGGGACCGGTGATGGCAAGCCCATTGACCTTCGCGCTTTCGTTCATGATCGTGGAAGATAACCGAACACTCGACAAGCCATAAAGGGAATAAGGTACGGGAAAAGAAGGTCGCGGGTCAATCTTCCGCATTAATTCTTCATGCCCATGGCAAGGGCGATTGTTTCTTGGCGCCGGTCGAAGGTCAGGAAGGCCCCGGCGGAAAGCGACCACGCGGCAGCGAGGTGCCACAAGTCAAAAGTGGTGTGGCGCTCCTTCCATCCGTGGGTTTCGCCAAGCGAACGGGCCATGGCAACTGATGCAGTCATGTCCACCTGCTTCTTGATGAAGATTTTTCCCGTCACGGAGCGGTCAAACCGGTTGATGACCCGGCGCGCGATATGAGGCGGAACCGTATCCACAGACCGGTGTGTTGCTGCCCGCACGGCAGCGGGCAATTCCAACAGGTGAACCTCGCACACGACAAAGTCGTCCCCGTAAAACTGCCCCGCCCGCCTACGCGCGGCCGCATGGTTGACATCGTCTTCGTTCAGAAAACTGAGCAGGAAGCTGGTGTCGCAATAAACCATCATTCCCGCTCCTCCAAGAGCACGCGGGCGAGGTCGGTTTTTACTCGTGGGGCTTCCGGAGGCATATCCTTGAAAAGTTGGTCCATTTGGGCATTGATGTCCCGCTTGCCGGAATCTGTGCGCGTGAGTTGAAACTCTTTTCCGCCCCTCTTTCTGACGGTCAAACTCTCACCGGGCGACAAGGATTCTTCCGGGCTGCCGTGCCTGAGTTGCCTGCCGCTGATATGTTTTTGTGTCATAGTGCTAACATCGTGCGTTAAACATGGAGTCGAGGCAAGCGGTATTTCCTCTGCTGGGGGAACGCGGAGATTGGATGGTGGTGCCGTTTGAATAAACTCAAACTGTCTTGAATGCCGTGAAAACCAAAGACGATTTCTTTTAAAAAAGCTTGCTTTGGGCGTGGAATTCGGCCTTGAATGTAAAGGCTCAGACCAGCAGCCAGGAGGGGAGTTTCCAGCGCCCTCATAATGCCTTTAACTTTGGAGAGAAATTGCCATGAGCACAATTGTACATCACCAACCGGTCAATGCCACGCTTTCCTGGAACTTGCACGCCTGGGAGTCGGCGTGGGACGGCACGAGCGCCTGGGACGTGGATGGGACGGCCAACGCCACAACGTTCGATTTTCAACTGCCGAATGTTCCTGACTTGCGACTGTATCAATTCAAATATAATTCAGTCAGCCCAACAACGAACTCCACGGTGTGGGAGCCGGACAGTTTTGTGCGGCAGTCTTTTTTGCCGGCGCCCGCCGAAATCTGGACGTTCGAGTTTTCGCCACGGATCTTGTATCAGAATCCGTTTCCGGCGGGGGTGGTTTTCAATGCGGGCGATGTCCTGACGGTGAACGTGATCACCCAGCAACAGTTCGCGGGCGGGCAAATCTATGTCTGGGACGGGTACAATCCCAGCAATACGCCGATCTGCTTTCCCCAGGTCGCGCGGGACGAGGTCAATTTCATTTCGACATTCAATGTAACGCTGGCCCCGTGGATGACGCGGGGATTTCATCTTAAATTGAAGTCTCCGGGCACAGGCCCGAACGGCTCGGATGTGTGGGAGCCGGACGTCAGCAACCGGGTGTGGCGGACGTGCGATGGAAACGCGCTCTGGCTCAAGAGCGGGCAGTATGACGTGCGGAGCGCGCCCCTCTTGCTGACTTCCTTCCCGGTGGAGGCCTTGTTTCCCGCTTTGCTTGCGAATGCCCCGGCTTTGGTGTTGACAGATGTGGCGGAGCAGTTAAACATCCCAATCGCGGCCTCCTCGGTGACGGCTTATGCGGGCGACCCGCTCTTCAAGGTAGCGACCTATGGCGCGAATATTTATCCAGGAGCGAATTACACGTTGTCCAGCCAGAACAACGTGGAGAACCCACCGTTAGTGCGGCCATTTCCAGCGGACCCGACGGTTGTCGGCGATGTATCGCGGTGCGCGCTGGGGGCGAGCGCATGGCTGGCGGCATTTCCGACGACAGGGCCGGTGACGCTCTCGATCCAACCGCAGCCCGTCTCCAGTTTTGGCAGCGGAGTTTCTGTGCAAGTCTCCATCGGGAACGCCGTGGCGTATCAATCGGTGCCGGCGGTCCAGCAGCCGGCCGGGACCTGGCTGGCCAATCTTACCGCGGCATTGGATACGCAGATGAGTGTGCGCCTGGCGCCGGTCGCCGGCCCGGAGCCAGTGCCCTATGCCGGGATTGATATTGGCAGATATTCCACGCCATCAGCCCAAACGCCGGCGTGGTTCACGGCGGAAGGAGTGTATGGCATTTGTTCCAGCGGTCCGACAATATTCGCCGAGCCTCCCAGCCGCATGGCTTTAATGCAAGCGATGTTTGGCAATGCGGTGGCTGGTTCAGGAACATTTGCAGCCCGGGAGATGCCGCATGGAGCGACGCTGCTGAACGACCAGGTTTATTTTGTAGTGCATGCGCCCCATGCGGTCCAGTCCACGCTGATTCTGGTCAATGAAAATGGTCCGGCAGGTGTGCCGGTGCGGGTGGGATTCCCCATGACGCTGACCAACGACACTTTCTACTGGTGGTGTCAGGTGCCCGCGGCCCAGGCGCCTCCAGGGGCGCGCTATCACTTTCTCTTGAACGATAGCCTGGAGGTCATGGACCCGGCGGCGCGTGCGGTGCAGGATGCAGGCTCTTTGTCAACCAATGTTGGCGATTCTCCGGCTGACAAAACGACTTCGTGGTCCATGGTCGTGGATGTGGCAGGCGCTTACGCGACGGCCCATCAGTCACCCTGGCAGACCATGGGCTGGGAGAAACTGCTGATCTATGAGATTCACGCAAATCGGTTTACGAACTTGAACCCCGGCGGGTTGATGCCGCTGGATTTGCTGGCGGATGAATTGAGCGCAAATTGCCGCCGGGGCGGGCCTGGTTATTTGCTGCAACTGCCGGTGATGACGTTCGAGTTGATGCCGGTGAGCGAGTTCAGTTCCACGCTTTCGTGGGGCTACGATCCTTCTTATTACTTTGCGATAGATGGATTTTACGGCGGGGCGGGTTCGCTGGCGAATTTTGTGAACACGGCGCACGCGAACGGGCGTTCAGTCATTTTGGATTTGGTTTATAACCACTCGCTGGGATCGTCGCTGATGCAGATCGCGCCGGAGGTGTATGGCAGCGGCCCCGATCCTTACGGCGACGGAATGAACTGCGGCCATCCGATGACGACTGAGTTTTTGCGGCAGGCGACGATATATTTGTGGCGCACATTCGGGCTGGACGGCTTCCGTTTCGACGACACGGCTCTGGTGATAACCAGTTCCACGTACGGGTGGCAGTTTTTAGGGAATCTCCGGCAGGCACTCCGAACAGCGGCGACAGCCGAAGGGCGGGCGTGGCCGTATTGCGTGGCGGAGAATTCGAACAATCCGTGGGCGGTTTCCAATCCGCAATCGGGAGTGCTGGACGGGCAATGGGAAATTGACGAATCCTACCGGATATTGGACGCCAGTTATGATTCGGGGACCCCCGGCTCGGATCATTCGGGGCCGTTGGCGAACGAGATGAATCAGCCGTCGTACTCGGAGCGTCCTTTTTTCCAAGCGACCCGTTTTGGGGAATCACACGACATGGTGAGTGCGCAAGATTCGCAACAATTAGATCAGCGGATCGCGGCGCGTCCGCCTTTCGGGCAGGGATATCAACTGGCAAAGGCGATGGGAACGCTGACGTTGTTATCGAACGGCGTGCCGATGCTGTTCATGGGCCAGGAGGTGGGTGAGACGCTTTGCTTTTCATTTGATAATGCGGCACAACCGGTCAATCCGCAGCAATTGCCGGCTGCGACGGCCATTGATCAAACCCGGATTCTTGCCTGGTTTGTGTCACTCATGGGGCTGCGCAATGATCCCTCCAAGGGGTTGCAGGGGGAATCCAACTACCAGGTGGTGGGAACGGGCAACCGGACTGCAGCATACACCTGCGGGGCGCAGCAGGGATTGTTTGTGGTCGTGACCTTCGGCACGCCGAATCAGCAGCAGAATTCGGGCTGGCTTGGTTTGCCCGCCGGAACGGCCTTCAAGGAAATATTCAATTCTTCGTGGCCGGTTTTTCAAGTTGAGTTCGAGCCGGAAAACGCCAACGGCGGCTACACCGCGCAGATTTACAGCGGGCAGATTTTGAATTTGCCCGCTATGGGCGCGGTCGTGCTGGAGCGGGTGTGATCCGATCGCTGTTTGCTAAATTAAGGATGCAAAATGCCCTTTTCTGAACGAAAATCCGAATTTCGTGCTTGACGTTCATCAATTGAACCGCATAGGCTTCCTGGCATGATATTGGCATCAAACAATGTTACGGCCACGGCGTTGTATGGTCCCACCGTGGTAACCACCGACATTGTATGGAATGATCCCGTCGAAGTTGCCATCATGACCAGTGTGAGTTTTATCCAGTGTGACGCTTGCCCCACCTCGGCCTTTTGCGGCATAATGGCAGTGAATTTCATTGACTCATCGGAAAGTCCGCCAACAAGAACCACGACCTTTGACTATCCGTGTCCGTCAACCTTGGAGCAACCCGGATGCACTCAGGTTACTTTTTGGGTGGGCTGCCAGCCTGGCGTTGCAAGTTCTTTTGTGGAAGCAATAGGTTCCTGCATGGTTTTTTTTCGCCCATGAGCGACTTAAATAAAATTCCAAGGATGCCTGCCTCAAGGCACATGTGTTTGCTCTACAATCCGGCCGATGGCCGCATTGTGCATATCCATCGCATTGTCAATTATGGCAGCGCGAAAAAGAGGCCCGGCAAGCAGGCAGTCGAGGCCAGATGCTTCGAAGTTGCGAAGCAAATCGGTCTCGCCACGACAGGTTTGAAGAGCCTGCATGTGCCGGATGAGGAATTCAAACCGTCAACACCGTACAAGGTGGATGTCAAAAAGCGCAAGCTCGTCGCGCAACCCATGCCTGCCGGATGGAAGCCGTTCCCAGCGAAACCACTGTAAAAATTGGAAATGTCGCTGACACGAGTTTTTTGAGTGTGGTCTTGTTTTCCGGGAGGCCCAGTCCCGGATGAGTTAAAGTTTTTCGTAAGCAGTTGGTAATTAGGATGGTGGTGCTGTTTGAATAAACTCAGGACTGTCTTCGACGAGAATCCCCAATTTTAATGTCGTGCCCTCACAGGGACTCGAACCTTTTTTCAAGGACAACCCCCGGTTTCGTGACGGAAACCCCTCGATGTAGGGTATCCCCACACCTGTCCCCACAGCGGGGATACCCTTCGGTGTTCAAAACCCCTTGATACGCAATGGTTTCATTGCGATTTACCCTCCTGCGAGCCTCCCCGACTTCGGTCGGTTTTGGCTCGCACTTTTGTGTGCTCCGCAAGGCGGTGCTCGCCAAAACCTCCCTCATCGCTCACGCGAGGGATACGGGTTCACCACGGACGGGTTTAACGATAAAGGACAAAGATGTCCTTTACGGTTCTGGACGGGTTCAAACAGGTTAAACGTGTTTAAGAACCCGCTATCGCGGGAGCGCCAAAGACTTGAGAGTATGTTCGCCGTCCAGCGTCTCTCCTCGCCCCCTTTACCCCCTTCATCGTGCCGCCCTGCCGGCTCACAACATCCTAAGCCTTTGGCGCAGGGAGCACGTCCAAGCCGCAGACTCCGAGTCTGTTCGCTCCAGGCACCCCCCTTCCCCCTGCGCCTTCCGCTTCACAAGGTCGGAGACTGCGGCAGGCGTGCGAACGGGTGTTTGGGAAAGACGGGTTGTGACGTGTTTAATGAGTAGGCACCGCTCGTGCCGTAATTCAGGGCCTGGATATATATGGCTAAGATATTTCATACCGGTGTCGAAGGCGCGCGAAGCGGCGCGAATAACTCTGCCGATCAACCGGCAAATGCTCAAATAAAGCGAAAACGCAGATCACACTTGAATTTAAAGGATTCTCTGCACAAAGCTGAGGTTGAACAAAGACTCAGGCTCCAAAAGCATAATGCCGCCTTTGTCCGGTGGGCATTTGCATGTTCATTGTTCGTGACATTGGGTGCATACGTTTGTCAAGGATTCCACCAATTCACAGGATTTCAGTTAAGCGATCAGTCATTGAATTGGTTGGGGGCAGCCACTATCGGTCAGATTGCTGGGTTACTGGCAATCGTAATTCGCCAAAAATGACCCGCATTAGGTGACTATTTTGTCTGCTCTGCCACGATTAAGCGCCAGCGAATATGACCTTGGCGCACTGTGCCAAAAATGGCTAAATTAAATGCCTACCCCCTTGAGGCACACTTTTTAGGATTCGGCTTCGCCGACAAATATTTTTTCCCCTGGATACCGCCGCCCCGCCTGATGCGGATACGGGTTTGTTCGCCGCGCCCTCTTCCCATTATACCAGCCGGTCAAGGTCGTTCCAGCCCATCACGGTCGAAGACGTTCCACCGCGCTCGAACTACGCCTTGACTTCGGCCGGTGTGTCCAGAGGGCAGAGCGGCGAACGCCCCTCTCGCACAAGGTCGAATTTTATCAGCCCAAAAAAATGAAAAAATGACATATCTACAACAGTTTGAGGCGGAACTTACCGCAAAGCTTGAAAATGGCACTGACAACACCACTGCCATCGTTCGCTGGGTTTCCGAGAAAGTGCTCGAAAGCTACCGGAACGGCATTGCCGCCGGCCAAAAAGGCGGCCAGGTAATCCGCAAGGGAAAGAGCCGACAGCCTTTCCCTTCACAGGCTCAATAGTCGGGAGCCTGCATTATCGGTCATGCCAGAGCGCTCCCACTTGCTTGACGAATATGAGTTTTTCGCAAAGACATGGAGCGAGAATGGAGAAATTGCCGAGGAAGCCCGTGCATCGGGACATTTTCTCGACACCGGCCGCACGAGCGGCGATGTTGTAAACGGAAGAATCTGGACGTTCACATAACGCTGGACGCGACATTCTTCAAAAAAGCCCCGCCGGAGCGCGGGGGTTTTTGTGCTCAATGCAGGGACGGCGAGGCGGCGGCCCCGACACCCCCAACCCCCCTTGCCATCGGCAGACCTCCCCCAAGGGGGCGGGACGAATTTCGGCGTGCCACTGACACGGGCGATGCCCGTTGCCGCATGGCGGCATCAGTCCCGGAATGCAAGTCCGTCAGCAAGTTGAATTCTTGAATCCGATGTGCGAGATTAAAGTGACGGCGATCGGCAACAGGCTGGATCGACAACATTCGGAACACAGATATAGAAAGGTTTAATATGGCCTGGTCAGATTGGATCAAGAACGATAATGGCTCGGAATCCAAGGTGAAAGTTGAGAAAGACAGTAGCGGCGAGACACGAACGCACTTTCTCAACAGCGGTGGTGGAAGCCGAGAGAATCACACTCATGTGATTGTGAGGGAACACAAAGACGGCGGTAAGAGCGCGCATTGCGTCCCGCACAAGGCAAACCGCAAATAGCTAATCAATACAATCGCAAACCACTCTTGGAACTTTCATTCCAAGAGTGGTTTTATTTTCTCCTCATACGTCTTTCTAGGGTCGAACATCCGATACCACGGATCGTGGTCGTATAGACCCTTGGAGTATTCCGAAGCGTCCAGGGCAAAACTTCGCACTTCATGGTCGAGTGTGGCCAATTCGGAAACTACGAAAAAATACTGAGCAATTTCCTGGTCACCACTATCCGGGAAACTTTGGGGAATATGGTTGATGCCGTATTCAAATATTATTTTTAGCCCTTGTTTTCCTCCTGCGAGATGTTTCGCCAAAAATACAAGGGAATCTTTTTTTGCTTCCCGCTCAAAAATCTCTCTGACCAATTGTCTCGAGGAGGAAGCAAAGAATTGATTTATGTCGGACCAAAATGGGACGGGTGGGTTTTCCATGAAAGATGCCATTATACCATAAGCCTATGTGAATCGACAACCAGTCGGAGCCGAAACAATCGTGGTAGAATTATGCCGTTACTTTCTGTCAACAATGCTCTCCGCACGACGAAAATCGGACGGCCAGACCGTACCCGCATATTTTGAGTCAAAGGCCAACGCTCCGTTTGCCTGCCTTAAATGCGGGGAGGAGGTCATTCTCAAGACCGGCAGACACAAAGTCAGTCATTTTGCCCATGCTAATCCGATTGTTTGCAAATTCGCCGAGGGCGAAAGCGAAACCCACCGCCGGTGCAAAATGGAGATTTACGAGTCGCTTTTGCGACAACCACTTGTCAGCGATGCAGCCCTGGAGCGTCCACTTGGAAGTGTCCGGCCTGACGTGAGCGCATATTTCAATGGCGTTCCTGTCGCCATTGAGGTCCAAATCAGTTCGCTTTCAATCGAAACAATCATGCGGCGGACAATAGAATACCACCAGAAAGGCATTTACGTTCTGTGGCTCTTGCAGTGGACAACTGCCCTAGACGGGCAGCGTTACACCCCGAAACTTTGGGAAAAGTGGGTCCATGCCGCGTATTTTGGCCGGGTGTATTATTGGCTTCATGGCCTGTCCGTTGTCCCCTACCGTTTTGAGCCAAGCCTCAAAACCGTCCCGAAAACCACTTGGTATGCTGAGGACGGCAGGAAAATGACCGGCGGCGGCTACAGCCGCAGGTCAAAGCGTTACCGGATGGGAGTTCGCGGGGAAACGCTCAATCTGGCAACCGATTTTGGCCCCAGGGAGCGATTCTGGTGGGAAGGAAATGGCGTCAAAGTTCCCGATGCAAAACTTTTTATGGAGCGATACCGGCCAGAACAACGCAACTGAATCGCTGCCATCGACTCACCCATTTTGGCGAGCCCCTTTTTGTGATACGATAATCGCAGGCTGCCGGAGTTTCCGGCAAAGGGTTCTTCACAATCTCATTCAACTGCAAGGAAAGGAATTTCACCGTGACTGACAATAATGCGAGTATGACCGCAACGCTGGCGTTGCTTGACCGATTAAAAACCGAAATGCCGGAGATTTGGGGCGAGGCCCAGGTCGTTGGCAAATGGGTATGGCTGGAATTCTCCATGCCGCCCATAGAACAAGTCCGAAGCAAATTGAAGGAGCTTGGCTTTCATTGGAATGGGGGGCGCAAGTGCTGGCAACATCCGTGCGGTGTCCAATCTCTCCGTTCAACCCAAGACCCTCGCAGCATGTATCCGGTTGTTGCGGCATCGGCTCTTGAAATGAGGGAAACGCCCCCAGGGGCCGGAGGAGAAATAAGCGCCAAGGAATTCAAGGTAGTCGCGTTGCGCGAATGTCCGTTGCCTGAGGACATGCAAATGTGCGACACGCCGCAAAAGGCGGCCGATTACTGGCGGCTTCATATCTCCACAAATCCATATTACAACCGAGATTGCGAATGTTTCGTCGTTCTGATGCTCAATACCCGCCGTCGGGTCCGTGGCCACCAACTTGTAAGCATCGGAACTATGGATACCCTCCTCGTGCATCCACGGGAGGTATTTCGCGGGGCAATTATCGCCGGAGCATCAGCCATCGTCCTCATGCACAACCATCCCTCGGGCGAGCCGCAGCCGTCAGAGGCCGACATTAAAGTGACACGCGACCTCATCCGTGCCGGCCAGCTTGTCAAAATCGAAGTTCTTGATCACGTCGTTATGGGCAATCCAAACCATTGCTCCTTGCGGGAGTTGGGATATTTTGCATCGTGAACACCGCCCGGTCATTTTTTGGCCGGGCTTTTTATTTTTCTTGGACAGCGGAAAGGCTTTTGCGTAGGCTCATGTCGTTATGCGCCACTCACCCGGCAATGACCTCAAGCTCGGCCAAATAACCGGGCGCGGAGCATCAATTGCATTCCCTCGCGATCTCCGAGACAAGCACCTGTATGTCTGCGGCGGCACCGGCACTGGCAAATCGAAGTTTTTGGAATATTTAATCCGCCAGGACATTATTGCGTGGCGACACAGCAAATGCGGCGTCCTTGTTCTTGACCCTCACGGTTCTCTCTACGACAACATCGTGGAATGGCTCGCATGGAACAACATCGACCGCCCCATTATTCCAATTGACTTGCGCCGGGACGATTGGATTGTCTCATACAATCTTTTGCGCCAGCGGACGGCAGACCCGGCGGTGCTTGTGGACAACATCACCGACGCAATGGCCTACGTATGGGGCCAGGGTGGCACGAATCAAACGCCCCTCTTTGCTCGATGGGCGGGAAATGTTCTTCGTGCCCTGTATGAGAAAAAGCTCACCCTCGTGGAAGCTGAATTTCTCGTTGACCGAGTGGCGAAACAAGTCCGGTATGCCATGACATCAGATTTGAAGGACAAGCCATCCCGGCAAGATTGGGCATTTGCCGACACCCTCAATCCGAGGGATTTCGAGGCGCAGATCGGTAGCACGGTCAATCGCCTGCAACGCTTCATCAGGAACCAAACCATGCGCTCCATGTTTGGACAGCCCACCGTGTCCCTTGA
>Ga0302325_10017791_pt1 | contig 15000 bp, 12 predicted proteins | sample Palsa_T0_2_FD_201948 | JGI IMG/M metagenome (GOLD analysis project Ga0302325, IMG submission 201948) | Peat permafrost microbial communities from Stordalen Mire near Abisko, Sweden - Palsa_T0_2 | ecosystem: Environmental > Terrestrial > Soil > Palsa > Peat permafrost | place: Sweden: Abisko... | reverse complement strand
CGCTTTCGGCGCGGTCCTGATCGGGATCGTGCTGGCGTCCGCGATCCAGCTGCTGACCGGGTACTTCACCGAGACCACGCGGCGGCCGGTGCGGGACATCGGGCAGAGCTCGGAGACCGGCGCGGCGACCGTGATCCTGTCCGGAATCTCGTCCGGCATGGAGTCGGCGGTCTACTCCGCCCTGCTGATCGGCGGGGCGGTGTTCGGCGCCTACCTGCTGGCCACCGGCAACGCCACCATCGCGCTGTTCGCGGTGGCGATGGCGGGCTGCGGCCTGCTGACCACGGTCGGCGTGATCGTGTCGATGGACTCCTTCGGACCGGTGACCGACAACGCCCAGGGCATCGCGGAGATGTCGGGCGAGGTCGAGGGCGACGCCGCCCAGGCGCTGACCAACCTGGACGCGATCGGCAACACCACCAAGGCGATCACCAAGGGCATCGCGATCGCTACCGCGGTGCTGGCCGCGACCGCGCTGTTCGGATCGTTCCGCGACTCGGTGGAATCGGCCCTGCCAGCCAGCGCGGCCAGCACGTTCGCGCTGAACGTGGCGCAGCCGAACGTCCTGGTGGGCGTGATCATCGGCGCGTCGGTCGTGTTCCTGTTCTCCAGCCTGCTGATCATGGCGGTCGGACGGGCGGCCCAGCGGGTCGTGCTCGAGGTGCGCATGCAGTTCCGCAATCACCCAGGGATCATGACCTACGAGGAGAAGCCCGACTACTCACGGGTGGTGGACATCGTCACCGCCGACTCGCTGCGCGAGCTGGTCACCCCCGGCCTGCTCGCGGTGCTGACGCCGATCGCGGTCGGGTTCACCTTCGGGTACGCGCCGCTCGGCTCGTTCCTGGTCGGGGCGATCGCGGCGGGCGTGCTGATGGCGGTCTTCCTGGCCAACGCCGGCGGCGCCTGGGACAACGCCAAGAAGCTGGTCGAGGACGGCAACTACGGCGGCAAGGGCTCGGAGGCGCACGCGGCGACCGTCATCGGCGACACCGTGGGCGACCCGTTCAAGGACACCGCAGGCCCGGCGATCAACCCGCTGATCAAGGTCATGAACCTGGTCTCGCTGCTGATCGCCACCTCGGTGGTGAAGTACAGCTCGAACACCGGCCTGCGGATCGGGGTGGCGCTCGCCGCGGTGATCATCATCGTTGCGGCGATCATCTACTCCAAGCGCCGGGCGCACAGCCTGGGCGAGGATGCGCCGGTCGACGCCGAGATCAGCGGCGCGACCGCCCCGGCAGTGCCGGCCGAGCTGACCGAGAAGGAGGCGGCCGAGGTCAACGACGTCCCGCTGGGACACGCCCCCGAGACCGGAGTCCTCAACGGCAAGCTGACTACACCTTCATCGACAACCCCATCCGGCTCAACGGAGGCGCCTCCGGCCGGCGAGTAGCAAGAGCGCTTATTCGAAAAAAGCATATCAAGATCATCAACTAGAGATCCGTGGCGTTTCAGTCGCTATAACAGCTGAAGCGCCACGGATTTCTTTGATTTTGCGCTTTACGTGGTGATATTTCTGAGACGGGTGGGCGGCGCAGACGGCGTGGGTGCGCGGTGCGGGTGTGCGGTGCGAGAGTGCGGTGCGGGTGGGGTTGGGTTAGTTGTCGGCTAGGTCGGCCGCGTCTACCGCGTCGCGGGGGATGCCGAGCAGGTAGAGGATCGTGTCCAGGTAGGGGACGTTGACCGACGTGTCGGCGGCGTCCCGGACGACCGGCTTGGCGTTGAAGGCGACGCCGAGGCCGGCCGCGCCGATCATGCCCAGGTCGTTGGCGCCATCGCCGACGGCGACGGTCTGCGAGAGCGGGACGCCCGCTTCCCTGGCGAAGTTGCGCAGCGCCTCGGTCTTGCCCTCGCGGTCGATGATCGGCTCGATCACCTGGCCGGTCAGCTTCCCGGCGGTGATCTCGAGGGTGTTGGCGGCCACGTAGTCGATGCCGAGCTCGTCGGCGAGGGGCTGGATCACCGCGGTGAAGCCGCCGCTGACGATGCCGCAGCGGTAGCCGAGGCGCTTGAGCGTCCTGATCAGCGTGCGCGCCCCCGGGGTGAGCCGGAGGCAGGCGCGCACCTCGTCCAGAACGCCCGCGTCAAGGCCCTTCAGCAGCGCGACGCGCTCCCGCAGCGATGCGGCGAAGTCGAGGTCGCCGCGCATGGCCGACTCGGTCACCTGCGCCACCTGGGCGGCGCAGCCGGCCCGGTCGGCCAGCAGGTCGATCACCTCGTCCTGAATCAGGGTCGAGTCGACGTCCATCACGATCAGCCGCATCGCCCGCCGGTAGAGGCCGGCCCGCTGCACCGCGACGTCCACGCCGCTGTCGACCGCCACCCGGGCCAGCGCGTCCCGCAGCGACACCGGGTCGGCCCCCGACACGTCGAGCTCAACGCAGGTCACCGGGTCGCTGGCGAGCCGGGTGATGCGGTCGATGTTGGCGCCGCTGGCCGCGATCCGGCCTGCCACAGCGGCGATCGCGCTGGGCTGGAGCGGGCTGCCGAGCACGGTGACGTGCATCCGGCCGCGCACGTGGCCCGAGCCCGCGCGACTGGCCGGCTCGGCCGAACTGGTGGTGATCTCCGCCTCGAGGCCGAGGTCGGTCGCCAGGTCGGTGACCGCTCCGTAGATCGCGGTCAGGTCCGGCGGCTTGTCGCAGCTGACGAGCACGCCGAGCACCAGTCGGCCCCTGATCGTCACCTGCTCGATGTCGGCTACGCTCAGCGGGAAGCGGGCGAGCGCGCCGAACAGCCGAGAGGTGACCCCGGGCCGGTCCCGGCCGGTCAGCGTGATCAGCAGAGTGGTCCGTGGTTGGTTCATCGCGTGCCAACGCTACCCGCTGCCGACTCCCGCCGAGCAACCGGTATGACCAACCAGTCACGGCCCATCTTGGCTGGTGATTAGCCGAACGGCTCGCGGTGGCATAGGTTCTGTCTCGGGCGGATGTCCGGTCCGGCGAGAGCCGGCCCGGCGTTGAGGAGGGCGGGCAGTGTCAGACGAGGTGCTCAAGCTGCGGGGCGTCACTGTGCGGCGCGAAACGTCACTGCTGTTGCGGAACGTCGACTGGGCCGCGCATGAGGATGAGCGCTGGATCGTGATCGGGCCGAACGGGGCCGGCAAGACCACCCTGCTTCAGGTGGCGGCGACCCTGCTTTACCCGACCGAGGGCACGGTCGACATACTCGGCGAGCGTCTCGGCGACGTGAACGTCTTCGACCTGCGGCCGCGGATCGGGCTCACCAGCGCGGCGCTGGCCGAGCGGGTGCCGTCCGGCGAGAAGGTCATCGACCTCGTGCTCACCGCGTCGTACGCGATCCTCGGCCGGTGGAAGGAGGAGTACGAATCCTCCGACGTGACCAGGGCGGTTGAACTGCTCGACGCGCTCGGCTGCGCGCACCTGATCAGGCGCAAGTTCTCCACGCTGTCGGAAGGCGAGCGCAAGCGCGTCCAGATCGCCCGCGCGATGATGCCCGATCCGGAGATGCTGCTGCTCGACGAGCCCGCGGCCGGGCTTGACCTGGGCGGCCGGGAGGATCTGCTGCGGCGGCTCTCGACGCTGGCGCGCGATCCCAAGGCGCCGATGATGGTCCTGGTCACGCACCACGTCGAGGAGGTGCCGGACGGGTTCACCCACGCCATGCTGCTGCGACGAGGGTCGGTCCTCGCCGCCGGGCCCATCGACGAGGTGTTCACCGCCCGCGCCCTCTCCCGCTGCTTCGGCGTCCCGCTTGAGATCGAGCGCCGCGAGGGCCGCTGGCGCGCCTGGGCCGCGCGCTAGCCAGGTAAGGGAGCTGTAGCACTTAACGCTACTAGCACTGGCGGCGACGCCGGGTTACCGTGGGCCTAATCGGCGTGCGTGGGCGGAGATAACGGTGATGGGCACCATAGTCGCAATTGTCCTTCTTATCGTGGTCGTCGGCCTGGCGATCATCACGGTGGTCAGGTCGGTGCGGATCGTTCCCCAGGCCTCAGCGGGCATCGTGGAGCGGTTCGGCCGCTATCACCGGACCCTGCATGCAGGCCTGAACCTGGTGACGCCGTTCATCGACCGGCTGCGGCCGCTCATCGACCTGCGCGAGCAGGTGGTCAGCTTCCCGCCGCAGCCCGTCATCACCAAGGACAACCTGGTGGTCGGCATCGACACCGTGATCTATTTCCAGGTGACGGACCCGAAGTCGGCCACCTACGAGATCGCCAACTACGTGGCCGCGGTCGAGCAGCTGACGGTGACCACGCTGCGGAACGTGGTCGGCGGCATGGACCTGGACACCACCCTTACCTCACGTGATTTCATCAACGGCGAGCTGCGCAAGGAGCTTGACGAGGCGACCGGGCGGTGGGGCCTGCGCGTCAGCCGGGTGGAGCTCAAGGCGATCGAGCCGCCCGCCTCCATCCAGGGCTCGATGGAGAAGCAGATGCGCGCCGATCGGGACAAGCGCGCCGCGATCTTGTCGGCCGAGGGCGCCAAGCAGTCGGCGATCCTGACCGCCGAGGGCGAGAAGCAGGCGGCGGTGCTGCGGGCCCGCGGCGAGGCCGAAGCCGAGGTAGTGCGGGCGGAGGCGGACGCCACCGCGCAGGCGGCCAGGGCGCGGGGCCAGGCGCAGGCGATCGCGACCGTCTTCCGCGCCATCCACGACGGGAACCCCGACCAGCGGCTGCTCGCCTACAAGTACCTGGAGATGCTGCCGGAGCTCGCGCAGGGCAGCGCCAACAAGATGTGGATCGTGCCGAGCGAGCTCGGCAAGGCGCTCGAGGGTCTCGGCGGCTTCTTCGGCAACGCGACCGCCGACGCCGTGCCGCAGCGGCCGGCCGACGACCCTCCGCTGCCGCTGTCGGGTCCTGAGGGGAACGGAAGCGTTACCCGGCTGCCGATCTGAACGGCCGCCGCAGGCGCGGCGGCGCCGCGTGGGCCGGGTGCCGGGTCTGCCGGGGGCGGACCTGGATCACGCCCGCGCCGTTGACCCGGGTCTCGAACGCCGGCTGCCGGGCGGTAGCCGGGCCCCGGCGCACGCTGCCGTCGCTTAGCCGGAAGGTCGAGCCGTGCCACGGGCAGACCACGCAGGCGTGCCCGCCGTCGATGACCACGCGGCCCTGGTGCAGTGGGCCGCCGAGGTGAGAGCACTGGTCGGAGAGCACGGACACGGACTGCCCGGCCCGCACCGCGAGCAGGCTGAGGTAGCCGAGCTGGCGCCGGGCCGGCCGGCCCTCGGGCAGCTCCGCCAGCGGGCACAGGTCCTGCCAGCCGATCGCGGCCAGGTGGCCGACCGGTTCGGCGTGGCTCGTCCCGGCCCCGAGCCGGTGCGCCAGGTGACCGCCGAGGTAGGCGCCGGCGGTGACGGTAGCCAGTCCGCCCGCGGCCAGCGCTATACCGTTCCGGCGCCGTCCGGCCGCCCGGGCGAGCAGCGAGCCGCCGAAGAGCAGGGTCGCGCCCGCCTGCGCGATCGCGTGCACCAGCCCCACCCGTTGCTGATGCTGATGGAGCGCCGACCAGTCGGCCAGGCCGGCTGCTGCGGCGGGCAGCGCGGCTGCCACGCCGACCGCGATGAGCGTGGCCGACGCGCGCTCTGCCTCGCGTCCGCGTCCGCCCCACAGGTCGAGCAGCACGGCCGAGGTCCAGCAGCCGAGCGGGAGCCGGACCAGGGCCGGGTGGGCCGGCTGGCCGAACCGCACGCCGTGCAGCAGGTCGGTCCGCCTGCCGGGCGGCAGGGCGCGCACCACGGCCCGGGAGAGCGCGCGCACGGGCCGGTCGAGGACGAGAGCGCGCTCGATCCGCTCGGCCAGCGCCCTCAGCTCCCGGCCCCCGAGCTGATCGCGGCGTCCACTTCCACCTTGCGGGCGGCCAACTCGGCGGCGTGCTCGGCTTCCATCCGGTCGGCGACCTGCTCGTCGTCGCGCATCAGCGCGTCGAGGTCGCCATCGGCCGCGCCTATCACGCCGAGGTTGACGTACGCCTGCTGCACCTTCGGGCCCCACAGGCCGATGTCCTTCACGCAGGGCACGATCCGGGTGAAGAGCAGCTTCCTGAACGCCTGCTGGACCGGGGAGTGCTCGGTGAACTCCACGCACTCGGCCACGTCGAAGCCAAGCCGCTCGTACACCTCCTTGGCGACGAAGCGGTCGCGCATCAGGTAGCACCCCTCGACCACGAACTCCTCCCGGTCGGCCAGCTCGGACGCGGTGAGCTGCGCGTAGTAGTCCCGCAGGGCCAGCCGCCCGAACGCCACGTGCCGCGCCTCGTCCTGCATCACGTACGCGAGCAGCTGCTTGACCAGCGGGTTGCCGGCCACGTCGCGCTGCACGCCGAACGCCGCCAGCGCCAGCCCCTCGATCAGCACCTGCATGCCCAGGTAGGGCATGTCCCAGCGGGAATCGCCAAGCGCGTCGGCCAGCAGCCTCGCCAGGTCCGGGTTGACCGGGTAGAACAGGCCGATCTTCTCCGTCGTGAACTTGGCGAAGACCTCAACGTGGCGCGCCTCGTCCATCGCCTGGGTAGCGGCGTAGAACTTCGAGTCCATGTCCGGCACCGATTCGACGATCCGCCCGGCCACGGTCAGCGCGCCCTGCTCGCCGTGCAGGAACTGGCTGAACAGCCAGGCCGACATGTGGTGGCTGAGGTCGTCCCGTTCGGCCTGGTTCAGCTTCTCGTACTGGCGCGAGCCGTAGATCGCGGTCAGCTCCTCGGCCGACTCCATGACGTTCGAGTGCTTGACCGGCTGGTCCCAGTCGATCCGCTTGGTGGCGTCCCACTGCTTGTCCTTGCCGCGCTGGTACAGGTCGAGCAGGCGCTGCCGCCCGTCGTCGTACTCCCAGGAGAAGCGCGCGGCCCCGCTGGCAGGGACATCCCAGGTTTCGGTCGAAACCGGCGTCGTGTACAGGGGGTAGGTGCTCACGCGTGCCTCCATCGGCCTCGCAAAACGGGCGCTGCTGCCTTCATTACTAGCGAGTAATGAAGGCGCGCGCAAGGCTCCAGGTCACCGATCCGGAATTTCGTGCATGGCGGCCTGCTCGGCCGGCTCATCGTCATCGGATTCGTCGTCGTCATCCTTGATGACCTGCCGCGGATGAGTGTCGGCCCAGTCCTGGGCCGCCTCGCCGTCGTCGTCGTTGTCCTCGGCGATGACCAGATCCTCGGGCGGGTCCTCGATGTACTGCTTGTATTCGGCGAGCTCAAATTCCTGCTCGTCGTCGCCCATGTCATCGGGACCGTGCCCCGCTGTCCCTTCGTCACTATTCATGGCACCCAGTCTTCCCCAGCGGCCGGCCGATCATGCCGTGGGGGTGCCCCCGCGCAGCTCGATCAGGCGGTCGCGCATGATCTGCTCGAGCTGGGCCTGGAAGCCGAGGATGAGCGCGAGCTGCTCGTCCGTGTACTGCGCGGCGACGGCCCGCCAGGCCTCGACGACCGGGGCGAAGACCGGCGCGACGTCGCGCAGCCCGCGGGTCGCGTCCAGGTGGACGACGACCCGGCGGCGGTCGTGGGCGTCCCGCTCGCGGCGGACGAAGCCGGCCTCCTCCAGCCGGTCGAGCACGCCGGTGATCGACGCCGTGGTCAGCCCGGTCGCCCGCGCGAGCTCGCCTGCGGTCAGCTGGCCGCTCAGCGCCAGCAGGTTGAGGCAGTTCAGGTCGGTCACGTTGATGCCGATCCGCTCGGCTGAGGCCGCGCCGAGCAGTTGCATCACCGCGCCCGCGCGGCGCAGGGCGAGCAAGAACTCGCTCTCCAGGCGCCGTCTCGATTGATCGGGCACGGGGTTGGGCGCAGGGTCGGGCGCAGGGTCAGGCGCAGGGTCAGGCCCGCGGTCGGGTGAGTCAGCCATGATCGTTCGGCTCCTTATTAACTAGGAAGACTAGACATTAGTTTTCCTAGAGAGTAGCGTCCCTAGTGTTCACGCAACAGGTCTAGCACACGCGAAGGAACCCAGACGATGACACAGAGCGCAACAACACAGAGCGCAACAACACAGAGCGCAACCCAATCCCAGCCCGCCATCCCGGTCGGCCTTCGCCTCGGCCAGGTGATCGGGCAGGCCCAGTCGGTCCTGAGCGGCCTGCTGGCCGGGGTCCTCGAGCAGACGCAGACGAAGAACGAGACGTACCAGGCCCTGCAGCGGATGGCCCTGCTCGGCGGCGAGGTCAGCCGGGACCGGTACGTCAGCGACCTGTCCGACTGGCTCGACCTGAACCGCCGGGACGCCGGCCAGCTGGCCGACCGCCTGATCACGGCCGGCCTGCTCACGGCGGCGGACGGGACCATCCGGCTGGCGGACGCGGGCGCGCAGCTGCGCGCGAGCATCATCGGCTCGATGGGCGCCATCACCACGCCGCTGTGGGGCTCGTTCGACCCGGCTGACCTCGAGACGACCATCGCCACCCTGCGGGAGCTCACCCTGCGCGCACGGGCACTGAGCTCATGACCACGCGCGACCTCCCCGACAGCGACGCGGCCAGGCACGGGACCGGCGACGCCGACCTCACGATCATGCTCGCCGCCCACGGAGCGCTCCGCCGCGACCTCGAGCGGCTGGCCCGCGCGGCCGACTTCGCCGACTTGCCAGACCCAGGTGGCCGCGCCTCGGTCCGGGCCGGCTGGGAGACGTTCAAGCGGCAGCTGCACCTGCACCACACCGCCGAGGACACCGTCGTCTGGCCCGCCCTGCGGCAGCGCCTCGCCCGCAGCGACGACGCCCAATCGGTGCTCGACGCGATGGAGGCCGAGCACCAGCAGATCGACCCGCTGCTGGCCGCCGTGGACGACGCCTTCGCCCGGGCCGGGCAAGCCCGCCGCGCCGACGCGCGAGCGATCAGCGACGTCACCGACGCACTGGCCACGTCGCTGACCGCTCACCTAACGCACGAGGAGCGTGACGGCCTCCCGCTCATCGGGATCGCGCTCACGTCCTCCGAGTGGCGCAGCGTCGGCTTCAAGATCGCCCGCAAGAATGGTCTGTCGGCCGGCGGCGAGATGTTCGCCTGGATCGCCGACGGCATGGACCCCAGTCAGGCCGCCGCGGCGATCGGCACGCTACCGCCCCCCGCCCGGCTGGCTTACCGCGCCGTATGGAAACCCCGATACCAGCGCACTCCGCGCTGGTGACCGCCACCGCCAAAGTAGTCAGGCTTGGAAGCGGTAGCCCATCCCCGGCTCCGTGAGCAGGTAGCGCGGCCGGGAGGGCTCCGGCTCCAGCTTGCGGCGGAGCTGGGCGATGTAGACCCGCAGGTAGTTGGACTCCGACCCGTAGGCCGGGCCCCACACGTCCTGCAGCAGCTGCTTCTGGGTGATCAGGCGGCCGCGGTTGCGGGCCAGGATCTCCAGCAGCTGCCATTCGGTCGGGGTCAGCCGGACGTCGGCGCCGTCGCGCGTCACCCGCTTGGCGGCCAGGTCGACCGTGAAGTCGGGCGTGGTCACGACCGGCTCGTCCGGGGCCGGGGCGGCCCGCCGGACGGCCGCGCGGAGCCGGGCGAGCAGCTCGTCCATGCCGAACGGCTTGGTCACGTAGTCGTCGGCCCCGGCGTCGAGGGCGGCGACCTTCTGGTGCTCGGCGCCCCAGACCGACAGCACGATGATCGGCGTCGTCGACCAGCCGCGGACCCCGTGGATGACCTCGGTGCCGTCCATGTCGGGCAGGCCGAGGTCGAGGATCACGGCGTCGGGGCGCTCACGCGACACCGCCGCCAGCCCCGACGCGCCGTCGCTGGCGGTCGAGACCTCGTAGTTCCGCGCGGTCAGGTTGATCCGCAGCGCCCGCAGGATCGACGGCTCGTCGTCGATCACGAGCACTCGCGTCACGCGGTCACTGCCCGGACCTGAGCGCGGCGGGCACGTCGCTGGTGAGGGCGGGCATCGTCACCCGGACGGTCAGCCCGCCGCCCGGGGTGTCGATCGCGACGATCGTGCCGCCCATCGCCTCGGCGAATCCCTTGGCGACGGCGAGCCCGAGCCCGACGCCGGGCGACCGCTCGTTCAGCCGGGCGAACGGCTCGAAGATCCGTTCCTTGGACTCGTCGGGGACTCCGCCGCCGTGGTCGATCACGTCCAGGATCACCCGGTCGCCGTCCTCGCTGGCCCGCAGCGACGGCCGCTCAAGCGGGGCCAAAAACCCAGCCGGTGAGTGCCGCAGCGCGTTGGAGAACAGGTTGGCAAGCACCCGCTCGAGCAGCCCGGGATCGGCCCGGACCAGCGGCAGGTCGTCCGGGACGACGATGAGCATCTGGTCGGTGTCGTCGAGCCCGCGCAGCGCCACCGGCGCCACCTCGTCGATCGCGGTGGCGCGCAGGAACGGCGCCAGCGACCCGGCCTGCAGGCGGCTCATGTCGAGCAGGTTGCCAACGAGGGCGTCGAGCCGGTCGGCGTTCTGCTCGATGTTGGCGAGCAGTTCCGCCTCATCCTCGGCCGACCAGCTCACGTCGGTCTGGCGCAGGCTCGACACGCTCGCCTTGATCGAGGCGAGCGGGGTCCGCAGGTCGTGGCTGACGGCGCGCAGCAGCGCGGTCCGCATCCGGTCGCCCTCGGCCAGCGCCTCGGCCTGGGCCGCCTGGGTGCGCAGCCGGGCCCGGTCAAGGGCCGCGACCGCCTGCGCGGTGTAGCCGGCCAGCAGCGCGGTGGTCGCGCTGGCGGCCTGCCCGTTCACCTCGAGCGCGAGGTCGGGGCGGACCTCGAACCGGAGCGTGCTCGCGCCCGGCTCGGCCGCGCCGCTCGACGCGACCATGATCCAGCGGCCGCTTACCCGCTCAAGGAGCTGCGCGTGCCCGCCGTGGCTGCTGGTCAGGTGGTCGAGGACGTCGTCCGGGGTGTCCGCGCCGCCGAGCACCGTCTGGGCCAGGCTGAGCAGCGACTGGGTCTCACGGGAGCTGCGGGACGCGTCCGCCTCCCGCCGCGCGGCCAGGTGGACGACGCTGCTCACCGCCACCGCGACCGTGACGAACAGCACCAGCGCCAGCAGGTTGCGCGGCTCGGCGATCGTGAACGTGTGCAGTGGCTTGGTGAAGTACCAGTTCAGCAGCAGGCAGGCGGCGACGGCGGCGAACACCCCGGGCCAGAACCCGCCCACGACGGTGGCCGCCACCACCAGGACCAGGTAGATCAGCAGGTCGTCGGAGAGGTCCGGTGATCGGAAGGCCGACAGCACCGCGGTCAGCGCGGGCAGGCCGATAGCCGCGATCGCACCGCCGGCCAGCTGCCTGCGGATATCGATGCCGCTTTCGCGCCGTCTGTCCACAGTCTCTAGTTTTACCCGCACATCCTTTGCCCGCACAGACCACTGCCGCACTACCGCGCCCGCGATCGTCGCCGCGACCGCGGTCACGGCCAGCGTGATCGCGGCGCGCTCCGCGACCATCCCGGTCAGCCGCAGGTCGGCGTAGGGCGGCCGGGAGAACCCGATGGCGGTCAGCCAGCCGATGAGGCCGAGCGGCGCCGCCGCGGTCGGCTCGGCCACCAGGGCGAGGCCGCCCACCACCACCGCGCAGCCGATCAGCACCCCGGTCGCGTTCAGCCGGCCGTGCAGCCCGGCTGCCACGGTGCCGATCACGAGCAGCGCGGCGAACCCGGCCGGCAGCACGTAGGGCGCGGGCAGGCCACGGCGCCACGGCGGTCGCGACCGCGGATCACTGTGCGATCCGTAACCGTGTGATTGGTTGCTGCGCAACGCTCCGGCCACCGGGTGCCTACTTCCAGTTATCGTGACTGCCATTTCATCGCCAGTTGCCGTGTCCCGTGGCGGATCTTGATGAATCCTTAACGCGCAGCTCAGGAGGATTAACGCGGCCTTTGCAGTGATCCGGTACCGCAACGCCTAACGTGAAATCCGCTATGAGAAGACAACCCTCGCGCCACCCGTCGCGGTACTGCCCGAACGCCCCATTGGACATGACCGCCGCCTCTGATTGTCACTCTCCGTCAGGGGAACAATGTCGGTCAGAGGGCCGCGAGGCGGATGGGGGCGGTAGCTAGTGGCCGACGAGACGGCCGGATTCGGCTTGCCCGCTACCCGGCTGCCTGAGACCTTCGGCTACGCGCTCAAGCGCAAGCTGCTCGGGCCGCCGCTGGTGAACGAGCAGCTTTCCGAGGAGCGGCTGTCACGGCCGCTCGCCCTCGGCGTGCTCTCCTGCGACGGCATCTCGTCGGCCGCCTACGGCACCGAGGAAATGCTGATCGAGATGGTCCAGGTGGTCGGCCTGGCGGCGTTCACGCTGATCCTGCCGATGACGCTGGTGGTGCTGGCCGGCATCGCGCTGGTGGTGCTCTCCTACCGCGAGGTCGTCTCGGTCTACACCCGGGCCGGCGGTTCCTACGTCGTGGCCAGGGAGAACTTCGGGCCGCGGGTCGCCCAGGTGGCGGCGGTGGCGCTGCTGATCGACTACACGGTGACCGTCGCGGTGCAGACCGCGGCCGGCAGCGCCGCCATCGTCTCCGCGTTCCCGCAGCTGGCGAACATCCCGGTGATCGGCCCGCGCATCCTGGTCGTCATCTCCGTGATCGCCGTGCTGATCATGTGTTACATCAACCTGCGCGGCATCCGCGAGGCGGGCCGGGCGTTCGCGCTGCCGACCTACCTGTTCTCGGTCTCGGTGGCGGCGATGATCGTGGTCGGCCTGTTCCGCGAGGCCACCACCGGCCTGGCGCACGTGGGCAAGTACGCGGGCCCCACCTACCCGTTCGGGCACAACACCGAGAGCCTGATCAGCATCGGGCTGATCTACATGCTGGCGAAGGCGTTCGCCAACGGCGGGTCGTCGCTGACCGGCATCGAGGCGGTCTCCAACGCGGTCGGCGCGCTCCGCCCGCCGGAGGGCCGCAACGCGCGGCAGATCCTGGTCACGCAGGGCTCGATCGTCGCGTTCCTGATCGCCGGCATCTCCTGGCTCGCGCACGTCACCCACGCCACCCCCTACCTGGCCGGCTACCCGACGGTGCTGGCGCAGGAGGCTAACGTCGTCTTCGGCAGCAGCGGGCACTTCATGTACTTCGTGGTCCAGGCGGCGACCGCGCTGATCCTGTTCACCGGCGGCAACACCAGCTTCAGCGGGTTCCCCTACCTGGCCAGCTTCGTCGCGGCGGACTCCTTCCTGCCCCGCTGGCTGACCAAGCGCGGGCACCGCCTCGCGCTGTCCAACGGCATCATCGTGCTCACGGTCGTCTCGCTGGCGCTGCTGCTCGCCACCGGTGCCGTCGTCAACGGGCTGATCCCGTTCTACGCGATCGGCGTGTTCACCGGGTTCACGATGGCCGGCTTCGGCATGGCCAGGTACCACAAGCGGGTGAAGGAGCGCGGCTGGCGCCGCCGCCGGGCCATCAACACAATCGCTGCCATCTACACCGCGCTGGTCGTCCTCATCTTCGCGGTGGTGAAGTTCACCGAGGGCGCGTGGCTGATCGTCATCATCTTCCCGGTGCTGGTCTACCTGCTGATCAGGCTCAATCGGGAGTACCGGCTTGAAGCCGAGATCCTGGAGAACATCGGGGACCGACGGGACGCGGGCATTCCGCTCAGGCAGCCGAACTACCGCCGGCGGGTCGTGCTGATCTTCGTCGACGAGGTGGACCTGGCCACGTTCGCGGCCATCAGGTACGCCCGCGGCCTGCGGCCTACCACGATGCGCGCGGTGCACTTCGTCATCGACGGCGCCCAGGCGGAGAAGCTGCGGGAGCAGTGGGTCAGGTACAGCCAGGACATCCCGCTTGAGATGATCGACGCCCCCGACCGCCGCCTGACCCGCGCCTCACTCGAGCTGGTGACCCGCGAGACCCAGACGCCGAGCACGCAGGTCACGGTGGTGCTGCCGCGGCGCGGCTACGCCCCGCTGCTCGGCCGCCTGCTGCACGACCGCACCGCCGACAAGATCGCCTCGGTGGTCAGCCAGGTGCCCGACTCGGCCGCCACGATCATCCCCTTCGACGTGGAAAGCCGCGTCCACCTGCTGCACGCACGGAATGCCGCCCGCCTCGCCGCCGCGGACGGTGCGGCCGACACGGTGAAACCTGCGACCGTTACCTCGACTGATAAGGATCAGCCGGCCGCGACCGGAGCCGGGCCCGGCGGCGGGACCGGCGCCCTGCCTGCCCTGCCACTCAACGGGGCCGCGCCCAACGGCGTGACCGCGATCGGCGCGCTCGGCGCGACGCGGAAGGCGGCGGTCGAGGGCCGGGTCCGGGCGGTGGAGATCCGGCCGGTGGAGAACAGCTGCGTGTTCGAGGCCACGATCGCCGACAGCACCGGGGCGCTGACGGTCATGTTCTACGGCCGGACCCACATCCCGGGGCTCGAGCCGGGCGCGCGGATCCGGCTGTCGGGCAAGGTGTCGATGCGCGCGGGCGGCCCCGCCATGATCAACCCGGCCTACGAGCTGCTGGCGAAGGACGAGTGAGCCGGCGCGGCGCTATCCCTCCTCGCTCAGCGAGACCAGCTCGTAGGAGGGGTTGATCATGACCGGCTGGCCGCCCTTGAGCCGCACCGAGCCGCTCAGTCTGACCCGCGCGCCGCAGATCAGGCCGGGGATGTGGGCCCGGCCGTAGAACATCGCGGTGAGGTTGCCGGTCGTGTCGTTGATCTCGACCGCGAGGACCGAGTTGCGCTCGACCGGACGGATCTCGACCACCCGGATCTTGCCCTCGACGGTGGTCTTGCCGCCGGTGACGGCGCCGATCGGGGTGACACCGGGCGCGGTGCCGCCTGCGGCCGGCTTCTTGAACAGGCCGTGCGCAGCGGCGACGTCGGACTCCCGGGCCAGCTCACGCGCGTTGGCCGCCTGCCCCGTCTCTTTCTTCGTAACGGTCGCGGGTTTCATCCAGTCTGCACCGGGATGCACCTTAGCCGCCTGGCGCGCCTGCAGCACGGCCACCCGGCTGGGCACGTCGTAGGGGACGATCGTGGCCGCCGAGCGGGGGATCCGGCTGACCGCGGCCGCGATCTTGTCCGCGGTGCGGTCGTGCAGCAGGCGCCCGAGCAGCGCCGAGTAGCTGCGCCGGGGCAGGATCACGGTGACGTGGGTGCCCTCGGTCTCGACCTCGCGCTCGG
>Ga0302325_10017790_pt1 | contig 15000 bp, 12 predicted proteins | sample Palsa_T0_2_FD_201948 | JGI IMG/M metagenome (GOLD analysis project Ga0302325, IMG submission 201948) | Peat permafrost microbial communities from Stordalen Mire near Abisko, Sweden - Palsa_T0_2 | ecosystem: Environmental > Terrestrial > Soil > Palsa > Peat permafrost | place: Sweden: Abisko... | reverse complement strand
CGTTCGTATTCTCAAACAGTTGCGGAACGAGCGTGGCAGGCGGGGCGAACTGCACCATCCATGGCCACTTTACCCCGGCGGCGACAGGCGCGCTGACCGCGGCCATTACCATCACCGACAACGCCAGTGGTTCACCGCAAAGCATCACGCTGTCAGGTACAGGCCTTACTCCGCCGGCCGTATCTCTGTCGGCGAACAGTTTGACTTTTGCAGGCGAGCCGGTGGGAGTGACCAGCGCATCGCAATCGGTGACGCTCACCAACACCGGCACTGGACCTCTGGCCATCACCAGCATCGCGGTCACTGGTGCAGACGCCTCCTCGTTCGTATTCTCAAACAGTTGCGGAACGAGCGTGGCAGGCGGGGCGAACTGCACCATCCATGGCCACTTTACCCCGGCGGCGACAGGCGCGCTGACCGCGGCCATTACCATCACCGACAACGCCAGCGGTTCACCGCAAAGCATCACGCTGTCAGGTACGGGGGATTAGTCGCCGGCGGTGCTAACCTGACCCAAAAACGGCCTTCCAAACAATGGCGAGGCGATTTAGGTGGGGCTCTTTGCTGATTTTTATCAGGGGCTCGGTGTATACCACCTACACTTACACGGCAGAATAGCCATGGCGTCGGCCGCTCATCCGTTCCAATATTCATGCGGCGCTGGCCATCGCTCTGCTAAGCTTGTATCGATTTCACGGAAAACACTTTAAGGAGGTTGGACGATGCGGATTTTGAGAGTGGCGGCTTGTTGTCTGTTGAGTGTGGGTTCGATGGTTGCGGCGGCGCAGATGGGAACCAGTGCAGGGCCGGCGCCGGCGGTGGGAAGCATTTCTACCCCTGCAGCGGCGCTCGATTCGCAGTTGAGCCTGATTGAGATGGAGATGATGGGCGCGGTAAAAGCCATGCCGGCGGACAAGTTCGGATTCGCTCCGAGCGCGGCCATCTTTGTGCCAACGCAGAAAACTGAATTTGCGACCGTGCGCACCTTTGCGCAGCAGGCGACGCATGTGGCGGAGGCTAATTATTTCTTTGCCGCGCTGGTGATGGGCCAGCAGCCCGATCCGAAAGTGCGGGACGTGGAAAAGCTGACCGGCAAGGACGACGTTGTGGCTGCGCTGGCGAGTTCCTTTGCCGCGGCGCACAAAGCTGTGGCGACGCTAACGACGGCCAATGCGTTTGAGGTGATCAAGTCGCCGGAGCCAGGGTTCGCCACGCGCTTTACGCTGGCCGGTTTTTTGATCTCGCATGCCAACGATCATTATGGACAGATGGTCGAGTATCTGCGCATGAATGGGTTGGTGCCGCCGGCCAGCGCGAAGTAAGTCTCGACGATTGCATCCGAAATCCCAGGTCTCATCCGCCGCGGCGGTCGAGACCCGGGGTCCCCAGATTTGCTTCAGATGCGCAGGAAGATTTTATTCCTGTACATCCAGAAGAGCATGAGCCAGTAGGTTCCAAGCGTCAATGATCCCAGGAACAGCGGCTCCAGGCCGGGGCCGAAGACGTTCAGCGCGCGCCCGCCGAGATTGATTCGGAAACTGCTCTGGACGAAGTCTTCCGAGAGGTGCGCGATCACGTAGGCGGCGATGGAGTTCATGCCCACGACGACCAGCGGGAATACGATGCGGCGATGCTTTCTGACATCGACGAACCAGGAGAATGCAGCCAGAAAAAGAAAACAGACGCCGCCGCTGAACAGGGTCCAGGAAGGCGTCCATATCCTCTTCACGATGGGACAAATTCCAGTGAAGTGAAGCAGCAGGCCTGCGGCCATCAACAGCACTGCAGCGATGAGGAACTTGCGCAGCGGGATTTTCGGCGCGGCGGCCAGAAACCAGCGGCCCGCGGCGACGCCGAGCAGCATGGTGCCCAACGTGGGAATGAAGCTGAGCGTGAGGTAGCCGCCGGCATTGAACACAAAGCGGCTGGGGCGGGGGAACAAGTTCAGAAACCAGACATCGAACGCCTGGCCCAGATTGCTGTTCTTGTTCCAATGCGAGGCGAAGCCCGTGTACAGATGATGCCAGTCCGCGGGCACTCCCACTGCGACGTAGTCGAAGCCGGGACCCGGCGCCGGATAAAGCGCCCACGCCAGCCAGTAGGCGAAGAGGATGGCCGCAAAAGCGCTCCACTGCCAGCGGGGCCGAACGTAGGTAAGCAGAAATGCAAAAGTGTAGCCGAGGCCAATCTGCGTGAGCGTGTCTTCGAAGGTGAAGTTGGTCATGGAACTGTCCATGGACCGCAGAAAAATTCCCAGCGCGATGAGAATGAAGCTGCGGACGATGGTATGGACGAGCATGCTCCTGAAGCTGTTGCCTCTGCGCTGGCGGCTGCGAATAGAGTAGGGCAGCGCTACTCCGACCAGAAATGTGAACGACGGCTGGATGGTGTCATGCAGGCTCATCCCCGACCACTCGACGTGGGTCTGGTTCCATGCCAGGATGTGCCAGAAAGTGCTGGAGGGATACGCGCGCGACACTGCCCAGAAGCGCAGAACTTCGCCCATCATGAGCAGCATCACCAGGCCGCGATAAGCGTCGATGGCAACGTTGCGCTGCGGTTCGGCGTTCGCGATGGGCTGGCTCATGAGAATTTCCTCACCGGCGATTGTACTTCGCCGCTACGAGTCGTCGAGGTTCTTTGGCGCGAGGAGCAAAGAAAAGACAACCGCGCCCAGAGAGCAACCGCCTTCGATTCCGCTGAAGTACGCTTCGCTCAGGATGGCAGCGTTTTTTATGGGGAATCGATCGAAGATTGATCAACGAGCCCGTCTGGCGCGGACGGCCGAAGCCAGTTCGGTGAGCAGCGTATGCGTTTCCGGCCAGTCGATGCAGCCGTCGGTGATGCTTTGGCCATAGACTAACGGCTTGCCTGGGACGAGCGATTGCGCGCCGGCTACCAGGTTGCTCTCCATCATCACGCCCATGATGCGGCGGTCTCCGCCTACAACTTGCGCGGCTACATCGTGGCAGACGATGGCCTGGCGGCGATGGTCCTTGTTGCTGTTGGCGTGGCTGCAATCGATCATGATGCGCGGATGGACGCCAGCTTCTTTCATCTTTGCGGCGGTGTCGGCAACGCATTCGGCGGTGTAGTTCACGGTCTTGCTGCCGCCGCGCAGAATGATGTGGCACTCGGGATTTCCCGTGGTGACGAAGATGGCCGACTGCCCATATTTGGTGTGGCCGAGAAAGGTGTGCGAGTGCGCAGCGGATTGGATGGCGTCGATGGCCACCTGCACGTCTCCCGATGTTGCGTTCTTGAATCCGACCGGGCAGGACACGCCGGAAACCAACTGGCGATGCACCTGGCTCTCTGCAGTTCGCGCGCCGATGGCTCCCCAACTGACCAGGCCGGCGATGTACTGCGGCGAAATCATGTCGAGGAATTCCGTGCCGGTGGGCACACCCATTTCGGCCAGGTCGAGCAGCAAGTGACGCGCCAGGCGCAGGCCGTCGTTGATCTTGTAGGACTGATCGAGATGCGGATCGTTGATGAGGCCCTTCCAGCCGATGGTGGTGCGGGGCTTCTCAAAATAGACACGCATTACGATGCGCAGGTCGGCGGAGAACTCCTTGATGGCGGACTTGAGCAGCGCGCCGTATTCGCGGGCGGCGGCGGTGTCGTGAATGGAGCAGGGGCCGCACAGCACCAGCAGGCGCGAGTCGCGGCCCTTGAGGATGGCGGAGATATCGGTGCGCGCGTTGAAGATGGTTGCCGTCGCGGTTTCAGTGATGGGAAGGTCTTCTTCAAGAAAGACAGGGGGAAGGACGACTTTTGTCCATTGGATGCGGAGGTCATCAATCTTTGGAGGCATTTCTCTTCCTTGCTGGGTTCAGTGCGATGTGCATCGCGGCAGATGAAATCGACATAAGCTTTTCAAATTTTATTGGGGGCGGACGACGCAGGGGGCCAAGCCTCAAGGCGTGTAGCGCTTCTCGCCCGCTTCAATCGCCAGCGGCAGGCGGTTGCGTTCCGGCGGCAGCGGGCAATTGGCAAAGGTCGAGTAGGCGCAGGCGGAGTTTTCCAGCCGGTTGAAGTCAAGAATCAGCTTGCCCGGCTTGTCCAGGCCGTGATCGGGAAACGGCGCGTGCAGATAACGCCCGCCGGCAAAGGTTGAATCCTTTCCGGTCTCATCGCTGACGATGAACAGCAGCGTCTTTGCTCCAGCGGTTTCGAGCACCGGCATCAGTGTCAGCGTGCGGCCGGCGAGCGTGAACTCTGCAATTCCCGGCGCGGCCAGTTCGAGCGTGGAGCCGCTCACGGTGGGAAGCTTCTCAGTGTGCGCAGGAGTGTAGGGAGTCCACGACGCCTCCACGCTGAACTGCGGATCGGGAGCGTACCAGTTGAGACCCTTGAAATCTTTCCGCGTAGGGGAGTCGTTGTCTTCGATGCGCAACGCGTAGCGGCCCGCGCGATCGAGCACCACCAGGGACAGTCCGTGCCAGGCGATCTTCGAAGGCATGGCGCCTTCCGTATTGAGCGGGCCCTCGCGCGCCGGTTTTCCGTCGATGGTCAGGTCAGCGGGAAAACCGCCCGATGGAGCCAGCAACTGCACAGTCTTGCCGGACACGGTGAGCATGCCAATGTGGTCGGGCGCCTGGGCGTGCAACTGGATCTGGTTGTCGGCAGCCGTGCCCACGGAGTTGATTCCGGCTTTCAGCCACTCCATGCCTACCACGGAGAGCCAGCCGTCGGGCGCGTCAATCGCTTTCTCGCGGCGTACGCGCCACGCGGCCAGGTCTTGGCGCCACTCGGATTCGGCGCTGGTTGTGGTCTGGGCCGCAGCGGGCGGGGTCGCGAGCGAGACAGAGCCGGCGAGTGAAATGGCAAGAGTGAATGCGAATAATTCCCATGTCCGCCGAATTCGATTCAAATGCCGATTCATTGAGTGCCGATACTCTTTCCTGCCTGCGGCCGATCTTCAGCCTAACCGGTGCGCCGGATAACAAGTCAAAACGAACACACCCTCAGCCTGCTCCTATTATGAACCGGTGGGCCCGCATGACCCGGCCTTCAACGAGGATTAAGATTTCAAATGAGGTGAATCAAATGGTTCGGCCGCGCTTGCACTTTCTTGCCTTTGTTCTCTGTTTTTCTGCGCTAACCTGTGCCCAGCAAGCCGCCGCTCCAACCGCGCCGGATCAGCAGACACCGGCAGCGGCGCCTCAGGCTCCGGCGCTTGCCCCGCGCCCGTCGTACGCGCCCGCGCCGGTGCAAGGTGAAGGCCGAATCCACCTCGATGTGGTGGTTACGGACAAGGCAGGCAAGCCGATCCCAGGACTGGAGCTGAAGGATTTCGCTCTCAAAGACAACAACCTGCCGGCGCAGATTCTCTCGTTTCACTCGACAGGCGCAACCGATGAAGCCAAGATGCACCCCGTGGAGGTGATTGTGCTTCTGGATGCCGTGAACCTCGGCTTCCAAACGGTGTCCCAGAGCCGCGAGCAGATTTCGAAGTTCCTGCGCCGGAACGACGGCCATCTTGCCCAGCCGGTTTCCATCTTCGAGTTTACCGACGACGGCGTGAAGGTGCTGCTGCAGCCCTCCATGGACGGGAATGCCCTGGCCGCGCAACTGGACAAAAACAATTCCGGATTGCGAACCGTTGGACGGTCGGCACAGTACGGAGGCTTCGAGAGATTCGATCTGTCGATCAAGGCCATTTCTTCCGTCGCGCGCAGCGAAGTAAAAAGGCCGGGTAGAAAGCTGCTCATCTGGGCGGGCCCCGGCTGGCCATTGCTCGAACGCGTAGGAATGCAGTCCAGTGCTCAGGGCGAGCAGCAGATTTTCAATGCAATTGTCGATCTTTCCACCACGCTGCGCGAGGCGCACATGGCGCTCTATAGCGTCACTCTGGGACAGCCGCAATTGGGAACCTATCTTTACCAGGATTATGTGAAGGGCGTTAAGACGGCCGAGAAAGCCAATCCCGCCAACCTGGGTTTGAAAGTGCTTGCTGTGCAGAGCGGCGGGCAGGTGATCACGCCGGATAACGATATTGCCGGACAGATCGATCGCTGCATTCAGGATGCGGGTGCCTTTTACACCATCTCGTTCAACCCTCCGCCGGCGGACAAGGCAAATGAGTTCCACGACCTGAAGGTCGAGGTCGACAAGCCGGGGCTCACGGCGCGCACCAATACGGGCTATTACAACCAGCCGTGAGCTTGGGTGTGGGCTGCGGGTTGGTTTGTAATCTCAGGCGTTTACTCTCACGTGGATCGCGGCAGCGACGAGTCTCCAGCGCACATTGCCGGAAACATTAGGCCACGTTTGGGGCGAATGATATGAACAGAAGGCTTCCGGCGGCAGACGATTGCCCCTCGTGGAGACAGCTTCAAATCCACAATTCGCACACTTATAAATTCCAGAAAAGGGAGCGATCTGTCCCGGTGTATGGAGGGTATCGAAATTCGTATCCGTTGGGAGATGATTAAAAACGCTACCGTCCTTATAGTTGGGCATTATCGCTTTCCCCCTTTCGCTGGCTTTGGTGTGATCGGTGCTGGAGCAATCGGCAATGGCGCGGGGACAGCTTTTTTTGCCGCCCCAAAGCAGAAATCATCCTTAGAGCAGCCCGCAACCCGCGCTTGGCGGATCATGCGTTGCATCCCATCTTTACTAAATTGGGGGTATCCCATGTCGACTGTGACGACCGCTTTGATGTGCGTCGCAGTAGCAGCTTTCTCGTACTGCGCATGGGAGCCGACTTGATTCTTAAACACGAATCCGAGCGACACTAAGTTCGCTACAACTTGGCGCGGCGTTAGCAGCGGCAGTTTCCCCATCGCAGGTGCCCTCGAATGCACCATTCCCTAGACGCCAATATTTAGGCGCAAGGCTCTCCCCACGATTTTTCTTGACGGAATTTTGGGGGGACTTTAAGATGGGTTTGAGCGAACACATCTAAGCCCTCTCTCGGTCTTCCGTCGAGAGGCAATGCTTCATTTAGGCCCACTCACTCCGAGTGGGCCTTCGTATTATTATCAGGAAACTTCGACAAAATGCAACAAAAAACCACACTATCTTGATGATCAAAAAGGCTACTACTACATATAGTGTTTACCGTTATCTAAACCCAGTATGTAGGTTAATGTGAGTGGCACGGGAGATTCCCCAATCCGTAAGGTGCACTATAGAACTTCTTCGTCGAGTGCCGATGGCGTCCAAAAAGGAAAGCAGCAATTCGATACTTCATGTATCCCAGGTGATATTGAACACGGTGGCTCAATGGAGACGGGCGCAACACCACAGCTGGAGGCTCTTGATCTGTTTCTATCCCGTCGAGGACCACCATCAGGTAACCGATCATCGCATCATTGAGGCCTTTCACTGCCCCTGTTAGCGTTTCGGATTCAGCCCCTAAATCGAGATCAATGCATTCCGCAACATATCCTCTTTCTCCGCCCTTACGCACAAAACAGCGAAGACGAAGTGGAGACCCGGATTCGTCCACAATGGGCACAGACGTACCTTCCAAGAAGGGCGCGCTTTGACCCATCTCAGTGGGAGCAATCTCCTCAGCTACATGCATATCCTTGCCTCATTACTTGGCGGTTAACTCTCTCCAACGCGCCGGGTTCGCCCGTTTAGCGATTTCACTTCGGCGCTTAGCGCCTAATGAGCACACTTGCAAAGTACGGCCGAGCAGGCCGCCTTTTTCGGGCCGCACTTTCCGCCTGTCGGGCTCTGCCGGCTCAGCTAGTGCGGCCTGGATTGTCCGGAATGCTCGCACGTTCAAGCCCATTCGCAACCCCGCAGGTATTGGACGATTCGCACAATAGATCGGATGCAGGTTCTCCAGGCACAGGTAGCGTCTCACGATTTGTCAATACCGTATATTGTGCTGCATCTTTGTGGAAATGTCACTAAAGTACCATTCAAAGGTAACAAAACTAGCGCCGTTCCACAGGAAATCCGCAAGAAGCCGGGCAATCGCTGATCTAGTGGAGTTGCTTTCAAACTGATCCGCTGCCGAAGCGCGCACCCTGTTGACAGCCCCATTGGTACTGCCTAAAATTAAACAGGACCAGTCCATCAATTTTTCGCCTGGAGCGGCCCATGTAAGTGCCGATTATTGTGGTAGTTGGCTGGCATTCAGCCCGGCTTTGGAGCGGCCGAAAAGGGGTCCATTCCGGAGGCAGCGCCGGCAAGGACTGAGAGCAGGGGAAGCATGACGGATGCGCGCGTCAGCCCGCGGGAGCGGCTGGTGCTTACGGCCATCATCGAGCTGTATATCGCTACCGGGGAGCCGGTGGCTTCGCAGTCGGTCGCCAATGCCTTTGCCGATCGCGAGGGCCTCAGTTCAGCCACCGTGCGCAACGTAATGGTTACGCTGGGCGAGGCAGGGCTGCTGGAGCAGCCGCATAGCTCCGCGGGCCGCGTTCCTACAGCCGCGGCATTCCGCTATTACGTTGAGCAGATCACCCATTCCGGGCGCGTGGCCGCGGGAGCGCAGCCGGGGGGCACGATGGCGCAGGGAGCATCGTCCGATCTCTTGAGTGAAGCGCGCCGGGAGCAGATTGAAGACAGCTTTACGGGCGTGGCCAGCTCGCATGAGTATCTTGAGCGCACGTCGCATGTGCTGGCGCTGTTGTCGAGCGGGTTGGGCGTGGCGCTGGCTACCTCAACCGCCGGCCAGGTCCTGGAACACATTCACTTTTCCCGGCTCTCGACGGGCCGCGTGCTGGCGGTTCTGGTTACCCAGGCCGGCGCCGTGCAGGATCGTGTGCTGACCTTGGACCGCGAACTGACCCACCTGGAATTGGAAACCGCCGCGCGCTACCTCAACGAGAACTTTCGCGGCTGGCCCATCGAGCGCATCCGCGGAGAAGTAGCGCGGCGCGTGGAAGTGGAGCGCGAAGCCTATGCGGAGATGCTTGCCGCGGTGGAGGAACTCTGCCGCAAGGGCGCGTTGGCGGGCGGCGAGACCGCTCCAGCGATTTTTGTGGATGGAATGGCCAACCTGATCTCCGCCGAGCTGGATCGCGAGCGGCTGCGAGAGATGCTGCTGGCTCTTGAGGCCAAGCAGCGGCTGGTGGAGTTGCTTACCGCTTACGTGGACGGCCGCCAGCAGGAAGTGCGCGTGGTGGTAGGGCTCGATGAAGCGTCCCCGGCGATGCAGGACCTGGTGCTGATTGGCGCTCCGGCGCGGCTGGGCGGCGCAAAACTGGGCACGGTCGCGGTCATCGCGCCCACCCGCATCCAATATCAGGAGATGATTCAAGCAGTGCGCTATATTGCCCGGCTTTCCGAGCGGATCTTAGAGGTTCCTGTGGAGTAGGAGATTTCCGCCGATAGGGGACTTTAACAGGACTTGCGCTGAGCCAACGATAGAATAGAGCGGCGAAAGCCGTGTACTTCGGCGTTGGAAAGAATCCCGAGGGCATCGCCGGGAGTCAAAAACATAGAATGGAATCAGGCAAAGTTGATTTTTCGGAGAGATCGCAGAGTTATGCCAAAACATCAGAGAGAGTTGACCGTGGTGGAATCGCAGGATGCCGCGCCCGTTGAAGAGGCTGCAGTTGACCGGGCGACTGCGGAAGCCGAAGCTCTGGCCAGCCGGACCGAGATTGAGCAGTTGAAGGGCGAGCGCGATCAGCTTCTCGACCGCCTGGCGCGTTTGCAGGCCGAGTTTGAGAATGCCCGCAAGCGCGCCGAGCGGGAGCGGGTTGAGTATCGCGACTATGCAACAGGCAGCGTGGTGGAGCAGTTCCTGCCCGTCGTGGACAATTTTGAGCTGGCGCTCAAGTCCAAGGGCACAGCGGAGCAACTGCGCCAGGGTGTGGAGCTGATTGTGAAGCAGATGGACGAGATTCTGCGCCAGTTGCAGGTCAATCCCATCCCCACGGTGGGCGAGGCCTTCGATCCACGCATCCATGAGGCGCTGGGCTCGGTGGAGCGCGACGACCTGCCCGACCAACATGTTGCCGAGGAGGTTCGGCGCGGCTACCGGCTGCGCGAACGGCTGCTGCGCCCCGCCCTGGTGCGCGTGGTCCACAACCCGAAACAGATAGCTGAGTAAGTTCCCATCCCCGACGAAAAGAGATTTGAGACCCAGGAATGAGTTCTAATACAAACGTGAGCAAAGCAGATTATTACGAAGTCCTCGGCGTCTCAAGGGATGTCAGCGACCAGGAATTGAAAAGCGCCTATCGCAAGCAGGCGCTCAAGTACCATCCTGACCGCAACCCAGGCGACCACGCGGCGGAAGAGAAATTCAAGCTGGCCAGCGAGGCCTACCAGGTGCTGTGCGACGCCGACAAGCGCGCCGTCTACGACCGTTATGGACACGCGGGCTTGAATGGACAGAGCGGCTTCGGCGGCTCGCCCTTCGCCGGCGGCGTGGACCTTGGCGACATCTTCGGCGACTTGTTCGGAGAGATGTTCAACGTGGGCGGCAGCCAGCAGCGCGGTCCGCGCCAGCAGCGCGGCGACGACCTGCGCTTCGACCTGACCATCGATTTCAACGGCGCTTTCTTCGGAACTGAGACCGAGGTAAAAATCCGCCGCCTGGAGACGTGCGCCACGTGCCGCGGCAACGGTACGGCTTCCAGCCGCGGCCCAAGCGTGTGCAGCCAGTGCCAGGGACGTGGCCAGCTTCGCTATCAGCAGGGATTTTTCTCGGTGGCGCGAACTTGCTCAGCCTGCGGCGGCGCCGGCCAGGTGATCGGCGACCCGTGCACCACCTGCCGTGGCCAGACGCGCATCAGCAGCGAGTTCAAGCTCAACGTCAAAGTGCCTCCTGGCGTGGAGGAAGGCACGCGCATCCGCTACACCGGCGAAGGCGACGCGGGCCGCTCCGGCGGTCCCAGGGGCGACCTGTATGTAGTGCTTTCGGTGCGGGCGCACGACTTTTTCGAGCGCCAGGGCAACGACCTGCACTGCGTCATCCCCATCAGCTTTCCGCAGGCGGCGCTGGGCGACGAGTTCGAAATTCCCGGCATCGACGGAGCTATCGGCTTGAAGATTCCCGAAGGTACGCAGAGCGGCCGCGAGATACGCGTGCGCGGGCGCGGCGTTCCATTCCTGAACGACAAGGGACGCGGCGATCTGATTGTGAAGGTGCTGGTGCAGATTCCACGCAAGCTGAGCCGCCAGCAGCGCGAGTTGGTGAACAAGCTGGCCGAATCGCTGACGGTGGACAACAAGCCCACGTCGCCAGGACTGTTGGACAAGATGAAGGATCTGTTCAACTAGAGCGAAGCCAGGCAATTCACAACTTCGCAAAAGTTCCGGCCCCATCCACGCCTGCGGCGGCAAATCTGGCTATTCAGTGATTGAGGTGTCGAACTTGGCGTAATTGTCAAGGTGACTCTTGATGATCAGATAGCACTCGCAAGAAGTCTTCATGAGCCCAGTCACATCGAGGATGCGAATTTCTCCGCGGGTGTACTCGATAAGTCCTTTTCGCTTGAGAATCGCGGCTGTCGTAGAAATGGTGGGACGGCGACCCCCAAGCATGTCCGCGAGAAACTCATGTGAAATCTTGAACGTGTCGACGTGCGCGCGGTCCGCACAGATGAGCAGCCAGCGGGCGAGCCGTTGTTCAAAGTTGTGTTTCGCATTGCACCCAGCGGATTGCATTGCCTGAATGAGCTGTGCTTGAACATAGCGCAGAGCTAGAAACTGAAAGTAGCCGCCAAGACGGAACTCTCTTCGCGCATCTTCGACATGACAGCTATAGCCGTGGCCGGCAATCTGGGTGTAGACGCGATTCAAACTCTTTTTTGTTCCCATTAGAGCTGAAACACCAATGACCGATTCATAACCGAACATCCCGACCTCTACCTGAGACCCGTCTTTGAAAGTTGTCGTCATCGATGCCATCCCCTCTTCGAGAAAATAGAGGCGATCAATCGGGTTGCCAGGATTTTCGATCTCGTGTTTCAGTTCGAGTTTGACCGGCTGCAAACGAAGGCGTTCAATGATGTCCCCGTCCAGAGCCTTCAAAAGAGTGTTCTTAAATTCGCTCGCGCGCAAGGAATCCTCACTTTCAGAAAAAACCCTATCATAGTTAATATCCGCAAGGCTCACGTTGCCCGCCTGGATCCGGGTTATGTAAGAGACCGCACAAAGATATTCCGAGTTATGTCAGAGACCGTACGAAGATACTTCGAGTTATGTCAGATACCGTACGGTTATTCTTTGTGTTATGTGAGAAACCGTACAAACATCGTAAAGATAATCAAGTAGCGTTAACATAGACGGTCTATTCATGTTCATCTTTCTTCCATCCCGGGCTTCCCGGTGAAGCCGGCCCTGGCCCGCATCAAATGGTTCCTCCCGATCCAGCCTCGCCGTCGTTGCGATACGAGGGGAGATTGGGGAATCCACATGCCGGACGCCTTCCCGACCTATTCCTGTGAGGACCGCATCCGAAGCCATCCATTCAAAAGGCAGAGTTGAGAAGCATGACGTTTGACCTCGCCAACTTTCTGGAACAAGCAGGAGTGGGGCGAAGACTCGTCTACTTGCAGCCCAAGCAGACTTTCTTTTCTCAGGGAGATTCGGCTGACGCCATCTTCTATCTTCGAACAGGCCGCGCAAAACTCACCGTCGTTTCGCCTGAAGGGAAGGAGGCCACTATCGCCATTCTTCCTGCCGGGGAATTTATTGGAGAAGAATCGCTCGCAAGCGTAAGCGCGCTGCATATGGCCACCGCCAGTGCCATTACCGTCTGCGCAGCGCTCAGGATAGAGAGGGGAGAGATGATCCGCGTGATGCACCAGGAGCATTCCCTCTCCGAAATGTATTTGAAGTTTCTGCTCGCCCGGAGTATCCGAAGCCAGGCCGATCTGGTCGATCAGTTATTCAACTCCAGCGAAAAACGCTTGGCGAGAATCCTCTTGCTGATGGCCGAATTCGGTGAGCCGGATAACCCGGAACAGTTGCTTCCCCCCATCACGCAGGAAACTCTGGCAGAGATGATTGGCACCACCCGGTCCCGCGTAAGTTTCTTCATGAATCGCTTTCGCAAGCTCGGCTTTATCGAATACAACGGCCGCATCCGCGTCCATAGGTCGCTTCTCAATGTGGTTCTGCTCGACCAATTCAGCAAGCATAACCCGGAGACCCCTCCTGGCTAAGGCCACCTCGCGTGTTCGATCGAAGCCGGCCAGACGCGGCGAGCTATAGCGCGACCAGCGCGAGCTCGTGAACAACTTGCCTGCATTGCGGACTGTGGACCACAAGCCGACGTCGTCGGGGTTGCTGGACAAGACAAAGGATTTGTTCAACTCGGGCAGGGAACGGCCTTGGTCAGGGCTTCCATGGATTGATGACGCGCACGCCAGCGGCGATGAACGGCGCGGTATCGCGCGTGGCGACGGCGAATCCATGCACGGCGGCGATGGCGGCGATTTGACAGTCTGCCGCGCCGATGGGGTAGCCCTTCGCTGCGGCGCGGCTTCCCAACAGAGAGAACGCGATGGCCGCTTTCCGGTCGAAGCTGAGAAAGCGGCTCTCAAAGAGCTTTACTTGAAGCGATTGCGCGGCCAATTCCATACCACGCTTTCGCTTGCCCGCAGGAAGAAGCGCGATGCCAATCAGAACTTCAGATAGCGTCACCGCTGTGAGGTAAAGTGCCTCGGGATCTTGCGCGTCGAGCCATCGAACCACGGCCTCGCTGGGTCGCGGCTTCAGCGGCTCCGAGATGACGTTGGTGTCAAGGACGATCACTCGAATTCTGCCGGTTCGATGGGCCTGCGATCGCGCTTGTAGTTCGGTTCTATGCCGCCATAACGGCGGCCGAAGGCGGCCAACTCCGAGCCGATCTTGAGTCGCGGCTTCGGCGTGACAGCTTCCTCCAGAATCACCCGAATCTCGGCCTCGGTGCTTCGCCCGTTATGCGCGGCGCGCAGCTTGAGGGCGCGATGTGTCTTTTCGGGTAGATTGCGAACGGTGACGGCTGCCATGGGATATGCTCCTTCGCGCATTGATATCAATGCTATCATATTGCAGGAAATGATAGCAATGTTTCGATCTTCTAGATCGCCAGCAGCATCACAATCGCCACCATGATGCCGATGATCTGACTCATTGGGTCGGTGAGCGCGAAGGCTACCGGGTCCTCGTCCAGCCGGCCGCGCGAGGCCAGCAGCCAAACGCGGTTGAGCCACAGCGTAATCAGCGGCACGCTCAGCCACAGCAGCCTGGGCTTGTGGTAGAGCTGCACCACGTCGGGGCCGGTGATGTAGATGGCGAAGACCACCATGGCGGCGTAGGCGCTGGCGGTGCCAAAGCTGCGCAACTGGTCGAGGTCGCTGACAAGATACCCGCGGCCGTTCCTGGGTAGGTTGTTCCTGGGTAGGTCGTTCCGGGGCAGGGCGTTCGCGGCACTCAGGTTTTTGAGTTCCGCAAAGCGCTTGACGATGGCCAGCGAGAGAAACAGAAACATTGAGAAGCCGGCCAGCCAGTGGGAGATGGGCGTTTGCGTCACTGAGCCGCCGGCCAGCAGCCGCAGGCTGTACAAGCCGGAGAGCGCCAGCACATCCACCAGCGCGAATCGCTTCAGAAGCAAGGAATAAGCCAGCGTGGTGGCAAGGTAGACGAGTTCCCAGGCGAAGAATCTTCCCGGAAGCATGGCCGCGCCTGCCAATCCCGCGGCAAGAAAAATTGCCGCGATGATTACGCCTGCAATCGCGGGCAGGTCGCCTGCAGCAAACGGCCGCTGCAACTTACGCGAATGACGGCGGTCGGCATCGAGATCCACCAGGTCGTTGACAATGTAAGCCGACGCGGCAGTGAGCGAGAAGCAGAAGAATGCCGCCAGCGCCGCGAGCAGCTTAGCTTGGGTCAAGGCATGGGAACACAGCAGCGGAACAAAAATGAGCAGATTCTTGGCCCACTGATGCAGCCGCAAGGCCTTGGCAAAGGATTGCGCAAGAGGCTTGCGGTCAGCAAATGTTTGAACCGGATGAATGCCGCGCGTCTTGAGATTCATGCGCAGGCGCAGGCTGGGATTGGCGACCATCGCCTGGGTCGCTTGAGCCAGCA
>Ga0302325_10017787_pt1 | contig 15002 bp, 11 predicted proteins | sample Palsa_T0_2_FD_201948 | JGI IMG/M metagenome (GOLD analysis project Ga0302325, IMG submission 201948) | Peat permafrost microbial communities from Stordalen Mire near Abisko, Sweden - Palsa_T0_2 | ecosystem: Environmental > Terrestrial > Soil > Palsa > Peat permafrost | place: Sweden: Abisko... | reverse complement strand
TCCCGGCCTGTACTTCGTCGGCCCGGTCGTGGCGCCGAGCTTCGGCCCGGTCATGCGCTTCGTGTACGGCTCCCGCCACGCCGCGCAGTCGGTCACCCGCCAGCTGGCCGGCGGCACCCGGCGCAAGGCACCCGCCCTGACGGCCAGCCGATGACCGGTAACTCACGGTGGCGCTCGCTGCCGGTCACCGCGGCCGGCCTGCGCCGGCCGCGAGCCGGCCGCCGCCGCGGCAGCCGCCACAGACCATCGGCCGGGTTCGTCCGCCGAACCGCGCTGCCCGCCGCGGACGTCGCCGGGCTGACGGTGGCGGTCGCCGTCAGCGGAGCGGGCCGCGCGCCGCTGCCGGCCGCGGTCTACGTCGCGCTGGTGCTGGCCGTGCTCGGGGCCGGGCGGATGCACCGGCTGCGGGTCTGCCTGCGGGCGTCGGACCAGGCGGGCCAGCTGCTGGCGGCGGCGGCGGTGCCGCTGGTGGTGCTGGCCGCCTGGCAGTCGGACCCGGCCGCGGTGCTGGCCCGGCTGGTGATCGCAACCCTGGTCTGCGTGCTGGCCGCGCGGGTGACGCTGTGCGCGTCGCTACGGGCGGCGCACCGGCGCGGCTGGCTGACCGAACGGGCCGTCGTGGTCGGCGCCGGGACGTTCGGCGCCTACATCGCCGAGCTGATGCGCACGCACCCGGAGTTCGGCCTGAGCCCGGCCGGCTTCGTCGATGACGGGCCGCCGCGTCGTGATCTTCCGGTGCCGACCCTGGGCACGATGCCGGAGCTGGCGGACGTCATCACCAGGTTCGGGATCGGGCGGGTGGTCGTCTGCTTCTCGAGCGACTGCCGCGACGAGAACCTGGTCGCGGTGGTGCAGGCCTGCCGGCCGCTGCTGGTCGACATCTGCGTGGCCCCCAGGCTCTACGAGCTTGGCATGGCGGTGCCGCGCAGTTGCCTGGACGAGATCTGGGGGATACCGCTCATACCGCTGCGCCGGCCCCCGCAGGCGGGCCTGGTGCTCAAGCGGGCGATGGACCTCGCCGCCGCGCTCGTTCTCGGCCTGATCACCGCGCCGCTGACGCTGGCGCTGGCCGCCTTGATCCGGGTCAGCTCCGGCCCGCCGGTGCTTTTCCGGCAGGCGCGGCTGACCGGCGACGGGACCGTGACCCGGATGTTCAAGCTGCGCACGGTGCCGGTCGACAGCGGCCCGGAGGCCGGTCGGCCGGATACCCGGTGGACGGTGGACGAGCAGCGGTGCGGCCCGCTCGGCCGCTGGCTGCGCGCCACCCATCTGGACGAGCTGCCGCAGTTCGGCAACGTGCTGCGCGGTGAGATGTCGCTGGTCGGGCCGCGGCCGGAACGACCCTACTTCGCGGCCCAGTTCCGCCGCGACATCCCCCGGTACGCCGACCGAACCAGGATGCTCGGCGGGATGACCGGCTGGGCGCAGGTCAACGGGCTCAACGGCGACACCTCGGTGTTCGACCGGGCGCGCTTCGACAACTACTACGCCGAGTACTGGTCGCCCTGGCTGGACACGGTCATCCTGGCGCGGACGGCCGTGCTGGTCGTCGGCGCCACCCTGGGGATAACGTGAGCGCCCGCGACCCGGCCGCGCCGCCCGGCGGGGCGGGGCCGGGCGCGCTGGACGTGACCAAGCTGGCGCTCGGCGACGTGCCGCTGATCCTGATGTACCACGCGGTCGCCGACGTCAGCTACGACCCGAACCTGGTGGCGGTCAGCCCGCCCCGGTTCGCACAGCAGCTCGCCTGGCTGGCGCGGCGCCGGCTGCGCGGGGTGGCGGTCGGCACGCTGGTGGACGCGCTGCGCGCGGGCCGCGCCCGCGGTCTGGTCGGCCTCACCTTCGACGACGGTTACACCAGCGTGCTTGAGAACGCGGTGCCAGAACTGCTGCGGCACGGGTTCACCGCGACCGTCTTCATGGTCTCCGACCGGGTCGGCGGCAGCAACGACTGGGACGCAGGCACGCCGTGGCCGCTGCTGCCGGCGTCGCAGATCGGCGAGCTGGCCGCGGCCGGCCTCGAGATCGGCTCGCACAGCGCCACCCACAGCAGGCTCGCCGGCGCGGACCCCGGGCTGCTCAAGGCCGAGGTCGCCGGGAGCAGGGAGCGGCTGAGCGGGCTGGCCGACGCCGAGATCCGCGGCTTCGCCTATCCGTACGGGGACATGGACGCGGCGGCCCGGGGCGCGGTCAGGGACGCGGGCTACGACTACGCCTGCGCGGTGAGCGCGCCGCGGGCCGCGCTCGGGCTGATGGCGCTGCCCCGCCTCTACGTGGGTCAGCGCGACGGCCCGGCGCGGATGACCGCGAAGGGGCTGCTGTTCCGCCGGCATGTCACAGTGAAAGGAAACGGCTGATGAAGGTGCTGCACGTGATCACCGGGCTGGACGCCGGGGGAGCGGAGACCCAGCTCGCGATGCTGGTCCGGCACAGCCGCCACGAATGCGACGTGGTCACGCTGTACAACCCGGGGCCGATCGCCGATCAGATCCGGGCCGACGGCACGACCGTCCGTGACGTCGGGATGCGGAACAACCGCGACCTGCGGGCGCTGCCGCGGCTGCGGTCGCTGATCGCGGACGGGCGTTACGACGTGGTGCACGCCCACCTGTACCGGTCGCAGATCTACGCCCGCCCGGCCGCCCGGCTGGCCCGGACGCCGGTCGTGGTGACGACCGAGCACTCGATCGGCGAGACGCACATCGAGCGCCGCCGGATGACCAGCGGGGTACGCGGTCTCTACCTGGCCTCCGAGCTGTTCTCCGACGCGACCATAGCCGTCTCTGACGTGGTGCGCGACCGCCTCGTGCGCTGGGGGGTCGCGCCGCGCAAGATCGCGGTGATACCGAACGGGCTCGACACCGCCGCGCTCGCCTTCGACCCGGACGCCCGGGCGCGGGCCCGGGCGCAGTTCGGCATCGCGCCCGAGACGTTCGTGATCGGGACGCTCGGCCGCCTCGACCCGAACAAGCGGATCGACATGGTGATCGACGCGGTGGCGCCGCTGCTCGGCGACTCAGCCGGGGGCAAGCCCGCGGTGCTGCTTGTGGTCGGCCGGGGCGAGGAAATGGACGCGCTCAAGGCCGCCGCGGCCCGGGCCGGCGTCGCCGACCAGGTGATCTTCGCCGGGTTCCAGGCCGACACGGCCGCCATGCTGGCCGCGTTGGACCTGTACGTGATGGCGTCGGTCCAGGAGACGTTCGGGCTGGCCGCGCTCGAGGCGATGGCCAACGGCCTGCCCGTGCTCTACACCGTCTGCCCGGCCCTGGACGGGATCTCGACCGCGCAGGCACGGCAGGTCGAGGGCACCGTGGCGGCGCTGCGGGCCGCGTTCGGCGACGCGGTCACGGCCGGGCAGCGGCCGCGGGAGCCCGACAACGCGGTCTTCAGCCGCTACGGCATCGGCGCGACCGCCGACCAGATCGACGGCCTGTACGAACGGCTGCGGCAGCGCAGATCGAGGCAGCGTGGCCGCGCATGAAGGTGGCGCTCGCGGCCGAGGGCACGTACCCGCACCAGTTCGGCGGGGTGAGCGTCTGGTGCGACCAGCTCATCAGGGGGCTCCCTGGCCACGAGTTCGTCGTCGTCGCGCTGGTGGCCACCGGCGTCGAGCCGGTGCGGTGGGAGCTGCCTGCGAACGCGTCGCAGCTGGTGACGCTGCCGTTGTGGGGCCCGCCGCCGGCCCGGCCGCGCGGGTCGCGGGCGGGGGAGTGGCGGGCGGGGGAGTGGCGCGGCCGCGGGCGCGGGGTGCCGCTCGCCGTCCGCGAGCTGGTCGACGTGCTGCTCGACGACGCGGCGGCCGCCCGGTTCGGCACCGTGCTGCGCGACCTGCACCAGTACGCGATGACACGGAACCTGACCGCCACGCTGGCGGCCGAGCAGACGGCTCGGCTGCTGGCGGGGACGTGGCGGGAACGGTGGCCGCTGCTGGCCGCGCCGCGCGGCGTCCGCCCGGCCGACACCCGGCCGACGCTGCACGACGCGGTGACCGCGATGCGGCTGGTCGAGCACGCGCTGCGTCCGCTGTCGCATCCGGCGGTGGCGGCCGACGTGACGCACGCGGTGACCAACGGCCTCGGCGCGCTGCCCGCCCTGGCCGCCAAGTGGCAGCACCAGGTCCCCATGATCGTCACCGAGCACGGCGTCTACATGCGCGAGCAGTACCTGCACCTGCGCAACCCGCCCTTCGGCTGGCCGGTGAAGGACCTGTACCTGCGCTTCCTCGCCCAGCTGTGCGCGCTCGGCTACCAGGAGGCCGAGGTGATCACCCCCGGCAACGTCTACAACCGGCGCTGGGAACTGCAGCTGGGCGCGGACGGTGACCGGCTGCGCACCGTCTACAACGGCGTGAACCCGGACGACTTCCCCGAGTTGACCGACGAGCCCGAGGCGCCGACGCTCGCCTGGGTCGGCCGGATCGACCCGATCAAGGACCCGGAGACGCTGCTGCGCGCGTTCGCGCTCGTCGTGGCGGAGATGCCAGCGGCCAGGCTGCGGCTTTTCGGGGCGCCGCCGCCGGGGCGGGAAGATTACCTGGAGCGCTGCCGGGCGCTGGCGGCCGACCTCGGGATCGACGGCAGCGCGACGTTCGAAGGCCGGATACCTCGGATTCGCGACGCCTACGCGGCCGGCCATGTGGTGGTGCTCTGCAGCATCAGCGAGGGCTTCCCCTACTCCCTGATCGAGGCGATGGCGTGCGGGCGACCCTGCGTGGCGACCGACGTCGGCGGCGTCAGCGAGGCGCTGGCCGACGACGCGGGCATCGTGGTGCCGCCCCGTGACCCGGCCGCGCTGGCGGAGGCGTGCCTGACGCTGCTGCGCGACGCCGACCGGCGCAAGTCGCTCGGGGCGGCGGCCAGGCAGCGGGCGCTTGAGCATTTCACGGTTGACCGCGCGGTCCGGGCGTTCGACGAGATCTACACGCTGATCGGCAGCGGGGGCCGGGTCCCGCCAGCCGATCCGGGCAATCCAGTTGCGACCACAGTAACCACCGTCCGTTTTGGATCATCCGTATGAGCAGCCAGCTGACGACAGCAAATAATGACGGGGCGCTGGCGGAACTGGCCGAGCGTTTCCGCGCGGTGTGCGAGTCGGCCGTGGACCCGCTCGAGGTCGCCAGCGCGCTTGAGTTCGACGGGGTCAGCGACCGCGTGGCCCGCGTGGGGTACGAGGTCGCCGACGTGTTCGCGCTGGCCCGGCTGCTGTACGCGCAGGTGCTGCGCAGGCCCGCCGACCCCGCCGCGGACGATCACGTGCAGGCGGGCAGGCCGCTGCTGCACGGCCTGCTCTACGCGCTGCCGGCCGCCTGCTTCCCCGCCGCCGGCGCGCTGCTGGTCGGCCCCGGCGTGCTGCCCGCCCTGGTCGTCGCGCTGCTGACCGGCTGGGGGCTCAGCCAGGGGCTCGCCGCGGTCGGCTACCTGCGCCTCGGCACCTCCGGTCTCGGCCCGGCCCGGCGGGTGCTCCGGGTCGGCCTGGCGTGCTGCGTGGTCGCGGTGGCGGCGACGATGACGGTCACGGCGTTCGTGGTGCACGCGCGGCCGCTGGTGCTCGCGTTCGGCGCGGGCGAGGGGGTGTACGTCCTCGGCGCGTGCGTGCTGCTGGTGACCGGGGCCGAGCGGTGGCTCCCGGCCGCCCTGGCGCCGGGGATTACCGCCGCCGCGGTGTTCCTGGCCGACGGGAAGCCGCCCGTGCTTGAGCACCAGACGTGGGTGGCGCTGGCGACCACGCCGCTGCTCGCCTGCGCGATCGCGGTCGCCTGGACCGCCCGCGCCGGACCGCGGCTCGGCCGCCTGCTGAATCGGGCCGAGCTGCTCGGCGCGGTGCCGGCCATCGCGCTCGGCCTGCTGGCGGCCGGGCTGCTCTCGTTTCCGGTCGCGGCCGGGGCGTCCGGGCACGGCGGCGGCAACGTCGGCGCGCTCATCGCGTCGGTGCCGCTCGCGCTCAGCATGGGCCTGGCCGAGTGGATCTTGCTGTGGTACCGGCGCGCCACCCGCCGGCTGCTCGGGCTGACCGACGACCCGCGCTGGTTCCGCCGCCACGCGGGCCTGCTGCTGCTGGCCGCGCTGGCCCGGTACGTGACCGGCACGCTCGTGATCATCAGCGTCGCGCTCGACGTGGCGGTGCTGTCCGGGCAGGTGGAAGTCAGCGCGACGATACTGCTGTCGGCCCTGGGCTACCTGCTGCTGGGGATGGCGATGTTCCTGGTGCTGCTGCTGCAGACGGCGAGCATCCGCCTGGTGCCGTTGGCGGCCCTCGCCGCCGCGCTCGGCGCGGAACTGGCGCTGCGCGGCGACGGGCTGGTGGTGCAGGTCGCCGCGCCCGCCGCGCTGCTCCTCACGGTGGCCCTGTACGCGCTCGCCCGCCTGGGCAGGGCGGTGCTCCATGCCTGAAATAACCAAAACTGCCTGAAAGGGGTAGATCCATGACGGAGACCATCGTCGCGGTCACCGGCGCCGAGGGGTTCATCGGCTCCCACCTGGCGGAGGAGCTGGTACGGCGCGGGCACCGGGTCCGGGCCATGGCGCTTTACAACATGTGGAGCTCGTCCGGGTGGCTGGAAACGCTGCCGCCGGACGTGCGCGCGTCGGTCGACGTCGTGTTCGGCGACCTGCGGGACGCCGCGTCCGCGCTCGAGCTGACGGAAGGCGCGGAGGTCGTCTACCACCTGGCCGCGATCGGCTCGGTGCCGTACTCCTACCGGGTGCCGCGCACGTTCGTGGAGAACAACTCGATGGGCACGCTGAACGTGCTCGAGGCGGTGCGCGCCTGCCGGACGCCCCGGCTGGTGCACACCTCGACCAGCGAGACCTACGGGACCGCGCTGACCGTGCCGATCAGCGAGGATCACCCGCTGCAGGCGCAGTCCCCCTACGCGGCGTCGAAGATAGCGGGCGACAAGCTGGCCGAGTCCTATCACCTGAGCTTCGGGCTGCCGGTGACGACGCTGCGGCCGTTCAACACCTACGGGCCGCGCCAGTCCACCCGGGCGGTGATCCCGCAGATCATCACGCAGCTGGGCAGCGGCGCCCGGGTGATCAAGCTGGGCGCGCTCGACCCGACCAGGGACTTCAGCTACGTGACCGACACCGTGGCCGCGTTCATCGCGCTCGGCACCGCGCCGGGCTCCGCGGTGCTTGGCGAGGTGTTCAACTGCGGGCCGGGCGACGACGTCTCGATCGGCAACCTCGCGGCCGAGATCGTGTCGCTGATGGGGGTGCAGGCCGACATCGTGGCGGACGCGCAGCGGCTGCGGCCCAAGGAGTCCGAGGTGATGCGGCTGGTCTGCGACGCCGACAAGCTGCGCAACCGGACCGGGTGGCTGCCGCGGGTCGCGCGGGCCGAGGGGCTGCGCACCACGATCGAGTGGTTCGCCGACCCGGCGAACCTTTCCCGGTACACGCTCGACGAGTACCACGTGTGACGCCGGATGCGAATCCTTATCATCGGCGCGAGCAGCTTCCTCGGCCGCCAGCTGCGGCCCGCGGCCGCCGCCGCGGGCCACACGGTGCTGACCGCGGGCCGGTCCGGCGGCTGGGACCTGCGGCTCGACCTGGCGACTGATCCTGCTGACCGCGTGTTCGAGCTGATCGCCGCGGTCGCGCCTGACGTGGTCGCGAACTGCGCAGGCGCGACCGCGGGCGCGGCCGAGGTGCTGGCGGCGGCGAACATCACGGCGGTTCACACGCTGGTCACGGCCCTGCTCGGGTGGCCTGGGGGCGACGCCTGGCCGCCGCCGCGGCTGGTGCACATCGGCTCGGCGGCCGAGTACGGCGCGGTCCCGGCCGGAGTGCCGGTGACCGAGGACGCGGTCCCCCGTCCGGCCGGCCTGTACGGCGCCACCAAGCTCGGCGGGACGCGGCTGGTGGAACTGGCCAGGACGGCCGGCGCCGACGCGGTCGTGCTGCGGCTGTTCAACGTGGTCGGCGCGGGCTCGCCGGAGGACACCCTGCCCGGCGCCGCCGCGGCGCAACTGCGGCACGGCGGCGGCCTCAAGCTCGGGCCGCTCGACGGGATCCGCGACTTCGTCGACGCGCGCGACGCGGCCGACGCGGTGCTGGCCGCGGCGGTCGCCCCGGCGCTGCCGCACGCGATCGTGAACATCGGCAGCGGAACCGGCGTCGCCGCCCGGGTCCTGGTCCAGCAGCTGCTCTCGGTCGCGGGCCTGGACGTCGCCGTGCACGAGGACGCGGCGGGCTCGGCCCGATCGGCCGGGCTCGGGTGGCAGCAGGCCGACATCGCGCGGGCGGCGGCGGATCTCGGCTGGCGGCCGCGCCGGGACCTGGCCGACTCCGTGCGCGACCTGTGGGGTGGTTCGTCTTGACACTGCCTGCGGAGTCACCGCCGGACGACTCACCGCCGGACGAGCCGCCGCTGCTGGTCGTGCCCGCCTACTTCCATCCCGCCGTCAGCCCGCAGCAGTGGCAGTGGCTGGCCGGGCACGCCTCGCGGGTCCGGCTGGTCATACTGAACGTCGCCAGCGGTCCCGGATCCGGGCGCCAGGACGTGTTCGGCACCGCGGTTGACCTGCTGCACCAGGCGGGGGTCCGGGTGGCCGGGTACGTGGACACCGGCTACGGCCGCCGTGACGCCCGCGCGGTGCTGGCGGAGGCGGCCAGCTACCGGGACTGGTACGGGGTCCAGGGGGTGTGCTTCGACCAGGTCGCCTCCGACGCGGGGCACCTCGGCTACTACGCCGCGGTGGCGGACCGCAGCCGCGCGCTTGGCGCGGAGGTCGTGTTCTTCAATCACGGCACCCACCCGGCCCCCGGGTACGCGCAGCACGCGGACCTGATCGGCACGTTCGAGGGAACGTGGCAGTCGTACCAGCGGCTGTGCGTTCCCGATTGGACGCGGCGCTGGCCGCCGTCGAAGTTCTACCACGTGGTCCACTCCGTGCCCGCCGCGCGGATCGGGGCGGCGTGGCGGCTCGCGCTGAGCCGGCACGCGGGTTCGGTCTACATCACCGAACGGGACGGGCCGAATCCCTATGACGGCCTGCCGGGAACGACGCGCCATGGCGCGGAAAGGAACTGACATTATGCGGTGGTTGCGGCCCTCGGTTGCCACGGCGGCCGGGGTGGTCGCGGTGCTTGCCGTGACCGGGGTAACGCTCGGCGTCAACGCCAACAGCAACAGAGACACCAGCATCAGCATCAGCCAAGCCCGCAAGGCGAACAGCCTGCACAGCGGCATCTGCGAGCAGCTCGCGGTCCCCGCCTACTTCACCGCGCCGTACTGGATAGAAGCCATTAAGTCGAAGCACCCGCCGGCCGACATGATCCTCGACATCTCCGGCGTCGGGGCCGGCTCCGCGCCCGAGGCGTCGATGCTGTACCTGGTCAAGAAGGCGCAGGCGGCCGGCGTCACCGTCCTCGGCTACTCATCCACCGCCGACGGCCAGCGACCGATCGCCCAGGTGGAGGCCGACGTCCGCGACTACGCGTCCTGGTACGGGGTGACGAGCATCTTCCTCGACCGGGTCTCGGGCCGGTCGGGGCAGTTCTCCTATTACAAGCAGATCGCGCACTACATCCACGCGGCGCACCCGGGCGACGAGGTCTGGATGAACCCCGGCGTGTACCCGGACCAGAATTACATGTCGATCGGCGACGTGATGCTCGTGTTCGAGGGCACCTTCGCGCAGTACCTGGCGGATAAGGTGCCGAGCTGGACCGTTTACTACCCGGCCGACCGGTTCGCGCACACGATCTACGCCACGCCGAAGGCGGCCATGACCAAGGCGCTGGCGACGGCCGAGCAGCGGGGGGCCGGGCACATCTACGTGACCGACCTGGTCGGCACGAACCCGTACCAGGGACTGCCGAGCTACTGGTCGGCCGAGGACGCCGACGCGACGGCCGGCTGCCCGGCCTCGGGGTGAGCGGCCCGCTGCGGGTGGCGACGCTGATCACCCGGCTCGAGGGCGGCGCCGGGATCCTCGCGCTGCGCGGCGCGCTGGCGCTCGACCGGCGCGAGTTCCAGACGGTGCTCATCACCGGGCTCGTCAACGGCGGCGGTGACCAGCAGCTCGAGCAGGCACGGGCGGCCGGCCTCGAGGTCATCCTCGAGCCCGCGCTGCGCGCGCCGATCGATCCGCGGCGCGACACGGCCGCGCTGCGGTCGCTGTCGGCGCTGCTGTCGCAGCGGCGCTTCGACGTCGTGCACACGCACACCGCCAAGGCGGGCGCGCTCGGGCGGATCGCGGCCCGCCGGGCCGGGGTGCCGCGGGTCATCCACACGTACCACGGCTTCCCCTTCCACGAGTTCCAGTCGCGGCTCCGCCGGGCCGGCTACATCGCCCTCGAACGCCGGCTTGGCCGGATCACCGACGTCGCGCTGTGCGTGGGCACCGGGGTGGCGGTCGAGGCGATCAGGCGCGGGCTGGTGTCGCCCGAGCGGATCAGGACGATCGGCGTCGCGGTGCTCGACGGGCCGCCGCGCGACCCGGGCAGCCGCGACCGGGCCAGGCGGGCCCTCGGCATCGCGCCCGGCGCGACGGTGGTCGGCGCCGTCGGCCGGCTGACCTACCAGAAGGCGCCGGAGGATTTCCTCGCGGCGATGCGCGTGCTTACCCGGCTGCGCGGGCTCGGCGGCGCCCGCAGGCCCGACGTGATCGGCGTCTGGGTCGGCGGCGGGGAACTGGCCGGGCGAGTTGCCCGCCTCGCCCGCTCGGCCTCCCAGCCGCTGGTGGTGCTGGCGGGCGAGCGCGCCGATATCCCCGAGATACTTCCCGCCTTCGACGTGTTCGCGCTGCCGAGCCGGTACGAGGGACTGCCAACGGCGGTGGTGGAGGCGATGGTCTGCGGCATCCCGGTGGTCGCGACCGCGGTGAACGCGGTCAGCGACGTGGTGGTGCCGGGCGAGACCGGGCTGCTGATCCCGCCGCAGCGGCCCGACCTGCTGGCGGAGGCGGTGTGCTATCTGCTTGACCATCCAGACGCCGCGGCCAGGATGGCGGCCAGCGCGCGGGACCGGCTCGGCGCCAGGTTCCACGTGACGACGCTGCGCGGGGCGCTGGTGGCCGCCTACACCGGCCGCGAGTATTGACGCACCGGGCTCGCTCCGGCATCGTTCACCCAGAACCAGTCGCTCGCGTAGACAGTGAGGTTCACGATGAAGCGATCCCGCAGACGCCCGGCCGCCCTGGCGACCGCCGCCGCCCTCGCCCTGCTGTGCGGCGCGCTCCAATTCCAATCGGCCGCGGCTGCCACCGCCCCTGTGAGCACCGCTCCCGTGAGCACTACCGCCGCGTCCGGCGGCCCCGGTGCCGCGTCCTACTTCGATCTCGCGCGCAAGGACTGCCTCGGCACGGCCGAGAACACCGCCTCCAAGGTCTGGTACACGGTCGCGGACGGCGTCCTGTCCGACGTCTACGAGCCCACCATCGACAATACGAACGTGCAGACGCTGCAGTACGTCGTCACCGACGGCTCGACCTTCGCCGACCTGCAGACCCGCGACATGACCTACACCGTGGCGGCCGACCCGACCGGCATGGAGTGCACGATCACGTCGACCGACGCCAAGCACGGCTTCGAGCTCGTCACCACCTACATCACCGACCCGCAGCGGGACACGGTGCTGATGCACACCCGGATCGAGCCGACCAAGGGCAGCAGCACTAACGTCGGCCGGCTGCAGGTCTACGCGCGGCTTGACGCGCACGTGAACGGCGACGGCGGTGGCGGGACGGAGAACGCCGGCGGCAACACCGGCGTCATCGACCCGGGCACCGGCATCCCGGTCGTCTACAGCACCAACACGACCACCGAGGCGGTCAACCGGACGTACGCGGTGCCGACCTACCTGGCGATGACCGCCACCTCCGCGGGCGAGGCCTCGGTCGGCTACGCGGGCACCGCCAGCGACGGGCTGACCCAGCTCGACGACGCGTACGCGCTGACCCCGACCACCGCGGCCGCCGACGGGCACATCGTGGCGACCGAGAACGTCACCCCGGGGCGCGGATCGGGCGGCGCGTTCACCCTCGCGCTCGGGTTCGGCCGCTCGCAGCAGCAGGCCGTCGACACCGCCGCCGGCTCGCTGCGCACGCCCTTCCCCGTCACCGCGCAGGCCTACACGAGCACCTGGTACGCCTACGACCAGACGCTGAACCGGCCTCCGGCCTCGGTCCCCGGTCAGTCGCAGCAGACGATTCGCACGACCTACTACCTCGACGCGAACGTGCTCAAGGCGAGCGAGGACAAGACGTTCCCCGGCGCGGTGGTCGCCTCGCTCGCCTCGCCCTGGGGGCAGGCGATCAACGCGGGCGACGACGTCAACGGCGAGCCGGTCTACTACGGCTCCTACCGGGAGATCTTCTCCCGCGACTCCTACGAGGCGTTCACCGGCTTCCTGGCCGACGGCGACCTGGCCACCGCCCGCGCCCAGGTCAGGTTCCTGCTCGACCAGCAGCAGCTGCCGACCGGCGAGATACCGCGCAACTCGCTGCTCAACGGCAAGGCCGCGCCCGACACCGGCGGCGACCAGCTCGACGAGACCTCGTACCCGATCCTGATGGCCTACCTGTCCGGGCTCGGCGGCGACGACGCGCTGTGGACGGAGCACATCAAGCCGGCCGCGGACTTCCTGGTCGCGCACGGCCCGTCCTACGGGGTGGAGCGGTGGGAGGAGCAGTCCGGGTACTCGCCCTCGACGATCGCGGCCGAGATCGCCGGGCTGACTGCCGCCGCCGCCATCGCCGACGAGCACGGCGACCGCGCCGACGCGCGGGTCTACCAGGCCACCGCCGACGACTTCCAGCGCAACGGGCAGGGCTGGACGGTCACCTCGACCGGGCCCGACAGCACCTCGCCCTACTTCCTGCGGCTGTCCAAGACCGGCGACCCGAACGCCGCGATCACCTACAGCCTCGGCAACGGCGGCCCCACGGTGGCGCAGGACACCGTGATCGACGGCGGGTTCCAGGAGCTGGTGCGGCTGGGCGAGCTCTCGCCCAGCGCCCCGGTGGTCAAGAACTCGCTGTCCGTCCTCGACCACACGATCTCGGTCAAGACCCCGTCCGGCACCGGCTACTACCGCTACGGCACCGACGCCGCCGACGGCAGCGCCGACGGCTACGGCGACTGCTCGACGGTCAACAGCCAGACCTCCTGCACGACCGACGGCGAGCCGTGGCCGACGACCGATACCGGCACCGGGCACCTGTGGCCGGTGCTGTCGGGCGAGCGCGGCGAGTCCGCGATCGCCGAGGGCGACCCGTCCGAGGCCTCCGCGATGCTCTCGTTCATGATCAGCTCGGCCTCGGGCGAGGGCCTCGTCCCCGAGCAGGTGTGGGAGGACCCCGACCTGCCTGCCTCGCCCTACGGGTCGGACCCGACCACCGCGTCGATTGGCTTCACCGACGGGCAGGCGGCCGGCTCGGCCTCGCCCCTGACCTGGGCCCAGGCCCAGGAACTGCGGCTGATCGTCGACCTCGGCAGTGGCCGTGACACCGACACCCCGGCCCTCACCACCGCCCGCTACGTCACCCACGGCGCCCCCGCCGCGACCACGGTGACGATCACCTCACCGGCCTCGGGCGCCACCATCGAAGGGGCCACCACCACCGTCGCGGGCACGACCGCGCCCGGCGCCACGGTGGACATCGAGACCCAGGACACCGACACCGGCGCCGCCGCGACCACGGTGAGCACCACCGCCGACGCCTCCGGCGCCTACTCCGCCACGGTCGCGATCGGCTTCGGCACCACCGTGATCACGGCCGCCGCGACCACGCCGGCCGGCGCCACCGGCTACGCGCAGACCGCGGTGATCGGCGACGTCTCCGGCGGCACCACCGTGCTGTCGGTGACCGACCCGACCGGGGACGACAACGGACCCGGCACCTACCAGTACCCGACCAACGCGGCCTACGTGGCCGGCTCCTGGGACCTGACCGGCTTCCAGGTGATCACCGCCGGGTCGGAGGTCTACCTCCGCACCTCGCTCGCCACCCTGGTGCCGACGTTCGGCGCGGTCGACGGGGCCGACCTGCTCGACATCTACGTGCACAACCCGGCCGCCACCGCCACCTCCACCGCGGCGGCCTACCTGACCCGCAACTACACGATCGCCCCGGCCGACGCCTGGAGCGAGCGCCTCGAGATCCAGGGCTTCGCCTCGCCGGTGTGGGTCAACTCCTCCGGCGGCCAGGTCGGCACCCCGACCGCGGTCGTCGCCTCCACCGTCGCCAAGACGATCACGATCGCCCTGCCGGAAGCCGAGTTCGGCACCCCGACGACCGGCTGGACGTTCACCGTCGCGATCACCGGCCAGGACGGCTACAGCGCCGACCAGGCCATCCCGTTCACGGCCACCCCGGGCGCGTACACGCTCGGCGTCTGCCCGTCCGGCGGAATGGAGCCGATCTGCTCGTTCAGCCCGACCGCGGTGCCCGAGGTGATGGACACCATCGCGCCGCCCGGCGTCGCCCAGGACACCGAGCTCAACCCGGTCCTCGGGCCGGTCGTCCTGCAGGGGGTCACGGTGCCGTAGGAATGTTTCCGTTATCCCCGGTGCCGCCGCGCGTCTCCGAGTCGGGAGCGAACCGAGGCAGGGAGGATGCCAGTGATGTTCGGCGGGAATGGGAGACGGCGCCTGGGCCGGTCGACCGGGGCGCTGATCGCCCGGGCGGTGGGAACGGCGGCGATGCTCGCCGCGGTCACGGCCGCGGTCGGCTGCGCGGCGCCGGGCGGGGCGAGCGCGACGGCGGGCGGCGAGACCGTGTCGCTGGCCGCCGCCGCGAGCACTGCCGCTCCTGCGGCCAGGAGCACTGCCGCTCCTGCGGCCAGGAGCACTGCCGCTCCTGCGGCCAGGAGCACTGCCGCTCCTGCGGCCAGGAGCACTGCCGCTCCTGCGACCAGGAGCACTGCCGTTCCCGCGAGCGCGAGCGCGCCGCGGCGCCTGGTCACGTTCGTCAACGAGATGTCGGAGACGATCTGGGTGGCGGCCGCGCCCAACCCGGCCACGCCGCTGGCCGCCACCGGCTGGGTGCTGCGCCC
>Ga0302325_10017785_pt1 | contig 15004 bp, 12 predicted proteins | sample Palsa_T0_2_FD_201948 | JGI IMG/M metagenome (GOLD analysis project Ga0302325, IMG submission 201948) | Peat permafrost microbial communities from Stordalen Mire near Abisko, Sweden - Palsa_T0_2 | ecosystem: Environmental > Terrestrial > Soil > Palsa > Peat permafrost | place: Sweden: Abisko... | reverse complement strand
CGGCCAGCGGCAGCGGGTCGCGATGGGACGCGCCATCGTCCGCGAGCCGCAGGCGTTCCTGATGGACGAGCCGCTGTCCAACCTGGACGCCAAGCTGCGGGTGTCCATGCGGGGCTCGCTCAAGCAGTTGCACGAGCGGCTCGGCGTCACCACCGTCTACGTGACGCACGACCAGGTCGAGGCCATGACGCTCGGCAACCGCGTCTGCGTCCTGCGGGACGGGCGGCTGCAGCAGGTCGACACGCCGCAGCATCTCTTCGAGGCGCCGGTGAACCTGTTCGTGGCGGGCTTTATCGGCTCGCCCGCCATGAACTTCGTCACCGCGGACCTGGTGATGGACGGCGGCCCGGCGGTCATGTTCGCCGGCTACAAGCTCGCGGTGCCGTCCGACGTGATGGATGCCAAGCACGGACTCCCGGACTTCATCGGCAAGAAGGTCATCCTCGGCATCCGGCCCTCCGACTTCGAGGATGCCAGCCTGGCCGACGGCTCGCATGCGGGGAAGATGCAAATCACCGCCGGCGTCACCGAGGAGCTCGGCACCGAGATCCACGTGATCTTCACGATCGACGCGCCCCCGGTCGAGCACGCGGACCTCACGAAGGCGGCCGGGACCAGCGACGACGAAGACGAGGCCGTGTCCGCGCTGGTCGGCGGCAAGTCGTTGTGGACGGCCCGCGTTTCGGCACGGAGCCGGATCAGGCCGGGTCAGCCGACTGAACTCGCCGTCGACACGCACCACCTGCACTTCTTCGACCCGGACAGCGGACTGTCCATCGGGCACCCGCAGGCAGCGGTCGCGCTGGTCGAGCCATGAAGCGATCACACCACAGGGCAGCACCATGTCCGTGACTTGCAGCACCAGCCGGGCGGACGGTCGGCGTAACCGCTCCCACCGCCCGGTCCGTGGACCAAGCCCGGTGCGCACGGACGCATAGGGGACGACGGCGGTGCGGGGCGGAGTCTCGTACGGCGTATGTGCTGGTCAGCGACGTGCGCCTCGGATAGGAGTGACGGGCTGTAAAACCGTCGGCTCAGCCTACGTTGGTTCGAACCCAACACCTGCCACATCCTGGGGAAACGGCCCGATAGCTGCGGATTCTCGGCTATCCGGGCCGTTTTCTTCTTGTCCCGCCGTGTGCCACCCTGTAGCGCTGTAGGTCCCTGTGTCGCGGTGTCCACGGACATATAGCGGACGGCGTCCGGCCGCCAGGACGGTCGGTGTGCACCGTCGGCTTTCCACGGACGGCCACGGACGGGCTGCGCCGGTCGCGGGTTCCGGCTTGACGTGAGCCGCTGAGTCGAGCGTGCATTCCCGTACACACGGCCTGCCGGCCCCGGTGATGTGCCGGGGACGGGGCGGCGCTGCGGGCGGGACGGTCACGGTCGCGGTCAGCGCGAGGGACGGTCTTGTCCGCGCGGAGGTGACCGATCGCAGCGGCCCTGAGGTGCCGGAGCTTGACTCTGCTGGCCGGGATGCGGAAGGCGGCCGTGGGCTTCAGCTCGTTGCGGGCCTCGCGGCGCGGTGGGGGTGGCGGCAGCATGGCGGGCGGACGGTGACCTGGTTAGAGCTGCGGCAACCATCAGCGAGCGGGATAGATGACGTCTAGTTCGCTGTGGGCCTGGTCCTCACATCTGCGACTGGCTCTCATCTGTTGAGAGCCAGTCATGTACCTGCCGTGTACCTGCACCGGTTACGCGCCGGATCACGAGGCTACGAGACGCCTGGTCGGCTGGTCTGAACCCGGTGCCTGCCATGGCGAATGGCGCTGGCAGTTGGTGATGCAGCAAGAACGATCCGCGAAGGTCTTCCGGTGAGCCCGGCCCCGAACGCGTGGAGCATCCGCGCCTGCTCAGGCACGCCCGAGATCGCCACTGTCTCTTAAGCTGCTGCCCGGCCAACCGGCACCGCCCTCCGTGGCCTAGCCCGCGCGGTCACCGAGAACCGCAGCGGACGCAGGGCGCACGCACCCTCAACTTATCCCCGCACCCTGGTCGACCCCTAGCGCGACCACCTTCGCGGGCGCCGAGGCGGCGCGGACCCAACAGCTGCCGATGCTACCCAGCACGCCGGGGACCTCGCCGATCCATTACTGGGACGGCGGTTGCGGCGGCCAGCCGATGAGCGTTTGCCGGCTTTCCACTCGTGGCCAAACGGATCGATGAGTCTACCGATCCCAACCGTGCTCGGCCTGGACCGGCGATTTTGCCTTCTGCGTCGGCGGCGACGGCCTGAGCGAACACCGCGTCCGGATCGCCGACAACGAGCAGCGCACGACCCGTCGCGCCGCCGATCGCCCGCGGGACGAGGCGCTCGGCGCTCGAGGCGGCAGCAGCGATCCAGAACGCCGCATCACCAACGGCGAGCTGGGCGACGATCTCATCCCTTCGCCGACCCGGTGCAACACCCGGGCACCGAACGCCACGACCGACCGTCCGCACCGCAAGCGGATTCGCTGACGGGACCGGCTGTCATCTGCCGGCCAGACACAGCCAGTGGCCATTTTCTCGCACCCAGGTCTGCGTCATCGGCATGATGAACGTCTCCGGCTCTCCGGAGCCGACGTCAACCCGGTCTTCAACCACGCAGCGAAGGACGGCAGTGTCGCCGACGACCTGCACCTGCGGGTCATGCAGTTCCTGCCCGAACCATGCGTTCGGACCGTGCTGGTTCGACTGGAGGTAGGTGTCGAAGTCGAACCACTCGCCCTTGTGCGATATCCACAAGAAGCGAGGGTGAAGCAACTCGCGAAGCCGTATGTCATCCTTCCCAGCCATCGCTTCGGCGCGTGCCTGCGCTGCAGCGATGACGTCCTCTGAATCACTCACTCACGCCACGCCGAAGCTCCACCCGGTCCATCGCCTGGCCCGGACCAGGGCGAGGCGATCCCGTCGGCGAAGGTGTACGCACTGGCCATCAGCGCGTCGCCCGGAACGACCCGACCGCGCGGTGGCCGGCCAGCACCAGAGCAATCGACGCCATCGCGACCGACAACCGCTGAAACCCGGCCGCCAGCGTGAGCCGACGCCAGGCAGCACTCCCCAGCAGCCGCCGGTACATTCCTCGCCCGTGGTGCTCGTCCGCCACCGGCATGACCCTTTCGCGCCTGATCCTCACGAAGAGAGGGCGATCGCGGCGATGAAGAGGGACAGATCAACGGACACGTGCATGGCGATGGTCGGGAGGATGCTGTGGGTCCGGTGGCGGACCCATCCGGCGCCGACGCCGAAGCTGAGGACGAGGGGCACCAGGATCGGGTAGTAGGCGTGCTCGAGTGCGAACAAGGCGGCTGTGACGGCGATGGTCGCGGGCACCGAACACCGGCGGCGCAGCCAGCCGTAGAGGGCGCCGCGGAACAGGAGTTCTTCCGCGGTGCCGGTCAGGGCCACGAGCCGGACCACGATAAGGGCCCAGGTCAGCATGGTGGCGGTGGGCAGACGCGACTCGTCGCTGCCGTCCCGGACGATCTCTTTCAGTGTGGCCGTGACGCCACCGGTGAGCGGGCTGAACGCCAGCGACACCGCGATCCCGGCGGCCACCGCCAGCGCAAGGACAAGGAATGCGAAGCCGAGCTGGCGCCCGGCCGGACGGCGCAGCGCGAGCAGCCGGGCCGAGGCACGGGTGGCTGCACGGCGGCCGAGGCCACGGACGCCAAGGAACAGCCCGACGATGATCGCCAGATAGACCTCGGCGACGATGAGGACGGTCAGTCCCGCCGTGTGAGCCCAGTGTGGCGCGGCGCTCCGTGCGGCCAGCGCCGTAGCGCCGGCGAGCACGATAGCGAGCAGCGCGGACAGCACGAGGCCGAGACCGAGTTGCCTTGCCGGTCACACGCGCCGGCTCGGTGGTGACCGGGCGGACCGGCGCTGGGTTGAGGCTGGCGCCTGTCATGACGCGGCTCCCTGCCGGTATTCCGTGGCCCGGGTGGCGCGCACGGCCCGGCGGTCGAGCGGCAGCAACACGCTGGTCCCTATCAGCCAGACCAGGCCCCCGAAACGCCCGATCGGCAGCAAGACGTCCAACGTAGCAGTGAGCAGGGTGAAGGTGGATAGGACGGCAGCCACTGCGACGGCCAGCCCGAGCCACGCCCACGGCCTGGGCGTTAGGCGGAGGATGAGCGCGGGCACGGAGATCCCGGCCAGCAGCAGGGCGAAGGGCACGACGAACCCGGCTCCCCCTGTGGCGAAGCTCAGGTCGGCCAGGGCCCGGGCCAGGCCCGGTCCGGCTGCGGCGAAGACCTGGGAGCTGGTCCAGCTGATCAGGCCGGACAGCGAGAGGAAGGCGGCGGCGAGCAAACCGCCGGCGAGCGCGATGACGGCGCCGGGCGCTGTGACTCCCAGCGTCCGCAGCCGCCGGTAGACGGTGGCGGTCCAGATGGCCAGCGGGACGGAGGCGCCGGTAATGAGGAACCCGGCGACCTGAAGGGCGGTGTGGTGAGCACGGTCGTAAGCCAGCACGGCTTCGGCCGACGCCGACGGGTGCGGCACCGCAGCGGAAAGTACGACGGCGGCGATCGTCAAGGCACCGTATGCGAGTACTGGTGCCAGGAGCGGCGGACCTCCCTGCCGGCGTCCGCGGCGGTCGTCGGGTTGCGAACTGGTCATGGTTTCTCCTTGGTCCCGCAAGCTAGGTCGTAGTCACCCAATAATCATTACATCTTGTCTACGATTGTCAAACGGATATGATTTTGCCGTGGCTACGAAAAATCACGATGGCCCGAACGGGCAGGAGACGCAGGCGGGCGCGGTCCGCCCGCGGCGGACGGGAAGCGCATTCCTGCTCGCCCAGCTCGGGGCGTATGCCGCCGCCCGGTTCGCCCAGCGCATCAGCGAGCTCGACCTCACCCCGGCCCAGGCGGGGCTGCTGCGCCTCATCGCCTGGAATCCCGGACAGAGCCAGCAGGCGATCGCCCGGCAACTCGGAACCCCGGCCAGCCGGCTCGTACTCCTCGTGGATGGACTCGAAGAACGTGGCCTGATCGAACGACGCCGGAACCCAGCCGACCGCCGGCACTATGCGCTCTACTTGACCGAGGAAGGCACTCAGTTCATGAAGGAACTCGGCCGCCTCGGCGCGGCGCACGAGGACGCCATGACCGACGGCCTCACGGCCGACGAGCGCGCCGTGCTGAACGACCTGCTCAACCGGCTGGCCGCCCGGCAAGGTCTGACCACCGGCGTCCATCCCGGATACCGCCGCACCTCGTGAATCCTCCGCCGCGCGGTGCCCTGGGCTGTGGTCGGGGCTGGTGAGCCCGCGGCGTACGCCGGCTGTGTCAGGTGCTGACGTCACGGCGCACGGAGCTGGCCGTGCCGATGGTAAGCGCGACGAGGCTGAAGACGAGCGAGAAGATGAGCGGGCGCTGGTAAGAGGCGGTGGGGGTGCCACCTGTGGCGATGGCGTCGAAGAGCAGCCCGGGAAGCCAGTTCGCCGCGTTGCCCGAGGACAGCTGGAGGATGTGCTCGACGGGGCCGAGCCACGCGATGCCGAGGCCGAGCGCCAGTGGGGTGGAGCGCACCAGCACGCCGATTGCCGCGCCGGTCACGCCGTAGCAGGTGGCGGTGATCAGGGCGTTGGCGTAGTCGGTGGCAGCGTGCCGCAGCCCGGTGCCAGTAAACCAGGCGGCGGTAGAGATTTCCCGTGCTTGAGCCAGCGCTACCGCGGCGCCGATGCTGAGAATTTCCGCCAGCAGCAGGGCGGCGGCGCAGCAGACGAGGGCGAGGAGCTTGCCGGCCAGCAGCCGGGACCGGGCGGGTTGCCTGGTGAGCATGACGCGGATGGTGCCCAGGCCGTACTCGGTCGTGACCCTGGTCATGAACAGTACGAAAACCAGCAGGCCGAGGACACCGGCCGCGATGCTGAACCCGCGGCTCAGCCCGCCAGAGCCGGCGAGCTGACCGAGGGTCGTGGTGAGGGACGCCGCGACGCTGACCACCCACGGTCTGGCCTTGGCGGTGGTAAAGGTCACGATGGTGGCAAGGAGCGCGAGGGCGGCCGCTGACCCGCCGGCCCCGTAGATGATGCTGGGGCGGCGCAGCTTGAGTAGTTCAGTGCGCCGGGTGCTGTCCCGGGTCAAGGATATGCAGTCGACCGGACGTCGTCAGGTTCTCGGTGTTCACCGGTTTTGTCCTTCCTGCGGGCCCGGGTTCTCCCGGTTTGGGTCCGCAGACCCGAGGGGGGAGTTGGAGCGGCGGACGCCCCCGCTCATCTGCCGCCGCCTGCGACGGTGCGGTGCCGGCCCCACGGGGTGCGGGCCGGTGGCTTGAAGACCGCCAGGGCGATCGCCACGGCGAGGACGCAGACGTGGCCCATTGCGGCGCCGAGCAGCACGCCTGAGGCGTGCCCGCTCTGCACGGCACCCTGGGCGGCTGGGCCGATGATCAGTGCGTCGGCGAGGATGACCGCGGCGGCGATGACGATCTTGGCGACGACCCACCAGTGGCGGATCAGGCCGTGGGTCGTCCCCAGCCCGAGCAGGACGCCGGTGGCCACGGCCACCAGCCCGACGGGGATGGACAGCCAGGGGGCCGTCTGCATCATCGTGAAGAACACGTGGGGCAATGCCGGGTTGCCCGTCGCCGCCGCGGCGATTCCGCAGAAGCCCACGACGACCGCGATGCCGAACCAGGCGCCCCCGGCCAGGATGTGGGCGGTAAGGGCTGCCTTGCGGGCCGCCCCCCGCAGCCCGAACCGCGATGAGACCCGGAGCGCCCCTGTGGCCGGCTCCGTCCCTACGGTCGCGGCGGCGGAAGGCAGTGGCTCCGCCGGGGCTGGGCCGCGCGCGCTGACTGTACCGGGAGTCACGGTTCCTCCTTTTGCAGGCTGTATCGGACTTTTGCGGGCTGTCTCAAAGAATATTGTGCTGCTAAAAGTTTATGGTAACACAGAATTTTTTGTCACTAAATTCCTTAAGTAACTAAATTGATTCTGATAAGCTGGAGGCTATGACCGTCGAACTCGGCCTGCGCGAGCGCAAGAAGCAGCAGACCAGGCAGATGATCTTCGAGGCGGCGTCGCGGCTGTTCGCCGACCGCGGCTTTGACGCGGTGACCGTGGCCGAGGTGGCCCGGGCGGCCGACGTGTCCGAGGTGACCGTCTTCAACTACTTCCCGGCCAAGGAGGACCTGGTCTTCGCGGGCCTGCAGTTCTTCGAGGAAAAGCTCATCGAGGCGGTCCGCCGCCGCGGCCCTGGGGAGTCAGCGGTCACGGCGTTCGGCCGCCTGCTTGTCGAAACGCCGGGACGACTCGCTACCGATGAAGCCGCAACGGCAATCACCAAGGGCGCAACGCTGATCGGCGGCAGCCCGGCGCTGCAGGTACGCGAGCGGGAGGTCGTAGCCCGCTACACGCAGGCGCTCGCCCGCCTTCTTGCCGAGGAGACCGGCCGGGACGCCGGGGACGTCGAGGCCCAGACGGCGGCCAGCGCGCTGATGGGGGTGCACCGGGCGCTGGTCGCCCACGTACGGGCCAGGGTCCTCGCCGGATGGCACGGACAGCGGCTCGCGGCGGACGCGCGATCACAGGCCACCCGCGCCCTCGCCCGCCTGGAAGGAGGCCTGGCCGGCTATGCCCTCAACAACCAGCCCGCGGTCCCGGACGCCTCGGTGACCAGCACGGCTACGACAGCTTAGGATGCGTGCGGCGGGGCTGGCTGGCTTCGTGCCCGCGTCGGCCTCCGCGGCGACCGTTTCGGCAACCCGCGCCTCGGGCGTGACCGGGCACGCGACCGCCAGCGTGAGCGAGGCCAGCACGGCCGCCAAGCGGGCGGTCGCGTACTGGACCCGGGCCGGATGCTGTCCGCGCGGAGCGGGGCCGGCATCACGGTCAAGTCCGCCGCGGACTCCCACGCCGCGCCGCCCGGCGTGCGCGGGTCGACCGGGCACGTCGCCGGCACCGCACCGGACCAGGCGCTGGCCGGGCCGGCCGCGCGGATGGCGACGACCGATGGCCGCGGGGTCAGGCCGAAGTCCGGGTCTGTCGGCAGCCCGTGGACGGGGAACCCCTACCTGCCGCCCGCCACGACCACCGGCAAGGTGTTCTTCACCACCCACAACGGCGAGAATTGGGAGTGCTCGGGAAGCACGGTGCACAGCAACGGCAAGGACTCCGTGATCACCGCCGGGCACTGCGTGTACGGCAGCCTCGGCGGCGAGGTCCCGGGGGAAGGGTGGCGCACGAACTGGATCTTCGTGCCCGACTACAGCAACGGGAACGCGCCGTACGGGGTGTGGACGGCCAAGGAGCTATGGGGCGCCCACCAACTACGTCAACAACCAGGACGAGGGCGACGACATGGGCGGCGCCGTCATCAACACCAACGCCTACGGCCAGCACATCGTCAACGTGGTCGGCGGGCAGGGCTTTGCCTGGAACTGGCCGTCCAGCGAGTACGTGTACGACTTCGGCTACCCGGCGGCGGCGCCTTCAACGGCCAGACGCTGCAGTACTGCAACGGCTCCGAGTTCAACTGGGCTGACGTCTCCAGCACGATGGGGCCGCCGTGCAACTTCACCGACGGCTCGAGCGGCGGCCCGTGGCTGATGTCGTTCAACGGGGAGTTCGGGTACATCGACGGGGTCAACGACTTCATCTACTCGTCGCTGCCCGGGTACATCTTCTCCGCCTACTTCGGCAACAACGCCGAGTCGCTGTACGACGCGATGGCCAATCTGTAGCGGCTCTTCAGCGGCCCGGCCGAGTATCGGCTTCCGCTTACGGCTCTCGCTTACGGATTGCGCAGCCGGCCCCGCTCCACCGGGGTCGGCTGCGCAATCGTCGTACGCTCGCAGCGCCTCGGCGGCGATGCTCAACGACCTGGCGCCCACCATCGGCTATTCGCATGGTCGGCTGAGAGCTGACCAGGTCATCCGTGTGGGATGACGCGCGGCATACGTTCAGCGCGCAGGTCCTCGGTCCGCACTTCGAGGAGCTGCGCCGTGAATTTGCCCGGCGAGAGGGCACCCTGCTGGTCGGCACGGACCGTTGGCCGGTAACGCGGACCCGGCCCTGTCAGTGAGGCGGGCTCGGGTCCGAAAGTGTTACATTGCACCCATGGGTGGCGAAGTCGTCCGATACAGCCAGCGTCCTGAACTCTGGGAGCGGTGGTGGGGCAGCGATCTCAGCGCCGCGGTGTGGCCCGAATACAACACGCACGGCGACCTTAACCATTACTGGGCCCGGCTCTATGCCGAGTTCCCCGAATGGCAGATCCTGCTGTACGACCCGGATGCTGACCTGCTCCTGGCGGAGGGGCACGCAATCCCGGTTGCCTGGGACGGGACCGACGACGGGCTCGGTCCCGGCATCGACGCGACGATAGCCGCCGGGTTCGAGCTGCGCGCGCGAGACGGACAGCCGACGGCGCTCAGTGCCCTGGCCGTCGAGATCCCGCCGAGCCATCAGGGCATGCGGCTGTCCACCGTGCTGCTGCGCGCGATGGCCGGCCTTGCCGGGGAGGAAGGGCTTTCGCGCCTGATCGTGCCGGTCCGGCCCAACCACAAGGACCGTTACCCGACGATCCCGATCGAACGGTATGCCCGGTGGACTCGCGATGACGGCACGCCGTTCGACCCGTGGGTCCGGGTGCACACCGCGCTGGGTGCCCGCATCGGCCCGGCCATTCCGCGCTCCATGCGCATTGTCGGCACGGCCGGTGACTGGGAGCAATGGACCGGCATGCAATTCCCCGAGACCGGGGACTATGTCTTCCCGGCCGGTCTGGCCACCGTGCACATCGACCGCGACGACGACCTCGGCGAATACTGGGAACCCAACATCTGGATCGTCCACACAGTGGCTATTTAGCCTACGATACGGCCCGTGACATCAGGTGATCTCGTCTCGCCGATGCCGGCGGCGGGCCGCCGGTCGTGCTCATCCACGGCCACCCGCTCAAGTAGAGATGGGAAATAAGAGTGAAAGATAGCACCGTCAGCGATCAAGTCTACGGGATGCATCTGATGTTGCGCCTCAGTCAGATTGAGCGAATCGATGCCATTGATGACTCAGTGCGCTTGGGGGAATTCCTAGTATCCCTTGTGAGGAAGATAGGAATGAGGGTCGTGGATGGACCTCATTTGGCGAGCGAGGAAGGCCGTACTCAGACTTATGGTCACTCGGCCGTGGTCATACTTAGTGAGTCCCACGCCTCGATCCATACTTACCCACGGCGCGGAGAGCTGTTCCTGGACGTTTTCTCCTGCCGCCCGTTCGATCAGTCAGATGTTATGTGCACATGCGAGGAATTCTTCGGCCGCTTCGTTGTCAGCGAGCGCACGGTTCTTGACCGGGGATATCACTGGCATGCATCCGCTTCGGCCAGCCTCAGCATGTTGGCCGACCAGCGAAAAGGAACCGATGCACCGAGGAGAGGAGAATGACGACTCAGGTCGGCCTCAGCCCAATGCCAGCGGCTAAGATGGGATGGGTGAGGGCTCCAGGTGGAAAAGCCCATGGCATTGGGCCTTGGCCACCACGAATCAGCGGCGGATCAGTGTTATCAGCTCTGGGGTAAGGAATTCGTCCATCGAGATGATCCCGGCGGCGAGCGCGAAGTACCGGCGGGTAAGCTCGGGTACCAGGCTGATCTCGCGGAGCATCTCTACGCGCGATCGTGGCGCCTGTAGCCGCGCCGTCTCCAGCGTGCTTCGATACACATCGATAAGAGCGGCATCCCGCTGCCTGGCGAACCGCGATAGCGCGGCAGTCAGCTGCTGCTCGGAATCGAGGCGGCCACCGACGTGCTCGCTGAGCAGTTCCGCCTGGATGAATGCGTTGGTGATTCCGCGGGCGCTGATGCTGTCTTCGTGATGTCCGGAGTCTCCGACAAGTGCCCAGCCTGGCCCGCAGGCTTGGCGGAAAAAGTTCTGCTGATCACCGGTACCTTGCAGCCGCACCACCTGTTCGCTGGTCGCAAGCTGATCGTACAAGTCTGGGGCTGACGCCCGGATTGCAGCAAGGTGGCTGGCCTGCGGATCATCCTTAACCATCGCGAATTCGGACTGCGGGAAATAAGTGAGGATAAGCGTAACGTCGTCGTTGGTCGGGATCGTGGCGAGCCATCTTCCCGGCCGCTCCCGGATCTCGAACCCTATCTCGAGACCGGTCCAGCCAGAGTAGTAGATGCAGGTCATACGGGGATCGTCGATAGTGAACCCTGCGTCGGCCAGTCGCGCCACCCTGGAGCGCATGCCGTCGGCGCCTATTGTCAGCCGGGATTCCTCCGTGGCCACGGCTCCTCCTGGCATGCGAAACCGCACTCCGCCGATCCGGCCGTCGTCTCCCGACAGGAGTTCGTCTAGCGTGCATTCCTCGGCGAATTCAACTCCCTCGTCCACTGCCGCGTTTATAAGAATCTGGTCCAGAATATGACGGCGCGGTGCGAGCGCATAGTCAACATTCCCCAGCTCGGCAACTTTTCCGTGAAGCCGGACATCCTGCAGCATGTACGTGGCATCGTGAATGCGCGGGCAGCCTGACCCGATGACAGCCTCCAGTAGGCCCCAGTGTTCAAGCCTAGAAATGCCGGGCTGGTGAATGAAGAGGGTGGACATGGTATCCGAAGGAAATCTGGCGCGATCTATGAGGAGTATACGGTGCCCCTGTCTCGCGAGTAGCAGCGCCGTCGTGGCTCCGGCGCAGCGTGCGCCCACGACAACGGCATCCCACATGCCGATCCTCCTCCGTAGGTTGCTGCCTGTCTCGTCAGTCATGGTAATCCTCGGGAACTGGATCGTCACGTGCTGTGGCTGGGATCCGGCCGGACCTCGGGTGATGCCGGCCGCTAGGCGCCGGTGTCAGCGCGCCTCGCGCCTCGCGTCGTCCTTATACGCAGGCACCTTGACAGGCTTCGCGCTCCGTGCCTAGGATCGAATATCGTGGTGGCCTGTAAAATTTCATATCAACATGCACCGCTAATTCATGCACCGCTAATTCTCGGTGGGTAGCAATGCGAATAGTGTTCGTGCACACGCCGATGTTTACGGTGCAGGTGGAGCAGCGCCAGTCATTCTGGCGAAGCTGGGATGTGCAGTATCACCTCGCGCACCCTGGGCTACGGCACATGCGGCGCAACCTATGGGAGCTGCCGCACTGGATGCACTGGCTTGCGGGTGTCCTCGTCGCGCGCGGATATGGCGACATCGAAGTTCTCGATCTGTATACGGTGGAAGGCCTTGTCGTCGCGGGCTCGGATAAGCTGGACGAAAACGCCCTGCGGCGGGCGGTCGCTGATCACCCGGGGGATGTGTTCCTTTTCTCCCCGATGGTGGTTAACTTGCATTTCGCTTGTCAGATATCGAAAATGGTTAAGGATCTGCACCCTAGCGCCGTGACCGTTTATGGCGGAGTGGCGGCCACGCCGCTGGCGAGTCATGTGGCAGGCCTTCCCTCCGTGGATTATGTGATCGCCGACCGGGGTGAGGTGGCCCTGCCGGAATTGCTCGATGCCTTGACGGCCCGTGCCGATGTTGCCGCAGTCGGAAACCTATTTTATCGAACGTCCGGTGGCGAGGTCGTGCGGACACGGCTGCGGTACCCGCAGTTGGCAGCCGCGGAAATACCATTCCCGAAAATTGATCTTTTCCCTCCGGATGTGGGCGAGGACATCCGCTACCTGCGGCAGGTCTATGCGCTCGGCTGTCCCTACCAATGCAGCTTCTGTACCATTCAGACCATTGGAAGGAAACCCGAGTATTTTCCGATCGATAGGGTGCTGAACGAGATTCGCGCTTATCGTGGCCGGTACGGAAATCACCACAATATCTACTGGGGCGACGAGACCTTCACGCTTAATACGGAACGCACGATGACGCTGCTGAAAGCGCTGGAAATCGAGGGTGACGTTAACTATGATTGCCAGACCCGGCTGAACTGTCTCAACGATAATCGCCTCTTGCGCAAGCTGAAGAGCAGCGGATGCCAATGGGTTGAGATCGGCTTGGAGACGAATTTTCAGCAGAGTCACGAGCAGCACAAGCATCACATGAAGGTGAGTGCCACGGAAGAGACACTGAAGAGAGTCCAGGATGCCGGACTCGCGACCTGTTCGTTCGTAGTCAACGGCTTCCCGGATCAGTCACCCGATGATATGCGCCGGAGCATTGACTGGGTAGCTGGGCTCATTGACAATGGACTGCTGCAAGCGTCGTACATGTCCATGCTGGTCCCGTACCCTGGCAGTGCGCTTTTCGAATTCCCGGAACGCTATGGCATGACCCTGATACATCGGGATTTCTCGTTGTATCACGAGGATATGGAACCTGTCTTCGCCACGCAGCTGTCGACCCCGGACCAAACATACGATGTCTTTCTGCAGGGCCTGAATCAGTTGGCTCAGGCGATGGCCAGGAACTCGCATTCTGACGGTGCCGGGGACCCCGCGGATCTGAGCGGGTACGGCACCTTCTGGGCAGGTGCTCACGTGTAGGAATGGCGGTGAGGTTATCGTTCCCGCGGCATGGCACGGGAACGCGCATCGAAGTGACGCGCGCTTGGTCCACCAGCTTGTCGAGCGCCAGGCGAGGCTGCGCCCGGACGCGGTCGCGATCACCGGCGCCGGCGGTTCGCTGACGTTCGCTGAGCTGAACGAGCGGGCCAACCGCCGTGCGCGCCTGCTGGTCCAGCGGGGAATCGGTCCCGAGCGGCGCGTCGCGCTGCTGATGCCGAGATCGGTGCGGCTCGTGGTGTGGCTGCTTGCCGTGCTGAAGAGCGGCGCCGCCTACCTGGCGCTCGACCCGGCGTATCCCGCGGACCGGGTTGCCTGGCTGCTCGCGGATTCCGATGCGGCCATACTGCTCACCGCCGGGCGGCATTCCGTTCCCGGGGCGCCATGCGGTCAGCTGAACGTGGACGACATCGAGGCTGGGCCGGTCGAGGCGAGCGCCGCCGATCTTGATGTAGCGGGCCTGCATCCAGCCAATGCCGCTCAGATCTTCTACACCTCTGGCTCGACTGGGCGGCCCAAGGGCGTGATGCTGGTGCATTCCGCCGTCGTGAACGAGCTTGCGTGGTGCCGCGATGGCTTTCCCGCTAGCGGAACCGAGTGCATGTGCGCGCGGAGCTCGATGAGCTTCGTTGACGGATCGACCGAGCTATGGGCCAGCCTGGCGGCCGGAATCCCCGTCGTCCTTGCGGATCAGGACGAAGGCCGGGATGCCCGGCTGCTGGCCGCCCTGGTAGCGGCCAGCGACGCGACGAGAATGTGGGTCGTGCCGCCGCTCGCGGCGGCGCTCCTGGACCAGGCCGATGTGGGCCAGTTCAGCTCGGTGCGTCAGTGGACTCTCACCGGCGCCGCGCTGTCCAGGAGCCTGGGAGAGCGGCTGAGGGACGCTTTCCCCGAGGCAGCCTTCACGTACGTGTACGGCACCACGGAATCCGGCCCGAGCCTGGTCGCTGATTATGACGGCGGCGACGTCCTGCTGCGGAGCGGAGCGGTTCCGAACACGGGTGTCCTCGTCCTGGACGAGGCCCTCCGGCCGGTCGCTGAGGGGGCCGTCGGTGAGCTGTATGTGTCCGGGGCTTGCCTGGCCAGGGGTTACCTGGGAAGCCCAGATCTCACCGCCGAGCGATTTGTCGCGGCGCCGTTCGGGCCCCCCGGGGAGCGGATGTACCGGACAGGTGACCGCGCGCGGTGGCTGGGCGGGAACCGGATCGCACTCATCGGGCGGGCCGACAGCCAGGTGAAGATCCGGGGTATGCGGGTTGAGCCCGGCGAGGTCGAAGCCGCGCTGTGCGCACTGCCTGGAGTGTCACAGGCGGTGGTGGTCGCCCGGGCGGACCGGTTCGGGGAACCGCAGCTGGTCGGCTACGTGGTCCCCGCATGGGACGGGGACCGGCCGGAGCGTGTTGAGCCCAGCCAGATACGGGCGTTGCTGCGGGGGCTTCTGCCGGGTTTTATGGTGCCTGCGGTGGTGGTGGTTGTTGACGGGCTGCCGTTGACGGTGAGCGGGAAGGTGGACCGGGGGGCGCTGCCGGTTCCCGGTGGGGTGGCGGGGTCGGGGCGGG
>Ga0302325_10017784_pt1 | contig 15005 bp, 15 predicted proteins | sample Palsa_T0_2_FD_201948 | JGI IMG/M metagenome (GOLD analysis project Ga0302325, IMG submission 201948) | Peat permafrost microbial communities from Stordalen Mire near Abisko, Sweden - Palsa_T0_2 | ecosystem: Environmental > Terrestrial > Soil > Palsa > Peat permafrost | place: Sweden: Abisko... | reverse complement strand
GGTTCGGTTCGTGCTGTGGGTTTGTTTGGGGTGAGGTGCAGCGCTGCTTGCGTGGTTGGGGATGTCGTGACGGTTGACGCTGGTCAGTCGTGTAACTGAAGCAAGCAGTGCGTGCCTTTTCTCACCTCATCCACGCATCCTAATCGCATCATCTCTGCAGGTCCATAACGTAACCTCCAACCTCCAAGGTTAACCCCCTCGCCTCTGAAAATCTCGTGAATCCCCCATTGAAGCTCAAGGGGTGTTTTCCGAGTTCGTGTCGCACGAACGACAGAATCTTCCTTGTTAGAAATTATATTGTTAGAGGCGAAAAGTCCAGGCTCTCAGCCCTGTGATATTGGGGGTTTTGGGTTAAGGGTAAGTTGTCCAGGACAAGGGTCGCGGGATCTATCGCGCGCATAAACGCCTTCCCTGCCCAGGCCAATCCGATATCCTCCCCGCTGTGAGAGGATTGAGGATCTGAAACGTCGGGTCGCGCTGTAAGCTTACCAAGTTTAACACACTTAAAGTTAAGTTTTTTTGATGCTAGGGAAGGCTTGTGGTTGGGAAGGATGGTATATTAATAGTGAGCATGAAATATTGTTTTGGGAACTGGTTTTGTTGTGGCGAGAGAATGGCTGTGAGTGGACGAGGATGAGGCGTTTCGTTTTCCGGGAAAACGCTTTCAAGGCAGGACTTACCTCTACCAATCGCGGGATAAATGGGGTTTCGATTTGAAGATAGTTTTGATCTGCGGGAGTGCCGCAGCATGGCGATCATTCGTGTGCGCAATGTGCCCAAACCGAGATACTCACTCCACTTGCTGGGAACTTGGGTACGGATACGTTCCGCATAGTGCTGCTCTGTTTCAGGCCTCTTGCTTGGACACCCAGTAGTTTCTCTTAAAGTTGCACATGCTATAGCATGAGTGGGGATCGTGGGATGAAGCGGACTCATGATGGTATCATTGTGGAGACGAACTATCTTTCTTGAAGTGGAAGCATGATCCATGAATGAAAGCTTGTGTGCAACATCACCGTGAGGATTGTGGGGAAAGCGTGCAGCATTAACAGCACTCTATTCGTAGCAGAAGACTTTGCTGGCGCCATGTGTCAGGCCACAACGTGATAGCACGTGCGATGGCGAGTTGTACAAGCTTCGGTGAGACCATGCAGAAGTACGTACTCATCTTCGCTAACGAGTTTCTGTTGTGTAAATATTTGTTTTGGCTGCATCGATCCAGGAGGCTGGTGCTGGAGAACTTTGTCTTGGGACCCCTCTTTCCCTTCCCTTCCCCTCAATTCGCTCGGAAATTTGAGATGCCAACCTCTGGCAAAGGCCGCAGGAGAATGATCATCAAAACTTATCTCGATTCTGCTTGCGAGTTCGATCGCCACGCCGATCCCGCTCGTTCCGGACTGCTGGAGAAATGCAATGTCTCCCAAGCCGCTCTGTCCCGGATCATCCGTTTCTTCGCCCCCAAGCGCCATTTGCACTCTCGGGACTCCGTAGCATCTTCTCTTTTCCCGAGTTTAAAAACATGCAACAGATTAAAAGAGAAAGTGAAGTGGGATTTCTCCCCGAGGAAAAGATTTTCATCGGGAATAGGCAATTCAGATCAAAGCGGCAAGCGACGGAAAAGTCCGCGGGGTTGGACTGAAAATGTCAACGAGGGCTGGCTCTAGACTCGCCCGACCCCAGATTTTCATCTCTCGCTTGGCCTGTCCGTGCCGGTCTAGCGGTTTGCGAAACTCCGTACACGGGATCGGCTTGCTACTGTTGAGGTAAAGTGTGTTCCTGTTGAGTTTGGACCCGAGCCGGAATTAACGGGTAGTGCCTTGGGGCCGCTATTTTGGTTAGTTGAGGGGGGAAGGGTCAGGTCAGGAGATCTCTCCGGACTGGGCGTGGCGAACAGCGAGCGAGAGCGAAATCGGTAAAGGGGAACTTTAGGTACGCAGCTAAGGAAAAGACTCAGACCCCGTGATGGTGCTAGGATGTCACGATGATGGCATTCTGTGTCCAGGTGGGACTGTTGGTGATGATGAGATTGTAAATTGGAATCGTGAGAGTGCGAGTGATCACGAGTGCACAGATGAATGATGTAAGAATGTGAGTTGAGTTTTGAAACTCTGTCTCGCCATGGTGTGTAGGCGAGACATGGTGATGTTTGATTGCTATACTAAGCTCGTCTTGCCAAGCCTCTAAAGGGCTGACAGACGAGGGAAGATGGCATTCCATCTTGGACCTATGTAGGTCTCTTAAACAAAATATCGCTGACAACATGAAGGCCCGACGGCCTGAGAACATGGCAATGTGTCATCCAAGCGCCTATTCTCCCAATCAAATCCTGCAAGTTTGCTCTTGCACAATGTTGTCCTTGCTCCGTCCCTTGTGGTATGATCCTGTGTCCGTCCAAATCCTGAAGATGCCCAAGGTTTGAGAAAAAGAAATGTGTGAAAGTCCGTGTTGGCGGAATGATTGTTGCTCCTTGGCCTCCAATGCTCCAATGCTGTGATGATGACCCAAAGAAATTTTTTAATGCCGAGACGAGATGTGATGTATGCTCCATACAATGCTTTTTTTGTACAAACAGCCCATATCGTATAGTGGTAGAACGCCGATCCTGATGAAGCACATGAGAGGAGGTAATGGGTATTTGTGTCGTAGTGGAATGTCTGAAAACGCCGTGATATGCAAATTGGTTAAAATCGAGTAGTGGTAGAATGTGTATGCTTATGTTGACTGCCTCCTGGAGTAGCGAGACTGATCGAAGGAGCTCGCGTACGCCCTCAAAGCCTTCCTCGACTCATCCGAAAGTGGGACGGGCTCGGAGGATGTAGAGTGGGTGCTCTGCATGGAGAACAAGCTCGATTGAGAACTCGAAGGTGTCAACACTGGCCTCGTGGTAAAGGTAACTGGTGATGATTGTGGCCGCGAGGCTTGGTAGAAGTGGGAAGTTCGAGGTGAGGGTGTTGTGCCGTACGGTTGTGCGTTGCTGAAGTTGTACGCGGGTTCCATGAAGAAACCATTGGATGGCTTCTTTGTTGTCCAAGAGATTGGCCCACGAAGAGAAGTCGGTGATGAGGCTGTGGAGCCTGGGTTCGATGCAACTTCATACTCTGTAAGCCGGCAGGCTTCAGAGCAGTAGACATTTCCGTCGGTTTGCCTGTCACAGGCGAGGCAGAAGGCTGGTGACCAATCCATATCGATCGTCATTTTGTGTATGTGTAATTGTGCTGAGGAGCTTGAGATTGAAGGTGGAAAAATGTTGGAAGAAGGATAATTTTGAATTGAAGGCGGGGATGGGTTTTCTTAAGAAGTTTTCGAAGACGGTGAGAGGTGTGGTCCCTGCTTCGATGTGTCGTACCCGGGTTCGGTGAGGTAGATATGGTGTGACTCAATATGTGGAGCCTGGTGTGAGGTGAGAGAATGAGGACCGACTTGGTAGGGCGGCTGTGGCAGCGTTGCAGAGGAAGATGCTGAAATTATAGAGGGAATGATGTGCTGAGGCGCGAAGGTAGTTGACGAGAAATAGCAGAGGATGGTGTCAGAATCAATGGCTTCACCCAGTGCTGAGGAGTAAAATGTGGTAGGTGGTGATGTGTGGAATCGAGCCAAGAGCAGGAGGAAGAGGTTCAACATATACAAATGGGGCGAGTTGGGTGTGGACTGGGGAGTTTGCCTGGTCCTTGCAGCTTGTGCTGGGGGGTCTGCTGAAGTGGCTTTTTTCCCTCGACGCTTGGCTGTTTGGGGGATGGCGGCTTTTGTCTTAGAGCGCCTGTCAGACAGAGAGATCTTTGGTGGGCAAGGGCAGCCCGCGCCAGGCCCAAGAAAAAAGCTGCTGATGCCATCTGCCTCTTGCCTGCCTCTGTCTGCCACACACACACACACACAGGGCACGGGCGGGAAAAGTGGAGCGATCAATGAGGGTGGGCCCATCATCCATGGCCCCTTCAGGCGTAGGCCGATTTGCACACTTGGCTGGCGCTGGCTGCATCCCCTCACCGGAAACACCGCTGCCTTTGGCGCTGGCCGGACTGCTCTCGCACCCACCGTGGCCCTGGCCCCACTTTTTTCCCGTCGTCCAAACAGGCCGGCTGCAGTACTGCCGAGTGTGGGCGTGCCTCGTTAAAGCAGCAGCACGGCCAGTCGCGTACAGCGGCGACGTGGGATGTTTTGGAGCAGTGGAGACAGGTCTGACAGGATGCGGTTAGGGCCAGCAGGGCCCGCATTGCATTGGCGTCACCTGCACCAGCAGGGTTCTGCAGCGTGCAGCATTTTCCTACAGGGCTTCGCCGGCTGGGGTACGATGCCTCTTGCTGCCCTTTGCTGCTCGCCGCTCTGCCTCCTGTCCACGGCCCAAACAGAGAAGACGAGGCAGAGAGGAATGCTGGTGGGAAGGGCGCTGTCTTGCGTCGCACTGTCACAGATTCGGCCCCTGCAACTCCACCTTGTCAGGACTCACGATGCCAAAAACTTGCACAGGCAACCGCTGCGCAATGGGCAACGGGCAGTCGGCGCTCGTCATTTGTACGGCTTTGCAAGCGGAGGATTCCCATCACCCCTGGCTGGTCTTGCAATGGCACCAGCTTCACCCAAATTCTCCTCAGCCTTTGAAGGTCCACAAGGTGTGATTCATTCAATTCTTGATATCTCGGCCCAAATATCCTCACGGACTCGCTTCATCCCTCGCTCTTTGCACGCAGATGCACTCCAGAGTTGCAAACTTGCAGCAGCAAATCTCATGTAGATTGCTCCCTGGCCAGAGGACGGTGCCGGCTCTGCAGACCAGCACGCAGCCACGTCCAGCGCAGCAGGGCACCCATTTGCAGGCTATGCAATGTAAATAGCAACTGCCTGTCCAGTCTTGGCACCTTCACTGCCTATCCAGCCTGTTCCTCAGTCCTCACTTCTCAAGGTCCTGCCGCTCCAAACCTTGGGCAAGCTGAGTCGCTGAGTCTGGCGTGGTGATTACAGACGGGTCCCATCTCGCGGCTTAAAGTGGCAGGAAACAGGCTGTCTCCTCCTGTCAGATCGAGCAGAATGTCTTGCCTGTGACTGGCCACGAGAAACTGCCTAACCAGATTGCCTCCAGCCAGCATCAGCCAGCATACGGCCGGCCACGCTCTGATTGGCAGTCCTGCACCTCCCTCATCATTTGCATCCTCTTCTGAATTCGGATCGGCCTGCGTTGAACGGCATCGTCGACGCATCGTGATGTTCCCCTCAGTTGCCACAGCTGCACTCGGCCTGCGGTTGTGCCCGCACTGGAGGTGGGCGTCGACGCCCGCTGAAGTCTCAATTGGACCGCTGCTAACGGCAGCAGGCCGTCGCCCAAAATCTAGGTGCCAAGTCACTGGGACCGCTGCTGCTCTGAGAGTGCTGGCCTCATAAGCAAATGTCTCATTCGACCAGGTGTCCGCGAATCTTTAGCAAAGAACGGGGCACGGCTATGCAGGCACCGAACCAGAGAAGGTTTACTTGGCCTTCCATCGTTCTACTCTTGCAGAACTCCCTGGCCATACCCACTTCGTCCTGACAGCTCCAAGAGTTCCCCAAGCCGTTGACCACGTAGTATCAAACCTTGATGTCCAGACACTACTGGAGCACGTTTCAATATGAGAGTAGCGAGATCGCCATAATCGACGCGCGCGTCTCCGTTGAGGCACGGGGATTCAAAGCGAGGGATGCACGGTGTTTAATGCGTTCTAATCTCCAGAATTAGCTTGCTTGACTTTGAGCAATATTGGATCTGCCCGTCAGCCATCACCGCTGTTAAAATTCCGATGCGATGAGACATGACCTGGAAGGCTTGATTCCTGCTACGGCAGGGTCAAAATTCATTTGCTATGCTTGCCGCCGGCACCACCATTCTTGCCCTTGAGGCGCGTCTAGGTCGAAGCGATTAGACCTTCTGTTCCAAATGGGTGCTGTGCAACCAAGTCAAACTGACGAGAGTAGCAAAGAACATCCTCCACAAGGGCTGCACGACTAGCTGATGCTCCAGCAAGCGGAAATCACAATTTCTTTACAGCGGCGACGAAAAGAGAATCCATCGCAGCGGAGATTATTACGTTGAGATATGATCTTCTTCATCCTTGAACGACAGCCTAAGCCAATCAGCACGGCTGAGTGCACCTCGCCTCCGAAAGCAGCATGCGATCTCAAATTCAAATGGCGAGGGCTCACAGCCGTACATGAGAAGGCTCAAAGCTTCGATGCTGAGGGTGTGAGGAGACATCTTCTGCTATTGGCTCCTTGGATGATAGCATATTTCAGCAGTGGGTAAAACTCATGCAGCGGGGTCGATCGCAGTGAGACAACCAATCCACCAAACATCATCATGCTTCCAACTACTTACGAGATATCCGAACGCTGGCTTCGACTGGGCGATCTCAATAATAGCCTGAAGAATGCAGAGAAACTACGCCTACAAGCAATTTATTCGCTGGGACCCCGATTCTGCACTCTGGTGCAATCTCATAAGGACGTGCAGAATGCAAGAACTCGTCATGATTACAACCCACTCCTTTTCCTATCCCACCCTCTCTCTTAACCAAGATCTGGTGCCAATTACGACCTCTCGTTTGCGGTATAATTGGAGTTTCGTTGCATCTCGAGGCTAAAGTCAATACCAAAACCGCCAAAGCCCATCGTTAAATTGTTAACACCACTTTATTTGAGGTGGCTATATTTGCGCTTATACGAAGCGCATTACCAGGGAATTAAAATCTTGGGAAGCGATCCCTTCGCCTAAGATAACTGGGCCTTCGGGGGGGTTGCTCTTCAATCTGACGCCAGATTCACATCTGCTCAGAGGGGGGCCGTACGAATAATGCAGATACTCTTGTTTTCAACCACTGTACAGATAAATGCGATGATTTCCAGTATTGTCCCCCAAACGTCAATCTGCACATGATGGAAAGGAGGTTGCGATGGTGGCATTGACTCTATGAATTCAAGTCTCAGCCCTGATCGGCCACACCGTGCCCATCCTCTGATCTGAGGGCACGGTACGACTGTACGAGGAGTTTGGGCGATGAATCATCAGCTCAGCTCGGATCACGGCCCACGGCTGACCACATTCTCCGAAAGGATGCCTGGATTAGAATATCGAATTTTGAGCCTCGGTGAGAAAAGGAGGCGCAAATGAAACCGTCAGTCTGCCATAAGCATTAAGCTCATCGGGAAACAATGTCAGAGATTTCGTGCGATCGTATATTCCGCTGCTGATGGCCTCCAATTGTGGCTTAACTAAAAATGACCATCCCACGGGACAACCCCAGGATCAAGGCTTTCAGACAGTGAAAGACGCGGGTTGAGATGAAGCAATTCATCCTATCTTCTCACCCACGAAACTCTCGATCATGCAGCACGTACTGCGTATGCAGTACTAGGGAGTACTCTCGGTACTGATATCCCTCATCGACATATCCATGGTCAAGTGAGACTAGGTACTAAACTCCTCAGGTATACGCATGCGCCGAGCGGGCCGCGACCGACGCTAAATCCAACTCTAAAAAGAGGGGGGCCCCTTTTCAGACTCGGCTGTGCCCCATGCCCCATGCGGGTTGGCGGATAAGGATCAAGCCGCTTGTGATTTTGTGCGGACGCGAGAAGCGCTTCGAAATTCAGCAACACCAAGCATCGTGGAGCTGAGTCTACTGACGACACGACTTGCGCACTGATGGCTTCCCAGGCACGAGATGGTGCCGTTTTGCGTCCTGGCTCTGGAACAGTGCCAAAATCGCATTCATGATTCTCTCAGATGATGTGTGAAAAGATTTGTTGACAAACATCACATGGCGCCCTCATGGCTGCTGCTCCACCCCCGATTTGTGTCACATCTCAAGTTCTCAAATCATTGCTGCAGAAATCCGCGCTCTCTCCAGCATTCAAGACGGCCTTGCCTCTGTCTCACTCAACCACACGAACCATTATATTTTCTTATTTTCTCCACACCACATCGACAGATACAGGGGCATCCTCAACGCTACTGCACACACACAGGCCCTCAAATGACGAACATTCGTCGGTAATCTGACAAGGAGTATATCAGGATTTCATTCGCCATTTCCCAGATCCTCCCCGGACCTCACGCACAGAATGTCTCACTTCCATTGGCTTAGGCGGGGGTCCCATCACCTGATCCCCTGCTTGCATCTCGTGCAGGCCTCTCAGTCAATCATCTTGCAAGGACAAGGGCGCGAAGACGCAAGCCCCCACGTTTTGGTTTTCTCGTACGGTAGCCTTGGCTTGGCTTACCGAAAATGCAGCAGCTGCTGCCAGTTTCAGTCGTTCAGCTTCCTGGAGCCACCATTGACGTGTGATGGCGTCGTCGAGATGGGTCTCCTAATATGACGCCTTCCCTGTTTCGATTGAGGGACGTCGTTGTCGCCGACCTTGTGACGACTTGGAATGGCCTCATGTCCTCCATTTTCCTCCTTGCCGCTATCGCCGAAAAGTCTCTCCTTTTTATCAGTACGAGATTTCACGCCAAGCATTCGCTTCGTGTCACCGATCCTCGACGGGGACGATGAGGTAGGTCGTTTCGCTTATCTCGCGAGCTTTCTATTTTGAACATACAGTATCTAACAAGGTTCTCATCAGGGAAGACGTGACCAGGGAACATTCAAGCAAGTCCCTGAATTTGCACAAATCTCCATCGGCATTCCGAAAGCCCGATCAAATGATCTTCGGCGCGTTGTTCCCTGCCCTGGCCCCTTTTCCCCTGCCAGACGCTGCTTGAACACTCTATCTGCCCCTTTTCATTGGCTCTTGGCACATCGAATCGGAGATTTGTACGCTTCGTTAAAGTTCCCCCACACAATTTTTTTTTTTGAAAATGCTTGCAGCGGCATTGGAAGCAATCTTCACTAACCGATATTGTCAGGGACTCAGGGCACTCGCGATACTGTACTGTACGAAAATTACAGTGGGTATGCTATGGGCCCATGAAAGCACCATCTCTTGAAGCTGTTGAAATCTCCGGTGTATTCCTTGGGGCGCAATCAGCTGTCGGCAATCACTTGACCTGTGCGCCATCAAATTTTCAGCGTATGACTCTGACGGGTCTTACAGTACGAGAGAGAGTGTCCTGGCGTCGGGTTCGGCCGTTCGACGTTACGCCAGACTGCTAAGAGACAACGCCGTCCAAAAATTCAGAGATTGGTTGACGCAGGGACCAATTTTCATCAGGAACGAACCGCAAGCTTTGTTTTCAGAGCGTTTTGTTCGCTACTCCATCCAAGATGTGGTTAGACTGAGCAGCTCCTGATCGACAATATTTGTAAAAGAGGGGACGGCCCAAGGAGAAAATGGAAGGTCAAAACGTTTCCCGTGTTTGGGGGGCGGCTGCTCCCGAGAAAGACTCCTTCTTTTTGGGTCCAGAGGCCTTCCAGCTCCACCAAAAATACCCCTTCTTCTGAATCGTGGCTACAGGATCGTCCAACAAAGTTTGCATGATTTCTTCCTGGTCGAGGAATGAGTGTGGAAACGAAGCACAGGCGGCCGTTTGGGCAGGGTCAGGGGTCGAGATGAGCTGGCATTTTCCCCGCACGAGGGAAAGCCCGCCCAATAGCTTCAGGGCTTCACGAACGCCATTTTGTACGGAGGGTCGACGATGCTTAATGAGCCCAAATCACTCTGGTTTGGTTCCTACGGTTTGATGAACTATTGGATGCCTGGGACTGTGCTACCTTCTCATTTCAGGAAGGGGAGGTTGGGGCTGGGGCTATCGATTCGCTGAGTAACTTGGCATGCCAGTCGCTGCTTTGAAAAACCAACCTTAAACTCTTTCAGCCAGTTACCAAGGCGTTTCGCTTGTGTCACTATCGGTTGACTCGGCAGCAGGCTTCCCGATCATCCTCGCATCAAGCCTGTTGGTTACCTGAAAGCTGCGCGAAGTCGTCAGCAGTCCCAAGGGCCCCCAACCAAGGAAGCTGGTGCCGTGATCGTATGTGTCACCAAAAGCAAGTTGTGACGAGAGAGTTTCAGGAAATGAATACTGGACGTCTTGTATCAATTTGTGCTCTGCCATGTGCTCTACAACGACGATCCATTTCAATCGGCACTTTTCTAGAAGACTGGCATGAAAGTTGGATTTGGACTTGGACTTGGAGACGACGATCTGTAATACTTTCAGATTATCCTTCTGGCCTTGTCTCCGGTGCCTTGATTCCTTCGCCAGCAAAATACTACATTCAACAACATCAGGATCAGGACTCTAGGCAGTCTGACTGTTCTCAGCATGCCATCGCCACCAGGCTGCATTCCTGGGAAAGGGGCCCGTGCCAAGACTCGGAAAGGAGGCAGCGCTCAAACTGAATTTGCCCCACGTTACGACCCCAGGACCCCTCTTTTTTGTGTACCCCTCACTCACACAACCACACTTCTGCACACACACCTTTTACCACCAACCAACTAGGCCTGCGCCCTTTCAAAACTTACCAGACATCCACATTGTGGGTATGCAGCCTTATTCTGCTTACCACAGCATTCTAAAGTGTTCTGTTGCTATTCCAAGGAATTACGTACGCTTTGTCATTTGACTTGCCAAGAGAGGGGGATCACGACACCAGTGTCTTGGATGGTGAATGAACATGTGGTACAAGCTTGTCTTCACTCTCTTATCCAAATCCCATCGCCATCCTAGTATGGCAATCCAATTCTGGGTCACCAGGAAGCGCTCGGGTTCAGCCCCAGCCGGAAGTCATGGACGGGCATGGATAGGATACCAAATCCGAGTCCATAGCAAGAGACAGCGACGCGCAACTGCGCAGCCACCGCCGAGTAGCCTTCCCATGATCAACAAACGAAAAGCCAGGTCCAGCCTTTGATCAATAACTCCGAACGGCGCCGGGGAGGAGGGAAGTGTGGTTACGCTGCATGGCGCTCCAACGGTGTGGGTGTGTGGGGAAGAAACATTGAGAGGAGACGGAAGTGTATACCCCTATCCCAGGGTATGCCGTGCTCTCGGCCCCTTCAAGACCTAAGCAGCTTTGCCCCTTTCCCATGGTGTCACATTTATCATCACGTTAATCATCACTGAGATTGATGATCTTGCGCAGGTGTAAGTGCAAGTGCAAACATTTTCAAAGAAAACGAAGAAGGATCAAGTCCAGCTCCGTTTACAGAATGATCGTGCGGTGCAGAAGTCAGCTGCAAAGCCATAGCGCTCCCCTTTTATTTTCTATCTACGAATCATCACATTTCTATGGCTTCATATCAGACCACGGATCTCATCCGAAAGTCAGCATGAAAAAAACCAGGGCATCTCCGCTTCGTCTCGTCTCGTCTCGTCTCGTGCACTCTCATCATGGCTTAAACATTCGATACCACCCTTTAAGCGCTGAAAAATAAGCAGTGTTACACAAGTACCCGAGCGAGAGGTCCAGATCTGGTGCCCATGCAACGCATGTCGTGTTACCCCAGATTCTGCACGCTCGGAACGGTTTTCTTTTCTGTTAGTTGTCGCTTTGCTCTCTTTCATGCTCGGCTTGCCCGTTTATCTCTGCTGTCTTGGCTGGGGTAGAATTTGACTGGCTGGTTGGGTGGCTGGTTGGGTGGCTGGTTGGATGGCTGGTTGGTTGGTTGGTTGGGCTGTGGAGGTGGAGGCTTTGATCCGGTGGTTTGGGGAAGGTAGGAGGGGGCATGATAGGTGGGCATGTGGTACCGAGGAAGGCGTTGATGCTCTGGGAGAATGAGATTCAGAAGATGGGAGTTATGTGCTGGTACGACAGAAGGATGAGAGTTGGGCAATATGAGATGTGATAGGGTCAAGTACTGGCGCTGGGTAGGTAAGGTTAGCAACGGATGAAGAATGCCCGTGATGCTTGAGTGGGGGGTTGTGCAACGTGGTGTTTGGGGAACGGGGGGATTGTACGTGGACAGCCTAAGTGGCTGGTAGTACGAATCTTTTGGTGGTGAGAGGTTAAGGAAATCCAGTTATTTATTTCTCAGACGTAAAATTAAACAAAAAATTGGATCAAACAATAAAGTTATATCTCTTGCTGCCTTTACGATTACGACGAAGAGTTATGTTAACTGGAAAAGGCATCTGCTTTCTTTCTTGCATGTCTTGAATCCTACTAGGATTCAAGACTAATAATCAGGTCTCAATAACATGACATGAACATAGCATTTTCACATGCAACTCTTCCTCCTATTATATTTCCTTCGTATCTTATGACTTGGTAGTCAGACTCTTTCCTCTTTCATTAGACTCTCTGCTATAAGTCAACTTTTATTGATATTATTGTCACTTCCCTTTGATGTCATTTAGGTGAGTCGTCTGGAGTATATTAACATGTGACAGAGGGCCAGAAGAGAGAGATAAAGTGAAATGTTTAGTGTTATGCTTCTAGCTGGGGAGTGAGAGTGAGGATTTTCTTTCACATGCGTAATATCAAGCTTCTGCGGTTTGCGTGCACTCCATCTGATAATCATACTCTAAGTTCAGAAAAGTCTTCGCTCTTACTTCAAGTGGGTTGGAGTTGAACCTGAAGGTCAAGAAGATTATTCACGTGTAAGCCTGCTGCTACATCGTCAAGGATTCTCCTGTATTTGAAGAGGAAATGAAAGAACTTCGATGTCTGCTCATCTGTTGCTCCATTATGCCTTCTTACTTAAATGGAAACAACAAAACTTTACTCGAACGCCGTTGCCTAGGAAGTAACAAAAGAGGAGTAGAGAAGGAAGTACAGAGAACTCGAGTGAAACTTTCTCTCCGTCCGAACGCATCTGGCTGTGGAAGCTTTCAAGTTAATTCAGACACTGAATGAAAACAGCGCGGAAAGTTTCGATCTAAGATTTTCTACAAATCTTGTAATATACAAAATTTACACTATCAACTCATTCATCTCTAGCCATCTTTCAACCCGTCCTCTTCATCTCCTCCTTCGCCAACTCAACAACATCCACCCAAATAGGCGGCCTACTACTCCCCTCCTGCCCAATCTCCTCACAATCCGCCCCAAACCACAACAACTCCTCCTCCGTCGCCCACTCCCCCATCCCCATAAACCCAACCGGCACCTTCCCCTCTATCCCCTCCTCCGCCACCTCACCCGCCCCCTTCGCCCCCTCAGGAACCACAAACCCAGCCGGGACACTGATACTCGGCAACCCACAGAAATTCCCCATCCACACATACTCCATCGTCTTCAACGTCTGATCCCCATCGCTAATCCCATACTTCAGATCCACCGGCTTGCCGACCTTCCACCCGGCGCACGCCGTCGTCGGCGTCACGATAATCATGCCCGGATGTTGCGTCCAGAGCCAAGCTAGATGTTGCATCAAGACGTGTCTCAATTTCTGCGCGAGCAGGAAGTCGGTAGATGGTGTGACGTTGCCGAGCGCGAGCATGATCCTGTTTGCGGGTGTCAGGCCTTTGGTTACGGGTAGCAGCGTCGCGGCATCAGTGAGGACAGTCATGGCGTGGGCGGTTTGGCCTTCAGGGAGGAAGGGGATCTTGATGTCGACTAATGTGTAGCCGTACTCTGAAACCAGACGATCCAGGATGTTGCGGCAAAGTGTCTGGATTGCAGGCGTGGCGCGCGAGAACCACGCCTCGCAGATCCCGAGGACCTTTTTGCGGTTTGGAGAGGGGGTGAGGAGGGTGGTGGAGGGTGGTGCGAAGAGGGATTCGTCGTCGGGGGCGCCGAGGACGCTGTACATTGCTGAGAGGGAGTGGATGTCTGATGCTAGGGGCCCGTTGACGGCGCAGGTGATGGAGTGGTTGAGGGCTGGCTTGAAGGAGAGGCGTCCGTGGGTGGGTTTGAGGCCGTAGACGGAGCAGAAGGAAGCTGGGATGCGGATGCTGCCTCCACCATCACTTCCCAGAGCGATGGGGACGAGCCCTGTGCTGACTGTGTATGCACAGCCGCTGGAGGAGCCGCCGGTATAGTACTGAGGGTTATATGGATTTGGAGGCGTTCCTTTGAAAGGGTTGTTGCCAGAAGTATCTGGACTGGTCAGTTGGAGGTCAAGAAAGGGTGTCGAGAGATGTACCCAAACCGAATTCATGCATATGGAGTTTTCCAACGAACACAGCTCCGGCTTCTTCCAGTTTCTTTACACACCAACTCGTGATGGAGGCTCCATCTTTTGGCTTGCCAGTGTAGTCATTCTTGGAGCCCAAGCACGTGGTATATCCGTCGATATCATACTCATCTTTGGCTGCTGTCGGCACACCATCCAAGAGTCCTAGTGGACGCTTCTCCTTGTATCTTAATGTCGATGCTTCGGCTGCTGCTAGAACCAGTTCCACTTTGCTGTCGAAGAAAGCTATTGAGTGCTCACCAGGAGGTGAAGTGTCTTTCCTGATCAGGGGAAGAATGGCTTTCGCTACGGCAGTAGGCGTGAGCTCTCCTGTAACATACATGCGATGATAATCAGCGACTGTGTAATACTTTCTCGATATCTTTTTTGGTGCTACATGGCCATTCGAGCCATTTGCATTGTCTTTCTTCTCCAATCCGGATGGCTCCGGAAATGGGATGACGGTTGGATCAAATCTTGGCGGTGTGTTCTCGATATGAACCTGTAGTTTCCTGAGCTTTGCAAATCCGGTGTTCTGCCATATTATGGTGCGTATGAAGCCGAACCATTCGAGTCTAGAGATGTGAGCGGATGTTTGGGGGAAAGAGGAAGAATACGGACAAGAGAACGGAAGTTGTCAAGTTGAACCAGCCTCGTACGGGTGGATTGCTCTTCCTGATATCCTCGTACGGAGTATCTGGCCTGTAGTCGTTGTCAACATTACTTTTCTGGTAATTGGATCTCGTGATGTGGTAGCACTGACCCCTGTATCGGTTCAGGGCCCTGAAGCCATCTTTTGCTGGTAACCGGAACTGTCGCCATCGCTAATGTAAGGGGCGAAGCGGTTGAATGATTCTTTTGTTGATGCGACAGGAAACGGGATGTGTGGAGAAGTACTATTTGTGCTAAAAGGGTTGCCTAGGTACGTCGATCAGGAGGCGTCACCATGTTTTTGTCACATGCCAATGAAACGGTTGAGGTCT
>Ga0302325_10017783_pt1 | contig 15006 bp, 14 predicted proteins | sample Palsa_T0_2_FD_201948 | JGI IMG/M metagenome (GOLD analysis project Ga0302325, IMG submission 201948) | Peat permafrost microbial communities from Stordalen Mire near Abisko, Sweden - Palsa_T0_2 | ecosystem: Environmental > Terrestrial > Soil > Palsa > Peat permafrost | place: Sweden: Abisko... | reverse complement strand
CCCGGCACCCGATCCGACAACGTCTTCGTAATCGCCGCCGTCAACGTCGTCTTCCCATGATCAATATGCCCCATCGTCCCCACATTCAAATGAGGCTTCGAACGCTCAAACTTCTGCTTAGACATGGTCGGATTCTCCTGGGTGTCGTGGTAGCGGCGGTCGGACTCGAACCGACGACCACACGATTATGAGCCGTGTGCTCTAACCAACTGAGCTACGCCGCCGAGCCCTCTCTGGGAATCGAACCCAGGACACCAGCCTTACCATGGCTGTGCTCTGCCGACTGAGCTAAGAGGGCGAGTCGACTAGGGCAGTGGCCACGCGGGCCATGCGATGCGACCCCGAGATGGTAGCCGAACCCGCAGGCGATCCCCTACCGTGCCCGGCGTGCGTGTACGCCTCGCCCAGCTCAACGATGCCGAGGCCATCCGGACTATCTACAACCGCGAGGTCACGGGATCAACGGTCACATTCGACATGATCCCTCGGACCCTCGAGGAGCAGCAGACGTGGATCGGCGAGCACTCCGGCGCCCACCCCGCCGTCGTCGCCCTCGACTCGATCGGTGAGGTCGTCGGCTTCGCGTCGCTCTCCCCCTACCGGTCGCGGCCCGCGTACTCGACCACGGTCGAGGACTCGGTCTATGTGCACGTCAACCATCGCGGTCAAGGCGTCGGCCGCCTCCTGCTCGAGGAGATCCTGCTACTGGCCGAGACCGGCGGATTTCACTCCGTCATGGCCAGGATCGTCGGGACCCACGAGGCGTCGATCTCGTTGCACCGGGGGTGCGGTTTTGAGCTGGTGGGGATCGAGCGGGAAGTCGGGCGCAAGTTCCACCAGTGGTTGGACGTCGCCCTCATGCAGCGGCTCCTCGGTCGCGAGAGCTCGTGATCTAGGCGTTGACCACGCTGACAGTGCAGGTCACGTCGGTCGTAAGAGACTCCGACAAGCCGACAGCGAACTCCGTCCACCCGGAACACAAGGTATTGATCGTCGAGGGGGGCACAGCGAAGGTCTCCGAATACGAGCACGAGCCCGTGCCCGTGCAGTCGGAGAGGTCCCCACCCCCGTTTTGCAGGTACTCCGCACCTCCGTACACCTTCAGCACGGAGAGCGTTGAGTCCTTCGCCGTCACGGCCTCCGTCACCAGGCAGTAGCCACCACTCAGGGTGCCCAGTGTGCACGTGAGCGGCACCGGCGTGCACGTGTCGATACCGATGCTGAAGTCCGGCAGGGCCAAAACCATCGCCGTAGGGTCGGCCAGGTCGCCGGACAGCCCGGGCACCGTGCAACTGCTGCTCGTCGTCACTCCACCCGCTGCCGCCGCCGGCGCGGTCGCCGCCACCCCGACCACCAAGACGAGGCTCGTTGCCGTCAGGAGCAAACCCGCCAGTACCGCCGACAACCGCCTCATCTTTCAACCCCGCTATCGCCGATAGGGCCGGACGCTCCGCCCGAAAAGTACCTTATCGCGCGTCTGACGCCGCCGCCCGACCGGAGGTCAGTCGCGGAAGTTGTTGAACTGGAGGGGGATGTCGAAGTCCTCGGCCTTGAGGGCGGCGATCGCCGCTTGGAGATCGTCGCGCTTCTTGCCCGACACCCGGAGTTGATCGCCCTGAGTCTGGGAGCTGACCCCCTTGAGGCCCAGATCCTTCAAAAACTTGTTGATGCGCTTGGCGTGCTCCTGATCGATGCCCGCCTTGAAGGTCAGGGTTTGGCGGACCGTCCCTTTGGCGGCCGCCTCGATCTTTCCGTGATCCAGTGACTTGAGCGAGACCTGGCGCTTGACCAGCTTCTCCTCGATGACGAGCACCAGAGCCTTCATGCGGTCGTCGGTCGACGAGTGAAGGTTGACCTCTTTGCCGGAGAGCTCGATGGTCGAGTCGGTGTCTTTGAAGTCGTAGCGCGTGGAGACCTCGCGCACGGCCTGATCGATGGCGTTTTTGACCTCCTGCATGTCAACCTCGGAGACCACATCGAAGGTGGGCATGACGAGAAGCTATCGTGACTGGCTCCTGGGTCGGTGCCCGAGTGGCCAAAGGGAACTGGCTGTAAACCAGTCGCGCAAGCTACGGAGGTTCGAATCCTCCCCGGCCCACCAAAAAACGATCGTCAGGAGCTACGGAAGAGCCCGTCGATGGCGACAGACGCGAGGCGCTCGTAGGCGGCCCAGGTACGCGGCCTGCGCGTTGGGACTGCTCGGGAGCAGAACCGCGACCTCATCAGACCCGACGAGGATGAGCGCCGACGGACCACCTTGCAGCCCGTCGAGGAATGCCTCGACCAAACCGATCTCGCACTCTCGTCCGACTAAACCGTCCATCCCACCCCAACCGCGCTCCGGCGCTCCCCGGTCATGCGTTGTGGCAGGTGAGCGTGCCGTGTCCCGCCACCGTCTCTCCGGCTGCGCCGGTTGACGCGCCCGCCACCGTGAGCGTCATCGAGCCGCTGGAGGACACGACCGCCGTGCTCGTACCCGTGTTTGGTCCGGTGCTGTAGGTGGTCCCCTTGTACTGGAAGGCCATCGAGCTGCCGGTGCCCGAGGCATAGACACCAGGCCCGTTGTACTTGGCCAGCTGCACGATCATCTGCGGGATCGGTCCCGATCGGAGATCGATGCTCACGATCGCGGTGCCGGTCTTGCTGCCCGTCGCTGCCTGCCGCAGCGCGGTGGCGCACGCCGCGGTGTTGCCGGCCGTCCCCGTCTCCGTGGCCGCCGGACTGCTGAACGTCACCGATGCCACGTAGCAGGACGGAGCGCTGGTGAAACCGGCGCACGGATTGCCCGAGCCCGAAGCCGCGAGGGCCTTGGATCCTGAGGCGGCGAGCGTCGAGCTCGATCCGCTGGCCGAGCCCGATGACTTCGATGAAGTACAGGCGACCGCGCCGACCGAGAGCAGCAAGCAGAGCGCTCCGATGAGACCGAGATCACGTCGCATGCGACCACCTTGCCCGGGCGGACCGGCGCCCGGCCCGTGAGAGAGTAGTGCCCAAGCGGGCATCGACGTGAGGACGGCACGAGGTAGCTGACAAGATCTCCGCCATGCACGACCTCGATCTCGGGTTGCTGATCCTGCGCATCGCGACCGGCGGGATGATCGCCGCCCATGGCTACAACCACTTCTTCGGGGGCGGTCGTCTTCCCGGAGCCGGTCGGTGGTTTGACTCGTTGGGCATCCGACCCGGCATCTTCCATGCGTGGGTGACGGCCCTGCTCGAGTCCGGTGCCGGCGTCATGTTCGCGGCGGGCTTCCTGACTCCCCTCGCCGCGGCCGGGATCGTCGGCATCATGAGCGTCGCCGGCATCGTGGTCCACCGTACGCATGGCTTCTTCATCACCAAGGAAGGTTGGGAGTACGTCGGCTTCATCACCGCCGTCTGCGCCGCCGTGGGCGTCATGGGCCCGGGCCGGTGGTCGGTCGACCACGCGCTTGGCTGGACCGATGTGCATGGCGGGCTCGGTCTGGCCGCCTCGCTCGGGCTCGGCGTGGTGAGCGCCCTCGGGTTGCTCGCCGTCTTCTGGCGCCCACCGCCCGCCACCAGCTGATCAGGCGTGCCTGATCAACTCAGGGGCGGGAGACCGTCATTGGCGCGGAGCTCGCCGACGAGCAGGGGAGCCGCGGTCTCGGCCTGGGCCGCCCACGCATCGAGGAACGGTTTGGGATCGACCGGCGCCCCACCTCGCGGGTTGATCTGGAAGTCGAGATGGCAACCGGTGGCATCGCCCGTCTGGCCGACGTAGCCGATCACGTCGCCCACCTCGACCTCTTCACCGGAGTCGGTACCCGGCGCGTAGCCGGCCAGGTGGGCCATGTAGACGAACGAACCGTCGGGCTCGATGATCTCGGCGCTGATCCCACCGGCAGGATCCGAACCTTGCTTGAGGGTGCCCGCCGCCGCCGCCCGGATCGGCGTGCCGCAGGCGGCGTCGATGTCGTTGCCGAGGTGGAAGCGGAAGCTGCCATCGGGGTTGAACCGCGGCTCGAGCCAGTCGTCGGTCCACGTCGCGGGCCCGGCCACCGGGAAACGTCCGAAGCCGACGATCGCCGCCTCTGCCGGGGTGAAACCTAGGGTCTCAAGACTGCTCAGGGCCGCGATCAGACCTTTGGTCGACCCGGGTGGGCTGCGGTCGACGCCATTGACGATGCGGATGTCGGCGGCGGGCACGACCCCGACGATGGCCGAGTACTCAGGCTCGGGGACGAACGGTCCCGCCGCCGTCACCCGCACCACCGTCGTTGTCGACGCTGGGGAGGTCGACGGCGGCGTGCGGGGGGCCGTCGTCGTGGTGGTCGGATGGTGTCCGACCACCGGCAGGGGAGCCGGGGCCTGGCCGGCCCACACCGCTCCCGCGGACATCCCGACGCCGAGCACGCTCAGTGCCAACACCAACCACGCGCCGAACCGGGGGGTGGACCGCTGCATCGCCGCAACATTCAACTGCCGTCGCAGCTACTTGCGCCACTCCCCGCTCCGCAGCCGGGCTATGCGATCAGCCGTCGGCGGATGGGTTTGGAACAGGTTTTTGAACTGCACGTCGCGCCCGGTCAGCGGGTTGACGATGAAGAGGCTGGCCTCGGCCGGGGTCACCTTCATCGGGATGCGAGCAGCCGACGCCTCGATCTTGGCGAGGGCTCGAGCGAGCGGCTCACCGTCGCCGAGCAGGCGGGCCCCCGACCGATCAGCCTCGTACTCACGGCTGCGGGTGACGGCCATCTGGAGCAGACCGGCGGCGAGCGGAGCGAGGATGACGGTCGCCAGCATTCCGAGGAGGGCGATCCCGCTGTTGTCGCGACGACCTCGACCGCCCCCGCCGAGCATCGCGCCCCAGAGGAACATCCGACTCGTGAAGGTGATGCCCATGGCGATGGCCGCGGCCACCGAACCGATCAGGATGTCGCGGTTGCCGACGTGGCTCAGCTCATGGGCCAGCACACCGCGTAGCTCGTCCCAGGACAGCACCTCGAGAATGCCCGCCGTCACCGCCACCGCGGCATGCTCGGGATTGCGACCGGTGGCGAAGGCGTTGGGTTGGCGGTCCGGCGTCACGTACAACTTGGGCATCGGCATGCCCGCGTAGGTCGTCAACTCCCGCACGATGCGGTAGTACTCGGGCATCTCCGCCTCGCTGACCGGCTGGGCGCGCGCGGCCCGGATGGCGATGGAGTCGCTCTTCCAATAGGAGAAGCCGGTGAACGCCAAGCCAATGACCAAGCCGATGATGGCGCCGTTGGCGCCTCCGATGGCCGCCCCGATCAGGACGAGAAGACCACCCAGGAAAGCCAGCAGCACATAGGTCTTGATCGTGTTTTTGCTCATCGCCCGTTCCTTGTCACGTCACAACTATGCCCCCGTCCAACAGTGCCGACCCGATCATCCCTTCCCATGCCAGGCAAGTTTCAGGAGGTTCTCAGCTAGTCGTAATAGCCCGAGTGGATGTAGACGCAGGGCACGGATTCGGACCTGAACATGGCCAGGTTGCGCGGGTCATCCTCGAAGGCCAGCCGGACGTCCCACCCCCAGTGTCGCAACTCCCAAAGGCTGTCCTGCTTGAACTCAGCTGCCTGCGAATAGTCCCCGTATGGCCGCATGATCAAGACGTCCCACCTGAGCCGGTACCGCTCAAACCACGCCACCGTCTCAGCCTGGACTCGAAGCGGGCGGGCCGTGAGCATGACGATCCCGAGCTCGGGATCGAGAAGGTGAAGGAGGGCCGCCGTCTCCTCGAGGACGGGATCGTCACCGCACGCCGCGAAGAAGGCGTCCCAGTTTCTCCGGCCCGGCCCCTCCACAAAGTGCTGGCGCCCGACCGCGTCGGACAACACGCCGTCCAGATCAAAGACGACACACGGTCCGGCCGGCAGCGCGCCCGGGCGGACCGCCCAGTTGTGAGGCGTTGCGTACACCGAGGTGGTCACTCCTCCGTCGGCGACGTCGCCGCGCGCCGTTTGATCTCCTCGACCACAGCCGGGTCGGCCAGGGTGGTCGTATCGCCCAGCTGACGACCCTCGGCCACGTCGCGCAGGAGCCGGCGCATGATCTTGCCCGAACGGGTCTTGGGCAGGTCGTCGGTGAAGATGACCGTCTTGGGTCGAGCGATAGGCCCGATCTTGGTGGCCACGTGCTGACGAAGCTCTTGACCCTTGGCCTCGCTTTGTTCCTGCCCGCCACGCAGGGTCACGTAGGCAATGATGGCCTGGCCGGTCGTTGCGTCATTGGCGCCTACCACCGCCGCCTCGGCCACTGATGGGTGACTCACCAGGGCTGATTCGACCTCGGTGGTCGAGACCCGGTGACCGGATACGTTCATCACATCGTCCACGCGACCGAGCAGCCACAGGTATCCCTCGTCGTCGATCTTGGCGCCGTCGCCCGCAAAATAGCGTCCGGGGAACCGGCTCCAGTACGTCTCGGTGTAGCGCTCCGGGTCCTTGTAGACGCCGCGCAGCATCGACGGCCACGGGCGGGTCAGCGTGAGATAACCGCCCCCCTTCGTGACCGTCTGGCCGGCGTCGTCAACCACCTCGGCGGCGACGCCCGGCAGTGGGAACGTGGCCGAGCCCGGCTTCAACGTCGTGACACCCGGCAGCGGGCTGATCATGATGGCCCCCGTCTCGGTCTGCCACCACGTGTCGACGACCGGGCAGCTACCAGCGCCAATGTTGTCCCGATACCAGATCCACGCTTCAGGGTTGATGGGCTCGCCGACGCTGCCCAACAAGCGCACGGTCGCAAGATCGTGGGCGGCCGGATACTGGTCGCCCCACTTCATCATCGTGCGGATAGCGGTAGGAGCGCAGTAGAGGATGGTTACGCCATAGCGTTCGATGATCGACCACCACCGATCCTTGTCGGGGAAGTCGGGCGTGCCCTCGTACATCACGCTGGTCGCGCCATTGGCCAGCGGCCCATAGACGATGTAGCTGTGGCCGGTCACCCAACCGACGTCGGCGGCGCACCAATAGATGTCGGTGTCCGGGTGGAGATCAAACACGTAACGATGGGTAAACGCGACTTGGGTGAGGTAGCCGCCCGTCGTGTGCATGATGCCCTTGGGCTTGGCCGTGGTGCCGCTCGTGTAGAGCAAGTAGAGGAGCTGCTCGCTGTCCATCGGGACAGGCGGACAATCCGGGGACGCCCCCTCCATCAGGTCGTGGTACCACTCGTCGCGCCCGCCTCTCATCGTCACATCGAGGCCCGTGCGGCGCACGACGACCACGTGCTCGATGGACGGTGATGCGGCTACCGCCACGTCGGCGGCCGCCTTCAAACCTACTGGCGTCCCGCGTCGCCACCCTCCGTCGGCGGTGACGAGCACCTTGGCCTCGGCGTCGTTGATGCGATCGCGCAGAGCGTCGGAGGAGAAGCCGCCAAACACGACGGAGTGGGCGGCGCCGATGCGGGCGCACGCCAACATGGCGACGGGCAGCTCGGGGATCATCGGCATGTAGATGCAGACGCGGTCACCTTTCTCCACGTTGAGAGAGCGGAGAACGTTGGCAAACTTGCTCACCTCGTCGAGGAGCTGGGCGTAGGTGATCGTGCGGGTGTCACCCGGCTCACCCTCCCAGTGGTAGGCGGCACGGTCGCCGCGACCCTGCTCGACGTGACGGTCCAGACAGTTGGCGCTGGCGTTGAGCTGACCGCCGACGAACCACTTGGCAAAGGGAAGCTCCCATTCGCACACCGTGTCCCAAGGCTTGGCCCAGTCGAGGGCTGCGGCCTGCTCGGCCCAGAATCCCTGCCAGTCCTTGTCGGCGGCGGCGTGGAGCGAGTCGTCGTTGACCAAGGCGTGAGCCTTGACCTGGGCGCTGGGGGGAAACCGGCGTTCCTCCAGGTACCAATCCTCGATAGCCGGGCCGGCGTTGGGGTTGGCCTTGGATTCTCCGACAGACATTGGTCCCCCTCCCTTCTGTTGGTGCGCCTGGGTGCGCCTGGGTGCGCCTGGGAAGCTACCCGGCCGACGTGATCGTGGGTGGGCGTCGTTGGTTGGGCGCCGCCCGGGGTTCGACCCGGCCCGAGCGCTCATGGGACGTACGGTTTAGAGGGTCCGGATGTCTAAACCGTACGCGCGGCGAGCGCTCCCGGCGCGGTGGCCCTCCCGGCGCGGCGGCGCGGGCGGGCGCGGCGGCGCGGCGCGGGCCGCGCGGCGGCGCGGCGGCGGTTTCACCGCGGCGGGCGGACATCCCATTCGCACACGGTGAAGCCGCCAAGTCCCGCCGGGTCGCGAAGCGTCGCTGCCTCGTTGACCCGACTCCGCGCCCGCAAGGCCGACAGATCACCGACCGACGCGCCGGCCCGCCACGCCGCTGCCGCCTGCGCTTCAAGGTCACCAAGCCCGTGGCGGTCCAGCCACGCCGCTTGACTCTCGATCCGGGTGGCGGGCCGAGAGCCGGCCTGGAGCTGATCGAGGGCCACATCGACGGTGATGTCCTGGTGGCCGACGTCGTCGAGGGGGGCTCCCCCTCGGCCCCCGCCTCGGTACGTTCGGAGCCACGCTTCCATCGGGAGGCGGGCGAGGGCAGCGGTGGGGCGGGCGTAGTCGATCATCACGACCCTCCCACTCTCGATACCGGCCATGGCCGACCTGACCCACTCGATCGCCGCCGCCTGCCAGGGCACCCTGCCCCCTTGTGGGGCGTCCGGTGCGAGACGGTCGAGTTGGTGACTGACCTCGGCGCCGGCGGCGACGACGATCTCGATGAAGCGATCGCCGTCCATGCCAACCCGCACTTCGAGCCATCCACTTCGCCCTCGCTCGTAGACGTCAAACGGCAGGTTGTCCAACAGCTCGTTGGCCATCACCAACCCCACGAAAGGGCCGGCTGGGACCTCTTGCGTCACCGTGACAAGCGGCCCGAGGTCGCGGGGCGAGGTGAGGGCACCGCCGTCGGCGCTACTGGCGACTCGGGGGCCGAGGATCTGCGCAGGGTCTTCGACAGGGAGACGCTCGGCCGCGGCCGACCGCAGCACCGGCGAGATCTCGACGGCCACATAGCGCAGCGCCGACGCGCACGCTGGCGCCGCCGCGAGCACGGCGGCGGCAAGCGTCCCCGCCCCCGCCCCACCCTCGATCACGATCCAGGGGTCAGGGCAGCCCCACCGCTCCCAGGCCGCGTCGAGCGCCCGGGCGACGATGGCGCCAAAGAGCGGCCCGAGCTCGACGCTCGTCAGGAAGTCGCGGGTACGACCGGCGCCGCCGCCCGCCGAGTAGAAGCCCCCTGGGCCATAGAGCGCGGCGCCGACGAGCACCGACCAGGGCACCGGGCCTTGACGGGCGATCTGCGCCCGCAACCGCCCGGCCGCCCCGGCACCCGCGGCCGCCGCCGCGCCCGCATCCGCGGCCCCCGCACCCGCGGCCGCACTCGCGCCCGCCCCCGCGTCAGCCGCCGGCCGGCCAGCCGCGGCTTCAGGCCCCGAGGGCGTGCGTGAGGTTGGCGAGGTCACCGAGATGGGCGACCAAGTTGGGAAGGATGCCGATCACCACGGTGGCGACCGTCGTGATCGCGAGCGCCACGCTGATGGGGGTGGGCACCCTGACCGGCGAGACGTCCCCGTCGGGAGAGGGTCGCATCCACATCTCCCGGGCCACGTTGGCGTAGTAGTACAGCGCGATCACCGAGTTGACAGCCAGGATCACTCCGAGGACGACCGCCGCCGGCGTGCCAGAGTCGAAGATCGATCGGATGATCAACAGCTTGGCAAACCAGCCACCGAGGGGTGGGATGCCGGCCAGGCTGAACAAGAAGATGGTCATTAGCACGGTCAACCCCGGCGCGTACCCAAACAAGCCGCCGAAGCTGGTGATCTCCCCGGAGCGGGTCTTGCGGGCCACGGCGATGACCACGGCAAAGGCCCCGAGGTTCATGGCCGCATAGATCGCCAGGTACACGATGATGGCGGTCAGGGCGCTGTTGGCCGTCTGGGCGTTGAGCTTGTCGCCCGCCACCGCGAAGGGCACCAGCATATAGCCGGCCTGAGCCACCGAGGAGTAGGCCAGCATCCGGACCACGTTGGTCTGGCGGAGAGCGATGAGGTTGCCGACCGTCATGGTGAGGGCGGCGAGGATCCAAAAGAGCGGGGCCCACACGTCGTGGCGGCCGAAGAACCCGACGAAGACCAGCTCCATGAGCGCAGCGAAGCCGGCGGCTTTGGAGGCCACCGACAAGAAGGCGGTGATGGGCGTTGGCGCGCCTTCGTAGGTGTCGGGGGCCCAGAAGTGGAAGGGGACGGCCGAGACCTTGAAGGCGAAGCCGACGATGATGAAGAAGATCCCGACGGTGACGACCGGCTGCGAGCCGATCGATCCCTTGGTCGCCTGCCCGATGTCGGTGAGCAGTGTCGAGCCGGTGTAGCCGAAGATCAGGCTCATCCCGTAGAGCATGACCCCGGCGGAGAGCACCCCCAGCAAGTAGTACTTCATCATCGCTTCGTTGCTCTTGGAGTCCCGCTTGCGCCACCCGGCCAGCAGGTAGCCAGGTATGGAAAGAAGCTCGAGAGCTACGAAGATCGTGATGAGGTCACGGGCTGATGCCATGACGACCATCCCGAGGATGGCGGCGACCAACAAGAAGCTGTACTCGCCCTCGTGGTAGTCGCCCTCCTCGATGTAGGTGGTCGACATCAGGAGCACGACATAGCCCGACAGGATGAAGATGGCCTTGAGGGCGAGGGCGAAGGGGTCGACCACGTACGCGCCGCCGAACATCTGGCGATTGTGATGACCCTCCAGGGCAAGCGTCACGATCGGGATGAGCGAGCCGAGCAGGCCGAGCCCGGCCACGGTGCCTACCAGGTATTTCTTGGTCTCGTCCACGACGAGGTCCACGATCAGCATCACGACGAGCGCGCCCGTGAGGACGATCTCGGGTGCGAGTGCGTGATAGTCGAAGTACGGGGTCGGCAGCTTCACCAAACCCAAACCCAAACCCAAACCCGAGCCCAAACCCGAGCCCAAACCCAAACCCAAACCAAAACCAGAGGGCGCGAGGCTCATGGCACACCCGCGGCGACAGGGGCCGGTCCGGCCGCCGAGGTCGGCGCCGGGACGGGTGCCTGTCCCGTCTGGGTGAAGGCCGCGGTCACGTCGGTCCGCACCGCGCTGTCGGTCATCTTGAAGATGGTCATGGGGAGGATGCCTAGACCGAGGATGAGAAGGAGCATCGGCGTCCAGGCGAGGTACTCGGGGACGTGCACGTCGTGGATGTGCTCATGCTCAAACTCGGCTTTGGGATTGCCGAAGGCCGTGCGCTGGTACATCCACAGCAGGTAGCCGGCCGCGAACACCGTGCCGATGGCGGCGACGACCATGTAGGTGCGGAAGGCGCCAATGCTGAGCCCTTGGGCCGGCGAAAACGCCGACAGGATGGCCGGGAACTCCCCCCAGAAGCCGGCAAGTCCGGGCAGGCCGAGGGAGGCGAAGGCACAGAAGCCGAGGATCCAGCCGAGCCGCGGCGCCTGCTTGAGCAAGCCGCCCAGGCGGGCGATCTCCCGGGTGCCGAAACGTTCCTGGATGCTCCCGGCGCAGAAGAAGAGCATGCCGGTGATCAGCCCGTGGGCCACCATGCCGAAGATGGCGGCGTCCATGCCGAGCGGAGTGAGGGTGGCGACGGCCAGCATGACGAAGCCCATGTGGGCGACCGAGGAGAAGGCGATGAGCCGCTTGAGGTCTTTTTGGGCGAGGCAGCCCAGGGCCCCGTAGATGATGCCGATGACGGCCAGCAGTCCGATCCACGGTGCCCACGTCCGGGCGGCCTGCGGCAGGATCGGGATGGCGATGCGGATGAAGCCGTAGACGCCGAGCTTGAGGAGGACGGCGGCCAGGATGACCGACCCGACGGTGGGAGCCTCGGTGTGGGCGTCGGGCAGCCAGGTGTGGAAGGGGAACATGGGCACCTTGATGGCGAAGCCCATGAACAAGCCGGCGAAGATCAGCACCTGAGTGCCGTGCGGGAGGTTGGCGGCGTTGTGGACGAGGGTCGGGATGTCGAAGGTGTTGCCGGCCTTGAAGTACAGAGCGAGGAAGCTCAGGATCATCAGCGCCGAACCAAAGAGGGTGAAGAGGAAGAACTTGATCGAGGCGTACTGACGGTTGGGTCCGCCCCAGACCCCGATCATGAAGTACATGGGCAGAAGGACGAGCTCGAAGAAGACGAAAAACAGGATCAGGTCTTCAGCCACGAAGGTCCCCGTCATCCCCACCTCGAGGATGAGGATCAGGGCGAGGAAGGCCTTTGGGTTGTGGGGTTCGGGGAAGTGGTCCCAGCTGTAGATGATGCAGAGGGGGACGATGAACAAGCTGAGACCGAACATCGGCAGCGAGATGCCGTCGACCCCGATGTGATAGCGGCTGTTGATGACGTTGATCCACGGCCGGTTGACTGCCATCTGCAACACGCTCGAATGGCCGTAGTCGAAGTGGGCGAAGACGTAGACACCGAAGCCGAGAGCGACGAGGGAGGTCAGGAGGGCGACGATCTTCACGCCCGTCTCGTCCTCCTTCGGCCACAGCATGCACAGCACGGCGCCGATGGCAGGGACGAAGACCGCCCCTGTCAAGGCCCAGTGGTCGAAGGCGTTCATGACCAGCCTTTCATGTGAACAAGACCAGGCCGAGCGCCAGGAGGGCGACGGCTACGAAGAGGATGGCGGCGTACTGCTGGACTTTGCCGGATTGGAGGGTGCGCAGGGATTGACCGCCGCTCTCAGCGCCGGCGCCGACGCCGTTGACCGCTCCGTCGATCCCGACCTGGTCGATGCCGTCGTACACGATGGACGCGGCCTTCTTGGCGTAGGTGGCGACGCCGTTGACAATGGCATCAAGCACGTTTTGGTTGAACCAGTAGGCGCCGCGCGCGACGGGCTCGCGAATGCCTTTGATGATGATCCCGGTGTAGAGATGATCGAGGTAGTACTTGTTGACCAAGAAGGTGTGCCCGGCTTTGGCCAGCTCGCTACGCGACGTCGCCCCTTTGAAGACGAACTCTTCCCGGACGTAGAAGTAGCCGGCGAAGATCGCCGCCACCAACGCCAAGCCCAGAGCGATCCCGGCGAGGGGCAGGCTGAAGGGGTAGTCCTTGACCCCGGCCGCCGTGAACACGTCGTTGCGGGTCCAGTCGGCGAAGAAGTGGAAGCCGAAGGCGTTGAGCCAGCCGGCGCTGATGCTGAGTGCGGCGAGGATGATCAGCGGCGTGGTGATGGATCGGGGCGACTCGTGGGGGTGGCCGTGACCGCGATACTCACCGTGGAAGGTGAGGTAGACGCATCTCGTCATGTAGGCAGCCGTCATCATGGCGCCGATGACCCCGACGGCGGTGAACGCCCAGTAGCCGTTGCGGCCCGCCGACAACAAGATCTCGTCCTTGGACCAGAAGCCGGCCAGGGGGAAGACGCCGGCCAGTGCACAGGAGGCGATCACGAAGGTCACGTACGTGGTGGGCATGTACTTGCGCAGCCCCCCCATGTCCTTCTTCATGTCGAAGCTGTGGTGGGAGCCCGAGTGGCTCACCGAGCCGGCGCCCAGGAAGAGGCAGGCCTTGAAGAAGGCGTGGGTGAAGAGATGGAAGATGCCACCGACCCACGCCCCGCAGGCGAGGGCCATGACCATGTACCCGAGCTGGCTGACCGTCGAGTAGGCCAGCACCTTCTTGATGTCGTCCTGTACGAAGGCGAGGGCGGCGGCGATGATGACGGTGATCCCGCCGACGATGGCCAAGACGTTGACGCCGTGACCGCCGGGGCCGATGGAGAAGGCCACCCAGAAGACGCCGTAGGTGCGGGCGACCAGATACACACCGGCCACCACCATGGTCGCCGCATGGATGAGCGCCGACACCGGCGTCGGGCCGGCCATGGCATCGGGCAGCCACGTGTGGAGCGGGAACTGCGCGCTCTTGCCGATCACCGCGACCATGAGGGCGAGGGCGCCCCACAGCAGCAGCGTGTGGTTGGCCTGGCCGTGCAGGGCCTGCTGGTTGAGCGACTCCCAGTTGAACGTCCGGTGGGCCGCGAAGTACAAGATGGTGACGCCGACCAGCAGCCCGATGTCGCCGGTCCGGGTCGTGAAAAACGCCTTGAGCGCAGCGTCAGAGTTGGCTTGCTCCTCCCACCAGTGGCCGATGAGCATGAACGAGCAGACGCCCATCATCTCCCAGCCGAAGAGACCCTGCAGAGTCGTAGCGGCGGTGACGAGCACCAACATGCCGCACGTGAAGAGGCTGAGGGCGGCGTAGAAGTACGTGTAGCGCACGTCGCCACGCATGTACTCGGTGGAGTAGATGTGGACCAGCAAGCTGATGCTGGTCACGACGATGAGCATCATCACCGCGAGGCCATCGGCGTGGAAGCCGAAGGTGATCTTCACCCCCCCAGCGCTGAACCACGTACTGCCCTTCTCCACGTAGTGGCGGATGGGGCCGTCCGGCGTTGGATACGAGGGTCGCCGGATCCAGGCGACGACCGACCACGCCGCCCCCAGCCACGCCAAACCCAGCGCGGCGATGCCGACCTCTGCCCCCTTCGCCGGGAGACGCTTGCCCACAAAGAGGATCAGCCAAAAGCTCACGAAGGGGATGGCGGGAACGACCCAGAACTCGTTGAGAATCCAGTTCACGGCGAGTGAGTCCCCTCAGCCCTTCATGGAGTCGACCGACGTGATGTCGATCGAGCGGCGGTTGCGGTAGATGATCAACACGATGGCCAAGCCGACGCCGACTTCGGCGGCGGCGATGGCCACGACGAAGAGGGCGAAGACCTGACCGACGGGGGTGTTTTTGAACGCACCGAAGGCGACCAGATTGATGTTGACGGCGTTGAGGATCAACTCGATGCTCATCAGCACGAGCACCGCGTTTTTGCGAGACAGTGCACCGTAGATCCCCGTGCAGAAGAGGAAGGCGGAGAGGATGAGGAACTGGTTGAGGAGCACGACTAATCCCGCCGGGCGATCACGACCGCGCCGACAAGGGCGGCGAGGAGGACGACGGACACGACTTCAAAGGGCACGAC
>Ga0302325_10017782_pt1 | contig 15007 bp, 11 predicted proteins | sample Palsa_T0_2_FD_201948 | JGI IMG/M metagenome (GOLD analysis project Ga0302325, IMG submission 201948) | Peat permafrost microbial communities from Stordalen Mire near Abisko, Sweden - Palsa_T0_2 | ecosystem: Environmental > Terrestrial > Soil > Palsa > Peat permafrost | place: Sweden: Abisko... | reverse complement strand
ACCGGCGGGCTCAGTCTTGTTGTGGGTCGGCTACAGCGACCCGTCCCGGGCCTATCTCCTGATTGCAACGAACACGGCCCCGTACGGTGGTCAGCTGTGGGAGTCGAACGACGGAGGTGCTACCTGGGCGCAAGTTCCGTTCACCATCGGATGAGCGTTTGTCTCTGATTGAGCAATCTCAACCATCTGATCCAGCTTTCGAAAGTGATTCAATACGCTCAACCATCCCGATCTCAAGGGTCGCCCAGTTCGCCGGTTGAGCGACGATCGATCAGAACCGATGGCGGATCGGATTTAACCAGAGTGTGCTCGGCGTCGTCGATAGATGATGTTTGTCGTCCAATGCGGCGATTCCCCCTCTGGCAAGACCATCCCATACGTAAGAGCCCGATCATCGGTGCTGGTGGTGACCACATTCACCTCTTCGTAGCCCTGGCGGATGCGGCGCCTGACGACCAAGCACTGGCCACGCTCGGTGCGGGACCCGTAGAAGATCTCATCAGATTGCATGCGGAGAACTTCGTCGATCAGATTGTGAGGCCGCTCGGCGGAACGAAGCGTTTAGAAAAGCTCTCCGGTGCGTCTGGTATGACGATTCAGTCGAGGTCTCCACACGGATGACGCTTTAGAGGTTTGGACCACCTTTTTAGTGGAGTTCGTTTCCGGCACTTGGGGTATCTATCTCGGGCCGCTTTGACACTTCGTAGCTGGACTCCGATCGCTCGCTGAGTGGCCACAGGTCAACCTCGACCTGAGCCCGCTTCCAGAGAGCGCGTCGCAACTGGACTCGAGATCCCGTCCGGCCCAGGACGCCCTGGCCTGAACAGAATCCCATCCCGCATGCGGATCAAAATGGGTGTCGAAGAATCCCTGCCACTCCCCGAGATCGCTCAACAGTTCGGCTGGAAGGTCAAAATTCCGGTAGGGACCTTCAAGCGGAAATGTGTATCGGTATTCAACTGTCAGTGTCACCACCGGGAGTTCGTCGTCCATCGTCACGACCTTATGTTCCCATCTTGAGGCTCAGAGACTGTTTGCACTGATCCGGCGAACTGGACGACCCCCGAGGTACGGCTCCAGAGGTGGCGGGTGACACAATGGAAGCAAATGAGCGAACCGGCCGACTCGGCCGACACAGAAAAGAGCCTGAAGATGTCGGCAACTCTCAAGCTGAAGCACAAATCGATCGGAGCGGAGGTCCGTCGTGGAACGTACGACATCGTGGTTGATGGTCAGTATGCCGGATCGCTCGAAATGAACGCCACGATCGAGATAACAGTCGAACCTGGACGTCATACCGTGCAAGTTCGCAATGGCCGAAACTCCAGCCGAACCGAGACCTTCAACGCCGCCGAGAGCGAGACCGTCGCCTTCCGATGCACTGGAAAGAGGTTTCTGCCGATCTTTCTCGCATCCTTCATTGTCCCCAGCTTGGCGCTCAAGCTCACGCGTCAGTAGCCGGGATGCTGGCGCGATAAGACACTCGAATCTTCTAGCTAACTCCGTCGCGAGGGGTCGCTCCTCGATTTCCGGCCGGAGCCACCGGCAAATCATCCGGCCTCTGACCCGCCCTGGGACTGCCGGATGCCAGGCGACTCGCCGCCACGAAACCCTGCCCCAAATGGTCCCGATAGACACGGTCGACAACTGCTGCCGGACCGGCGAACTGGGGCACGTTCGGTCAGTCTCCGGGAGCCAGACGGTTCTCAGCCTTGAACAACACTCGGCGTTCACTGGCCCAGATTCGACCTTGCTCTTCGCGGTCTCGCAGCTCGCCCACAGGTCGCGCAATCTCTCCAAGATCACCGTTGTCGAGGGCCTTGCGGTACCTCTTGATCCGGTCCGAGAACGACTCCTCGTCGGCCGTGAATCCATCTTGACAGAACACGGGTCCTGACCGCTTCGTGGGGTAGGTGACCCGAACCACTTTGTCGCATTCTGGACAAACGACAGCCATCGGCACCGCACTTGACTCGTCCTGAAGTACCGGCATGGGGCGGAGGTCGTGTGGATGCGGCGGCACGTCAAGGTCATATCCGCAGTGTTGGCACTTGATCACGATTCCAAGGATGGCGTTGCCGACGCTCCGACGTAAGCCTCCGAAGCCTGCGGCACAATCCCGGCGTTCTGTGGCAGTCCAGCGTCTAGCCCAGACCCGACGTCGCACCACCCGCTTCGATCCTCTACGGTGGACAAGCATCGCGCCAGAAGGGAACGCGGGGCCAGTAGCTTGGAATGAAAGGACCTTCGTGAAAATAACCGTCATTGGAACTGGTTTTATAGGCTCGACCCTCGGACAGGCCCTCTCCGACGCCGGACATCAAATCACCTATGGGTCCCGACACGCTGACGACCCAGCGGCGGCTGGAACAACTCAAGCCGTCTCACCGATTGGTCAAGCGCTGCTTGACGCAGAGGTCGTCATCCTTGCCCTGCCGGGTGCGGCAGTTGTTGATCTCACCGCGGAGCACGCGAGTGCCCTGGCAAACAAACTGGTGATTGATGCCACCAATCAAATGGGTGCCGACGTTGCTAACGCCAGGGCGTTTCTTCCTGCGTCCGTACGATATGCCCGTGCCTTCAACACGCTGGGTGGGGAGAATATGGCCGACCCAGTGTTCAGCGATGGAAGGGCCGATATGTTCTTTTCCTCTCCGAGCGGCGACCGGTCCACGGTTGAGACCGTTATTGAAGGGGTCGGTCTACGACCCGTCTACGTGGGAGAGGACCAAGAGGCAATCATTGATGCCTTATTTCAACTCTGGATTGCCTTGGCCATCAAACAAGGGCACGGCAGACGGCTCGCCCTGCGACTACTCGAGAGCTAAAAAGGTGGAGCTTTCCCGGCGAACGGGGGCAGGCACGACGGACTAATCCCACGTTGAGATGTGTCCACGGCTAGCTTCGTCAGCCAAATGGTCGAAGAGGCGAAGAGGGGCACATGCTGAGGGCTGTCATTGGAGAGGTTCTGCCTCTTGCTCTCGTGGTGACGATTTCGCCCCTGAACATCATCCCGGCGATTCTCCTGCTCTTCACCAGCAAGCCGCTGACCAATGCACTGAACTTCCTGGCGGGATTCGTGGGAGGCGTCGCCCTGGTCCTCGTCCTGCTCACTTCCCTCGGAGACGCGGTCAACCTTTCGACAGATGATGGCCATTCGAGCTGGGCCGGGATACTGAAGGTAATCCTTGGGCTCTACCTTCTGTATGCAGCGGTCAAGAAGTTTCGAGGTCGGCCAACGGCCGGTGAGGAGGGTTCGCTGCCCAAGTGGATGGATGGCATTGCCGGATACTCCCCTGGGAGGGCGCTCGGGGCCGGTCTGGCTCTCGGCGCTTTGAATCCCAAGAACCTCGTCGTCGGCCTGGCAAGCGCCGCCGCCATCTCAGCGGGAGGACTGTCCACCGCACAAGAAGTGGTTGCAGGTGCCGTTTACGTCTTGGTCGCTGTGTTCGGAGTTCTCGCCCCGATAGTCGTGATGCTCGTGCTGGGTGACAGGGCACATGAGGTGCTGGAAGGCTGGAACGTGTGGCTACGACAGAACAATGCGACCGTCATGTCCGTCCTTTTCGTTGTCTTCGGCATAGTGCTGATTGGGCAGGGCATCGCCGGAATCTAGGACCTGCCCCGGATGTGCCGGAGTGTCCAATTTTCCCGGCGGACGGGGGCACCCTGAACTGGCATCATTTGGCCAATGACGCCTGAGTCAGACGAGAGAGAGGTCGCGCCGGCAGAGGTCCCGGAGGACATCGTCGAGCGGGTCCGCACGCTATGCCTGGCGCTTCCCGAGACCACAGTGCGCGTCGACTATTCAATGACCAGAACGAGATCGACGGCGCAATCGTTCGACATCCGCCGAAGGTCGTTCTGCCTGCTAGTCGCGATGGAGTCACCGACGGGTAAGTCCGTCCCGTTGCTGGTATTGCGTGCCGATCCTGACGAGCGCGACGCGTTGTTGGCCAGTGGCCATCCGTTCTTTCTCCCTCGACGAGCCGCCCGTGACCGCATCGGAGTATGGCTGACCGACAACACGGACTGGGGGGAGGTGCGGGAGCTCGTGACCGAGAGCTATCGGGCCCTAGCGCCGAAGAAGCTCTCCGCGCTGCTTGACTAGCAAGCGCTGGCAGCCACCGATGGGACCCGCATTCCCGGCGATCTGGGGCACGACTGGTGTGATCTAACCGGTCACGATCACTTCGCCGAAGGCCTCGCAGTCGGGATTCTCGCAGATGAAGCGTGGGTCCAGTACATACCCCGGATCACCCGGTAGAGCAGTCACGCCGCAAAAGGGGCAGATGGGAGCGCGACCTTCCTCATTGAAACTCATGCACTGATGGTAGGTCGTTATTGACGGGATGCGTTCAACCCTCATCCGGCGAACTGGGCGCCCCCTTGAGGGTCAAGTCTCGTAGAGCCTTACCCAGTGAAACTCCCGCCTCTCGATCGCCTGTGCTTCCTTATCTGTCAAGGAGCCCAACCTGGACTTCGTTCGGCACTCAAAGGCTCTCGTCGAGCCGGGAGCTAGGTCCACCTCCAGCGGGTTGCTCGCTTCACCGATGAATCGCCTGCCACGAACCAGAAGTGTGTGTTGGCCCGGAGAGACCTCAAAGTCCGTGGGGCTTACCCCTGGCAGCCACTCCCACCTTCCAACCATCAATAACAACCCTGTAGCCACCAAGAACATCTCTCCAAAAGGGACAGAGCCGAGTGATTCGAACCACTGCGGCACTGTTGGTGGCGGTCATTGCATCATTCTCGCGTGTGGCGACAGTCCGGCGTTAGGGGCTAGCCACCCTTCACCGTGACGAACCTGGTCACGAAATTCGGCAACGGAGTTGAATGATATTCCCATCGGGATCAAGCACGTCGCGCCTCGTCATCCCATCAAAGCTAAATCCTCGGCTGGTGACGACGCCTCCCGTCGCTTCGACGCTCTCCAATGCACGTTCAAGTGAGACGACATCGAACACCGGCTTGAGAGCTGAATTCTCGCGGGGTGCCGGCGGAGAAGTGATCTTGATGTCTTTTGAGATCTTCTTGGGTATTGAGTGGATCAGAACTTCATCTCGTTCGTTGATGAGTCGAACGTCCCCGGTCGATTCATCTATCGGCCGTGCACCAAGCACCGTCTCGTAGAACGCCGCCAGGCGTCGGACATTGATCGAAAAGACGACAAGCGAGCTCATCGCGAGACTGTATCCGCTGATCTCGATACAAAGCTCCAGCGCAGGTTCCATAGCACTAGCCCGCAGCCGGCGATTTGGGACGCCTACGTCGGCGTCAGCGTGGGGTGTAGGTGAGGATCACGACCCCGTTGCTGAACTGCGTTACATCGACGAGATTCAGGGCGGGTTCGTTTTCGATTGCCTCAAACATGTGCTGGCCGCGTCCTACGGCGACCGGTGTCATCAAGAGGTGGAACTCGTCGATCAGACCGTGCTTCATCAAGGTGGCATCGAGTGGACCATTCCCGTATTTGATGATGTTGCCGCCCGGCTGCTGCTTTAGGTCGGCCACGAACGAGGCCACATCCCCGTCGATGACGGTGGCATTCCACACTGTCTCTCGAAGAGTCGTTGATGCTACGTACTTGGGAATGCTGTTCATTCGTTCGACAAAATCGCTCGGAACTCCGGAATCGTAACCGGTCATAGCAGGGTATGCCGCTGACAGCCCTTCGTACGTCATCCTCCCAAGCAACAGAGCATCCGCTGCGAACAGCAATCGTTTGGCGTAGTCATGGTGCTCCTCGTTGAGGTATGGGAACGCCCACTGAGGCGACCCGATCTCACCTCCAAGCGAGACGTGGGTCGATTCGATCAGCTTCCTCATGCGTTCCTCCTCCATGCCTTTGTTGTGGGCGCTCAGTTCCTAGACGGCGACCATGGGGGAATGTCACCGGACCCCACCCCAGGAAGGTCCTACCCAGGCAAGGAACTCCTGCCACCATGCCGTTGGTCGTGGATCACCTCGAGCGTTTCGTCGACGACTCGCCCGACTATATGTTCGTGGGTGCCACCGGTGAGCCGCTGCGACCGAGCAACTTCTGGGTCATCTGGGAGCACGCACGCAAGAGGGTGGATCTAAAGCCGGTCCGCTTCCACGATCTGCGGCACTTCGCCGCCACCATGTTCGCCTCCACCGGTGCGAGCACAAAGGAGATCATGAGCCGGGGTGGATGGAAATCGGTGACCATGGTGGTCCGCTATGAGCATGCGTCGGAGGAGCGGGATGCGTTCCTCGCTGATGCTCTCAATCCCTACACGCAGACCGAATTGTGGTGCCGATCGGACCACGTCACAAGAAAGATCGCGCACCTAGCGCGCACGAAGGTGATAGTCCCACGAGGGATGAAGACGTTGCACCGCCTCTGAACTGGGGAGACGAGGCAAAAAGCTCCGGGGGAGAGACTCGAACTCTCAACCTAGCGGTTAACAGCCGCTTGCTCTGCCATTGAGCTACCCCGGAAGGAGCGCGTTGCCGGCCCGAACGATATCAGCGGAGCGTCGGACCGAGGGTCGAATGGCGCCCCCCGGACCGCCTAAGACTCTTCGAGGTAGTCCCGGAGCAGGTGCGCCGCATCGGGACGGCGCAGCTTGGCCAGCGTCTTTGACTCAATCTGGCGCACCCGCTCACGGGTGACGCCGAACTCCTTGCCCACCTCTTCGAGTGTCCGGATCTTCCCGTCGTCGAGACCGAAGCGGAGGCGCACCACGTCCTGCTCCCGCTCGGAGAGATGCGCCAGCGCCTCGCGCACGGCGACGTCGAGGAGGGACCGGGTGGCCGCGTCGTCGGGGACCACCGCACCCCGGTCCTCTATGAGATCGGAGAGATTGAAGTCGTCCTCGTCGCCCACCGGCTGCTCGAGGGAGACCGTGTCCTGGTTGATGCGCAGGATCTCTCTGATCCGATCGATGGGGAATTCGACCCGGTGCGAGACCTCTTCAATGGTGGGTTCCCGACCGAGTTCCTGCAGTAGCTGCCGTTGCGCCCAGACCACCTTGTTGATCGTCTCCACCATGTGGACAGGAATGCGGATGGTGCGGGCCTGATCGGCGATGGCCCGGGTGATGGCTTGGCGGATCCACCACGTCGCGTAGGTCGAGAACTTGAACCCCTTCGTATGGTCGAACTTGTCGACCGCACGCATCAGGCCGAGATTTCCCTCCTGAATCAGGTCGAGGAAGGCCAGGCCACGATTGCGGTAGCGCTTGGCGATGGAGACGACGAGGCGCAGGTTGGCTTCGATGAGCCCGTCCTTGGCCATCTGCCCCTGGCGCGCCAGGCGGCGATTGCGGCTCAGCTCGGTGCTCTTCAACAGGTCCGACGCCGGCCCGTCTCCCCGCTCGGCCAATTCGTGCGCGGCACACTTGGCGGCGGCCTCGTTCCCGACCTCAATCGCCTGTGCGATCTCCACCTCGAGCGCCGCGTTGAGCAAAGGTACCCGACCGATCTCCTTGAGATAGGTGTGTACCGGGTCTTCGGCGCTGCCCGAAGACTCGGTGGCCGGGGCGGTCGGCCGCTTGCCGTTCGCCTTGCGCCGTGTCCCTTTTTGGCCGTTGGTCGTCGCTGGGGCCGGGGGCGGGGCGGGGTCACCACCGCCGATCTCCTGGGTCAGCTCCTCGACGTCGTCGTCGACCAGGGCGACGCCCTCGGCGTTGATGCGGGCCAGCAGCGTGCCCAGGACCTCCGGCGTCAGCTCCACGTTGTGCAGTGCGTCGATGAGCTCGTCCTGGGTGAGGTGGCCCTTCTCCCGTCCCGCCGCCAACGCGGCATCGAAGTCGACCTGCGACACCCCTAGAGGAAGCGCGTCGAGCTTCACCGCCTTGAGCACGGACCTTCGCTTGGCGGGCACGGCCTCTGTGGCGTCGTCGACGGCGAATGCCGAGTCGTCCTTCACCCGCACCATCCCTGACTGGTCATCCCTCTTTCGACTCCCGCGCCATAAGCCACGCTACCAACCGATCGGCCGCGCTGCGCGCCGAACCCGGATCCTCCAGTTCGGCCAGCCAGTGCCGTATCTCTGCGGTCAACGCCGCGCCCGCCTTCCACGACTCTCCAAAGCCGCGAGAGTCCTTCTCCACTTCGGACAGCGCCCGCCGGACGGCCTCGCGCAGGAGTACCCCTACGACCAGGTCAACGGGATCTCCGAACTCGGGATCTCCGGCGAGCGGCTCCTCCACCGTGATCCGGCGCAGCAGCCCCGCCACCTCGGGTGACGACGAGGCGATGGCATCGTGGAGGTCGTCGTTCTGCACCAACGCCGTAAAGGCCTCACGCTGGAGCGGGTCGATGAACAGCACCGCCTGCAACCGGTCCGCCACCTCTTCGGGCCGATGCACGGCCAATTTCAACGCTTCGAGGCCGGGGCCGGCCCGGTGCACGACGACCTGCGACGTTGCCCGCGCGTCGTCCCAATCGCCGCCGTCCGCATCGTCGGGATCCCTGAGCTCCCCCGGATCTCCGTGCGGGTCCCGGCCGTTCGGCGAATCGTGAGCTACCCGTGACCGCGAGGCACTCGGCTCGGCGGGGGGATGGGCGCGCAGATGTTCCAACCGTTCCCGCAGACGGGCGGCATCGAGGCGGCAACGGTCCGAGAGCTGCATGACGTACTGGTCACGGACGAGGTCGTCGGGATGTTCGGCCACGGCGCGCAGGGCGGACTCCGCCGCGCGGGCGCGGCCCTCCGCGGTGGTGAGATCCCCCGAGCCCAGGACGCGGTCGACTCGGAACTGCAAGAAGGGTCGGGCCTCGGCCACGGCCCGGGCCAAGGTCGCCGGATCGCGGCGCGCCAGCTCCCCCGGGTCGCTCCCGCTGGGTAGGTCCGCCACCACCACATCGACCTCGTGCCGACGCTCCCACTCGTAGACGCGCGAGGTGGCGCTCTGACCTGCCCCGTCGGCGTCGTAGGCCAGCACGATGCGCCGGGCGAAGTTGCGCAGGAGGGTGAAGTGCTCCTCGGCCAGGGCGGTGCCGCACGTAGCGACCGCCCGGGGCACACCGGCCTGGAAGAAGCCGATGACATCGGTGTAGCCCTCGCACACCACGACCTCACCCTGAGCGATCACGTCCTTCTTGGCCCAGTTGAGGGCATACAGGGTCCGGCGCTTGGCGTAAATGGCCGACTCCTGAGAGTTCTTGTACTTGGGCTCGGGGCGCGCCGCGGCGGGTGAGTCGGACCGTGGCGGGAGGATCCGACCGCCCAGGGCCACCGGTCGTCCCGAGGGATCGCAGATCGGGAACAGAACGCGGGCCCGGAAGGCGTCCTGCGCCCGGCCCCTGCGGTTGATGAACCCCAGCCCCGAGTCGGTCAACACCCGCTCGGAGAGCTTGAGGGCACTGCTCAGCGCATCCCACTCGTCCGGCGCCCAGCCCAGCCGGAAGTGACGGACGACCTCTCCGTCGTAGCCGCGCGACCGCAGATAGTCCCGCGCCCGGCCCGCGTCAGGCGCGCGCAGCAGGCGCTCGTGGTACCAGACGACGGCCCTCTCCATGGCGTCGAGCAGATCGGCCCGGCGTTTGCGGTCCTTGCCGGCCTCGGCGTCCTCGTGCAGGGCAACGCCCGCCCGATCGGCCAGGAGCCGTACGGCGTCGACGAAGTCCAGGTGCTCCATGGCCCTCACGAACGTGATGGCATCACCCGAGGCCTGGCAGCCGAAGCAGTAGTAGAAGCCCTCCTCGGCATTGACGCTGAACGAGGGGCTCTTCTCGGCGTGGAACGGGCAGAGCCCGGTCCATCGGCGCCCAACCCGCTTCAGTGCGGCATGTTCGCCGATGAGAGCCACGATGTCGGTCGTGGCCCGCACCTGGGCCACGTCCTCGTCGGGTATGCCCATCTCTTGACGGTACCGCGGCGTTGCGCCCGCAGGGTCTGGCCGGGGGGCCGGCGACGTCAGCTCGCCTTGGAGGCCTTCTGGCCCGACTTCTTGGACACGTCCTTCTTGGGCGAGCCGGCCTTGGGCGACCCGGCCTTGGACGACCCGGCCTTGGGCGAGATCGGCTTCTTGGGCGGCACCGCCTTGGGCGGGACCGCCGTCTGGGCCGGGAGGGCCCCGCTGGTGGCCGGCTCGGCCGACAGCACGGCCTGGGCGGCGGCCAACCGGGCCACGGGTACCCGGAACGGGGAGCAGCTCACGTAGTCGAGCCCGGCGTCGTAGAACAGGGCGATCGACTCGGGATCCCCGCCATGCTCGCCGCAGACGCCCACCTTGAGCGACGGTCGGGTGGCCCTCCCCCGCTCGGTGCCCAGCCGCACCAGCTCGCCGACCCCGTCGGCGTCCACCACTTCGAAGGGGTTCCGGGGGAGGAGCCCCAGCTCCAGGTAGGCCCCCATCATCCGCCCCTCGACGTCGTCGCGGCTGAATCCGAAGGTCATCTGGGTCAGGTCGTTGGTACCGAAGGAGAAGAACTCGGCCACCTCGGCGATCTCGCCCGCCCGCAGTGCGGCGCGGGGCGTCTCAATCATGGTCCCGATGCTCACTTCCAGCTTGCCCGGCTTGACCTGCTCCTTCGTCGCGCCCTTGGAGGGACGCGGCGCCGGCTCGGCCGCCACCTCGGCCACGGCCCCTTCGACCCAGCTTCGGGCCAGGGCCAGCTCTTCCCGGCTGACCGTGAGGGGGATCATGATCTCCACGATCGGATGTCCCCCGTCGGCCACCCGCTGGCGGGCCGCCTCCATGAGGGCGCGCACCTGCATGGCGTAGAGGCCGGGCTTGACCACGCCGAGGCGTACGCCGCGGGTGCCGAGCATGGGGTTGGCCTCCTTCCACGAGAGGGCGGCGGCGTAGAGCCGGTGCTCCTCGGGGCTGAGGCCGACGGTCGCGTCCTTGATCGCCAGCTCCTCGGTGCTGGGCAGGAACTCGTGCAACGGGGGGTCGAGCAGGCGGACGGTGACCGGCAGCCTGTCCATGGCCGCCAGAATGGAGATGAAGTCCTCCCGCTGGACCCGGCGCAGCTCCTCCAGTGCGGCGGCTTCGTCCACCGGCGTGTCGGCCAGGATCATCCGGCGCACGACCGGCAGACGATCCTCGCCCAGGAACATGTGCTCGGTCCGGCACAGCCCGATGCCCTCGGCGCCGAGGGAGCGGGCGTTGGCGGCGTCCTCCCCCGTGTCGGCGTTGGCCCGCACGGCCAGGTGGCCCTTGCGGATCTCGTCGGCCCACGAGAGCACGGTGATGAAGGCGGGAGGGGGCGAGGCGGCCGTGAGGGGCACCTGCCCGGCCACCACGATGCCCGCCCCGCCGTCGAGCGAGACCCAGTCGCCCTCCCGCAAGGTGATGTCACCGACGGTCACCGCCCGGTCGGAGAGGCGCAGGGCCTCGGCCCCGACCACGGCGGGCTTGCCCCAGCCCCGGGCCACGACCGCCGCGTGGCTGACCAGGCCGCCACGGGCGGTCAGGATCCCCTCGGACGCCAGCATGCCGTGGACGTCCTCGGGCGAGGTCTCGCTGCGCACCAGCACGACCTTCTCCCCCCGGCCGGCCGCCGCCGCGGCGTCGTCGGCGGTGAAGTAGATCCGGCCGACGGCCGCCCCGGGGCTGGCCCCGAGGCCCTTGGCCCACACCGTGTAGCCCGAGCCGGTGAACTGGGGATGGAGGACCGAGTCGAGATGGTCCTCGGTGATGCGTGACACCGCTTCGGCCTTGGAGATCCCGAGGTCGCTGGCGCGCTGCATGTCCACGGCCATCTTGAGGGCGGCGGCGCCGGTGCGCTTGCCCACACGGGTCTGGAGCATCCAGAGCTTGCCCTGCTCAATGGTGAACTCGGTGTCGCACATGTCGTGGTAGTGGCCCTCGAGGCGACCGAAGATGTCCAGCAGCTCGCGGTAGACGCGGGGAAACTGCTTCTTCAACTCGGAGATGGGCTCAGTGTTGCGGATGCCGGCCACCACGTCCTCGCCCTGGGCGTTGACCAGGAAGTCGCCGTACGCCCCCTTCTCCCCCGTGGCCGGGTCACGGGTGAAGCCGACACCGGTGCCCGAGTTGTCGTCGCGGTTGCCGAACACCATCGCCTGCACGTTGACGGCGGTGCCCAGGTCGTGGGCGATGCGCTCGCGCTCGCGATAGGCAATGGCCCGCGGCCCGTTCCAGCTCTGGAAGACCGCCTCGATGGCGCCGCGCAGCTGCGCGGCGGGATCCTGGGGGAACGGCGCGCCGGTGTGGCGCTCGACGATCTGCTGGTAGGAGTCGACCAGGTAGCGCAAAAGCTCGGTCGGCACCTTGGCGTCCGACGTGGTCCCGGCCAGCTCCTTGGCCGCGTCGAAGAGGGCATCGAACTCCTCGGCCGGGAGCTCGAGCACGATCCGGCCGTACATGGCGATGAAGCGCCGGTAGGAGTCGAAGGCAAACCGCTCGTCCCCGGTCTGCTTGGCCAAGCCCTCCACGGAACGGTCGTTGAGGCCCAGGTTCAAGACGGTGTCCATCATGCCGGGCATGGAGAACTTGGCCCCGGAGCGCACGGAGACCAGCAGAGGATCGTCGGCGTCGCCGATCACCTTGCCCATGGCCGCCTCGAGGCGCGTGCGGGCGGCGGCCACCTCGGCGTCGAGGCCCGAGGGCCATCCGCCGGCCATGTAGTCGCGGCAGGCATCGGTGGAGATGGTGAACCCGGGGGGGACGGGGAGCTCCAGCACCGACGTCATCTCGGCCAGGTTGGCACCCTTGCCGCCGAGAAGGTCCTTGAGATCCATCGGCGGGCGGGCGTGACGGTGGTCGAAGTCGAAGACGTACGGCATGGAAGCCTCCTTGCCCTGGCACGGCAAGCCGCGGGCGTGCGGCGGTCATTGGGTGTTCGATTCCCCGCCCCTGCCGGGGCCGGACGGCCACAGCCTACCGGCCCGCGACCGCCCTCATTGGTCCCGGTACGGCTGCCACGGGTCCCGATGCCGCGGCCCGTGGCGCTGCACCGGCCCGGAAATCTGGCGCTGGAAGACCTCCTTGGCCTCCCGCATGTAGTCCCGCACGATGGCCAACTCCTCCGCCTTGAAGCGCTGGGTGACCTCCTTCATCTCCTCGATGATGGGCTGCTGCGCGTGGAGCAGCCGCCGGTAGGCCGCCGGCACCACCTCCACCCACACCCGGCGGCGGTCATCGGTGTCCCGCCGGCGCTTGACCATGCCGGCCGCTTCGAGGCGGTCGAGCAGGAAGGTCACCGCGCCGGTGCTCAACCCGCTCTCGTCGGAGAGCTGGCCGGCCGTCATCGACCCGCGGCGGCCCAGAAGTTCCAGGCAGCGTACGTCCTTGCGGCTAAGCTTGAACTTCTTGGCCACCCGCTCGTCGAACTCGCTGGCCGCCCCGAAGTACCCGACGATCTCTGAGCGAAGCTGTGCGATCAGATCGGTGCGGGTCCATTGCCTTGACACGGAAATAACTTTATCACTAAGTTTCTTTCGAAATGAGCGGTAATTCCCCCTATGCCGTGGAGGCGGTCGATCTCGTAAAGGTCTTCCCGCAGGGCAACGTGCGCGCGCTCGACGGCGTGTCGCTCGCCGTCGAGCAGGGGACGATCCTCGGGCTGCTCGGCCCCAACGGTGCCGGCAAGACGACCGCGGTGCGCATCCTCGCCACCATCTTGAATCCCGACTCGGGCCACGCCACCATCCTCGGGCGAGACGTGGTGAGGGAGGCCGAGGCGGTGCGGCGGATCATCGGCCTGGCCGGGCAGAACGCCGCCGTGGACGAGAACCTGACCGGCAAGGAGAACATCCGCATGGTGGGCCGGCTCTCGCACATGCGCCGGCGGGACGCCACCCGGCGCGCCGTCGAGCTCCTCGGGGAGTTCGGCCTCAGCGACGCCGCCGATCGCCCGCTCAAGACGTACTCGGGGGGCATGCGTCGAAGGCTCGACCTGGCCGCGGCGCTCGTCGCCCGCCCGCCCGTCCTCTTTCTCGATGAGCCGACGACGGGGCTCGACCCCCAGAGTCGTCAAGACCTGTGGGGCGTCATCGAAGGACTGGTCGCCGAGGGCACGACGGTCCTGCTCACTACCCAGTACCTCGAAGAGGCCGACCGGCTGTGCAAGGAGATCGTGGTCGTCGACCACGGCAGGGTCATCGCCGGGGGGACGCCGGCGCAGTTGAAGGCCACGCTCGGCACCTCGGTGGTGTCCATCACCTTGAGCGACGACGGCATGGCGCCGCGGGCCGCCGAGCTCGTCGCCTCGCTGTCGGACAAGCGTCCGACGCTCGACGGCGCAATGGTGGAGCTGACCGTGGACAACGGGCCCAAGGTCGCCGTGGAGGTCCTGCGCAGGCTCGATGACGCCGGCATCACGCTGGCCGGCCTGGCGCTGCGCGAACCGAGCCTGGACGACGTCTTTTTGAGCCTCACCGGTCACAAGACCGAGGACGAGCGGCCGCCGCCGAACGCCCACGGCGACCCAGGCGGCACGCGCAAGGGCGGGGGCAAGCCCAAGAGCAGGGGCAAGGGTCGTCACCGCATCGGCGCGGCGGGCGGGCGGGATACCACCCCGTGACCACCGTCTCCCTGCCCGTCACCGCACGTCCGTCACCGTCGGGCGGCCGGCTCCGCTGGCTGTTCGCCGACATCGCCACCGTCACCTGGCGCGACCTGGTGGCGTTGACCCGGATCCCCGAGGCGGTGTTCTTCTCCACGCTGCAGCCCATCATGTTCACGCTGCTGTTCCGCTACGTCTTCGCGGGCGCCATCCCCATTCCCGGCAACGTCCCCTACGTCGACTACATGATGCCGGGCATCTTCGTGCAGACGGTCCTGTTCGGCTCCATCAGCACCGCCGTCGGCATGGCCGAGGATCTGCACAAGGGGTTGATCGAGCGCTTCCGCGCGCTGCCCATGGCCCGCTCGGCGGTGCTGGCCGGCCGCACCACGGCCGATGCCGTACGCAACGTGGTCGTGGTCATCATCATCACGGGGGTCGGGTTCCTGGTGGGCTTCCGCATCATGGACGGCGGGGTCAACTTCGTGTTGGCGTTGCTGATGATCCTGGCCTTCGCCTACGCCATGAGCTGGGGCTTTGCCGCCGTCGGCCTGGC
>Ga0302325_10017781_pt1 | contig 15008 bp, 14 predicted proteins | sample Palsa_T0_2_FD_201948 | JGI IMG/M metagenome (GOLD analysis project Ga0302325, IMG submission 201948) | Peat permafrost microbial communities from Stordalen Mire near Abisko, Sweden - Palsa_T0_2 | ecosystem: Environmental > Terrestrial > Soil > Palsa > Peat permafrost | place: Sweden: Abisko... | reverse complement strand
GCGCAACAGCGAGTCGAGGAACAGGGACGACTGGCGGGCCGTCACCGCCTGGCCCCGAAGAGAGGATTGGTTGGCCACCTTCACCGAGGCCAAGCCGATCGCGATCGCAAGCGGAAGCAGGACGAGGGCCACCAGCGATGTACGGATGCTGAGCGGCAACAATCGCCACCTGCGGCGCGCCGGTCGCGTGCTCATGTCGGGGTCCCCCCGCTCGGACGAGTCCCAGCGGACTGGCGGTCCCTTGCGAGATACCGCGGGAGTTCCCCCCGATCGAGTGGCAGGGAGAAGAGATAGCCCTGGCCGAAAAGACACTCCTCGTCCTGAAGATGCAGGAGCTGCCCTTCTTCTTCGATGCCTTCGGCCACCGTCGCGATGCCGAGGGCCGCACCCAGTTGGATCAAGCTGTGCACCAACGTTCTGGCCTGCGACGACGACTGCATGGCGGCGATGAACGATTTGTCTATCTTGAGCTCGTCAATGGGAAGGGTTCGCAGGTGGCTCAGCGAGGAGTAGCCGGTGCCGAAGTCGTCGACGGAGATACGCACGCCGTGCTGCTTGAGCTCCGCGAGGCGCGCGTGCGCGAGCTCGAGGTCGTCGACGACGCTGCTCTCCAGGAGCTCCAGGGTCAACGAGCGCGCCTCGAGCTCGGCCAGAGAGAGCGCGCTCAGGACCGTCTCGACCAGGTCCGGCTCGCGGAGCTGCAGAGGGGACAGGTTCACGTGCACCCCGATATCGGCGAAAAAGGGGTCCTCGTGCTGCCATCGACTCGCCTCGACGCACGCTTGGTAGAGCACCCAGGTGTCGATCTCGTGGATCAGACCGCCGTGCTCCGCCAGCGAGAGAAACTCTGCGGGCTCGAGGATCCCCCTGGTCGGGTGCATCCAGCGGACCAGAGCCTCGAAAGCGATGGTCTTCTGCGAGGCCAGATCGATAATCGGCTGGTACAGAACACGGAGTTCGCCACGCCGCCCAGCCCCCCGGAGGTCCGCCTCCAGCTGTACCCGTTCGGCCAGCGCAATCTGCATGGCCGCCTCGAAGAAGAAGTAGTGGCTCTGGCGTCGCTGCTTTGCCTCATGCATGGCGGTGTCGGCAAAACGGAGAAGCTCCTGGGCCGAGTGCGACGGCGCACCTGTCACGGCGATACCGATGCTCGATTCGAGGACCAGTCCGCGTTCGGCGATCATGACGGGTTGACGGATGATCTCCATGAGGTGCTCGACCAGCACCCTGACCGAGGTATCACCGTTCACATCTTCAAAGAGGATGGCAAACTCGTCCGCCCCGAATCGGGCAACGGTATCCCCCCGGCGCACCGCACCACGCAGGCGATCTGCGACCACCCGCAGGACCTCGTCTCCCCCCTCGCGGCCCAGCAAGTCGTTGATCGATTTGAAACCGTTCAGATCGATGACCAGGACGGCGTGGACCATGAAGGGCCCACGCCGTCGACTGAGCGCGTGCTCCAACCGCTCGCTGAACAGGGTCCGATTGGAAAGTCCGGTCAGGCTGTCGTGAAACGCCTGATGGCCGAGCTCTGCCAGCAGGTCCTCATTTCTCGCCCGCTCCCGTTGCAGCGCCCTGCGACCGCAGAGTGTGGAGAAGACGACGAATACGCCTGCGGCGACGAAGAAGAGTTCTGCGATGTCCGAAGAGTCGGCCTTCCCTCCGAACCCGGTGAGCCTCCAGAGTAGATACAGGCAGAACAGGGCCGCCGAACCGACGATGATCGATGTCCAGGCGCGCGGCAATCCCGATCGGCGCAGCCGGGTCGGCGGCGGTACGAGGGCCACGTCTCGCGTTGGGTCCCCCGAAGCGCCTCCACGCGAAGTCGGGCTCCGCGCCGCCTGCGAGTCGACCGGCGAGTCGACCGGCGCATAGTCGGCACTCTGCACGTCGGGCGGCCGATGTCCGTTGTCGGCGACCGGCGGGGTGCCGGGGTCTCGACCTCTTTCGACCCGCTGGCTGATGCGCATTTCCCCTTCTTTGCCCGAGAAGGGGGTACCGCGGGGAATAGCTTGGCTTGCGCTACTTCGGGCGGCCCGGCTAACTCAGTGAGTCCCGTGGCTTTGCGTCTCTCCCTCGCGGAAGATTTGCCTTCTGATTGGTCCTACCCTGCACTGTAGCGCAGCAGACCAGGTTTCGACGGGGCGTTTCATCGATTGCAACCACTTGGCACCCGCTTCGGCACCGGGACGGTGAGTGCCGGTAACCCGCCAATCCAATCAATATCTCTTGTACGGGAGGAACTTCCCACTCATGGTGATATTCACCCGATCTCCGGCCGGGTCCTCTTCGCGGGTGATCTGCATTTTGAAGTCGATCGCACTCATGATCCCGTCGCCGAATTCCTCCGAGATGAGCTCTTTGAAGGTGGTGCCGTACACGCTGACCAGCTCGTAAAAGCGATAGATCAGTGGATCTGTGGGAACGACGGTGGACAGCGAACCTCGATGGGGAGGAGTTTGCAGGAGCCGGAGGGCCTCGGTGGGAAGCTCGAACAGTTCGACGAGCGCCGCCGCTTGGGCGGCGTCGAAAGTCATCTGTCCGAGGCAGCCGGCGGTCACCCATTCCTTGCTGGCACCAACGGCGTCGGCGACCTCCGACCATTTGAGCCCCTTTTGTGCCCTGGTCGTCGCTATAAGATCCGCCAGTTCCGCCCTGTCCATGGTGCACTCCCTCTGCTGATTCTTCCGATGACTCACCATGGCGTCAGGCAGCACTGAGGTCAAGTAGAGATCTTTCTGTAATCTCTGAGCATGCGGCCCAAGGAGCACGATCCGCATGCGGAGGGCACCACATGGCGCAACACGAAGTAACGCCCGGCGAAGCCGTCACCGTATGGTCAGGGTGGGACGTGCGCGGCGGTGCGAAGGCCGCCGCGGCCGAAGCCTTCGCCCGTCCTTTCCCCCGCCAATCCGCCGCAGAGGAGGACTACGAACTTCTCGCCGTCGCCGCACGCGGCTTCAGGCCTCCCCGGTTTCTGACGACAGCCGACCTACCCGGAACGGACCACGACGATCACGCAGACGAACGTCGGGAGGGCCTCAGGATGGTGTGGTCACTGCTGTGCCGCCGCGTCGCGGAGACGGGGCTCGCCGTGGTCGCGCCCTACGCCATCTACCTTCTGGGCGTCAACCCCCCGGGTGACGCCACAGAGTCAGATCTCGACATTTTCAATGACTTCTACACCAACGTCCACATGCCCGAGGTAGCCGAACGCCGTCACGCGCTGCGCGCCGTGAGGTACGAACTTCTCCGCGAGATCCGACCCCCTTACCAGGGGGCGCCCCGTTTCCTCGCCGTCTACGAGGTCGACGAAGCGGGGGCGTCGAACCGGAGGCACACCGGACCGCCGTACACCTCTGGTCCCGAGGTTTGGCAACGCCATAAGACGCCATGGCGGCTCTGGTACCGCCGGCTCCCCGCGGAGAACGGCACCCCGTGAGGTCGTCGGCCCTTCAGGTGCCGAGGCGAGCGCGTCCACGTTCGAGGGCAGCCACGCAACCGGCCCAGGTCTGATTGATGATGTCGGCGACCGGGAGTATTCCTTCGATGCGGGCCGATGACTGGCCTGTGTTGGCCACACTCGCCTCCATGTCGCCCGAGAAATACAGCTCGAGGACCGAGGCAAGGTCCCCCCGATCGGACTCGGCAGGGCTCTCCGTTCGCTGTGATCGCAAGACCCGCATGGTCGGAGACCCCGGATTGGACAACAACGTGGTCCCCGTGTCGTCGGCCCGGACGATGGCATTCTTGAAGTTGTCGTGCACCGGTGCCTCTACGGAGGCGAGCATGCGGGTCCCCATCTGCACCCCGTCCGCACCGAGCACGAGCGCGGCCGCCATCGACTGCGCATCGCAGATCCCCCCGGAGGCGATGAGAGGGAGGTCGACACGCGCCGCGATGAGCGGGAGGAGAACCATCGTCGACGCGCCGTGCCTGTTCTTGAAGCCTCCACCCTCTATGCCATCAACGATCAAACCGTCGACGCCGGCATCGACTGCCTTCATGGCTCCCCTGAGAGTCCCGACGGCATGCAGCACGGTGATGCCGACGTCGTGAAGCCGGTCAGTGAACAGACTCGGATCCCCGGCCGAGGTCGTGACCGTCTTGATGCCCGCCTCGGCCAGCACGTCGATCACGGCGGGGTCACGCATCATGATCAGGGCGACGTTCGCACCGACGGGGCGGTCCGTCAGCTCACGCACCTTCTTCAGATCCCTGCGACCCTCTTCTGAGGCGGTCTCGATCATCCCGAGGGCCCCCGCGTTCGATACGGCGGCCGCCAGAACGGCACCCGCGATATACGTCATCGGAGCTTGCAGGATCGGAATGTCGATGCCCAGAAGCCGACAGACTCGATTCGACGAATCCTCGTTCACCACTGAATCTCCTTCGACCAAGAACTCCCGCGCCGGTCTGGCGCTCTCTCGTGTGGGGAACCATCCGGCTCGGCGGACGATCCGAACGTCCGCATCGCAATGACCTGTGCGCTCGCCTGCAACCGGGTGCCCACCTCGGCCACTGCCGCCCCCTCGAGCGGTGTGGCAAAGCCGATGCCGGTGAGGATCATGATGACCTCACCAGAAGGTGAAAACACCGGCGCAGTGACGTTGGCGATGTCGAACAGATTGCCCGAGTCGAGGTTGACGGCAACGAATCCCTCGGAAAGTTCCCGCAAGAGGGATACCACCTCGCGGCGCAGTCCGGTGTCGCTGGGCTCGTCGTCCAGCATGCGCAGTCTTTGCCCGAGCTCCTCCCGGGTCTCGCTGTCGCGCCAGACCGCGTAGCCGCGCTCGCGCACCTCGGTCAGCGCATCTTCAAGTCGACGCGTACGCGCCTCGTCGAGATCGACGCCGCTCCGCCCACCCAGCCAACGTTTCCGCAGGGAGTGGTCGCCGAACGCGGCGAACGGCGCACCGAAGGGGGCAGAGAAGGGCACCCGGGTTCCGATGCGCGACCACGTTCCCGCACGACGCGGCCTCCCTTCCGCCACGACGGCGACAAGGAGGTCGCCCATGAGCACGCTGGCCGTGCACTGCGCATCAATCTCGTCGGCCAGGAGCGAGAGCTCTTGGCGGGCCGCGTCGAGCGTCGGGTGCTGCATCAGCGCCGCATGGCCGACGGCGACCAGTGCCGCGCCCAGGGTGTAGGTCTTGTGCGTCGGATGGCGGACGACATATCCCGAGTCGGCCAGAGCCGCCAATACCGAGAGGGTCGAGGCCGCGTTGACGCCCAACGCACGCGATATCTCCGTCAAGCTCAGGGGCTGACCAGGATGCACCGAGAGATAGTCGATCACGTGCGCAGCACGACTGGCGGCGAGTGCCATTTTGACCACAAGATACCCTTCCAGACTGGGAGCGCTCCCAGGCTTCTGCGACTATGACGGCGCCGAGGCCCCGAGTGGTTCGGCATCGACGTCGTAGAACTGCGTGGCCCACTTGCGATAGCGCCCGATCGGCCCGTCGCCGGAGCACAGCAGCGGGTTCGCACGGAACGTCTTGTGCTCCCAGATCGGGATGTCCTGGTCGAACAGCGCGACCGTCGTCGCCGCGCTCCGGCGCGAGATCTCCCCCGTCGGGTCATCGGGTAGCGATTCCGGCGTGACAAATGAGAAACGCACGTCCAGGGTGGATCCGTCAATCGGGGTGTAGGAGACGATGAAAGATTTGGATCCGACTCCGGTAGCCCGGTTCACATTGATTCCAAGCTCTTTGAGCGTGGTCACGTGGTGCGTCTTGCCGCCGAGCAGCGCCAGGTCGTTCTCGAAGGTGACCGTGGCCGAATGGTCGAGGAACTCATAGGTCACGTTCGGCACGGAGTTCCCGTTGTCGTTTTGATGAACGAACTGCCCGTGGGCGAGATCGAAGATGTTCTCGACGACCTCGTCGATGTTGGTCTTGACCACTTTTTGGTAACGCTGGTAGTCGGTCCATCCGGGACTTCCGAACTCGCTCAGTTCCGGAGGCGACCAGGCGGAGGGACCGTGTCCGGGGTCGTGCCAAACCATGATGAGGCCAGAACGCTCCACGGTCGGCCACGAGTCGACCGAGGCGCCCCTCGGGATTCGCTCGGCGTAGGGGATGCGCACGCAGTGACCCGATTCGTCGTACTCCCAGGCATGGAAGGGGCAGCGCAGACACCCGTCACGCACCGTGCCGCCGAATCCCAGGTGCGCCCCGAGGTGCGCACAGAACGCGCTGAAGACGTGCGGCCCGCCCTCGTCGGTGCGGAAGAGCACCAGCTCCTGGTCGAAATAGCGGATCGGCTCCACCTGGCCGGGTGCCAGGTCCGACGAGTACCCCACGAAAAACCATCCGCGCGGATAGGGGACTCGCTCCGCATGCGACATTTCGTTCACCCACCCCCCTCTCGCCCCGGCTGATCCTGATCGTGGCTCCCTAAGGAGCGACCGAGTAGGCGTAATTTGATATTACAAATTCCAATTTCAAATTTACCACGACGGGAATCACCGGCTCAGGGCCTCCTTTCCGCACGTCGGAAGCCCGTTCAGCTGCCGGTTGGCCCGTACATGGCCGAAGCACCGGCGCTGAGGACCTCGACCGCCTGACGGCGGGACAGTCCGCTGAGGGGCGACGGACCCGTCGGGTCGGGCACGCCGAAACTCCAGGTGGGGCCGTGGTTCAAGTGGTCCAACCCCACGAGAGCGACGTCGACGGGGTCGGCGAGCTCACCGAAGTCACCACCGTGCTCGGCCATCAGGCGCCTCAGCGTCGGTGTATCGGTCGCGCCCAGAACCAGGGCGAGGACGTCGACGCCCCGGTCCCGCCATTCGGCCCAGAGGGCCTCCGCCAGCACCGTGTCGAACGCCTTGGTGGCGGCGTAGACGGCGATGTGGGCCGAGCCGGCCCACCCTGCAAACGACGAGACGAACAGCAACCCGCCGCGCCCGCGTTCGACCATCTGCCGGCCGAAGTGGTGGGCGCCGTGCAGGGCGGTGGTGCAGTTCCGGCGGACGAGCGCCTCGAGGTCGTCGATCGACTGGTCGAGCAGCAGCAGGCTCCGGGGATCTGACCCGGCGTTGTAGACGAACAGGCCGACTTCGAGGTCGGCGGTGGCTGCCGCCAGCTCCGCCCCGGCGTGGTCAGTGCTGAGGTCCAGGACCACCACTCTGGTCTCGACGTCGAGACGAGCTGCCACCTCCTCGAGCAGGGCGCCGCGGCGGGCAACCAGCACGACGTTGACGCCGCGACGGGCCAGCTCCTCGGCGAACGCCGCCCCGGTGCCGTCCGACGCACCCGCCACAACAGCCCAGGGGCCGTACTTCGCTCGAAATGCCTCACTCATAGAGGCCGTCCCACAGTGCGAAGCCCACCGTCAGGAGGCCACTGCGGGCATGACCTCATCGACCGCCGTCCGCAGATAGCGCCAGGCGACCTCGGGTGGCAGTCCGCCTATGAGCGGATGGAGGGCCAGGGGCGCCCCGCCGCGCACGAACTCGATCGCCTCATCCACACTGAAAATACGGTGGCTACGGTTCTCCGCCCGCAGCTCCTCCGCCGTCGAGACGAAGGACAGGCTGGCCGTGTCCGCGTTGCCCTCATTCCATTCGGCATAGCTGAGCACGTCGTGCATCAGGTACGGGCCGAGCTCCTCCCATGCACGATCGACGTTCTCGGCCACGAAGACGGTGGTCGGCGAATCGGCAGACGACAGGATGCACATGCCCGGTTCATGACCCGCTTGGCGTGAGGCCTCTTCGTACGCCACGCCGAGCGCGGGATCCCCCTTTTGCGCAAAGAAACCGATGCCATGACGCCCGGCGCGCTTTGCCGCGGCAACGCTCCCGCCGCCCCAGGCGATGAACGGCCCACCGGGGGTCACAGGAGCGGGCGTCACGTGAATCCGCCGGCCCTGGTACTCGAATGGCCTACCCGTCATGGCTTGGAGGAGCACGCCCAGCTTCTCTTCGGCGATCCTCCCTCGGTTGTGGTAGTCGACGCCGTACATCTCGTATTCGACCGGCCTGTAGCCAATGGCCGCCACAAATGACACGCGGCCCTTGCTGATGATGTCGAGGACAACCATCTCCTCGGCGAGCCGCACCGGGTCATAAAGGGGTAGGAGCACCACCGCGATCGTGATCGGGAGCGTACTGGTGCGGGCCGCCATCGCACTCGCCAGCAGTGTCGGCGAGGGGAGATAGCCGTCGCTCGCCGTGTGGTGCTCACACAGCAACGCGCTGACGCAGCCACGAGACTCCCCCCATGCGGCCATGTCGAGCGCCGCTCCATAGAGCTCTGTGGTGGGCGCGCCGTTCCCCGGCGCCCGCATGTCGAATCGCATTGTGAACATCTGGTCACTCACCGTCCTGGAAGTAACTGGCGTCGAGGCGGTCGCGCCTCCCCGTGGTCAGAAAGTCGCCAGCCGATGCACCGCTCTGATCGAAGTCGTGGAGATAGGTCCGTTCGATGATGCGCCACTCGCCCCCGCGCTTCTCCCAACGGTCGACGTAGCGGCCGAGGTTGCGACTGTCGATGCACTGCCCCCCCTCGTCTAGCCGACGCAACGTCACATCGCCGTACGTCTCGCTGGTTGCCGTGTCCCCATCGACCGTGATGAGGATGTTGGCGAACTGATGGGAGTGGGCAGTGAAGTTGGGGTGGGCTTCCATCACCATGTCAATGAACCCGTATCCGGAGCCCTGGAACATCTGTTGGTGGTAGTCGGCCGTCGCCTCCGGCCAGAAGACGGACCGTCCGAGATCCCGATCAAGCCTGTCCATCGAACGTCCGTAACGGTAAATGACTTCCGTGATCGCCTGCTTATCCAGCAATTCTTGGAGTTGCAGATCGGCGTTACCCATCATTCCTCCTCATTCCGCCCGTCTGGTGCCGGACCCGAACGCGGCCCGGTAGGCCGCCACCACGGGAGCGAGCTCGTGCGGGGTCGCCCCGTGCATGATCACCCCGTCGCACCCGAATTCGAGTTGCTGACGCACGGCCTTGGCGCACTGCTCGGGCGTGCCCGTCGCGCTCTGCGCCAACCACTCAGGCGGGAGCAGTGTGGCGACGTGCTGAAGTTGTTGTGTCGTGGCCACCGAATCAAATCCCCCCGAGAAGCCGGCCACCATCTCGTCGGCCCTGAATTGTTCGAGCACCACGGGATCCCACTCGTTGGTACGGACCAGCAGGTCCCCGTATCCTTGCAGGTAGGTGGCGAGACGCCCCACCGTCTTCTTGAGCCTCAGGTCCTCGTCAATGTGATCACCGATGGTGGCGAAACACGACCAGACGCGTACCGAATCGGGATCTCGCCCCGCACGTTCGGCCGACTCCCGTACCTGAGCGACACAGCGACGGGTCGTCTCTTCCGTGAAGTACGTATGGAGGATCACCTCGTCAAAACAGCGACCACCCAGGTCGAGCGACTTGGGACCGAAGGCAACGAGCCCGAGCGGGAGCGGTGCGTCAAGGTGCGGGAGGTAGAGCAGGGGAAACGATCCTGCTGGCCCAACGTGATTGAGGATGAGCTCCCCGCTGAAGAGCCGCCGCATGAGCAGGGCGAAGTCCTCGAGCTGCGCGGTGCTAATCCGGCCGAAACCGTATGAGTCCTGCATCAACGGGATACCCCGACCGAGACCGAGCACGAAACGGCCACCGGTCAGACTTTGCATGGTGCGAGCAATTGCAGCAGTGATCATCGGGTGCCGAGTGTTGTGATTGGTGGCAGCCGTGACGATCGAGATGCGATCACTGACCGCTCCCGCGGCACCCGACAGGACTGCGACCTCCTTTTTGTCGAACCGCTCAGAAATAAAGACGGAGCCGAATCCCATTGCTTCTCCGAGTCGCACCTCGTCCACAAGGTCCCTCGAGGAATTGGCATGGCCGGCCAATGTGTAGAAGCCGAGTTCGGGCATTTCAGCCGCGGGCGGGTCAGGCGGCGTGGGGGTCACGCCGACCACACCGATCCCGGGCATCTCTCGCTCTCCGCATACTCGCTCCATCCACCGGTCACGTATTCATTCCTCCCTCTATTTCGCCAATATCCCGTCCAGCGTACGTGGTGTTATGTTTTCACGACGTCTACGGACACGTTCGACACCATAGAACCCGTGGCCAGAGATGTCGCTGGCCTGACTCCCGAGTGGTTGACTCGCGCGCTCGTGCATTCAGGATTCCGCGGCGATGTGACCGATGCGCAATGCGAACCCATTGGAATCGGACAAATGGGACGGAGCTACAGGGTCAATCTCACCTACTCCGATGTGGGGCCTACGGACCCGCCCAGTCTGCCTATCGGCCCGCCCAGTCTGGTAGTCAAGATGGCCGGCGGAGGACTCGAGGCCCGCCAGCGGGTGGCCGAGGGTTATCGAAATGAGGTGATGTTCTACTCGCAAATCGCGGCCACGGTGGACGTGTCGACCCCACGCTGCTGGTATTCCGCCATTACCGATGACGGAACCGACTTCACCCTCCTTCTGGAAGATCTGGATCCCGCTCGGCCCGGAGTACAGGTCGAGAGTTGCTCGCTCAACCAAGCGGAAGACGCCGTGGCCAACCTCGCGGCCCTGCATGCACCGCGCTGGAATGACAGCACACTTCCCGAAATGAAGGGCCTGGGATTAGCCGACGCAGCAAGTGCGCAGTTTGTCGGAGAGATATTCGCGCAAGCGGTTGACGAGTTCGTCACGCGATTCGATGCCCTCGGCGACGAGGACGTCGCTACCCTCCACGGTTGTGCCGAGGCGATCTGCTCCTGGCTGTTGACCCGGCCAATTCCGTATGCGGTCGTCCATGGGGACTACCGGCTCGACAATCTCATGTTCCCTCCAACGGGTCGAGGCGTGTCCGCACTCGATTGGCAGACGGTGGGAGTCGCACCTCCAGGCCGTGATCTCGCATACTTCCTCGGAACAGCGCTACGACCCGAGGACCGACGAAGATGGGAGAGCGATCTGCTGTCGCTCTACTTCGCCGAACTCACGCGTCGCGGTGTGCAGGACTACTCCGCTAACGAATGCTTTGACGACTACCGGCTCGGCCAGCTGCAAGGTCCATTTATCACTGTTCTGGGATGCATCTACGGAGCGACGGCGGAACGCTCCCAGGACGCGGACGACATGTTCATTTCGATGGCAAAGCGATCCTGTGCCGCGATCAGAGAGCTCGAGTCACTTTCCCTCGTGCAGTACACATAGTCAACTCAACTATCGGTCGTCCAGCGTGTCGATCGGTCAGCGTCACGATTTGGTCGCGCCCGCGTCCGTACCACTCTCTTGTTTGGATTCCACGGCGATCAACATTTCCGTGGCGACGAAGATCGGCGAAGCCTTGGGGAACCCGACGTAGGGAAGGGCCATGAGCACGACCGCCCTCGCTTCATCCGCGGTCATCTCGCCGTTACGAAGAGCTGATTTGGCGTGAGTCGTGAAGAGTGACGGATCGGCACCCGAACCGGCGAGGATCCCCAGAACGATGAGGCGCTTCTCCCGGAAACTGAGCCGGCCATCCCCCCAAAAGTCATTGAACATCTTCATCGTCATGCCCGAGAACTCCCGGGCATCCACCGCCGGCATGGGAACGACCCCGCGATAGCACTCCTCGAAGACCTCCATTCCACGGGAGATCATCTCGTTCTCATCCATGTCCCTTACCTCCTCACCCCACTGCCGCTCACTCTGGGTCGCGGCCTGCCTCCACCCATTGAGGGTGAAGGCCTCGTGGGCCAATAGTTGCACAGGAAACGCACTGCTCGGTGCTACCGTCGGCGTGTGACCCAGACGGGCGGATGGCAATGAACGAGCTGGATCGGGCGCGGTACATATCGCTCACCACGTTCAAAAGGGACGGTTCGCCGGTCTCGAGTGCCGTCTGGATCACCGGTGCGGACGGGACCTACGTGTTCACGACGGGGAGCAACGCGTGGAAGACGAAGCGGCTGTTGCGCAACCCCGCAGTTGAAGTACAGGTCTGCGACATGCGTGGGCGCGTGGAGCCCGCGACGAAGAGGTACACGGGGACCGGCACCGTGGCGAACTCGCCGGACGCCGTTGCGGCGGCTCAGCGCGCACTGGCGACCAAGTACGGCTGGCAGTTCAAGGCCGCCCAACTCGCCGATGGACTCAAGAATCGCTTCGGCCGCGAAAATGGACAAGAGAGGGTCGCCATCCAACTCTCTCTCGAAGCGTCCTGACCTGGCGACGTATCCCGCCATGCCGCCAGGCCGTGCACCGGATTCTGATGAAGAACTTACGAACCTCTAAGAGCGCCCACAGGTACGCCGGTAAAATATCCCTGTAAGCGAATTGAATTCCGGTCCTCAAGAACAGGCCGCAATTTGCTGGAAAGAGGAACCATGAGCAACGGACTGTTGTTCGTCATAAATCTTGCGTCGCTCGCCGTGGTGGTGTGGGCGGTCGTCGACGTGGCGAGACGACCCGCTATCTCCCTAGCCCGAAAATGGAAGGCGCTGTGGATCGCCGGGATGATCGGCGGGTGGTTCCTGTTCGGAATCATCGGTGCCGCCGTGGCGGCGTTCTACCTGGCCGGGCCGCGAAAGCGACTGAACGCAGGGGAATACTCCGGTCGCTACTAGGACTTCACCACCCGGGTCGGCCCGAGGCGTGACCCTCCGGCAGCTCGGGTTCCCTGAACCGCTCGACCGGCCAGGCGGTTCGCCCCGGTAGTCCCATCTGGCGTCCCCGTCCATCAGGGCGACGAGCTGTCGATTCACCCACGGAGACATTCGTCCCCTACCATCGACGCACCGTGGTCCCGCTTCGGAATTGGCTTCTGCGGCTGGTCACTCGTCAGCACAGTGTACCCCTGGCCATCGTCGGCCTGACCGTCCTGGCCGTGAACATGCCGACCCTGCTGCATGTCGTCACCACGAACCCGGTCCAGCTCTACGCCGACCTGCAGAGCGGAGCTTCCCATCAGGCCCTTCCGGGCTATCCCCTCATCGACCCCAATGCCGGTTACATCACCCTGTCCATGGGTCATCTGGCCGCCACCGATTGGCTCCACGGACATGTCCCGTGGTGGAACCCGTACGAGGGTCTGGGCTCGCCGCTGGCCGGCGAGATGCAGTCGGCGGCCTTCTTCCCGCCCGTCCTGCTCCTTCAGGACGCCCTGGGGTTCGTGGTATTCCACATCCTGCTCGAGCTCGTGGCGGGCTATGCCACCTACTTCCTCCTCCGGCGCCTAGGCCTGGGGCGAGCAGCCTCGACCGCGGGCGGCGTGGCCTTCGGGCTCTGCGGCACGTTGGCCTGGTTCGAACATGCCGCAGCCAACCCCGTCGCGTTCTTGCCGCTGGCGCTGCTGGGCGTCGAGCGGGCGCGGGAGGCCTCGTTGGCGTCCCGCCGCCACGGCTGGCGCCTCCTGGCGGTGGCGCTAGGACTCTCCATCGTGGCCGGATTTCCCGAGGTCACCTACCTCGACGGCCTTCTGGTGGCGCTGTGGGCCGCCGTACGACTCTTCTCTCTCCCCGAGCGTCGACGGGCCATGGCCGCCAAGATCGCCCAGGGAGCAATTGTCGGCGCGCTCCTCGGTGCGCCGGCGCTCGTGGCCTTCGTCGACTACCTGCCCCACGCCAACGTCGGATCCCACTCGGGCGCCTTCGCCAACGTCTCCCTCCCGATTCAGAGCCTGGCCCAGACCATCCTCCCCTACGGGTTCGGGCCCATTTTCGGGTTGCCCTCCCAAGGAACCTCGTCACTTCTGACGATCATGTGGAGCAACATCGGCGGCTATCTCGACGCCACTCTCGTCGTCTGCGCGCTCATGGGACTCCTGGGCGCCCGGTGCCGTGGTCTGAGGATCGCTCTCGGCCTCTGGGTGCTCGCGGCCATGAGCAAGACGTTCGGTGTCGCCACGGTGAGCCACCTCCTCAATCACCTGCCCGCCTTCCACTCCATCGCCTTCTACCGGTACTCGCAGGCTTCATGGGAACTTGCCGTCATTGTGCTGGCCGCCTTCGGTATTGATGACATGGCCCGCCGGGCCCTCCGCCCCGTGGTCATGGTGGGTGCAGGGGTGGTCTCTCTCGGCGTCATCGCCTGGGCGGGCGCGCAGGCATGGCCGGTCGTGGCATCCGCCAGGGGGTACCCGCACGGCCACGCCTTCACGGTGGGCAGTGTCGCCCTGGCCGCCACCGGCGTCGTGGCCGTGGTGACCGGTGGCCTTCTTTCTTATGCCGCTCGGGTGCCCAGGGGAAGGCGCATCGGACGGCTCATGGTGGCGGGGGCGGTGGCCCTCGAGGCCGCCGTGCTCTTTGCCGCACCGTCGCTCTCCGCCCCGCGGCCCGCGCCGACCGACATGGCCGTGGTGCACTTCCTGCAGCGGCACCTCGGCCTCTCCCGCTTCGCCACGTTGGGCCCGATACAACCCAACTTCGGCTCGTTCTTCGGGTTGGCGGAGATCAATGTGAACGACCTTCCCGTACCGAAGGAGTTCACGAGCTACATACAGAGATCACTCGACGACAACACGGACCCGTTGATCTTCACCGGGACGACCGAATCAAATCCAGCCGGTCCGAGTCCGGCCCAGGAGCTCACCGATCACCTGGCGGCCTACGAAGCCGCCGGGGTCAAGTTCGTGGTGACCCCGGCGACGGGTACGGATGTCACCGGGTCCCCTTGGCCACCGCCTGGGCTCACCCCGGCCCCCCGCCGGGTCTATGCCGACTCCGTCGCCGACGTCTGGCGGCTCCCCTCGCCCACTGCCTTCTTCTCCACCACCGGCACACCCTGTGGGATCCGACCGGAGGGATTTGCGGCCGTCACGGTCACGTGCTCCGGCCCGGCCGTGCTGCACCGACTGGAGCTCCCCATGCCGGGTTGGACCGCACAGGACGGGGCGTCCAACGCGCCCATTCACATTCGATCGACTGGCCCGTTCCAGTCGGTTGCCGTCGGCTCTGGGAAGACTCGGGTCGTCTTCTCCTTCACCCCCCCTTACGGGGACGCCGCGCTGGTCGCCGCGCTGGTCGGGATGGCCTACATCCTCGGTACTTTCGCCTTCCGGCGGCGGCCCCGG
>Ga0302325_10017780_pt1 | contig 15008 bp, 12 predicted proteins | sample Palsa_T0_2_FD_201948 | JGI IMG/M metagenome (GOLD analysis project Ga0302325, IMG submission 201948) | Peat permafrost microbial communities from Stordalen Mire near Abisko, Sweden - Palsa_T0_2 | ecosystem: Environmental > Terrestrial > Soil > Palsa > Peat permafrost | place: Sweden: Abisko... | reverse complement strand
CCGACTATCTCGTGGCTGATGTCTCCGAGCAGATCAAGGAGATCCACTACGGCGCCGCGGTCGCGGTTGACTCGGACCGCCGCCCGGTCGGGCTGATCACCCGCTCGGACCTGGTGGCGCCGCATCGGCGGCGGGTGGTGCTGGTTGATCACGCCGAGCAGGCCCAGAGTGTGGCCGGAGTCGAGCAGGCCGAGATCGTGGAGATTCTCGACCACCACCACATCGGCTCAATCGAGACCCGGGTACCTGTCACCGCCACGTTCGATCCAGTCGGCTCGACCGCGACGCTCGTGGTGGAGCGCTTCCGCCAGAACGGAATGGAGCCGAGCCGCCCGACCGCGTTGATGTTGCTCGGGGCCGTGCTGTCGGACACCGTGATCCTCAATTCGCCGACCACGACCGAGCGCGACCACTCGGTGGTTGAGTACCTGGAGCGAGCGCTGGCGCTCGACGCGCGAGAACTCGGCCGCGAGATGTTCGAAGCCACCGCCGACGTGTCCGGGGTCAGCGCAGAAGACATCATCAAGCGCGATGCGAAGCGCTACCAACTCCAGGGCGACCAGACGATCGCCATCGCCCAGATCGAGGTCGTCGGCAAGGGACTGCTGGAACGCAAGGACGAGCTGCTCGCGGCGATGCGCCGCGAGCGCGACGACAAGGAGCTGCATCTGTACGCGCTCATGGTCACTGATGTCTTGTCCAAGGGCACCGACATGCTCGTCGCCGGCGACGCCGCGGCGGTTGCCCGCAGCTTCGGCACCACCGCGCACGACCATGTGATCGAGCTCCCCGGAGTGATGAGCCGCAAGAAAGAGGTAGCGCCGAAGCTGATGGCGGGCTAGCGGAAATCGTTGTCCTGGGCGCGGGGGCCCGTCGGCCGCTCGTTTCGCCGCGAACGCTCAGGCGATTGTGGCGTCGACGGCCAGCACCGGTGCCTCGCCCCAGAGCTGCTCGAGCCGGTAGTACTCGCGGGTCTCGGGGGTGAACACGTGGACGACCACGTCGAGATAGTCCATCAGGATCCACCGGCCTTCGGACAGCCCCTCGACGCGTCGCGGCAACAGCCCGTGCTTGGATTTCATTCCCGCATGGATCCCGTCGTGGATCGCCTTGGCCTGGCGGTCAGTCCGACCGGTGCAGATCACAAAGTAGTCGGTGTAGCCGATCATGGACCGAAGATCGAGCTGCACGATGTCGAGCGCCTTGCGATCGGAGGCGAGCTCGGCGATCTCGAGCGTCATCTGTTCGGGCGTCATTCCTCGCTGCTCCCTCCGTACAGTCTGTGTCGCGCGATGTACTCCCCCACCTGATCGGGGACGATGTACCGAATCGGCTGCCCCGCGCGAATCCGCTCGCGCACGATCGTCGAAGAGACGCCGATCTCCGGCATCTGGAAGAACCGCGCGCGTTCCCCGCCACGGAGGCGACGTAGCGCCGTCTCGACCGATGACCAAGCGGTGCCGCGACGGCGCGCGACCGCCAACGTGGCCAGCCCGAGCACCCGCTCCGGCTCTCGCCACTGAGGCAGCCCCGCCGCGATGTCGCCCCCGACGATCAGGAACAGTTCGTTATCTGGCGCTTGAGAGTTCAGTTCCTCAAGGGTATCGACCGTGTATGACGGCCCCGGTCGGGCCAGCTCGAGGCCTGACACGCTGAACCGATCGTCGCCGCGCACGGCCAAGCGGCACAGCTCGAGCCGATGCTCGACACCCGGCTCGTCCTCGACGGGCTTGTGCGGAGGGATCCGGGCAGGCATCAGCATCACTCGATCGAGCTCCAGCTGAAGGTACGCCTCCTGCGCACACACGAGGTGACCAAGATGTGGCGGGTTGAACGTCCCACCCAGAATCCCGACGTGCACGGCGTTCAGCCGTTGCTCACGGGCGAATGTGGCCCGCGCCCTCGACGAGATACTTCGACGTGCACAGCTCGCGCAAGCCGATCGGACCGCGCGCGTGGAGCTTCTGCGTCGAGTTGCCGATCTCGGCACCCATTCCGAACTCGCCACCGTCGGTGAAGCGCGTCGAGGCGTTCACGTACACGCACGCCGCGTCGACGCCCAGCTGGAATGCGCGCGCCGCTGCCGTGTCGCGGGTGACGATCGCCTCGGAGTGCCCGCTGCCGTGCGCGTTGATGTGCGCGATCGCCTGTTCACAGGAGTCCACCACCCCGACCGCGAGCTCGAGCGCCAGGTACTCGGTGTCCCAGTCCTCGTCGCTGGCCGCGTCGATCCGGACGCCGGGCGCAGCGCCAGCCACCGCGGCGCGAGCCCGGTCGTCGCCGTGCAGCGTCACTCCCGCGCCGCTGAGCCTGTGCAGCGCGGCAGGCAGGAACGCGGCGGCAATGTCTGCGTGGACGAGCAGCGTCTCGGCGGCGTTGCACGCGCTGGGGCGCTGGATCTTGGCGTTGAGGATGATCTCCTGGGCGGAGTCGAGCTCGGCGCTGGCGTCGACGTAGACGTGGCAGTTGCCCGACGCCGCGTAGATCACCGGTACCGTCGCGACCCCCTTCAGGGCGGATTTCAGCCCTTCCCCACCGCGCGGAACGATCAGGTCGACGACACCGGTCTGCGTGGCCAGCTCGGCCAGTTCCCCTCGCCCGCCGCCCGCGACCAACACCATCGCGTGCTCCGGCAGGCCGGCATCCGTGGCCGCCTCAGAGGCGACGCTCGCCAGTACCGCGTTGGAGTGCGCCGCCGAGCTGGATCCGCGTAGGACAACCGCGTTGCCCGACTTGAGACACAGGGCGGTGGCGTCGATGGTGACATTCGGGCGGGCCTCGTAGACAACGGCGATCACGCCGAGCGGGACGCGCACCTTGCGCAGCTCCAGTCCATTGGGCAGCCTCGAGCCGTCGATCACCTCGCCGACCGGGTCGGGCAGAGCGGCGATCGCCCGCACGCCGGCGGCCATGTCCGCGATCCGTCGCTCGGTCAGTGTGAGGCGGTCGACGAGCGCGTCGGAGAGCCCGTTCTCGCGCCCCGCCTCCAGGTCGCGAGCGTTGGCGTCGAGAATCTCGGCGCTGCGCTCAACCAGCGCCAGGGCGATCGCTTCGAGCGCCGCGTCCTTGACGCCCGAGCCGAGCGTGGCCAGCGTGTGCGACGCGCGCTGGGCCGCCGCGCAACTGTCGGCTATCGATACCGCGGTCGTGGCCATCGCCGACACAGCTTACCGACGGGAGTTACGCGCCAGCGGAACTCCGATTGGAATCGGCACCGGCCGATTGCACGCTCACGCAAGCACGAAGTAATCGCGATGCACGGCTTCGTCGCTGGCGCGAGGCAGCAACTCGCGGACGTCGGCTGACTTCAGCCCGCGGACCTGGCGTAGCTCGGGGGCGGAGTAGTTGCAGATTCCTTTGCCGACCGCTTGGCCGTCGTAGGCGATATCGACCGCGTCGCCGGCGTCGAAGTCCCCGCTCACCTCGACGATGCCCACCGGCAGCAGGCTTGTCCCTTCCTCGCGCAGTGCCCGGGCGGCCCCGGCGTCGACGAACACGCTGCCGCGAGCCGGCTTGGCGTACTTGAGCCACAGCTTGAAGCTCGAATACCGTCCCTGCCGCGCGGCGAACCTGGTACCGATTGGTTGTGCCCGGGCGGCCGCGAGGATGGAACCGGCCTTCAGACCGCTGGCGATCACGGTCGGAATGCCGGCCGCGGTCGCCATCTCGGCGGCCACGATCTTCGAGCGCATCCCACCCGATCCGAGCGGCGAGGCGGCGTGGCCGATGTCGAGCCCCTCGAGCTCCTCGAACTCACTGATCTGAGCGATGAGCTGCGCGTCGGTATGTGACCGGGGGTCGGCCGTGAACACGCCTTCCGCGTCGGTGAGCATCAGCAACAGTTCCGCGCCGAGGAGGATTGCCACCTGGGCGGCCAGAAAGTCGTTGTTGCCGAATGAGATCTCGTCCGTCGTGGTGGTGTCGTTCTCGTTGATCACCGGGACCACTCGCCATTCGAGGAGCTTGCGCAGCGTCTGCCGCGCGTTCAGATAATGGGTGCGCGCGCTGATGTCGAAGAACGTCAACAGCACCTGTGCGGTGGGTACGCCCCGTGCCTGCAGCAGCTCGTCGTAGGCCTGGTAGAGCTTCCCCTGGCCGACCGCGCTGGCGGCCTGCAGTTCGTCCATCGCCCGAGGCCGCAGTGGCATCTGCATCACGCCCATCCCCCGTGCGATCGCCCCGCTGGTCACGACGATGACCGGGCGCCCGGCGCGGTAGAGCTCGCTCAGCTCATCGCAGATCCCGCCGAGCACGTCGGCCCGCACCTCGCCGCGCTCGTCAGCGACGATGCTCGAGCCGAGCTTGACGACCAGGCAACCCATCGCCCTGAGAGGTTAGGCGGTGAGCGAGCCGCGCAGGCGCCGGTGTGCGCGCTGCGGCTAGGTCGCGGCTCGGTGCGTGCGACGCGCTGGGCACCAGGGATTGGTGGGGACGCCGGCACACGGGTCGGGCATTGTCTTGAGATTCCTGGGCAGCGGATGCATGATGACCCGCGTGCGGCGCGGGTACTGGCCCGTGGGGCAGGGGGAGAATTGGCCGGGAACGAGCTCGATCTGCGAGTCGCAGAGGCCCTCGGCCAGGAAATCTGGATCGCTGGCGCCCGCCGGCACGAGCTCGCCGTTGCACTGAGGGTACTTCTGCTGGATCGCGGCCGCGCTGGCCGGCTTGACACTGCCGCCGCCGACCTCGGTGTTGCCCCGATAGCAATCGGTGGGATGGCCGTTCTCGAAGTTGACCTGGGCAAAGTCGCCGTTACTCGGGTGACCGTAGGACCCGTTGTGGGTGAACTGGTTGTCGATCAGCGCGTCCCCCCACTCGTCGAACAGGCAGTTGGCGGGGACGAGGAAGTGCAGCGTGCCGCCGATGCACGGCAGGCCGCTGTCGAGATAGGGCGAGAAGGTCACGCCCCAGGCGTCGTTGTTGACGAAGCGGTTGTCCATCACCGTGTCGTTCCGGGCTCCGGAGACCGTCATGCCGGTGCCGACCGGCCCGGCCGCCGCGGCTCCGGCCGACGGCACGTTCGGGTTGTTGTTGTCGTGGACGTCGTTGTGGATGAACACCCAACACGAATGGGTGTGGGTGATCGCGCTGACCCCGTTATTCGGACAGTCACCGTTCTGCGGCGAGGGCTCGTCGACGTTCTGGCTGTTGGTGTCGAGCCCGTCCTCGTTGTGGTCGAACTCCGAGTTCTCGATCACGAGCTTGCCACCCGAGTTCGTGCCCGAGTAGCCGAGTGCGTCGTACTGGCCGTGCGCGTGGTCGACTACCTGGTCGCACACCTGCTGGCAGCCACCGATGTACAGCCCGGAGTCGTTGAAGTTGCTGGCGTAGGTCTGATCCCAGGTGCCACCGCTCCAGTTGCTGGAGAAGATGCCGTACTCCGCTGCCGTCCTTTCGCCGTTGTAGAACGTGCTTGTGGTGGTCAGGTAGGAGCCGTAGTAGCCGTGACCGCCCACCTTGCCGCTGTCGTCGCCGCCATTCCACCAGATCTCGTTGCCGGTGCCCCCGTCGCCTCCGGCCCCACCGAGGAAGTTGCATGCGGTGAGGTTCTGGACCCAGACGTTGGCGGCCTTCCAGACCATGATGCCGTTGAGCCCGAGCGAGCCCTCCGAGCTCGCAGGACCGAAGTTCTGATCCGTGGCCTTGGTGCTGCACGTCGGCGTTCCCGGCTTCGTGCCGTCGACGATCACCTGGTTGCGATTCATGCCGCGCAGGTAGACGTCCGGGGTGGTCATGAGGATGCCGGCGGGTCGATCCGCGCGCCCGCGGGGGTGACGGCTGGACCGGGTCTTGTAGTCGCCCGGGCCGACGAGGATCCAGTCGCCGGGTTTCGCGGCGTTGACTGCGGTCTGGATCGAGCTGAAGTGACCGCGAACGCCGTCGTAGGAGCCGACCAAGAGCACCTTCGCATTCGCGGCCGACGCCAGGACGAGAACACTGCTCACGGTCAGCAGTACGGCAACCACGCGACGCATCAGGGCTCCTCTCCACGGGATCCCGGCCGGGACGGCCGGGAGACTACAGGTTCGGGTCGAGCTCGAACGCGATGCCGGCGATCTCGACCTCGTCTCCGGCCTCGAATCCCTCGGCCTCGAGCGCTTTGAGCACGCCGATTCCGCGTAGCCGGCGTTCGAGGTGCGCGAGGGCCTCCTCGTTCTCGAGGTCATAGCGAGCGACGAGGCGTTCGACCCCGCTACCGCTGACCCTGAACATGCCCTCACCGGTCCGCTGCACCCGGTACGCCCGGCCAGCCGCGGGGCGGAAGACTCGATGCTCGGCGAGCTCCCGGGGGATCTCAGGCCCAGGTCGCGACTGATCGGCACCTTCAGTGTCCGGCGGTATCCGCCGCACCAGCTCAGCGGCGAGCTGATCGAGACCGGCGCGCGTCACCGACGAGGTCAGGATCACCGGAACCTCGCCGCCCAGGCGCTCGATCCAGCTCTGGCGGGCGGCGGCGCCGGTGGCGGCATCCACGAGGTCAGCCTTCGACAGCGCCAGCACGCGCGGCAGCGCGGCGAGGCGGGGGTCATAGCGCTCAAGCTCCTGTTCGACCGTGGCGTGGTTGGTCACCGGATCGGATCCGTCCAGCGGGTTGAGATCGAGAACGTGGACGAGCAGGCGCGTGCGCTCGACGTGGGCCAGGAACTCATGTCCGAGCCCCACGCCGGCGCTGGCGCCTTCGATCAGCCCGGGAATGTCGGCGATCACGAGCTGACGTTGTTCGGACTCCAGCGTCCCTAGCACCGGTTGGAGTGTCGTGAACGGGTACTCGGCCACTTTGGGATGGGCGCGCGTCAGGCGCGCGAGCAGCGACGACTTGCCGGCATTGGGAAGCCCAACCAGGCCCACGTCGGCGAGCAGCTTGAGCTGAAGCTCGACCCACGTTTCCTCGCCCGGCAGGCCGCGCTCGGCGAACCGGGGGGTCTGATGCGTCGGGCCGGCGAAACGCTTGTTCCCACGCCCGCCTGAACCGCCGTGGGCAATGACCGCGCGCTGGCCCGGTCGGATGAGATCGTGGCGCGTCCCGTCGGCCTCGACCACCGCCTCGGTGCCTGGCGGAACCCGCAGCTCAAGCGTTGCCCCGTCGGCGCCGTGCCGGAGCGACCCCTCTCCGTGACCGCCCCGGCCGGCCTTGTAGTGGAGACGGCGGCGGAAGCTCGCCAGATCTCGCAGCGAGTCGTCGCATACGAGCACCACGTCCCCGCCGCGGGCCCCGTCTCCGCCGTCCGGCCCTCCCTTGGGGACGTGCGCCTCGCGGCGGAAGCTGAGGCACCCGTCGCCCCCGCTGCCGGCCTGAACGTGGATCCGTGCGCGATCGTGCATCCTGGCAATATGTCCGATCCGGCGTTTCGGGTCACCGGAGCCTCGAGCGGGACCGGCGCCGGCGCGAGGGGGCGAGGCGGCTCGTGGAAGTGACGGGGGCTCGGGTGGCAGCGCATCATTGGGATCGTGCGCGGGCCAAGGCGAGCCTCAAGTCTGCGAGGACGAGTTCGGGTTCGCGCGTGACCTGATCCCAGGTGTAGCGGAGCACGACGAACCCGGCTGCGCGGAGGCGGAGCTCGCGCCGGCGGTCCCGCTCGATCTGCGCGCGCGTGTCGTGAGCGTCGTGCCCGTCGAGTTCCACGATCAGGCGGGGGGCGCGCCAGAGCATGTCGACCGTCAGCCCCTCGACGACGGAGTTGCATTCCGGGAGCGGTAGCCGGGCGGATTCGCACAGGGCCAGGAAATGTTCCTCGAGCACGCTGCGGGTGAGCGCGAGTCGGGGCTGATGACGCGTGAGCGCTGCACGGAGCTTGGCGCTCCCCGGGCGCCCCCGACCGAGAAGCGCGTACACAGCGTCGACGTCGAGCAGATGGCGGTAGTCGGCCTCGGCGAGCACACGGCGCACCCGGTCGTGTGGCGCGCTGACGGCGTACTCGAGTAATGCGAGCGCCACCGGCGCGACCGGCACTCCGCGATGCCACGTGCGGTTGGGGTCTTTGCGATCGTCGACGCGTAAGCCCGGGCGCCAAACGCGACGATTCGGCGTGATGACGTCGATCGTCCGTGGTTGCCTGTCGATCAGATCCAGCCACCACAGGGCCGTCGCGCCGCCTAACGCCGCCCCGGGGCCCGCGTAGAGCAGCGCCGCGGCGAGATCGCCCTCCGTCGTCGGTGCGCAATGGCCCACGGCGTACACCCGCGGGTGAACGCGGTACAGGTATCCCTCCCGCAGCCAGCGAGCGAGACCGGCGTTGCTGACCCCGAGACGCTCGAGCTGCGCTCGACTGACCCGCCCCGACTGCCGGGCTGCGAGTTGGCTCACGCGAACCTTGGCGTTTGCCGTCCACCCCTCGGACGTCAAACGGCGAGGTTCGGTCATTGACCGAGCTTGGCAACCCAAATGTCACCGAACAAGACGCGTTTGCGCCAGGTCGGTGACGGGCACGTATCAATTGATTGTGTTTCCCAGGTCGGTGACGGGCATGTATTAATTGATTGTGTTTCGTCACCAGGCGCCGGACGGTTCAGCACAGGCTGGAGGCGATCGCGACCCGGTTCCAGGGCCAGGTCACGATCGTCGGCGCGCGGCCGCCGATGCGATCAACCCGTAGGCTTGAGACGCGATGACACTGCTCACCGAGTTCAAGAAGTTCCTGCTCCGCGGGAACGTGATCGACCTGGCGGTGGCGGTCGTGCTCGGAGTGGCGTTCAGCGCGGTGGTGGCGGCCCTGGTCCGCGACCTGCTCACCCCGCTGATCGCGATGATCTTCGGCAAGCATGACTTCTCGGCGCTTGCGTTCACGATCAACGGCAGCACCTTCCGCTACGGCGACTTCATCAACTACCTGGTCGCGTTCCTGACCGTTGCGGCCGCGATGTTCTTCTTTGTGGTGCTCCCGGTCAACCGACTCGTGTCCCGCCGCGCCGAGGAAGACCCCGACAGCAAGTCGTGCCCCGAGTGCACCAGCGCGATCCCGATCAAGGCGCGCCGCCGTCCCCAGTGCACCGCGCAGCTGAGCGCGCCATAGCACGCTCGGTGTGGCGCTGCGGAGTGTGGGCGCTACGAATCGGCGGACTGGCCGTTGGCCGTGCCGGTGGACGCTCCATTTGAGAGCGCCTGCCCGTCCGACGCGGCCGTCAGGACCGAGATCGTCCGTCCGCGTCGGCCTTCGGTGAAGGCGACCGTGCCGGCGGCGCGAGCGAAGATCGTGTGGTCTCGCCCGATCCCCACCCCTTCGCCCGGCCGGAACCGCGTCCCGCGTTGACGGACGATGATCTCGCCGCCGCTCACCGCCTGTCCCGCGAACACCTTGACGCCGAGGCGCTTGGCGTTCGAGTCACGGCCGTTGCGGCTGGAGCCAAGACCTTTCTTATGTGCCATCGCTTGCCTCCTCCGTTGGCGGATCGACGAGAACCGGATCGGGGGCCGTCGGTGCGGGAGCCTCGGCCGGGATCGCCACCGCTGCGGGAGCCTCGGCCGGGATCGCCACCGCTGCGGGAGCCTCGGCCGGGATCGCCGTCGCTGCGGGAGCCTCGGCCGGGATCGCCGGCGCTGCGGGAGCCTCGGCCGGGATCGCCGGCGCTGCGGGAGCCTCGGCCGGGATCGCCGGCGCTGCGGGAGCCTCGGACGGGGTCGCCGGCGCCAAGGCGGCCTGGGTGCCGTGACCTGACCCGAGCGTGACCGAGGTCACCTCGATCCGGGTCAGTTCCTGGCGATGGCCGTTACGGCGCCGGTAGCCGCGCTTGGGCTTGAACTTCACGATCCGGAGCTTGGGGCCGCGCTCGTGGCCGAGCACTCGCGCCTGCACGTTCACGTTCTGGAGGCCGTCGCCGTCCACGACCTCGGCACCGTCGACGTAGAGCAACGGCTCCAGCGACACGGTGGCGCCGTCGTCGACGGGCAGCCGCTCGACGAGCAGCCAGCGACCTGGCTCCACGTGGTACTGCTTTCCACCTGTCTTGACGATCGCGTACATGGCTACTCCGACGAGGACGTTACTGAGGCCGACTCGGCCTTGGCGCCCGAACGGCGTCGCCCGCCCCTGCGGCCACGACGCCGAGGCCTCGATTCTACGTCATCATCGTCCTCGCCGGCCGCGCCGCCGTCTGCCACCGCCGGCACGTCGACCAGCGAGGCGACGGCGGATGAGCGCCCGACCTCCTCGATCCGCACCACGTGCTTCTGTCCGACGTAGCGGGTTCCGCCCCGGATCGAGATGATGTAGCCGTCGACCTTGGCGACCGCGTCGCCGGGGCTGTACATGTGCGGCTCGACGATCTCGACGTGCACCTCCTCGCCCTCGCGGAAGGGCAGCGCGCGCTCGAGCACCTGCTCGCGGTCGCCTTCGAGGAGGACGGCAAAGTGGTCGAGGGGCAGTCCCTCGGAGCCCTCGAAGTGAAACCACTTCCCGGTCTCCTCCTCGATCGCGTGCAGCACGCGCGCGTCGTTGCCGGTGAATTCAGCGCTCACCCGCGGGTTCATCTGGATCAGGAGTGCGTCGGCGGAGGTCTCCTTGGCGAGGTCGCGCAGCCGCCGCTCGAACTCGATGGCGATCGTCTCCTCGGACTTGATCACGCCTTCGCCGTGACAGGTGGGGCAGGGTCGGGTCATGATCTCGCGGACCCCGTCGGTCACATTCTGGCGCGTCATCTCGACCAACCCGAGCGGCGAGATCTCGACCACGAACGTCTTCGTCCGATCCTCGTCGAGGGCCTGGCGCAGCGTCTTGAGGACCGCGTCGCGGTTGCGGGCGCGGGCCATATCGATGAAGTCGATCACGATGATCCCGCCGATGTCGCGCAACCGCAGTTGTCGCACGACCTCGTCGGCGGCCTCGAGGTTCGTCTTGGTGATGGTGTCCTCGAGCCGGGCCCCCTTGCCGCGGCCGATGAACGACCCCGAGTTGACGTCGATCACCGTCAGCGCCTCGGCGTAGTCGATCATCAGATAACCGCCGCTCGGCAGGTCGACTCGGCGGGACAGCGTCGAGGCCAGGACTGCCTCGACCCCGAAGGCCTCGAACAGGGGCGTGTCCTCCTCCCACAGCTCGACCTGATCGACGAGGTCGGGCGCGGTGCGGGAGAAGAACGACACCAGGCGGTGGTATTGCTTGGGGTCATCGACGATCGCGCGTTCGAAATCAGCCGAGAAGATGTCGCGTACCACTCGCACTGACAGGTCCGCCTCTTGGAACACCAGGGCGGGCGCCGGGGTCTCAGCCACCCGCTTCTGGAGCACCTCGCCGAGCTTGAACAGGTACACCAGCTCGCGCTCGAGGTCGGCTCGCGTGGCGCCCTGTGCCGCGGTGCGGATGATCGCCCCAGCGCCTTTGAGGTCCAGCTTCGCGGCCTCTTTGCGCAGCCGCTCGCGCTCCTTGTCGTCGAGCCGGCGCGACACGCCCACTCCCTCGCCATATGGCGCATAGACCATGTAGCGACCGGCGATGGTGAGGTCCATCGACAAACGGGCGCCTTTGGTCTTGAGCGGGTCCTTGACAACCTGGACAACGATCTCCTGCCCGGGCTTGAGCATGTCGTTGATCTGACGGCCCTCTCGGGCGCCACCCCGCCCGCGGCGGGGCGCCTCGACTCCGGGCAGCACGATCTCATCGACGTGCAGGAAGCCGTTCTTCTCCAGTCCGATGTCGACAAACGCGGCTTCGAGCCCGCCGAGGACGTTGTCGATCCGTCCCTTGTAGATGTTGCCGACGATGGAGCGCGCGCCGCGACGCTCCAGGTAGAGCTCGGCTATCTGGTAGCCGGCCGAGGGGTTTGCCGTCTTACGGCGTCGGCGCGACGCAGTTGACGCGGGCTTGCGTTCGGCGACGGTTCCGCTCGACTCCAAGAGCGCGACCCGGGTCTCCCCACGGTCCACGCTGACCAAAACTTGCTTCTTCAATTGCCTTCAGTCCTTTTAGTGAAAGATTGTGGTCGCGAGCGTTCATCAGAAATCGCGGCGACCTTACGAAAGTAGCGCCCGGCCCTTACCAGCCGCCGCCATCCGAGCCTGGATGTGGATCGACTGCAGGAGGCCGAGGGCGATGAATGTGACGATCACCGACGAACCGCCGTAGCTGAGCAGCGGCAGCGGGACGCCGGTGATGGGCATGATTCCGACCGTCATACCCACGTTCACGAAGATCTGGAACATCAGCATCGCGAGGATGCCGCCGGCGATCAAAGTGCCGTAGAGGTTCTTGGACATCGTGAGGATTCGCACCGCGCGCCAGATCAGGAGCGCGTAGAGCGAGAGCACAATCGCGGCACCGACGAAGCCGTAGGTCTCCCCCACGGCGGCGAACACGAAGTCGGTGTCGTTGGCGGGCAGGAAGTTCAGCTTCGTCTGGGTCGCGTTCGCTCCGCGACCGGTCTTCTGGCCCGAGCCGATGGCAATCAGCGACTCGGTGATGTTGTACGTCTGGTTCTGTGGATCATGCGAGGGATCCAGGAAGCCGGTCAGGCGCTGCACCTGGTAGGGCTTGAGCAGATGGACGCCGACCGCCGGCGCCCCGGCCAGCACGATGGCGATCGAGGCGACGAACATGGCCGCCAGCCCGGTGAGCTGCTTCGCCGAAGTCCCGGCAAAGAACAGGATGCTGAAGCCGATCGCCACATAGACCATCCCGGTCCCCAGGTCCGGCTGGGGAATCACCAGCAGCGCCGGCACGAGCGCGAGCAGCATGATTCGCGCCGTGGTGCGCCGTTCGTGCAGCCGGCGCGAACGGTCGACCGCGAACGCCGCCAGCGCCACGATCAGCAGCACCTTGCCGAATTCCGAGGACTGAAACTCCAGGAACGGCAGCGGGATCCAGCGCCGGGCGCCATTGACCTGCGGCATTCCGAACACCACCAGGTTCAGCGCGATGATCGCGGCGTACAGGCCGAACTTGTACTCCCGCAAGCGCGAATAGTCCATCCGTGAGAGCAGGATCGCGACCAGCACGCCGATCCCCGCGTAGATCCCTTGACGTTCGACGTAGTACAGCGGATGACCCGGGTTCGCGTTGCGGGTGGCACCGTTCAACGTGACCAGCGAGCAGGCGACGAGCCCGAGCGCCGCCAACATCAGCAGCGGATCAAACCGCGGCATCGTCCAGGGGCGGGGGACCACCACTTCCTCGCCGGGCTGGATCGGAGTCACACTCATAGCGTCTGTGAACTCCCGGCCACGTATGCCCCCGGCTTGCCGAAGAACCACTGCGAGAGGATCTGCCGGGCGACCGGCGCCGCGGCCACGGCGCCAAAGCCGCCCTGCTCGACCGTCACCACGACCGCGATCGGCTTCGTGGTGGCGGTCGCGGGGACGAAGCAGGCGTACCAGGAGTAGTCCTGCTGGCCGTTGTACTGCGCCGTGCCCGTCTTGCCGTACACCTGCTCGGGGAAGTTGCCGAACACGTCGGCCGAGGTTCCGCCCGGCTGCGAGGCCGCGGCCCGCATCCCCGCCCGGATCGCGTCCAGGTACACCGGGTTGAGGTTGATGTGGCGTGACGGCGGCGGGTCAATCTTCTGCAGCACGGTGCCATCGGCGTTCTGGATGTCGAGCCCCAGGTGCGGACGCACGATCGTGCCGCCGTTGGCGAGCGCCGAGTAGGCGACCGCGAGCTGCAACGGCGTGACCTGCACATCGCCCTGGCCGACCGCGAGGTTGATGTTGTCGCCGACCGACCAGGGCCGGCCGTCGGCGATCCCGCACGAGCTGTGGCGGCCGTCGCCTTTGTACGGTCCGATGCCCTGCTCGCATTCGAGCTCCAGCTGATCGACGTGTGCGCGCCAGCGTGGCGTGGGCAGATTCCCGGCCACCTCGCCACCCAGATCGATTCCGGTTGGCTGTCCGATCCCATACGCACGCGCCCACTGCTGGAGGGCGCCGCCATTCGGGTGGCTCGTGGGGTCGGCGTTGGTCCGCGCACCGAGGTTGTAGAAAAAGTCGTCGGAGGAGACCTTGATCGCGTTCTGCAGGTCGAGCACACCATCGACCGCGCCGCCCGAGTTGTGACGGCACTGGCCGCTGATACAGAATTGGCCGGTGTCGTCGAAGGTGTCGTTGAGGCTCCAGGCGCCACTCTCCAGCGCCGCGGTGGCGGTGATCGGCTTGAACGTCGAGCCGGTCGGTCCGGCGCTCTGGATTGCCCGGTCGAGCAGCGGGAAGTTGCTGGCCGGGTTATTGAGCTGTTTGTAGGTCGCCTCAGACAGCGTCTTGGTGAAGATGTTCGGGTTGAACGTGGGGAGCGAGCCCAGGGCGTACACCTCGCCGTCCTCCGGGTTGAGCGCGACGAATGCCCCGCCGTTGGCCGGCGGGTTGTTGTCGATCGATTGCTGCAGCGATTGCTGTCCGACTTTCTGGAGGCCGACGTCGAGCGAGAGCTTGAGGCTGTGGCCGGTGATGGGGTCGTGACGGGACAGATCTCCTGTGAATTGCCCGAGCGAGTTGACCTCGACGCGATCGGCACCGTCCACGCCGCGCAGGTAGCGGTCGTAGTAGTACTCGAGTCCCGATTGACCGATGATCGCGTTCTCCGACACACCGCGGTTGCGCGCCTGCTTGAGCTCGCTGGCGTTGATCGGACCGACGGTTCCGAACAGCTGGGCCGCGAGGGTGCCGAGCGGATAATTGCGCAGGTACACCTGTTCGACGCTGACGCCGGGAAACTCGTCCTGGCGCTCGGCGATGTAGTACTGCACGTCGGGCACAACGTCGGTCTTGAGCGTGACGTTGGCGTACGGGAGCAGGGCCTCCTGCTGGGCCACGTCGCATCCGATCGGTGACAGGCGAACGACGCCGTCGCCGGACACCGAGCACCGCACGCGCTTGGTCGACATTCCGAGGACCCAGGCGAGCCGATCGTAGATCGCGGCATCCTGAGCCGGCGGATGGGTCAGCTGGGGAGACTCCAGGGGGACCGGCAGATCGGGCGGCGAGATCTGCACCGCGAGCGCCCGCTGGCTGGCGACCAGGACGTTGCCGTTGCGATCCAGGATCTCCCCCCGCGGGGCCGGGATCGCCACATCGCGGACGATGTTCTGAC
>Ga0302325_10017777_pt1 | contig 15009 bp, 15 predicted proteins | sample Palsa_T0_2_FD_201948 | JGI IMG/M metagenome (GOLD analysis project Ga0302325, IMG submission 201948) | Peat permafrost microbial communities from Stordalen Mire near Abisko, Sweden - Palsa_T0_2 | ecosystem: Environmental > Terrestrial > Soil > Palsa > Peat permafrost | place: Sweden: Abisko... | reverse complement strand
CCACCAAATTCGGCGGCCCCTTCGAGGGCCACTCCGGCGGCGCCACTCCGGCCTACCTACGGTGGTCCGTCGAGGAGAGCCTGGGCCGGCTGGGCACCGACCGCATCGACCTCTACCAGCTGCACTACCCCGACCCGAAGACCCCCATCGCCGAGACGCTGGGCGCGCTGGGCGAGCTGGTGGCGGAAGGCAAGGTACGCGAGATCGGCTGCTCGAATTTCGACGCGGCCCAGCTCGAAGAGGCGGCGGGAACGGTGCACGACGGTGCACCCGGTTTCGTCAGCGTGCAGAACGAGTACAACCTGCTCCACCGCGATCCCGAGGACGGGGTGCTGGCGTTCTGCGATCGCACGCACACCGCGTTCTTGCCCTACTTCCCGCTGGCCAGTGGCCTCTTGACCGGGAAGTACCGTTCCAGTGCAGCACCCGAAGGCACCCGTCTCGCCGCCTGGGGCTCATTTGCCAAGGACCAGCTCTCCGAGGAGCGGTTGGCCACGGTGGCCGCCCTGGACGCCCTGGCCCGGAGCGAGGGGCACACCGTGTTGGACCTGGCTTTCGCCTGGCTGCTGGCGCGGCCCTCGGTGGCTTCGGTCATTGCCGGGGCGACCAAGCCCGAGCAGGTGGCTGCCAATGTGGCGGCCGGTCAGTGGAAGCCCAGCGCCGACCTGTTGGCGCAGGTGGACACCATCGCACCCCGTTAGTCCTTCGGCGCGCGACGTGCGCGCACCGGCGCCACGTGCACCAGCACGTTGTAGGTGACCAGCGCGATCGCCAGGTGCATCAGCATCAGCACGCCCACCGCCCGGGCGGGCTGGTCCTGGTGGAGGATGTAGAAGTCGGGGAGCAGTAGGACCACCGTGACCACAATGGCCAGGCGGAAGAAGAGCCAGCGGGGCGCCGCGCTCAGGCGGCACACCACCGGCCAGGCCACGCAGGCGATCACGACCCCGATGACCGTCAATTTGCCGTAGTCGTGGAACTGGAAGTGGACGTACCCCTTGGTGGAGGGGAAGACCCTGATGGCGATGGCCACGAGCGCGGCGTCGGCCAAGAGAGAGCCGGCGATCGAGAGGAGCGTGGCCAGGATCACCCGGCCGGCGGACGGTGGACGGTGCGGCGGCGTGAAATCGAGGCGGAGCAGTGACATCCCGTGCTCGACCGGTGTCCGGGGTTGGCCCATGCGCGCACCCTACGAGGGGGTCGCGGCGGCCGTCCTCAGCCGCGAGGATGATCCCTGGGGCAGCGCCTCATCCTGAAGTACTGGCCGGTCAGGCGTCGGCCACGGCGGCCACCAGCTTCTGCAGGGTGTCTTTGGCGTCCCCGAACAAGAGGGTGGTCTTGGGGTCGTAGAGGAGCTCGTTATCGATTCCGGCGAACCCCGGGCGCATGGAGCGCTTGAGGAAGATGATGTTCTGCGCCTCGTCGGCGTCGATGATCGGCATGCCGAAGATGGGGCTGCTGGGGGTGGACTTGGCCGCCGGGTTGACCGTGTCGTTGGCCCCGACGACCAGTGCCACATCGGCCGTGGGCATCTCGAGGTTGGCCTCCTCCATCTCCTTGAGGTCCTCGTAGGGCACATTCGCCTCGGCCAAAAGGACGTTCATATGCCCGGGCATCCGGCCGGCCACCGGGTGGATGGCGAAGAAGACGTCCACGCCCTTGGCCGTCAGCGCGTCCGCCAGCTCGCGCACGGTGTGTTGGGCTTGGGCCACGGCGAGGCCATATCCGGGGATGATGACCACCTTGCGGGCGTAGGCCAGGAGCACCCCGACGTCCTCGGCCGTGCCGGTGCGCACCGAGCGGGAGGCATCGCCCTCCTCGCCCCCGGTGGCCGTGATCACAGCGCCGAAGGCGCTGAAGAGGATGTTGGGCAGGGAACGGCCCATGGCCGAGCTCATCAGGCGGGTCAAGATAATGCCCGAGGCGCCGACCAGGGTGCCCGCCACGATGAGAAGGTTGTTGTCGAGCACGAACCCCGAGGCAGCGACGGCCAGGCCGGTGAACGAGTTGAGGAGCGAGATCAGGACGGGCACGTCGGCGCCACCGATGGGCAGCACCAGCGCCACGCCGAGCACGAGGGCCAGGCCGAGCAGGACGTAGACGGGCGCCAGGTCGCCGGTCACAAGTGCCACGACGATGAGCGCAAAGATGGCGACGCCCACCAACGCGTTGATGGCCTGCTGGCCCGGATAGGTGATGGGGCGACCGGTGATCAGCTCCTGCAGCTTGATGAACGCGACGGCACTCCCCGAAAAGGAGACGGACCCGATGAGGACACCGAGGAGCACCTCGGCCGTCACGTAGACGGCGGGCTTGAGCCCGAGTGCGTGCAGATGGAGCAGCTCGGTGATCGCGATGAGCGCGGCCGCGCCGCCGCCGACACCGTTGAAGATGGCCACCAGCTGGGGCATCGCGGTCATCTTCACCAGCCGGGCCACCGGGACGGCAATAACGGCTCCCAAAGCCATGGCGACGAGCGCCAGCGCCAGGTTCGTGCTCCAATGCCGCAGCGAGGGGAGGGTGAATGTCACGGCGACGGCGGCGATGGCGGAGAGCGCGCCCAGTTGATTGCCCCGACGGGCGAACCTGGGCGACCCCAGCCCCTTGAGAGCCAGGATGAATCCGATGATGGCCAGTAGGTAGACGAAGTCCCGGAAGGTGGCCAGGGGCAGCGAGACCGCTGTCGTCACGCCGGCCCTCCCGCGTCGTCATCGACGTCGCTCTTGCCGGCGGGCGCCCGCTCGTTGGGCTTGGACTTGAACATCTCGAGCATGCGGTCGGTCACCACGAAGCCGCCGACCACGTTGAGGGTGGCCAGGAAGACAGCCAGGAAGCCGAGGACCAGTTGGGCGGGGCCGTGGGCCTCCCCCATGATCGCCAACGCACCGACCAGGACGATCCCGTGGATGGCGTTGGACCCCGACATCAGCGGGGTATGGAGAATGCTCGGGACCTTCGAGACGACCTCGATCCCCACGAAGGCAGCGAGGACGAACACGGTCAGGTACTGGACGATGCCGATCCCGCCAATCTGGGCGATCATGGGGCCCCTTCCTCTCCCGGGCCACCGAGCGCCTCGACGGCCGCTGGCGCGACCGGCTTGCCGTCGCGCAACACGCACATCCCGGTCACGATCTCGTCGTCCCAGTCCGGTGCCAGCGCGCCGTCGGTGCCCAGCAGCGCCAGCACGTTGGCCACGTTGCGCGCGTAGAGGAAGCTGGCGTGGGTCGGCATGCCCGAAGGTGGGTTGGCCATGCCCACAATGTGCACGCCGTGGTGCTCCACCACCTCGCCGGCCCGGGTCAGGGCGCAGTTCCCACCCGAGTCCGCCGCCATGTCCACCACCACGGCTCCCTCCGCCATGCGCTCGACCATCTCTTGGGTGACCAGGATCGGGGCGGCCCGGCCCGGCACCGCCGCGGTGGTGATGACCACATCGGAGGCGGCCACCTCGCTGGCCAGGGCGGCCCGCTGGCGGTCCAGCTCCTCATCGGAGAGCTCCCGGGCGTAGCCGCCGATCCCATCGGCGCTGACGCCGGTGTCGACGAACTTGGCGCCGAGGCTCTCGGCTTCCTCTTTGGCGGCGGCGCGGACGTCGTAGGCCTTGACCACGGCCCCGAGCCGTCGGGCCGTGGCGATGGTCTGCAACCCGGCCACACCGACGCCCATCACCAACACCTTGGCGGGAGGAACCGTGCCCGCCGCCGTCATGAACATGGGGAAGAACTTGGCCAGGTGCTCGGCGGCCGAAAGACCAGCCCGGTAGCCCGAGACGGTGGCCTGCGAGCTCAGGGCGTCCATGCCCTGGGCCCGGCTGATCCGGGGCAGCAGATCGAAGCTGAACACCGTGACCCCTCGTTCGGCCAGCACGCGCAGGGCCTCGACCGACTGGGCCGACTGGAAGAAGCTCAGCACCACGGCACCGGGCGGAACCAGGTGGGCCCCCGCCGCGTCGGGGGCGTTGACCCCGACCACCAGTCCTGCTCCCTCGTAGGTGGTGGGGGCATCGGGGGCGATGCGGGCACCGGCATTGACGTAGGCCGCGTCCGAGAAGGCTGCCTCGTGCCCGGCCCCCGACTGGACCACTACATCCCACCCGGCGCCCACCAGCTTCTTGACCACATCAGGGACGAGCGCCACCCGGCGCTCTCCGGATCGCGTTTCGGTGGGGACGGCCAAATGCACGGTGGTTTTGTCTACCATGAGGGGAGGAACGAGCAGGTGCTGGGCCCCGGGGAGCCGCTCAGGTGCCGGCGGTGTTCTCCAGTGCGGTCAGGTAGGCCGGCCATTCCCCGCCGCCGTGCATCACCAGGTTGGCGCCGGAGATGTAGGCCGCCCCGTCGCTGGAGAGGAAGAGGCAGGCCTGGGCCACATCGGCCGGGGTGCCCATCCGCCCGAGGGGCACCGTAGCGGCCACCCGGGCCAGTCCGGCCGGGCCGCCGTAGTGCTCGTCGCCCGCGTCGGTCTCCAAGAGCCCTGCGGTCACGCAGTTCACCCGCACGGCCGGGGCCCACTCGACGGCCAACGTCGCCGTGAGGCTGATCAGGCCGGCCTTGGCCGCACCGTAGACAGAGGCCCCGGGTGAGGGCCGGATGCCCGACACGCTCGACACGCTGACGATGGATCCGCCCCCCTCCTGCGCCGCCATGACCTTCTGGGCCGCCTGGGCGCAGTACAGGGGCGAGGTCAGATTCAACGCCACGATGGCCTCGACGAAGCGCGGGGACATGTCGGCCGCCATCCGGAAGGGGGAGCCACCGGCGTTGTTGACCAGGACGTCGAGGCGCCCGAAGCGCTCGGCGGCGGTGTCGACCACCAGGGCGGCCTGATCGGGCTGGCGCACGTCGGCGGCCACGAAGACCGCACCGGGCACCTCGACCTCGTTGCGCCCGCACGTGACGACGTGGGCACCCGCGGCCACGAACGCGGCCACGATGCCGGCGCCCACCCCGCGGGACCCCCCCGTCACCACCACCACCTTGCCGGAGAAGTCGAACGTCGGCCGCGTCACGGGCGCTACCCTACGGCACCGGTTACCTCGACGGGGTCGCTGCCGGGGCCGCCGCTGTAAAGGAGTTGACGCCGCACCATGCCTGTACATGTGGTCCAAGAGCACAGTGGGATCGCCGAGGTGGTGATCGACCATCCACCCGTGAACGCACTGGACGTGGCGGGCTGGTTCGCGCTGGCCGACGCCCTCATCGCCGCCGGACGGGTCGCCGACAACCGGGTGGTCGTCCTGCGCGCCGAGGGACGGGGCTTCTGCGCCGGGGTCGACATCAAGGAGATCAACGCCAAGGGAGACGAGGCCCTGGTCGGGGTCAACCGCGGCTGCGCCGCCGCCTTTGCCGCCGTCTACGACTGTGAGGTCCCGGTTATCGCCGCCGTCCAGGGATTCTGCCTGGGCGGGGGGATCGGGCTGATCGGCACCGCGGACTTTGTGGTGGCGTCCGCGGACCCCACGTTCGGGTTGCCCGAGGTCGACCGGGGGGCGCTCGGCGCGGCGACGCATCTGGCCCGGCTGGTACCACAGCACGCCATGCGCAAGATGGTCTATACGGCCAAGGCGATTTCCGCCGCCGAACTGGCCTCCTATGGCTCGGTAGCGGCCGTGGTACCCCCGGCCGAACTGCGCCAGGCCGCCCTGGCCATCGCCGGCGAGATCGCCACCAAAAGCCCCTCGATCATCCGGCGGGCCAAGGAGTCGCTCAACGGCATCGATCCCGTCGACGTGAAGCGCAGCTACCGCTTCGAGCAGGGCTTCACCTACGAGCTCCACGTGCGCGGGGTGGCCGACGAGCAGCGGGCCGCCTTCGTCGAGAAGCGCGCCGCGGACACGTCCCAGTGAGTGTCGCAGCGAGTATGGCGGTAGACAGGGTGGAGCACAGCGAGGATTTGCGTGAGGATGAGGGATCGTGACTGACAAGCGGACCACCGTCGACGACATTGTGGGCGAGCTCCGCTCGGGCATGACCATCGGCATCGGCGGCTGGGGCTCGCGCCGCAAGCCGATGGCGGTTGTGCGCGCGCTGTGCCGCTCGGATCTGCACGACCTCACCATCGTGGCCTACGGCGGGCCGGATGTGGGGCTCCTGTGTGCCACGGGCAAGGTGAAAAAGGTGGTGTGCGGGTTCGTCACCCTTGATTCGATCGCCCTGGACCCGCACTGGCGGGTGGCGCGCCAAAAGGGTCAGGTCGAGGTGATGGAGGTCGACGAGGGCATGTTCTTCCAGGGCCTCCAGGCGGCGGCCTGGCGGGTGCCCTTTTTGCCCACCCGGGCCGGGCTCGGTTCCGACGTGCTCACCATCAATCCGGACCTGCGGCTGGTGCGTTCCCCCTACGGGGCCGACAGCCCCTTCGTGCACGACCCGGCCGACGCCGACGTGGAGCTGGTGGCCATGCCGGCGCTCCATCTCGATGTGGCGCTCGTCCACACCAACCGGGCCGACAGCGCCGGCAACGGTCAGATCCTCGGGCCCGATGCCTTCTTCGACCCGCTGTTCTTAGGGGCGGCCGATCGCCGCTTCGTCACGACGGAACGCATTGTGGCCGACGGTACCCTGACCGACGAGGGTCCTCTGAGTGCGGTGGTCATCCACCGCCTGCTGACCGACGGGGTGGCGGAGACGCCCGGCGGTGCGCACTTCACGGCCAATCCACCCGACTACGGGCGCGACGAGCCGTTCCAAAAGGAGTATGCCGCCTCGGCGAGCGACCCCGCCGCCTGGGAGGCCTTCGCCAGGAGCTACGTCGAGGTGAGCGAGGACGAGTACCGGGCCCACGTGGCCGAGCGGAGCGCGTCATGACCCCGGCTCCCGAGACGCCTGACCTGCCGTGTACCCGCGCCGAGTCGTGCGTCATCGCCTGCGCCGACACCTGGCGCGACGCCGGGGAGATCATGGTCAGCCCCTTCGGCACCATCCCGTCCCTCGGTGCCCGCCTGGCCAAGTCCACCTTCTCTCCCGACCTGGTGCTCACCGACGGTGAGGCGGCCCTGATGCTGGGCGCGCCGCCCATTGCCACCCGGCCGGCCGAACTGGTCCGCGAAGCGGCCATGCCCTATCGCACCGTGTTCGACGTGGTGTGGTCCGGGCGGCGCCACATCATGATGATGGCCAGCCAGATCGACCGGACCGGGAACCAGAACATCTCGGCCATCGGCGACCACCGCCAGCCCAAGGTCCAGCTGATCGGCGTGCGCGGCGCCCCGGGGAACTCGGTCAACCATCCGACCAGCTACTGGGTGCCCGACCAGACCGTGCGCACCTTCGTCGAGCAGGTCGACGTGGTCAGCGGTGTCGGGTACGCCCGGGCCGAGGCGGCCGGCGCCGGCGCGACGCGCTTTCACCACATTCGGCGCGTCGTCTCCAATCTGGGCGTGTTCGACTTCGAGACCCCCGACCACACCATGCGGTTGCGCTCGGTCCATCCCGGCGTGACGGTGGAGGACGTGGTGCAGGCCACCGGGTTCGCACTCTCCATCCCGGACCAGGTGCCGGAGACGCGCCTCCCCACACCCGAGGAGCTCGATCTCCTGCGCACGGTGCTCGACCCCGGGTCACTGCGAGACCGGGAAGTGAAGAGCTGAGCACCTACCACCGCGCCCTGGCGACCGAGCTGTGTGCGCGCGTGGGCGTGCGCTATCCCATTGTGCAGACAGGCATGGGATGGGTGGCAGGACCGCGCCTGGTGGCGGCCACCGCCAACGCGGGCGGACTCGGAATCCTGGCCTCGGCCACCATGACCCTGGAGCAGATGGCGACAGCCATCGCCGAGGTGAGGTCGCGTACGGCCGCGCCCTTCGGGGTCAACCTGCGCACCGACGTGGCCGACGTCGGCGATCGCATTTCGCTGATGATCGAATCCGGGGCCCGGGTGGCCAGCTTCGCCCAGGCGCCCAATCCGGCGCTGGTGGCGCGCTGCAAGGAAGCCGGGCTGTTCGTGATGCCGACCATCGGCGCCCGGCGGCACGCCGAGAAGGTGGCCGAATGGGGCGTCGATGCGGTGATAGCCCAGGGCGGGGAAGGCGGGGGCCACACCGGGACCGTGCCCACCTCGCTGCTCCTGCCCCAGGTGGTCGACGCCGTCGGCGATCGCGTGCTGGTCGTCGGCGCCGGCGGCTTCTACAGCGGCCGGGGACTGGTCGCCGCACTGGCCTACGGCGCCTCGGGAATCGCCATGGGCACCCGCTTCCTGCTCTCGGCCGACAGCCGCGTGCCCGATGGGATCAAGGAACGGTACGTGGAGACGCCGGTCACCGGCACCGTCGTCACCACCAAAATCGACGGCGCGCCCCAACGGGTCGTGCGCACCGAGCTGGTGGACCACTTCGAATCACAGAGCTGGCTGCGTGCCCTCCCCCGGGCGCTCCGCAGCGCCTACCAGTTTCGCCACGAGACCGGTGCGTCCGTACTGGCTCTGCTCAAGGAGGGCCGGGCGATGAAAGAGGGCAACGAGCTCACCTGGTCGCAGGTGGTCATGGCCGCCAACGCGCCCGTCATGACCAAGGCTGCGCTGGTGGAAGGCAGGACCGACGTCGGCGTGCTCCCCACAGGGCAGGTCGTCGGGTTGATAGAGAGCCTGCCCAGCGTGGCTGAGATCATCGAGAGCGTGATGCAAGAGGCCGACGACGTCCTCCAGCGGTGGTCCTCAGCGGCGCCCCACGACGAGGCCCCGGCCTAGTTCCCGGGCGAGCCGCCGCCCTGGGCCACCCGGCGCAGCAGGTTGGACACCCGCTGGTGGGTCACCCCGAAGAGGTGGGCGATGCTCGGGATGCTCTGGCCCTCGGCCCGGAGAGCGACCACCAGGGAGCGCCGGAGGTACCCGCTGGCTTCTGACTGGCGACGCAGAATGGTGCTGACGAGCTGCACGGTGCTCGGCTCGTCCTCGCCGGCCAGGATGGCCTTCCATTCCTGCCCGTTCTCCCTGGCCAGGCGTACCTGGGCGATCCGCTGGAACAGCTCGCGTTCACGCTCCGCGTTCTCCTTCAGGACGGCGTCAAGCTCGCCGAGGGCCTTCAGGACCTCGTCCGTGCCGGCTCCGGCATCGCGGTGCTCACCTTCACGGTGTTCGGGCACTAGCTCATCCGCTCTACCTGCAGAGTTCCCGTTGTGTCGTAACTCCCGCGTATCGGTTGCCAGCATGCATCCTCCATTCGGACCTTTGCTACTTGTCGCGCGACCAACTTGGACGCTCTGACTGTTTCCCGAATCGCCCAAAATTACACATGCGGCAACCGGAATTGGCGTCGCTACAGCCAATACCCAGAACTTGGGCGTTTCAATCCTCCCGGGGGATGAAACCGGGCGTGTCAGCTGCGACGCAAGCGGGGGCTCCGCCGAAAAACCCACGTCTGCCAGCGGATTGACCCACGAGGCGCCGTTGGGTCGATTCTCCGCTCAACGAGACAGAACCACCGAAGATCCGTGCCCGAAGAGGCCCTGGTTCGCGGTGACCGCGACCCGGGCACCCTCCACCTGGTGCCCTTGTGCCGTTCCCCGCAGCTGCCAGACGCACTCACACACCTGGGCGATGGCCTGGGCCGGGATCGCTTCCCCGAAGCAGGAAAGGCCGCCAGAAGGGTTGACAGGCACCCGCCCACCGAGCGACGTCGCCCCGTCGCGCAGGAGCTTCTCGGCCTCGCCCTCCCCGCACAGCCCGATGTCCTCGTACCAGTCCAGCTCCAGCGCGGCCGAGAGGTCGTAGACCTCGGCCAGGTCGAGGTCCTCGGGCCCTATGCCGGCCTCTGCGTAGGCGGCCGAGGTGATCGACGGGCGGAAGCCCGCGCCGGTTTCCCACTCGCCGCTGAACGCCACGGCCGAGTCGGTCGAGAAGTTGGGCATCTCGATCACGGTGTTGGGAAACGACGGGGTCACGGTGGAGACGGCGTTGATGGTCACGGCGGGTTCGGCCCCGCCGCTATGGCGCCGGGCGAAGTCCATGCTGGTCAGGACCAGGGCAGCGCCACCGTCGGAAGTGGCGCAGATCTCCAGCAGGCGCAGCGGGTCAGCCACCATGGGCGACGACAACACCTCCTCGACGGTGACCTCGCCCCGGTAGCGGGCGTAGGGATTGGCCAGCCCGTGGCGGGCGTTCTTCACCTTTACCTGGGCGAAGTCCTCCTCGGTGGCGCCGAAGCGATCCATGCGACGCCGGGCGTACAGAGCGAAGTAGGTCGGGTTGGTGGCACCCATCAGGTGGAAGCGCAACCAATCCGGATCGTCCTTGCGGTCACCGCCCCCCACCGGGGCGAAGAACCCCTTGGGCGTGGTGTCCGCCCCGACGACGAGGGCAACATCGCACAGCCCGGCCAGAATTTGGGCGCGGGCATTCCCGATGGCGGCGGCGCCCGAGGCGCAGGCGGCATAGCAACTCGACACCCGCGCGCCCGTCCACCCGAGAGCCTGGGCGAAGGTGGCGCCGGCGACGAAGCCCGGGTATCCGTTGCGGATGGTGTCGGCGCCCGACACGAATTGGATGTCCCGCCAGGACAGGCCGGCGTCGGCGAGCGCGTCGCGCGCCGCGGCCAACCCGTACTCGACGAAGGGGCGACCCCACTTGCCCCACGGATGCATGCCGGCGCCCAGCACGGCGATCCTCTTGTCGTCCGGCATCCTCAACCCTCCTGACCGGGGGAGACGGGCCGCCATTTCCACACGAGGTAGTCGTGGTCGTCCTCCGCGTAGAGCGTGTCGACGACCAGCTCGACCTCGTCCCCCACCTTGAGGTCGTCCACGGTCACGCCTTCGGTGACCTGTCCCATGACAACGAGCTTCTCCGCCGCCAGCTCCACCGCCGCCAGACAGAACGGCACGTACGGGTCAGCGGCCACGTAGGGCGGCGGCGGCTTGTAGCGGGCGTCGGTGTACGACCAGATGCGGCCCCGCCGCGACAGCTCTACCGTCTCGAATTCCTGGCCCACGCAGTCGGGATTGCGACAGAACTGCGCCTCGGCCGGAAAGGCGTAGGTGCCGCAGGCCGTGCAGCGCGAGCCGAGCAGGGCGGGGGGGCCCTCGTCGCCCAGCGTGAACCACCCCTCGACCGCCGGCACCCGGGTCGGCATCAGCCCAACCTCTCGATGATGGTGGCGTTGGCCTGGCCGCCCCCCTCGCACATGGTCTGGAGCCCGTAACGGCCGCCGGTGCGCTCGAGCTCGTTGAGCAGCGTCGCCATCAGGCGGGCGCCCGAGCAGCCGGTCGGATGGCCGATGGCGATGGCGCCCCCGTTGACGTTCACCCGCTCGGGGTCGGGATGGAACTCCTTGTCCCAGGCCAGCACGACCGAAGCGAAAGCCTCGTTGATCTCGATGAGGTCGATGTCGCTCAACGCCAGCTTCGACTTGGCCAATATCAGCTCGGTGGCCGGGATCACGGCCGTCAACATGATCTGGGGGTCGTTGGCCGCCACTGCGAAGGTGTGGAAGCGGGCCCGGGGCCGCAGGCCCAGCGCACTCGCCCTCTCCTCACTCATGATCAGCACGGCGGCGGCGCCATCGGAAATCTGCGACGAGGTTCCCGCCGTCACCGTCCCGGTCTCGGAGAAGGCGGGACGCAGACCGGCCAGCTTCTCCAACGACGTGTCCCGCCGGACGCCCTCGTCGACCTCCATCAACCCGGTGACGTCGGCGGCGCCGGGGACGTCCGGATGGACCCTGGCCTCGAGGGGCACGATCTCGTTGGCGAACCGACCCTCATCGGTGGCACGGGCGGCCCTCTGATGGGACGACAGGGCGAACCGGTCCATGTCCTCGCGCCCTATCTTCCAGCGCCGCGCGATCTCCTCGGCGCACTCACCCTGGTGGATGAGCTCGAAGCGCTCCAGGTAGAGGGGGCCGTAAGGCTCGCCCGGGCCCGGCTCGGTGGTCGAACCGATGGGCACCCGGCTCATCGACTCCACGCCGGCGCCGATGGCGATCTCCATGGCACCCGACATGACCGCCTGGGCGGCGAAGTGAATGGCCTGCTGGGCCGACCCGCACTGCCGATCGACCGTCGTCCCGGGGACCGAGTCGGGATACCCGGCGGCCAGCGCGGCGTTGCGGGCGATGTTCATGGCCTGTTCGCCCACCGTCATGGTGCAGCCCATGATCACGTCTTCGATCTGGGCCGGGTCGAGATCGTTGCGCTCGAGCAGAGCTCGGAGCGGCTGGGCGGCCAGGTCCACGGCGTGCCAGCCCGAGAGGCGGCCCCCCCGTCGGCCCACCGGAGTTCGTACGGCATCGATGATCACAGCGTTCGGCATTACTGCCATTGTGACCCCGAATGCGACCGCCCGCCAGACCACGCGGCCCCGTCGGTCACGCCGCCGACGGCGTTGACCTTGGCATTCTGGGCCGCAGTGTGTCAGATTCGCGGCGTCATGGACCTGACCTTTGACGCCGCGCATGAGGAATTCCGGGCCGAGGCCCGGGCCTGGCTCTCGGCCCACGTCCCCCGCGAGCCCCTGCCCTCGCTCGACACCGCCGTCGGCTTCGAGGCCCACCGGGAGTGGGAGGCGACCCTGTTCGCCGATCGCTGGTCGGTGGTCAGCTGGCCCATTGAGTACGGCGGGCGCGACGTCGGGATCATGGAGTGGCTCATCTTCGAAGAGGAGTACTACCGCGCCCGGGCCCCCAAGCGGGTCAGCCAGAACGGCATCTTCCTTTTGGCGCCGACCATGCTCGAGTACGGGACGGCGGCGCAAAAGGAGCGCTTTCTGCCCCCGATGGCTGCGGGCGAGGAGATCTGGTGTCAGGGTTGGTCGGAACCCGACGCCGGGAGCGACCTGGCCGGCATACGTTCGCGGGCGGTGCGCAACGACGGGGGCGACGGCTGGCTGCTCACCGGGCAGAAGACCTGGGCCAGCCGGGGCGCGTTCGCCGAATGGTGCTTCGGGATATTCCGCACCGACCCCGCCGCGGAACGCCATCGCGGACTGACCTACTTCCTCATCGCCATGGACTCCCCCGGGGTCACGGTGCGGCCCATTCCCCAAATTGACGGGGAGACCGGGTTCGCGGAGATCTTCTTCGACGGTGTCGAGGTGCTCGACAACCAGGTCCTCGGGGACGTGGGGACCGGCTGGTCGGTGGCCATGTCCACCGCCGGGAGCGAGCGCGGGCTGAGCCTGCGCAGCCCGGCCCGCTACACCGAGGCGGCGGCACGGCTCGTCGAGCTCTTCGATCAGGCCGGCCGGCCGGCGGGCTCGGCGGACGCCGTCGCCCGGGCCTACATCGACGCCGAGGCCTACCGCCTCCATACGTACTGGACCGCCTCGAAGGTGGCGCGCGGGCACACGGTGGGCCCGGAGTCGAGCGCCAACAAGATCTTCTGGTCCGAAACCGACGTCGCCATCCACGAAACCGCCCTGACGTTGCTCGGCCCCGAGGCCGAGCTCCTCGAAGCCGGCTCCCCCGGCGAGTGGCTGGACGGGTACCTGTTCTCGCTGGCCGGACCCATCTACGCCGGGACGAACGAGATCCAGCGCAACGTCGTCGCCGAACGCCTCCTCGGGCTGCCGCGGGGCTGACCATGGACTTCGCCTTCGACGAGGAACAGGACGAGCTACGACAGACCGTGCGCCAAGCCCTGGCGCGCCAGTTCCCGGTCGCCGCGCTGCGCGAGTTCTACGAGGCCTCGCCGGATGGCAGGGCCACCGAGGCGCGGGCGCGGTGGTCCATGCTCTCCGCTTTGGGTGCGCCCGGCTTGCTCGTGCCCGAATCGGCGGGCGGCCTCGGCCTGAGCGATGTCGACCTGGTAGGGGTACTCGAGGAGGCCGGACGGGCGGCCCTCCCCGAACCACTGCTCGAGACGGCCGCCCTGGCGGCGCCGATGCTGGCCACCCTGTTGCCGGCCCCATCCGCCGCCGCCGCACTGGCGGCGCTGTTGACCGACGACGCCCCCCTTGCCGTAGGCGGTATCGATGTCGGCGTGACCGGGCCCTCCTCGCCCACCACGGTCTCCGCCGACGGCATGCTGCGCACCCCGCGGGTCGTCGGGGCACGCGATGCCGGCGTCTACCTCCTGGCCGCTCGCGATCCCGACTCAGGGTGGCAGCTGCACGCCGTCCCGGCCGAGGCGTGTGCCGTCCACCCCACGGCGGTGCTGGACCAGGCCCGCGACCTTTCCACCGTGCAGTGGCCCCTCTCCGCCGACACCTTGCTGGCCTACGGCGTGGCCGCCGAGGCCAGCGTCGGCCTGATGGCCGATCGCGGCGCGGCGGGTTCCGCCGCGTACCTGGTGGGGCTGGCCGATCGCATGATCACCCTGGCGGCGGACTACGCCAAGGAGCGCCAGCAGTTCGGCAAGCCCATCGGGAGCTTCCAGGCGGTCAAGCACCTTCTGGCCAACGCCCGGGTCAAGCTCGAGTTCGCCCGTCCGGCCACCTACCGCGCCGCCTGGTCCCTGGCCACGGCGCAACCGACGGTCTCCCGGGACGCCTCAATGGCCAAAGCATTGGCCTCGGACGCCGCCGATCTGGCCGCCCGGGTCGCCCTCCAGGTGCATGGAGCGATCGGGTACACGTGGGAGTGTGATCTCCACTTCTTCATGAAACGGACCTGGGCCCTCTCGAGGGCGTGGGGGGACGCCGCCACTCACCGCCACCTGGTGCTGGCACAGGCCCGGAGGGCGCCGCTGTCCCCCCGGTAACGGTGATGTCCGATTTCCGCCAGTAATTGACGGCCGGGCATGGCACGATGCTGGCGTGATCGACGACCCCGACCGCTGCTACCAAGCGGCCCACAGCAAGGATGCCCGCTTCGACGGCGTCTTCTTCATCGGCGTCACGTCGACCGGTATCTACTGCCGCCCCAGCTGCCCCGCCCGCACCCCCAAGCGCGAGAACGTCCGCTTCTACGCCACCGCCGCTTCGGCCCAGCAGGCCGGGTTCCGCGCCTGCCTGCGCTGCCGACCCGACGCCACCCCGGGCTCCCCGGAATGGAACATGCGGGCCGACGTGGTGGCCCGAGCCATGCGGCTCATCAGGGACGGCATGGTGGATCGGGAGGGAGTGGACGGGCTGGCCCGCCAC
>Ga0302325_10017776_pt1 | contig 15009 bp, 14 predicted proteins | sample Palsa_T0_2_FD_201948 | JGI IMG/M metagenome (GOLD analysis project Ga0302325, IMG submission 201948) | Peat permafrost microbial communities from Stordalen Mire near Abisko, Sweden - Palsa_T0_2 | ecosystem: Environmental > Terrestrial > Soil > Palsa > Peat permafrost | place: Sweden: Abisko... | reverse complement strand
CCCACACGAGGCGGGCGGCTTAAGGAGCAAACGCGTGCTGCAGGTTCCGGGTTAGGGAGCGTACGTGATCGTACGCGAGCCGGCGACACCGGTGATGGTGATTGTCGTGCCCTGCGAGAAGCCCGCGGGATAGGCTTCGCTGGCCACCGTGTTCAGAGCCTTCACGTAGGTCGTCGGCCCGATCAGGAGGCTGACGAGGACCTGGGAGACACCGTTCTCAAGGTAGTATTGGTCAGCCGCCGCCGACAGCTGGCGAGCATTGTTCAGGACCGCCTTGTCCTGCGAATTGGTGCGGACCTTTTGGAACGCAGGAATGGCCATGGCGGCCAGGAGGCCGATGATGACCACGACGATCATGATTTCAACGAGCGTGAAACCCTTGCTGGATCTATTCATTACTTTCATTGGATGTATTTTGGTTATGATGTATGCGCCCGACACCGGGCAATGTGGTTACTCAATTGCATTATGGGCGAGCCGGCAAGGTCAAATATATGTAAATGGAATCGGCGCAGGAGGCTCCACCCTATAGACAAAAAGCAAATTCCCCTCTCGGCCGAGCGATCCACCGCTCTCGGGTTAGGGCGCTTTGGAAGCCCTCGGCGCTGTGGGCGTTTTCCGGGTCTTCACGCTCTTCGCGGTCTTCACAACCTTGGCACCCTTGGAGCTCTTCGCGCCCTTCGCCTTCTTCACCTTCGGCCCGAGCTTCCCGGCCTTCGCCTCACTTACGGAAACTTCCGGGGCATCCTTCCAGAGTGTTTCGAGCCCGTATTGTCGACGCCGCTCTTCCGTGAATACATGCACCATGACATCAAACGCGTCCACGACCGTCCACCCGCTCTCTTCCGCGGTGTCCATCCCGACGATTCGGTTGCGGGATTGGTCGAGGACCTTCTCCAGTTCGACCCGAAGCGCCCGCACATGGGTTTGCGACGTCGCGGTGCCGATGACGATGAAGTTGGTGATCGAGGAAATCACGCTCACGTCGAGGATTCGCACGGAAGCAGCCAGCTTGTCCTCCAGCGCTCGACCGCAGAGGCGGGCGAGCAAAAGCGACGATTGGGGTGATACTTCCGTCATGATCCGTTCCGATACAGCCCCTTCTCTCGAATGTAAACGATCGCCTTGTGGGGGATGAAATAATCGAGCGAGAGATTCCGGCGGGTCCGGTCCCTCAATTCGGTGGAACTGATGGCCAGCAGATGGCCATCGCACCGGTTCAGTTTGAGTTCCGGGATATTCACGCTGCTGCGGACGGGATAGCCGGGGCGCTCGAGGAAAATAAACTCCACCAATTGGGCGAGTTCGCCGATGTCCTTCCACAGATGGAGCTGCGGCAGTTGGTCGCCGCCGATGATCCAATAGAGCTGGTCGTTGGGGTATTGCGCGCGGAAATGACGCGCCGAATCGATCGTATAGCTGATGCCGCCACGCTTTAGCTCGTAATCCGAGATCTCGAAGCGGCGGTCCCATTCGGTCGCAGCCCGAAGCATCGCGAGGCGGTCTTCGGCGCTCGTTAGAACATCGTTGGGCTTGAGCGGTGCCTGGGCCGCCGGCACGAGGATAAGGCGGTCCAGGAGCTTTTGCTCGTAAGCATCCTGAGCGGCCATGAGATGGCCGAAATGCACCGGATCGAAGCTCCCGCCCAGAAAGCCGATTTTCACCGCAGGAGAACCATCACCGGAGGGGAGACATTTGAGAGCGCAAAGGTGCCGGTGCGCCCTGGGTGCGCGCAAGGCCCAATTGAGGCCCTAGAGCTCTACCGGGTTCCCGTATCCGACGAGTCCCACAGGACAAAAAGCATGAGGGCGCCGACCACAATTACAGGGGCGACCATGATTTCCCTTTCAGGCCGAAGGGGAAGGTCGGGCCGCTGAAGAAGCGTGTGGGCTGGCTTGAAGCGGAGTGCATGGTGATCGAACTGGGACGTTTGAAATAGACTTGTGTTCCATTGTGAGAAGTTCTCACTGAAATGCAAGCAATCACTTGCATGCAATTGAAGGCTCCCAAACACCCGCCCGGCGCCTCTCAGCGCCGCCTTCCGGCCCGAACCCGCCTGCTCGCCGCCGCTGAGAGGGTGTTCGCACGCGACGGGCTCGATGGCGCGACGACCCGCGCGATCGCTCGCGAGGCCGCGGTGAACGAAGTGACGCTATTCCGCCACTTCGGAAGCAAAGAGCACCTGATCGAGGCCGTCATGGGAAGGGCTTTCGGCGGAGAAACACCCGGCCCTTCGACGGACGCCGCCAGGACCGGCAGCCTCCGCGGAATCCTCGACGACTTTGCCCGCCGCTACACCGCGCGGCTCGAGGAGAATTTGCCGCTGGTGAGGACAGTGATCGGAGAGATCCACCGGCACCGCGTCTGCGAGCAGCAGGCCCTCCAGGGAATCTTCCAGCCATTGCGCGAATCTCTGGTCGAACGCCTTGAGGAAGCGCGGCGGCAAGGAGGGATTTCCACCCTTGTGGACGCAACGATCGCCGCCGATCTCTTCGCCGGGGCGATCTTCGCGGGGGTGTTGCGACGCTGCAAGCCCACCGCCCCGCGCGAATACAGCGCCGAAGCCTATCGGAAGACCTGCATTGACACCTTTGTTCGCGGCTTCGCCCCGCCATCCGCGGCTGAAACACCGGCAAGCAGCCCATGAGCGCTTCTTCCGGACTCTATGGGTCCGATCCCCGCTATCTCTCGCCGTATAGCGCGCGTCTCCTCGAACGCGGCGTCCTCAAATGGGTGATCGCCATAACGGCCGCCCTCGGCGCGATCCTCGAGGTCATCGACACGAGCATCGTCAACGTCGCGCTCCCTGACATCCAAGGCAATCTGGGATCGACGCTTTCGGAGGCAGGGTGGGTGTCCACCGGATACGCCTGCGCCAACGTTGTGATCATTCCCTTGACTGCGTGGCTGAGCGACCGGTTCGGGCGCAAGCGTTACCTCGTGTTCTCGTTGACCGGCTTTACCCTGGCGTCGGTTCTGTGTGGAATGGCCCCGAATCTCCCATTTCTGGTGGTCGCCCGGGTGCTCCAGGGACTCGCCGGGGGCGGTCTCCTCGCGAAAGCGCAATCCGTCCTATTCGAGACCTTTCCGCGCTCCGAACAGCCGGCGGCGCAGGCGATCTTCGGCATCGGAGTGATCGCCGGGCCAGCTCTCGGACCGGTGCTCGGCGGCTACCTGACCGACACGCTGGGCTGGCGCTGGATTTTCTTTATCAATCTGCCGGTTGGCATCATCGCGGTGCTCATGTCGCTCGCCTTCCTCCCCCGCGACCCGGAAGAGCAGACCAACCGCGAAAAGGTGGATTGGGCGGGCATCGGTCTGCTCACCATTGGCCTCGGGTGCTTCCAGACGATGCTCGAACAGGGACAGGAGGACGACTGGTTCAGCTCGCGCTTTATTCTGACGATGGCGGTCGGCGCGGCCGTTGGATTGGCGCTCTTCATACGGCGGGAGCTGACAACGGATCATCCGGCGGTGGATCTCCGGGTGCTCCGCTTCCGCTCGCTTGCAGCCGGTAGCACTTACTCCCTCGTACTCGGGATGGGGCTGTACGGCGTCATTTTCGCGATCCCCATCTTTGTCCAGGACTACCTTCACTTCACGGCCACCGAAAGCGGGATTTTGCAGATGCCAAGCGCCCTAGCCTCTGCCTTCGCCATGATTCTCATGGGGAAGATCTCTGGGAAGGTCGACGCCCGCCTTCTGATAGCGATCGGCGCCCTGATCACGGTGTCGGCTGCCCTTTCGCTCTCGCGGATCAATCCGAGTACAAGCGCCCAGAGTCTCTTCGTCCCGCTCTTCCTCCGTGGGCTGGGAAGCGTCTGCATGTTCCTTCCGCTCAGCCTGGCGACACTGGGCGAACTGCCCAAAAATAAAATTTCCGCTGGTTCCGGGTTCTACAACCTGACCCGCCAGCTCGGGAGCAGCATCGGCATCGCGATCATCACGACTCTGCTCGTGCATCGGGAGGCCATCCACCGCTCCGTTCTCGTCGAACAGATCAGCCTGTCGAGCTCCCAAACCCTGACCCGGCTCGGCTACCTCGGATCCGCCTTTGCCCGCCATTCCGCCGACGCGCCAGGCGCCCGTCAGCAGGCTATGAAAGTCATCGATAACCTGGTGAACGGCCAGGCAATGCTGCTGTCGTTCGCCGATGTCTTCTTGTACGTTGCGATCGCCTTTACCGCCTCGCTGCCGCTTCTGCTCCTTCTCGGAAAGGGCCGGCGCAGCGACGAGGCCGCGGCTGCTGCGCATTAATCCTATACGGCTCCTCATCTCTGAACGCTTCGCATCCCCCGACCCAACCCTCTTATGAGCACGACCTCCACTTCCTCGGCGAAAACGAGCGCTTCCGCGGCACCGTCGTCCTCGCCCCCGCTGCCGCATGAACACACGCGGCAGCCGCCCCCCCCGCCGAAGAGCTCCTCGGGGCCGGCCCGCCGAATCCTCCTGGGCCTGGTTGTGGTCGCCGCTCTAGCCTGGGGCGCTCGCTTCGCTTATACAGTTTACTGTTATGAGGATACCGATGATGCGTACCTGGCAAGCCACCTCCATCAGGTCAGCGCGCAGATCGACGGCACCGTCCAGGCAGTCCGTGTTCGCGACAACCAAAGCGTGCGCGCCGGCGACCCGTTGGTGCAACTTGATCCGCTTGAATTCCAGCTGATGGAGCGGCGTGCGCAGGCAGAGGTCGCCCAGGCCCAAGCCGACCAAGCCCGGGCCGACGCTGCCTCCCTCCAAGCATCCGCTCAAGTCAGCGAAGCGGACGCCCGTGCCGGCCAAGCGCGAGCCCAGATCGGACAGGCCCAGGCGGAGATGGATCTGGCGCGGATCAACCGAGACCGCACCGTCCAGCTCTTCCACAACGGCGGAGCCGTGACCCAGTCGGAAGTGGACAATGCCGAGAGCGCCTACCACGTGACCCAAGCAGCCGTCGAGGCCGCCCAAGCAAATAGGCGCGCCCAGGAAGCCTCGATCGCCTCCTCAAACGCCTCGATCGCGGCCGCGAAGGCCCAGAGTGCGGCCGCCCGTGCCGCCGTGGCAGCCGAAGAAGCGGCGGTCAACGATGCGCAACGCAAGCTTGGGTACGCGCAGATCCTGGCGCCCGCCGACGGCCGAATCGGCAACAAGAATGTCGAACCCGGCAACCGCGAACAAGCAGGCCAAACGCTTCTCGTCGTCGTAGAACCCAATCCTTGGGTCGTCGCGAACTTCAAGGAGACTCAGCTCGCACGCCTTCATGCGGGAATGCCGGCGGAGATCACCATCGACGCCCTCCCCGGGCACACGCTCCACGGAACGATCGATAGCATCGCTCCGGCCAGCGGCGCTCAGTTCGCCCTTCTGCCCGCGGACAATGCGACCGGCAATTTTACCAAGGTAGTTCAGCGGGTCCCGGTAAAAATTACCCTAGACGCCGCCGAGGCCAAGGACTTAGGCGAACGCATTCGGCCAGGTCTTTCAGCGACGGTGTCCGTACGGGTCCGCTAGTTGGGGGGCCGCTCCGTATAAATAGGAAGGCCCCGGCTGACTTTGGCGTCAGCCGGGGCCCCAAAAAGGTCGTCATTGCGCGGATGACAGGCACCAATATGCGGCCCTAAAGACCTCGCCCTCATTGGACCACAAACGCTCAAACGGGTTGCACAGCGGCGCTGAAATAGTTTTTCAAACCCAGCGCCTACGGCTTCGGCGCATGGTAGAAGCCGACGCACCTTTTATCGTCGAGCTGTTCAACGATCCGGAATGGCTTCGCTTGATCGGTGACCGGGGCATCCGCTCGGCCGACGAAGCCCAGGCCTATATCCGCACCGGGCCGCAGGATATGTACTCACGCCTGGGATTTGGCCTCTGGGTTGCCGAACTGAAGAGCAGCGGCGCCCCCATCGGGATCTGCGGCCTTCTCAAACGGGAGGCCCTTGCCGACGTCGATCTCGGCTATGCGCTCCTGCCGGCGCATAGACGCCAGGGTTTCGCCCGCGAAGCCGCCGCAGCCACGGTCACTTTCGCGTCGTCTAGTCTGGGCCTGCGCCGACTGGCCGCCATCGTTTCACCGGAAAACGCCCCCTCGGTGCGGCTCCTGGACGACCTCGGGTTCCGATTTGAGCGGTCGATCCGACTCGCGCCGACCTCGAAGGAGGTCAACCTCTTCTCAAGCGAACTCGCCTCGCCATGAATCGTCCCGAACTCGGTCGCGCCAAAAGGGTGCACCCGCACGCCTTCCTCTGGGAGGGGCTCGAATCGGATCCGAGCTTTGTGCTCCGCTCAATGTTCGGCGCCAAGGCGGCCTACCTGGACGGAAATTTGATGCTCTGCTTTTCCGCGAGGAAAGAGCCGTGGTCCGGTATTCTCGTGTGCACCGACCGATCCCATCACGCCTCGCTTATGGCGGAGTTTCCGGCCCTGTCGCCCCACCCGGTTCTTCCCAAATGGCTGTACTTATCGGAGAGCTCCGACGCGTTCGAGCGTGTCGCCGAGCGGCTCATCCGATTGGCCCGCGCTCGCGATTCTCGGATGGGTGTCAGCCCTGTAGCCCGCAAACGCGCGAAACGGCCCCAACCTAAGGCCCTCACCCTTCCTCAATCCCCTACCCGCAATCGCAGGTAAGTACTTTGCGTTCGGCCTCCATCCAAAACTCAAGGGCCTGGTCTTGGCCGCGAGTCTTGGCCAGCTCGTCCGCATGCCGAGCCAGGCGCAATTCCAATTGCGTGCGTTCGTCCGTCTGGAAATCGAAGATTTCCGTCTTTTCGATGAGGGGAGCGGAGGAGCTCATGAACGGGGAAGACAAAGGTTCAAACGAATCAGAAACCGCGCTGGAACGACCAGCATGCACCTGGAAAGCGAATTTTCAACTGGGCCACAGTGAACTTCCCGTGACGACGGACGGGGGTAGGAAGTTACAAAAAGCTCCTCTAACCTACGGAATTCCTCCAAGAATCTGTAGCGCTCTTTCATCCCCCGGAGACGATTTCAAGAACACCTTGAGATGAGCCTTGGCCTCCTCTTCATGGCCGGGGGTCTTTAGAAGAGCCACGGCGAGGTTGAAATTTCCCTCGGGATCCGAGGGTTGGGAACGCAGCGCCTCTCTGTACTGGGCGATTGCGTCGTCCAGCCTGCCGTTGATCGCGCGCAAATTGCCGAGATTGACGTGGGCCTCGGCGTAGTCAGGCCGCAGCCGAAGGGCATCCAGATATTGGGTGGCGGCTTCTTCGCTCCGGCCCGGCATCCCGGACAACACCGAACCCAAATTATAATGCGCTTCGGCATTGCCAGGATTGAGCCGGATCGCCTCCTGAAATTGAAACACCGCCTCGTCCACCCTGTCCGGCTGATTGGCGAACATCTTCCCGAGATTGTTGTGCGCCTCGGAATAATCGGGTTTGAGGCGAATCGCTTCCTGATACTCCCGAATGGCCTCGTTCTGCCGCGTTGGGACGACCGACCAGGCATTTCCCAGATTGTAATGGGCCTCGGCGTAGTCCGCCTTCAATCCCAACGCTTCTTGGTACTGCGCCACCGCGTCGCCAAACCGTCCGGGAATGCCGATGAGCAGACTGCCTAGATTATTGTGGGCTTGGGCGTAGGCCGGATTAGAACGGATCGCCTGCTCGTAATGGTCCGCCGCTTCGGCCATCCGGCCGGGAAGAGGGCGAAGGTCGTTGGCGAGATTGTAATGCGCCTCCGCATGATCCGGCTTGAGCCGCAGGGCTTGCTCAAACTGGGCTATGGCATCGGCCGAATGACCGGGCATTTGGTCCCATTCAAAGCCCAAATTATTGTGAGCCCAAGGATTGTCCGGATCATTGGCCGCGGTATCCAGCCAAAGGCCGAGGGCGGTGCGGTAGACCTCGTTGCGGCTATAGGTCACGGCACCCAGCACAGCCCCGATCAGCGCGCAAATGACGAATGCCGTGCTTCCGAGCCATCGGTAAAGTCCGAAGACCACCAAGACCACCACCGGAATGAGCGGCAGATACATGCGATGCTCCGCGATGGTCTCCGTAGCCACAGGAACAAAACTCGAGCTGGCTGCCAGAATAAGAAAAAAGCTCGCCGCCAGGAACCCAAGCGTGGGAGCCCTTTTTAAGGCCCATACGGCGTAGCCCAATAGGCCGGCGATCAGCAGAGCCTGCGGCACGATCTTGAGCGGGTCTGAAATCAGGACTCGCCCGTAGTAAAATATGAGGGGGTCGGGATAAATCCCGAGCCTCAGGTACAGCACGATCGCGTGAGCCTGGGTGAACGCATAGTGCCAGGCGGAGACCCCGGCGCCAAATCCCGCCGTGCCTCCCCGACCCCCAGTGGAAGCCACCAAGCAGATAAGAACCGACCAAGTCGCCGCCAAGCCCAGGAGCACAGTCCGATGCCTTTTGAAGGCTTCGCGGAAGCCGCCCGAGACAAACGTCCTGTCGTAGAGAAACACCACCACAGGCGCCGAAACCATCACTTCCTTGGTCGCCATTCCCAGCAGGCAACTGCCGATACACAGACCGCCGAATAGCCGGGGATGCGGTTCCTCCATTTGGCCCCCGCCGACCCGGGCATACCGGATAAAAAAATACAGCGTCAAAAGGTAGAAAAGCCCCATCAGCGATTCCGCCCTCTGGACGACATACGTGACCGCCGAAGTGTCGAGAGGGTGCAGGATCCAGATCAGCACACAGAAGAACGCGACGGCTGCCGATGCGGACCCGGCAAAGCGAAGGAGGGTTCGCCGGAGCACGCCGAACAGCGCCAACCCCGCAAGAACGTGAATCACCAGGTTCACCAGATGATAGCTCCACACCGATTCGCCGCTCATCGCGTAATTCAGCGCAAACGAGAGATTGAGAATGGGCCGGCCGTGGCTCGTCGAGGCGACCGGGGTCATCATCGCTGTGCCCCAATGGCGGATCGTGGGGTTGTCCCGAATCGAAGGCAGATCGTCCAGAACCCATGGCCCGCTGAACGAATTGGAATAGGCAGCAGCCGCCAAGACCGTGATCAGGAGTGCAGCCCCAAATGAGGAAAACCAGCCAGGAAGGTTCTTGGGCTGCTCCACGGCGATCGCCGCTGGATCTTTGATTGCGGGCGATTTCATGCGGTTGGTCGGCGCGTTGAGGCGGATGCACGACGCCGGAATAGGAACTCCAGATCGGCAAAGGGCTAGCCCGTGTCAAGCAGCCCGACAGTCGCTTTCGGGCTCAACGGCGGCCCACCCAGCTCCCATCGATCATGGTATGATTGGCCAGCGGGGGTATTCCTTTTTCTCCACGAACAATCATGGCGGTGAGCAGTTCGATCGCGACCGCGCCAATCCGCTCCGGCAGTTGATCGACCCCAAGATCAGCGGCCCGGTTCGGCCAGTTCATCGTCACGATTGCCGGCCGCCGTGCCGCTGGCAGCGACGCAAGGGCCCGTTCGACCACGGATGGGTCAAGGGTCTCGAGGACGACGGCATCCGGCCGCTCCTTCGTCATCCAGCGCGTCAGAGCGCTCATATCCAGGTCGAGCCCCCCTTTCCCGTCGAGCAAGGGCACCACGCCCGTGTCCCCTGCCGCCTGGTTATGCCAGGCCATTCCGCCTCCCCACCTGTGGTTCACCCGGGCGTCCCATCCGGTCGCCATTGCAAGCCCGACGCGGCGATATCCGGACTCGGTCAGGCGGCGACAGGCAAGGATCATGTTGTCGAAATGATTCGGTGTCACAGCATGGAAGTGGGGGGCCACAACCGTGGAGGTGACCGACACCGTCGAAAAGAGGCTCCAGTCGAGCCTAGCGCTCAGGTCCGCCCCCTCTCGAAGCGGTAAAAGCAGAATGCCCTCAATGCCTCGGCTGACGAGAACCCGGGTGAGTTGCCGGGAGGCGGGGTAGTCATCGATCGAAAGCATGGAAAGGGTGTAGCCGAGCGATTCGGCCCGCCCAATCAGGCCGCAGCAAAGTCGGTCGAAGTAGTTGCCTTTGGCCATCGCTCCACGCCTCCAGTCCTGGCGGAGGGCGCAAATGTTGGCCGTCGAACGCACCGACGCTCGGGTGCGGAGGTGGTGCATGAGTTTCACAATCTGCGGGTCGGGACGATATCCGCGGGCCTGGGCGAATCGTTGGATCCTCGTTCGCGTCGCCGCGGATACCTCATAGCTGTTTCGCAGGGCGAGAGAGACCGTCATCGGACTGACGCCCAGCTCTAAGGCCAGTGACCGAATGGTGGGACCGGCTGCCATGAACTGTACTGTATAGTTTACGGACCCTGGCGTCCATTGGCGAATCGGCGAAAATAGGTTTCGCCCCCACCCCAGCCCAAAAACCTCCAGTGAAATTATACCCCGCCTGCTTAGTATTCGTCGCATTGTTAGTCGCAGCCCTCCCGGCCCGGGCTGATTCGGCTCGCTCCTTGGTGAGCCTGAACGCCGACTGGCATTTTCACTTTGGCGATATTCCGGGGGCCGAGACCCCTTCCTTCGATGATTCCGGCTGGGCCCAGATCCGAGTGCCCCACACGTGGAACGCGTTGGATGGTCAGGACGGCTCCAAGAATCCGTCGATTGTCGCCGGCGGCGACTACGCGCGAGGCACAGGTTGGTATCGCCGCTCCTTCACATTGCCCGCGGCTTCGGCCGGCAAGCAGGCGTACCTCGAGTTCGACGGAGCGAATCGCCGAGCAGATGTCTATCTCAATGGAAAACTCGTCGGTACCCACTTGGGCGGGAACTCCCGTTTCCGTTTTGATATTTCGACCGCATTGAACCGGGGCGGAGAGAATCTACTGGCGGTCAAGGTGAACAACGAGAACAACGCGATCATCCCACAATCCGCGGACTTCACTTTCTTCGGCGGCCTCTATCGCAACGTCTCCCTTCTCATCACCGATCCGGTCCAGATCGAGACGATGGACCACGGCTCACCCGGCGTCTTTCTCCAGCAAAAGAGCGTGAGTTCCGATCGCGCCGAAGTAGCGGCCCGTGTGGAAGTGGCCAATCATACCTCGGCTCCGCAGTCGGTTTCTGTCCGGGTGAAGATCCTGACCGCCGCAGGTATCGTGGTCACGGAGGGGGAAAGTTCCGGAAGGATCACCGCAAATGGATCCTCCGACTTCACCGCCCCCATCGCCATGGATCATCCCCATCTCTGGAATGGCAGGACCGACCCATACCTTTACACCGCTCTCGTGGAGGTGGCCGTGGACGGCCGGATTCGCGACTCGGTGAGCCAGCCCTTGGGACTGCGGTACTTCCGGATAGATCCCCAGCAAGGCTTCTTCCTCAACGGAAAGTACCTGGACCTGCATGGAGTCAGCCGGCATCAGGACCGGATCAATAAAGGGTGGGCCATCAGCCCGGAGGACGAGAGAGAGGATTTCTCGCTCATCGCCGAAATGGGATGCACCGCCATACGGGTCGCTCACTATCAACAGTCACCCCTCTGGTACACGCTTGCTGACCAACAGGGCTTGGTCCTCTGGTCGGAAATTCCCTTCGTCGACGAGGCGATCCCTTCCCCGATATTTTTCGACAATGCCCTGGAGCAGATGCGAGAATTGATCCGGCAGAATTACAACCACCCTTCGGTCTTCTTCTGGGGTTGCGGCAATGAAAACTTCGACGCGGGAAAACCCTTTGCCGAGGGGGTGGCGCGCTACGGCCCACTCTCCGAGCACCTGATCAAGGAACTCAACAAGGTCGCCGGCGAAGAAGACAAAACGCGCCTCACCACCTACGCGTCTTTTCATTCTGAAACCGAGGTTGCCTTTGGGATTCCTGGTCAACCGGTCGTGCGCTACCAGGGGGAACCCCAGCGCTGGTACACCGACGTCACCGCCTTCAACAAATATTACGGATGGTATTATGGGGAGCCCGACGACAGCGCCGTATTCTTCGACGGTATCCACCGGCGCAATCCGGAGCAGCGCATCGGGGTCAGCGAATTCGGCGCCGGTGGCTGCATCACCCAGCACGAGCCTGATTCCTACGGCCAACCTGGGTACCAGCGGACCCCAATGGAGAAACCTCGCAAGATCGCTTTCGGCAAAATCCATCCAGAGGAATACCAGGCCTACTATCACGAGCAGACCTGGAAGGAATTCAAAGCGCGGCCTTATCTCTGGGCCAAGTTCGCCTGGAACATGTTCGATTTTGCCTCGGACGGACGCAATGAGGGCGACCAACCCGGCCGCAATGACAAGGGCCTGGTGACCTTCGACCGAAAGACCCGCAAGGATGCGTTCTATTTTTACAAAGCGAACTGGAGCACCGAGCCCGTTCTGTACATCACCAGCCGGCGATTCGTCGAGCGAACGAACCCTGTCACCGAAGTGAAAGTCTATTCGAACGCCGCGGAGGCCGAACTCTTCGTCAACGGACATTCCGTCGGCAAACAGATGACGGGAGACGACAAGATCCTCCGCTGGCCGGCCGTCCACCTCGATCCGGGCGCTAACCAGATACGGGTCGTCTCATCGTCCGCGCCCCTCCCGTTGTCCGACGCATGCACGTGGCAGCTGGCGGTTCAGCTGGCTCCCCAAAAGCCGTAAGGGTCGGCTACCGCAGCTCAGATCGCCGGACCGGTGGGAGTGAACACCGGGACGCCGGCAGCAAAGATTTCGCAGCGCCCGACGCCTTGAAAGGAACGGCAGATCGAGAAAAATATTCGCGACGCGTCCGGCGTCCATTTTGGAGCCGTCCCGCGTCCTTCGCTGCGAGCGAGGAGGCGTACGTCCGAACCGTCCGCGTTCATGATGTAGATCTGGTAGTTGCCTTCTCGATTCGACGCGAAAGCGATCTGGCGGCCGTCCGGCGACCACGCCGGCCATCCGTCAAAAGCAGGATGCTGGGTCAAATTGATTTCATGCGAACCGTCGGCATCGGCAACGAACACCTCAGAATTGCTCTCTCCGACCATCTTGCGGAAAACGATCCTTCGTCCATCCGGGGAGTAACTGGGATACGTATTGACGCCTCCGGAGATGATCTTCCTAACGCCGCCCGTGCCGGCGTCTACACTGTAGATTTCGGCGTCATTTTTCTTCGGCGGATGGAGGTCGTCGTCCGTGCAATAGAGCAGTGTCCGGCCGTCCGGCGACCAGCTCGGATGAATGGACCTCTGGGTGGCGGGCGTCAGCGGGCGATCATTCTGTCCGTCCGCGTCCATGACGTGGATCACTTCACCCTTCCCGGCCAAGGAGACGTAGGCGATCGATCGTCCGTCGGGCGACCAAGCAGGATCCTCGTGGTCGAAGGGCTGGTCCGCGGTCAGCAGCGTCGCGCCTCGGCCGTCGACCGATACGAGCGACAATTGCTCAATCCCCCCGATCACCGATACGACCACCATCCGCCGGCCGTCGGGCGAGAAGGAAGGATCGCTCCGATTTTCGTGAGTGATTTGTTCGAGAACTGTGGACGGAGCCGAGGCCGTGGTGACCCGGCCGACCCCCGCACCCAGCGCGAGGGAGATGAGCGGAACCCAGGATCTTTGAGCCCGGCGAAACATAGTCAGCGTAGAATTCAGCCGAATCGGCCGAGCGCCTACAATCGGTTTGCGACCGAACCCGCCCATCGCGCGCCGAACGTACGAAACTGCGCGCGTAGTGGACTAAATGGAACGCTGGGGTTTTTTCAGCCGCCAGCCACCTTCGGTCGCCCGCAGACGCTCCAGCCCAGCAAGCACCTCCTGCAGACCCCGCCGGATGTGATGCCGCATCGCCGCATCCGCCTGCTCAGGTGTGCCCGCGGCCAGCGTGTCGGTGAGCCGTGCATGATAATCGGAAGCAAGTGTGCGTCGCTGAACGGCCGTATCGTAAAGCCAATTGAAGACGAGAACCTGCTCCTTTTCGATGGCATCGCGTAATGCCGGGCACCGCGCGCACTCGGCAACGCGCATATGGAGGCCCATGTGGTAGGTGTTGACCGAAAAAAGGAAATCGCGGTCGACGGCGGTGGATTCGCAGGATGCGTACAGCCGGTCGACGTGGCGCCCTCTGCGGCGCAAATCTTCCTTCTCGTCCGAGGTGGCGCGTTCCGCAAAGAGCCGGGCCGCCTGTGTCTCCAGCGCTTCGCGCAGAAGGCTGCGATCCTCGATATCCTGCCGAGTCGGAACGCGCACCCGCGTACCCACGCGAGGCTTGCTTTCGAGAAGCCCCTCCCCCTCCAGTTGCTGCAGCGCCTCGGTGACCGGCGGCACGCTGATATTGAGCTCGGCCGCCAGCTGGCGGCGCGACAGCGCCTCACCCACGGGCAGATCGCCTCTAAGAATCTTGTTGCGGATCTCTAGATAGGCCCGGCCGGCCAACGAGCCCCGCGCAGCTCGCGGGGACTCAATCGGCCCGGTCAGCCTATTTGACATATCAGTGGTCTCGTTAGCGACCGGCTCGTTTGCTGTCAAGGGGCGCATGCGAAATGAACGGCCCGCCTCAGAGCAAGGTTGGCCACGCGCTCGTGAGTGGATGGCTTGACATGAGGCGCTGGGCTCCAGGAGTATTGATGTCTGATATATCAGTAAACCCCGTCCTTGAGGGAAACATCGTATCGGCCCCCATGCTACGCTGGCGCCTCGCCGTTCTCGTCAGTGCTGCCATTGCGATCAGCTATCTGGATCGCCAAACCCTGCCCTGGGCAATCAGCGCCATCGGCAAGGACATCCCGATATCGAATCAAGTGAAGGCCTTTCTCGATTCGTCCTTTCTGCTCACCTACGGACTCATGTACATCGGTGGCGGGCGGCTGCTCGACTGGCTAGGCACGCGTCGCGGTCTTGCGATCATCATGGTCTTTTGGTCACTGGCGTGCGCCAGCCATGCGCTCGCCGGTGATCACGGATTGCGTCCGATCTTTGGCCTGTCGTTTGGTGTGATCATGCTGGCGGCGAGCCGCCTGCTGCTTGGGATGGGTGAAGGCGGCGGATTTCCCGCCGCAACCCGGGCTGTCGCCGAATGGTTCCCTGTTCATGAGCGCTCCACCGCGATGGGCATCATCAATGCCGGCACCGCCGTTGGCGCTGTGGGCGCGCCCCCCCTCCTCGTTTTTGTGCTCCTCCACGTCAATT
>Ga0302325_10017775_pt1 | contig 15011 bp, 12 predicted proteins | sample Palsa_T0_2_FD_201948 | JGI IMG/M metagenome (GOLD analysis project Ga0302325, IMG submission 201948) | Peat permafrost microbial communities from Stordalen Mire near Abisko, Sweden - Palsa_T0_2 | ecosystem: Environmental > Terrestrial > Soil > Palsa > Peat permafrost | place: Sweden: Abisko... | reverse complement strand
ACCTCCACCGGGACAGCCCTTCCAGCTCCTACACGTCATAGTCGAAGTCGCTCAACATGTTCACTTGAACTGGAACAATCTGTAGTTTCATCCATTGAACCACGAAGCCCTGCAGACGTTGAACTAATGCCTGGGGCATTTCCCATTGAACCCTTCAATATTTTAGGGGCTAGTCGTCAAAGCCCCTCCTGCAAGCCTGCTGAGACAACTCCAGATCTCGAACCAGATGAAACAAGAAAGTTTCAAAAACTCGAAGATAAACATCCGATAAAGAAGAATAAAAACGATTTGAATAAAAAAATCCTCCATGTCATTCGACGCCAAAACGTCAAACCAGCCGCAAAGTCGAATTTAAACCATGGCTATGTATATATCTTCAAGTCGACTCGCTATTCCGGCTGCGTCAAAATAGGGTCAACTGTCAAGGAGCTAGACGATCGAATCAAGCAATGGGGATCGGCATGCAAATTCATACCTATCCACGTTACGGATGAGAACGATAAAGCATTCAGGTTCTGTAGGATCGTAGAGCAGATCGTACATGCAGAGTTATACAACGAACAAAAGAAATTCTACTGCGATGAGTGTAAAAGTAAGCATTACTTTTCGATGACAAAAAGGGAAGCGGGGACGGGGAAGAAGGAGCTGGAGTTGAGACCTTCGGAGCATGGAGAGTGGTTCGAGGTCTCTGAGGAAAAGGCCAAGGAAGTGGTGAACAAGTGGCGTGACTGGGTAATCCACCAGGAACCGTACAACCAGGATGCAACGCTTCGTTCCTGCTGGCTTTGGAAACACGACATGGCGACGAAACGGTTGAAAGGAACAGATGCAGAATGGGACGCCTGGCGTCAGTTTGATTGGCTTGATATAATCCATTTTGTCTGGTATGGTTTTAACAAGTGGTTGGGAGAAGTTTCGCCGCCGTTGCAGATACTCTTGAATTCTTCTGGATCGGTCTTCGTGCTTGCTACGGGGTTTCATTTGTGGGCCTTCGGAGTGAATTTGGCAAGCTGTCTAAGGGTTGGAACGGTTTTACTCCTGTATCGATTCATTTGCTTTAAGTTCTGCTAGACTGAAATACCGGGATATTTTGCAAACATGGGAAAATGATGTCCCGAATATCTCTTTTTCGTCTCGCTTTTGTCTAACTCCTAAAAGTAGAGCCAAAGCAACTAAAAAAGTAAAAAAAAGAAAGCATATAGCTTTTTTATTATATAAGTAATCTAAATATATATATTGCTAAGTGTGAATTAAAATAGTGCTAGGTAAGCGTAGCACCTAATGTCCTCCCTTCACATCATATATTTTTGCCATAACTCCCTGTGAATCGCCCGTTGCTAACTAAATTATTATCGACCGATGATATCTAACAACGCCGTGCTCGTGTACACAACGCTTAATAACAGATCTACCTAGCATCAGAAGAGAAACTTGGAGACATGTACGATCATACGAACCCCGCATTTTGCCCTCCTGATTGTAGATGACAGCTAATGGTTTTTATAGAGTTGTGACTACGCTCTTGCGGCATGCATCTATGCTGAAGTCTATCTCTCTACTCGGGCCACACTTCCATCATGTCTAACCACTCAAGTGCAAACCCCGTCACTATCTTAGCCCAGTCCCTAACAGTTGGTAAGTCAAGATGTTCGCCGTTGTCATCCATAGTATGTCGATTTGGAGGCAGAGGCGAAGGTAGAAGGTGAAGAAATGGTATTTTGCGATCCATAAAGGGGATGTAATCGTCCGTTCTTTCAGCCTGCCTGATTGTCTCGTTCGTCTCTAGGAGGAATGCGAACAGTGGGAGCGTCTCGAGGAGACCAATCTTACGTAAGCGGTCTTCGAGATTTGCCATTTTTTTGTATGCCCAATGCGTAATGAGGAAATGGGAGAGAATCGTGGGGTTGACGGATCCCAGTACATCGAGCAGAACGAATATGCTAATTTGGCTCAAAGCATTGGGATACTTTGAGCCTACTGGATTGGAATTCATCTCCCAAGTCTTGCTGAGGGCTCTGTACCAATTATTAGCACGAATATATTCCTTCGATGCTTACAGTGGCCTACCTTGACCCATACAATGCTGGCTCCCTCTCGTCAAAAGCCTCCTTCCCATCAAGAAGTACTATCTGTACACCCATATCCATCTCGACTGTGCCCCCCTCCCCAAGTTCTGCCATCTCATCATGCATTTGTGTCACATAAATATCTATGCTTCTTGCAACATGCATCAATATGGCGCAGGGAACAGCACTGTCTGTCGCCCCGACAAATCCTTCTGGCACATTCTTGCTGTCATAATGGGCCGCTAACGTCAACCAATTGGCCTGCCCTTGCTTTGTCCATGGTGGCTCCCTCTTGAAAACAAGGTTTGCGATTGGGATTTCAGCACCCGAAGGCGTTCTTGAGGTAGAGTTGTACCACTCAATCGTCCACCTTGGGAGCTCAGTGTTGAAGAAATTGACGAAATGGTGCTGAACAGTTGAATGTCCTGAAGTGCCAGGGGCTCGGGGTACCAGGATCGGAGAAAGAAGAGCCCCGTAATCAGGGTCGAAGTCCGAGCCTCCAGAAGATATGTTTCGCAAGAAGCTGTCAGAGAGTGGTTTGTACGCATATGTTATCAGGAAAAGACTGTGCAGAACCGGGAACATGAAGGAGAGATGGCAACTTGAGAAGAATGAACGGCTCTTCATGGCTCGGCAGAGGGTATTAAGATGATATGGTCATTGAGGCCCGCAATATGCAAGAGATCTTCATACTAAGTCACAACGTCCCAATGTTTCACGGGCTGTCGTCTCTTAGCCAGTTTAGCTTATCATATGCAAGAAAGAATAGGGATAGAATAAAAGCACGAAGTACTGGGCAGATAGATTTAGGTGGTACATATGGTCCCTGCTTTTGCTCGGGCGACTCCCGTAGCAACCAGGCAAGGTCACCAAGCACTAAGAAGAGGATGAGTTAAAGCAGGAGCTAACACTGTTGAGTTGAGGTGAAACGAGTTAGAAGCCGCCAAGCGAGGTGACGGAAGGGTATGGTTTTGCGAATACAAACTTGGTGACTTCCCGCTTATTAAGGCACGGATGTTGTAGGGGGAGGGGTTTCCCACGGTGCAATACTCGTTCGACCAGTAAGTCTGAAACGGGACCGTGCGTTTCCCAACTTCAGAAAACTGCCAAAATTCACTACAACACTCAAATCGGATAAAAACTAGTGCTCTGGACATCATTTCCTAATTTAGCAAATGCCGGAGGTTTTCGGAGACGTTCCGATCTCTGTAAACTATCCGAAAAATTAAGTTAGATATGAATACATCACGTGACCCACCCCTCCCCCCCATTTTTTTTAAACAAATACCTACCCGTGCCGCGAATTTCTATTTCACGCGAGGGGGCTTCCGAATTCAAACATCAGCCTACGCTTCCAATTATTTGGGCTGGATCTGAATCCACAGAACGCCATCAAAGTCTAAAGAGATTCTCAATACAACAAATACGATTGAACCTTTCGGTGCTTGCCATAATATTACCAGCATCCTCCTTTTCCTTTTCAGCGTGCCTGCTACTTTGCATCGGCGTTGGCATCATTGCTGTTCTAGTCGTTGTTTCACTTGCCAGCGCCACCCAAAAGCCCCCCAAAAAGAGAAGCCAAGCCACCAGCATCAGAACCGGCGACTCCAGAATCTGCAGCTGCAGTATCGGCAGTTCCAGCACCAGCACCAGCACCAGCACCAGCGCCAGCGCCGCCAGCGCCCTTGTGGTGACGTGGTGCCAAGGCTATGTCTGTGTCAACCTATCCCATTGATCAGTTTCTGAACCATACAATATTTTGAATTGAACGTACAGGGGCAGCACGAGCGAATGGGACGGTAGCCATCAAGGCTACGGCCAGTAATTGAGTCAGACTAGTCAACTGCATGATGATTTGCTTGCTAGGAATGAACAGAGAGATTTTGAGCAAATATGAGTGAATAGGTAAGCTGGTGAGCAGATAAATGGAATAATGCAGTAGTTGAAGTATGGACCGTAAGATACAAATATAAGCTGCCAGCAGCAAGGCAGGATGAATTTTCGAGAGATAACGTTTTTTAAAAGAGGAAGGATAAAGAGAAAAACGGCCTCAGGATCGGATGTCCTTCGATACTAATAGTACTTTTCTCGATTGCTAGTGGAGAGCCTTCTTTGTAGCGAAACCGAAGCCAGGATGAAAAGCCGTCCAGAATCAGCCAAACAGGATGCACCTCTTCGTTAGTGAAATGTCTTAGTCAGAGAAAATAATTATATACCCCGCTTATTTGATTAATCGGAAGACCAATGCTTGGTTGACTGTACTAGGAGCTCAGGGGATGTGAGTTTCATCGGTGGAACAACTCGTTACTCATGTCTAGACTTCAGAGTCTTAGTCGTTTCCAACTTTCCATGAACTCGTAGATGCCGTTCGTTTCCCTGGCTGACTCGAAGGCCCGAAGAGTCGCATTGTTACTAGGCCCAAGCGCGGCTCATGATCTGAGGTTCAGGATGCGAGTCACACAATTGGTCTTTCGCAATTTTTACCCTGTTGGACCGAGTCCCCCCGGACTGGTCTAAGCCACCGATGCTTGGACGCCGGGTGGCTTAGACACCCTGGCGCATCGGCTAAATAAATATATGTCGATCCTATGGAACTAGAGTCGATTTAGAGTTAGGGCTGACTAATACTTCTTCATGAGCCGACCCAGCTGTAACCTCTAACGAATCGCATTTGATTGTTACAAATCGTATAAAACGAAACAAAACGGGATCAGAAACACCATGCCCGACAGGTTCAAAGCAAAAATAGTACCCCATATGCCCCAAAAAGGTGGCTGCTACACTGTAGGTCGGCTGTCTGTTTCGATTTGCGCTTTACCACGCCCATTCGCAAGGAGCCCATTACTCCGGAATACAATTACCCCGGAAACTGAAACGACCCCGCAAATTGAATCTAATCGTCTCCTTAGCATATTGCTTTTCGGCCTCTCAGGCATGGCGAAATAACCAGCAGTAAGCTCGATGCAACAATATCCCAATTATGACATCGCCATCCTTCCTTGGGTCCAAGTCTGCCTCTAACGGTTTTCGAGAAAGTTGGGTCCGTTCTTCCTAGGATTCACGCCCGCACTCTTCGATTCACTTTGGGGCCATAATCTGAGCGAGCTTTACATTGGCCTCTTTGGAAGAATAATACTTCCAGCATTGCCTCCGGGCCTCCGGTCTATCATCTTTCATTGCTGACTGCCTCTTGCTGGCTGCCATTGAATGCCAAACATGAAGATAATTGAACCTTTATACGACAAAGTCTCCTCTGACGAGGTTCCCACAACTCTTGTGGAAGATGAGGAAGACCTTGACCTCTTCGAGTTGAAGATGCAAAATCTTCGATCATTGCAAACACATCGTTTCAAACGCCTCCTGATCGCCAATTCCACCCTATTCTGCGTCTCTGCAATTCTACTAGCTATAACTTATATCCGAAGCACGCCAGGCACGTCGCAGTTCGTCGAGAAGTTCTCTTCATATTCGCCAGCTCGAGAAGCTGTGAAATATGTGTCCGGTACGTTCAACGCAACTCAGGGAAAGGACTCTGGCTACGTTGGCACAAGCAGCGAAACTGAAGAAATGTGGAATTGGGTCACCGTGGACATAGGCGACCAGATGATCACACCAGAAGAGTTGAAGCTCGTTAACAAACCGGAGACCTCGATCAAGACCAAAGACCCCAAGACAGGAAAGGAAGGATATCGAATCGGACTGGAAGTCTTCCATCAGCTTCACTGTTTAAATCTCGTGAGAAAGAGCACCTATCGTGATCATTACGACGGTAAGGGTGACTTTGCAGAAAAAGACGAAGCAAAAATTCGCGCACATCTAGGTAAGGACTCTCGATCACTCGTGTATACCGTCGCCATTCTAAGGCATATCATAACGCGGATGCTCGCTAACTTGGATTTTAACCCACAGATCATTGCCTAGAGATGCTACGTATGAACCTCATGTGTCAAGTTGACATCGGTGTGATAACCTTCCACGAGCTCCCCGGCAAGCCCGGTGATCCATGGCCAGATTTTAGCACTATGCATGTTTGTCGAGATTTCGATGCCGTGCGAAAATGGGCTATTGAAAATACTGTTGCGAATGATGACATCTTTTGAACAGACTCTAGATGAAGAAAAATGTTCCGGAGAAGGGGAGGGTTAGTAGCGGAAAGTCGTCATAGGCCATGCCATCAATTTTAGATGTTGTAAATAGAATGGAATGCATACAGTACTTCTCTCTCAAATAAGCGCAGCCAATTTGGTGGTACTGTACCCACTTTTAGAACTGTGAAAATCTGGATAACCAATATCATGTTCGTTTTGAACAAACTTAAATAATGTTATTTATAAGCAGAGCTTCTGTATTCGGGAAATATCACTATCAATTACTTCCCTCGTAAAACAAGGCTTTGATTCACATTGAGGATAGAATGGACCAGCGGGTTTCTGCTGGTCGCGTACTACATTTTGTAAATCTATATATCAGATCTCCTAATTTCTTGGAACAAAAGCAACAAAATTTTTCAAGTACTGTAGTTGAGTTGGCCATTTTCAATAAATTTGTTGATCATCATAGGCCCTCACGTTCTCCAGGTAATTGATGACCTGGCTGTAATCTCTACAAACTGTTGAGAGGCTCAGTAACTCGTCCTTTTTTGGCATATTGCATTTCATTTGAACTCACTGTGCTTGGAATCCCAGCCGTCGGATCCTCCATTGTGATCTGGGAATGTCGTCTCCAATCCTTCAAGGGCCATGTCGGCCGAACACATAATAGCTTGACGCATATAATCGAAGCAATGAATCATGTGCCAGTGGTGATCTTCGGGCAAAGTCATATTGGAAGTGAGGCCAGAGTATGTTTCAACAATCGCAAAAAGACAATGCAGCTGATGCGTCACGGAAGTTGTGAAGACTGTCTTGTTTGGCCATACGATAGGGTGAGGTAGATCGTGGTATCTGTGTGTGTCGTTCACCCATTGGAAGCCAATTCCATCTATTATGATTTTAGCCGTCTGCCCAACAAGCATTTCAGTCATAATCTTACGAGGCATTAGTTCATTCCATGCAGTCAAAACCTCTTTTCGGAAAAACTCTGATGTGTTATATGGTGCAAAGGTCTGGTTGATGTGAAATGTTGTGACTTGGGTTGAGACTATTTCATTGTTAGATGATTTCTATCATTCTGTATATCTCTTTCAGCTCCCTACAGTGTGGCCCAACACCCGTAAAATCTCCTCCCACTTCATGCTCACTGGTTTTTGGGATTTCCTTCTTTGATTGATCTCGCAGTAGTAGTCCGACCAATACAAGTAGCAATATGGTGTCAAGGAACCATCGCGCCTCCTTAAGGATAGACAGGCATGTTATCTTCTTTGACGTTGTTGTGTATATCTGCCGGAACTCCTCCACATGCATCCGCTTCTCATCTCCTATTAACGACTCTTCTACTTCGGTGATTGATAAATCGTCGTGGTCATCATACTGGACATTCTCGTATTGGCTGGTCATGTTGATGTATCAAAAGGGGAAATATAATGCGATAGTCTTGAGAATAATAGAAGTTGAAAACTGAAAACCAAAGAAAAGGAGTATTAGACTAGAGTGAATATGACTGTAAAGACAACTAGGTGGTGGAGGAGGACCTACAATGTCCGCTCATCGGCCGAAGTGACACCACAAGAGACAAGTGATGTTTGAGGTCACGGGCCTTGGAGTATCAGTGTTTTAGAAACAGATTCGCAACTATCTCCAAAATCTCCACACAACTTGTTTTAGGGCCTGTTCACTGCTAAACGGCCGGGCTGTTTACGAGCCTGGTCGCAGGTCTGTGCTATTTAGGGCGATCGCGATCTGCTCCCTAACTCGTAACAACCCCTGCTTACCACATGTATAATAAGCGAATGTGGATCCGAAAATGGCTCAGGACTCAGGAGGATTCCAAATTTAATGAGGCCAATACCATGCTTAACGAAGAAACTATGAATTTCGCAATTTTCATTAGTTCTATAGGGTGATCGGTGATCACAAGTTTCTCGTAGTGTCATGTGAGCATTCATGTGGCCAGTCATATAACTAGTGTGTACTTTATATTCTCATTCGCACTCCTCACTTAAAATAAAATAAAATAAAATAAAATACTATATTGCTCTTTATGTAATATTTTAAGTTCCTTTGCGTTTCTTTATATAATACTCGATTTTTAGCCACTTTTAACAAGGTTTCAATTTATTAAAAAAAATGTGACTATAATTGTGACGGGCCGAACAAGAGTCTCCGGGGTACACTTCACAGGGGGAAGGGGTTTATAACATGCTCTCATCTGTATCCGAAGTGGCAGCCAGAGCTGTCACATAATTGCATAATAAGCGGGAACTTAAAGCTATTTGCTTAATTTTTAATTTTTATAGCTTTTATAATCTTTCAAGTTATTAAAGCGTTTTTAATTAAAACAATAATATATAAAGGGAGGAAAAATTAAACACGCAGAAAAAAGGGGCATGCAAGAGCCGCCTTTTTAAAAAATTAAGCAAGGCGAAGAAAATTTAAGGCCGAAAAGCAAAACCTTTTTTGTATTATTAAAATAAAATATTGAATTTACGTGATTAAATGATAAAGAGTTACCTAAATAATAAATTAGATTAAAAGAAAATTTTATTCTAATTTTAATTTATTTATTAGAGTTTTAAAGGTTGCGAGAGCAACGGCCAGCTTCAATCTGTTCACAGCATCCATGGCAGGCGCAATAACGCCCGAGCGCAGCTTCGTAGAATATCCACATCTGATAACGATGATAAGGATCTTTTAAATAGGGCTTATCCGATAGTGGCGTCAAAATGCGCTTAATGTCCTGTTTTTTGGAAAGGTATTTGGAAGGCTGCAGGTTCAGCCGCTCTTGCAGCTAATAAAACAGTATATAAAAAATAAAAACGCCGAACGTTCGGCCGAAATCTTATCATTCCTTAGTTCAATGGTTCGAAAAGCGAAGGACCTGAGTTTGCACTGTGGCTTGCTGCAAAGGTAGTAACGAAATGTCTTTTTTGTGAAGTATGCTACTGTCTTGTTGCAACTTAGTACTTGCAACAGGAGAAATATGTAGGTTGTACACTCTTGAGCAAAGATAAGAAAATATAGTGAGGCCCTTCTCCGTACGCAATGGAAATCGGTATTAGTATAAGCGATGTTATTGATAATCTTCATATACTAGAACTTAAGGAGAGAGCAATGGCCCTCAATAATTTGTGGGAGTAAGTGTGTTAGAGACATTTAATGGCTCAAAAACTACTAATTTAAGGAGCGTGACGGGGCCAAGCACTTCTGAACATAAATCCCAATTGCTTGGTAGGGTAGCTGCAGACTTTTGTCCTTTAAGTGGAAAGGAAAAGAAGAAAAGTAAAGTAGTAACCCAATCAGCGAATGCGAGCCTCTATCCCAGGATTATCCCACACAATTTGATGTTTATGCAAGAATGCAGCTCCTGCTCTCTCGTAAACATTCATCTCTCCTGGGCCAAGAGGGGTCACAATCAGTGCATAATACGTCTGGCCCTTGCCTTGGTTGGATAAATCTTTGCTCGAGCCAACGACGACGCACTTGAACGGGCCGTGAAAGGTGCGGCCTGGCTCGTCTAAGAAGATGCGTGCACCTGCTTCAATGACTTCGATATCGCGCACAAGTGCTTCGAGCTCGAGTGGGGCTTTGCTATTGTCGTCCTTGGCCGTTGCCCATGGCGAGACGATGTCTCGGCCCCACTGGGCCCATTCCACGCCTCCGAGCGGGACGTCCATATATTGAATATCTCCATCATAGGCCATCCAGGACCAGGATGGGACAGGTTGCTGTTCGTTGTCGTCTGGGCTGGAGAAGTTGATGCGCGCTAGGCGCGCCTGGGCCCGCTTCCACAACAAGCCTCGACGTAAATAGATGTCGAAGACACCGTAGCTGCCCTTGGTGCCCAGGGCACGTAGCAGCCGCGTCTCCAGGCCCCTGATGGCGACGGGGCGGTCGGTGGAGTACGATAGTGCAAGTTTAGAGTAGCGCTCGTAGAGGTCCTGGTACAGCTTAATCTTTTTGCCTTTGACGTAGCTTGGGAAAGAATAGGGGAAATTGGCGTCGCCGAGGACAGATGCTTTAGAGCTGGGGGGAAAAAAAAGTTAGTTGGTGAGTTTTTTGGCAATATCAATGTTCTCTCTTCGTTTCAGGAGCACGTACTTTCTCGTCTTCGTCAGTGTCTCGCACCGCACACCCTCGCCACATTCCCAGTAAGTCTGCTTCTCGGTAAAGTAGATCGTTCGACGCGAGAGAGCTCGCTCTTGTAAGACCCATCCTCTCTGATTTAGCTCTCCTTGCTCCACGTCTTTGTAGAAGTCGTCAATAGCGTCACACAAGTAGTGCAATGTATTACCCATTTTCATTGTCACACACTGTCTCTCCGGGCGTGTCTTGAGAAAGTGCTCTGCTGGCGAGCTGGCGCAACTGGCGGCAAGAGTAGCGTAGGCAGAGCGGAAGACCTGCTCCATGCGTTCGGCCTCCTTTTTAAAATCTTTCCCCTTATCAGTATCAAATGGATCACTCTTATCATGTTGAATTATACAGAGCGAATCGATCCAGAGGTACTGAACTTCCAGCTCTCGAGCGATAGTAATAGCATCTTGGTACATAGGCGGAAGATCTGCGTCATCGACGCCCCGCTTTAGTCTGTCGATGTTCTTCTCGTACGTGGAGACAATCTTGCCCGCTAGCGGATCGGGCTCACCCGGATTGGGAGGAGACCCCCATCGATGTGACAAGGCCAAATATTTGTCTTTCTTCGTAATTTTCCGTGTCTCACAGATCAGACGAGTCTTTCTTGAGCCGCGCTTGCCAACATCAAGAAACCTGGTGGGCAGGAAGGGGATGTCCTGAGAGCAGAGACACTGATGCGTGTCGCAATCCCGAATCCACTCGCGAAGCACCTGAATATGTGTCAGGCTGCCAGGATCAGGGAGCTTCGGAAAACCGAGCTGAATATTCGACTTGAGGGTCTCAGGGGCCTCTGGTCGTTGTTAGAATCGAAGTATCGACATCGGTGCAAACAAATACCTACCAGGCAGGGTGTAGAGTGAGACAATCGGTGGCAGCCGTTTATTGTTGAACTTTAGGGATGATCCAAGCCTGAAAAAGTGCAAATTATCATCAGGGAGGGTGGCCCAGCTCTCGAGGGATCGAGAGAGTAACCGACACAAGGCACATTGAGCCGAACTCCTCTCCAACTTCGCCGGCGTATCGTCGAAGCTGCATTCTTGAGACCAAAGCAATAAGCTAGCGCAGCGGCCGCACAGCTCTGACGGCTCATAGAGTTGAGACAATTGGTGAAGGTTGGCTCGGAGTCGTTGTGCTGCGTCTTCGTCGGGAATGTACTCCCATTTATCATCGAGCTGATGCACTCAGGTTAGCACCAACAACCCAGTGAAGATGTGTGAAGCGGAACACCCACTTTCTAGATTAAAAAAGAAAAGCAGGAAACGTTAACGATGCATGGTTCTCAGTGAAGATAACCGTTTTTGATCTTAACATACGGGCTATAGGCTTAGCGTTAGCTAAGAGAATGTGTTAATTCCTCACTGCCTGTAACTCACAAACTATCATAACTGATTAGCAACAAGAAGTAACGCAGTAGCTAATTCTACTTGGAGTGTGCCAGTTCTTGCCTTCTGTAAAGAGGGGAAGAGATTTTTGTCAGCTACGATACTAGAGTCTTGTCCTGTTGGCATTAACTCAACTTACGTACTGTGATATATTGTTAGCAACCCTCAGCCATGTATAGAAATATATTGCACTCACTTCTTGATTCTTGCCCGTGGAGCCTCTGCGGGAAGGCGTGGTGAGGTCTGTTGCAGAATCGGGTCCATAGTGTGACGCAGTCTTCACTCCGTCCTGGTCGAGGTTGATCCATTCAAGAGTGCCGTCTTCCACACCCCGAACAATGGCGCTGATCCCCTTGCAAACTTCCGAGGCATATGCTCGCTCATCCTCCCCTGTCTTTGTAAACATCGCCGTTTGCGAGATCATTGTGTTTCGAGCCTCTTCGCCCAACGCCGTCGGTTCTCGAACACCGAATCTGAAAGGGGGAATATCCGCCAGCACTCCAGAATCAACCGTAGCTTGCTCCTCATCTCCGAGCTCGTGGGGTGCTAGACGTGGATCTTTGGGGTCGGGATTTGCGGCAACGACAAGGAGCCGCTTCTCGATAAGAGCAATCAGACGGCCGACCGCGGTATCTTTCTGGCCTCTTCCGGCACACCGTGGGTCTTTCTTGATGTGCTCGATCCAACTCCTGACCACAGGATTGACTTCGGCCGTTTTTCTACCATCAACATTAAGGGTTGCTGGGCTATCGGCAATTGTGTAGAACCTCACACCGATCTCCTTATCGAAGCGCTCCAGCTCCTCGACGCCGTACAGTAACCAAATAAAAAACTCCAGATAGAGGCAGCCAAGCGACCATATGTCGAACCGGCGTGAAGTAGCCCGATCCGGGAATAGCTCTGTCTCTGGGGCTGCGTAGGCTATAGTTTCTCCCGCGGCCATCTTCGTTTTGGAGCGAAATCGCGTTGACTTGTCGTAGGTTCTCGAGAGACCCACATCAGAAATAACAAGAACACACGAAGTGTGGTCCTTTACGGCCGTTGAGCCGGACGCATTGAAGCAGAGAACATTTTCAGGCTTCAGATCGCCGTGACGACTTACTTGGTTTTCCTCATGCAAGGTCTGGAGAGCATCAGCCAAACCTACGAGCTGATTGAAGACCCACTTCATATAGCTATGATCGTAGATTGAGGGGATCTTCTCCTTCCAGAACTTGCGAAGATTGCCGTGCTCTGCCCATGGAAAGACGAAATAGAGGTCCTCTGCGTCCCCGGCTTTCTTCTTGTAGAACGCAGTCGCCTTGATCAAGTGTTGGCTTTCAAAGCCCCGGAGGGTGTCCAGCGTCTGGTACTCAGCTTGGACGAAGGATGTGAAAGTGTCCTTCGTCAGTCCGTTAGGTAGCAGTTGCTTGACGGCAACGAAGGGATGTCTTTCCCCATCAGTCGCAATCTCCTAGTAAAATATTAGCAAAGGAGCAGATTGGACGAGGAAAGCCTTATTGACTGTCGACTGGCGGCAAGTGAAGGCCCCTGTTTGAGTACTTACAATACCATCTGAGTCAAAAGCAACATGATCGCGGTGAGCTACGCCTTGATAGACGATGCTGAACTCGGTGCGACTTATCTCGCGGAGTGTCAGAAAAGGCACGTGGCACTGGGCGTCGAGGGGGGGATGGTCGAAAGTGGTCCAGCGCAACTCGGGAACGAAAAAGAGCCATTGCCAGTAACCAAAAAGAGTTATGGCGTCGAGATTAGTGATTTGGGGACCAAATTCGAGTGCTCTCGGTGGATTTTCCTTCGTGCACTCGATCGATGTAAGATTCAGCCCTAGTTTGACAGGGAACATCGCATCGCCGATGCCGTGGTCACAGAACTGCTCGAGTAGCTTCTCGTTCTTTGTATAGACAAGCATCGTGAACAGCTGGGGCGCATCGTCGCGGACGAAGGCCTTTAAGCGTCCCATGCCCTTCTTCCACTCTTCGAGGGCTGCCCCGATGTCCCCATTCTCCAGCAGTTCCCTGCCGCATGTGAGCGAGAGCCATTTCTGATCCTTACCTTTCAGTCGCTTCGATACCTCAGCTTCAATCGGACGGTAGATGCGGTCGTATGGAGTTGCCATCTTCTTGCCTGGTAACGAGCCTCCAGTCCCAATTCCCAGCTCGGTGGGAGCGGTTGGCAGCCAGGACAGCTTGATCAAGCGTCGACCAATCGCGATAGTGCTAGGAAACGAATGACGCCTCTTTGGCGCTTGAAACTCTTCTTCTATAGGCCTACTCGTAGTCCAAGTTACAGACTTTTCTACAGGAGCAAAGTGAGGTGTCGGTGGCCCATCGGCCGAGGTCCCTAAGGTCGAGTCCTCTCCGACCGGGAGTGTTCGCGATGGGGGAGCAGCGAGCGATACCTGTGATGCACCCCAGAGTCCACAAGACAGGCGAGACAGAACGGACATGGCCATACAAAAGGTATTCCGGCTTCTTTATGAAGGCAACATGACCTCAGCGAGGAGATGTAAGGCTTACTTCGTAGACACGCCTGTGGAAAAGTCGGGCGTGGAGGAAAAGTTACTTGCCGGCCAAACAAGGGCAAATGCGCAATATTCTGGTGCCCTTTTGGGCTTCAAGCATTCGAAACATTTGATATTGGGTGATCGCAGCCTGGACAGGAGGGAGGCTGCATAATATCGCACGGTTGGCTCGCGCGTGCATCATGTTGCACAGATGCAGCTGCACCTCGACGTGGCTATCGTTGGAGGCGCTACTCGGTATGTTAGATTATCTTGCCGCTTACTCAGGCTGTCATTATCCACATCTCACTTGAAGAAGAGCGCCGATTGGCAAAAGAAGAAGCCAAGGTGCCCCGGATTGGCCGCGGAGTAGTAGTGGCATGATCCCAGACGTACCCTCATTGAGCTGCGCGTGGCTCAGCCTCGCCCATCTACCATCATGTTTGTGAGTGCTTACCTTGGTTGTATTAAAGATGTGAGCTCCCATCTCACCAAAATTTTCTCTATTTCTCACCTAGGTAGGTGAAGTACTGCACACTTGGAGGGTAGGAGGAAGAGAACAGCACTGGGAGGACTCTCACTGAATAGGGTGGCCTTCTGGTAGGCGACTTACATGAAAGGTAAGAGAACGACTGGAGGTGAAGTCCACCACAGCCTTCTCTACAGAACTCGCCTAGCCGGGCCGCAACTCTGTATCTTGTGTTGAAGGTGGTGTCGTGCCTTGCTGTTTGGTTGGGCAACGACAAGCAACATATGCAGTTACTAAAGCGACCCCCTAGTCTATGCAGGAGTGCAGCTATGGTTGGGTCCAAAACGTGAACAACATGCAAGG
>Ga0302325_10017774_pt1 | contig 15011 bp, 13 predicted proteins | sample Palsa_T0_2_FD_201948 | JGI IMG/M metagenome (GOLD analysis project Ga0302325, IMG submission 201948) | Peat permafrost microbial communities from Stordalen Mire near Abisko, Sweden - Palsa_T0_2 | ecosystem: Environmental > Terrestrial > Soil > Palsa > Peat permafrost | place: Sweden: Abisko... | reverse complement strand
ACCCGAACGGCGACTTTAGAGCGTCTCGAGATATCTTTGGCCCGCTTTCTACAGAGAATAGTCCGGTATTTATTTCGCGCTCTGCATTTCCTACAGCCTATTGACCTGAGATAGGAACCTCCTTCCCCAAAGAAGCGCAAGAGCCGCAAGCCAACAACCTCAACACTGTTCAATATCCCTGTGAACGCCCCTCGCCAGCGTGCACCACGAGGAAAGAAGGCAGCCGCTGGAAGCCCCCGAAAGCAACGACATCACCCAATGCTTGGACCACCGCCTGTTTTCTTCCAACCTGCTCCATCTCTTAATTCAACAAGTGCAGGTCTCGGTCGCCGATACGTTCCCACTAACGATGAGGACGAGGAATTCAGATTGACAGTCGAAGACCTGGGCAAGAAACGAAACTTCAGCATTTTCCAAGACGCCACCCAAGCTAGCCCTGCCCGCACCGAAACTCCTTTGGAAGATGATCGGTATGTCTAGTATTCATTCCATCTAGTGTCTCCAAATCAATCGGCTGATTTCTTATTCAGATTTGACTTTATTGGTGCCACTCGTGGCTTGACATCCTATTCTAGCGAAGCTCAAAGCTCCTCACGTTTCCCTGTCTCCCCAACTCCGGTTCCAAAGCCAGCTTCATACCGCCCGTGCGGCAAAGAAAACGGAATGCCCGAACTTCCCGCTCAGCAGAATGCTCGACGCGCACCTTCTGCTCCTGCATCTCTTTCTCACGGCTATCCTCCTCAAATTTTTCTCAATCACTCCTCGCTCAACCCACTCTACAACCCAATGGAGTACGCTCGATCCTTTGGTGGTTTCGCTAATCCAACCTACCACATGGCCAATGTTCCAATGGGATTTGGTACAACGTTCCACGGGGAATTCAAGCCATCTGGTCCAATGCTTCAGCAGCAACAATCTCAAGGCGAGGACATGGGTGCTAAGAACAATGACTTCGAAAACAGCATGGACTTCAACATTTGAACGGCATTCTTCATAAACTCTCTAGGAAAAGTATTCAACATACGATTAATGGGGCTGTGACGGAGATTGTGGCCCAACAGTATTTATTAGTTGCGTTTTCTCTGCATTGCTATGTTTTCTTTCTTTTTCTGCTCAACATTACGGCGTTATTTTTCGATCAGCAATGGTTTCACGAGGTGATGGGCGTATTAGATTGCATTGCTATTATCTGCTATTCGATGATTACTTTCCTTTTTCTGCCTACAATAGAATCATAACTCATCAATGCCGACGATGAGTTGCTCCAGCCTCTCATCGGCGCCATTCTTTCCGGATATCATATCAACCATTAGGGTTGACAATGCGAAGAGCTTCTTCTGCTTCATGCTTGTTTCCAATTCCCGTGATTTGAATGCAGCCTTTTCAATGACTGACTTGGGAACATGTGCAAGACGTGCCACGTTCAATCCGTATGATCGATGAGCAACGCCTTCGCCCACCTCATACAGAAACGTGATCTCCTCATCACCGTCCGCTTCCCTCTCCACCTCATCCTCAACATCCACATCTGAAATCCTTCTCGAATCAGAAGCCCTCGTAGCAGTAAACTTCATATGCACATTCCGCAGCTCCTTATTCTTCACAAACCCCCTCGCTACTCCAGCCAAAGCTTGATAGTGAGTAATGAAAAGACAAAGACATTTCGTCTCCCTTACAACCCAATCCAACACACTCCCTGCAATTGCTACCCCGTCATGCGTACTAGTCCCGCGTCCCAACTCATCGAGAATCACCAGGCTCCTCTCTGTAGCAGTCTTCAATATCGCAGCCGTTTCCGAGAGCTCGACCATAAAGGTGGACTGGTTCGTGAAGAGGGAATCGAAAGCGCCCATGCGTGTGTGGATGCTGTCTAGCAGGCCCAGACGCGCGGAGGTAGCGGGAACGAAGGAGCCGATTTGTGCGAGGATGCAGATCAATGCTGTTTGTCTGACGTAGCTGGACTTCCCGCCCATGTTGGGACCGGTTATTAGCAGGGCGCGGGTGCTGCCTGGAGTGGTGGATAGGGAGGTGGAGTTGGGGATGTAGGTGGGCAGGAGGGCTTCGACCATTGGGTGGCGGCCGTCGACGACGGAGATCTCGGTTGTGGGGGAGAAGGTAGGTTTCACGTAGCCTGGGAGGAGGGCGACGAGGGAGAGGGAGAGGAGGCAATCGAGGGTGCTGAGGGAGGCTATCGCGTCGCGGAGGGGAGCGTAGTGGGTTGAGATTGTGGCGAGGAAGGACTTGAAGGCGGTGTCGCAGGCCGCGGAGAGGGATTCTTTGTGTTGATCTCTTTCGCGCAGCATCTTTACTACTTCTGGAGTGTGGAAACGGGAGACCTTCTTCGTGCCGGAGATCTTGGACCATGAGGCGGGGATGTTCTTTAGGTCGGAGTTGGGGACTTCGATTAGATATTCTATTCCCGCGACGGTGATGTATGTTACGGGTTTGGATTTCTTCAGGACTTTGGCGGCGTCTGAGCGATGAGCGGAAAGCTCTTGCTCTACGGCTGCGATGCCGAGCTTGTGGTCTGTTATGTCTTCTGTTTCGTGCTCTTCGCGGAAGAAGACATACTTGTCGTCTGTCCGGGCTGCTTCAGCGTTGATCTGGTCAAGGAAGGAGATAACGGTGTCTCCTATTGAAGGAAGAGTGGCGATTGCTTCATTGATCAGCCGAGAGGTGAAGCCAGCGTCTGATGGAGTCTTTACGTTGGCGTACTCGTTGGCAATTCGTTGCAGCGTTTGGAGGGCGGTCAGGAGTTCCGGCCGTGTGCATTTCCCGTAGTAGATTCTGATTAGACTCCTTTCAAGGTCTGACTTGATGTTTCGGAGGAGTGCTTGGAGTTTGTCTACTTTGATAGTTTGATGCCCATCTTTCAGCTCTTCTACTGCTGCAACTCGCTCTTCCAATCGAGTCTGATCTAGAAGTGGTCTACCAACCCATTTGCGGAGTAATCTCTGACCAAAGCGTGTTTGAGTCTTGTCCAGAGTCCAGAACAGGCTGCCTTTCTCGCTGTGATCGGTTTGATTTTGATAGATCTCCAGGCTTGTGAGAGTGTTGCCATTCAGTAACATATGTGATCTTGCGCTGAAGGACTGGAAGTACGTGGTCAAATCGAACACATGCTCTAGCCCATACTCGGTCATATGAGTTATCATAGCAGACAGGCAGATTGTGGCCTGCTCTGGGAGCTTGAGCACTTTGTCAAGAAGCATCTGTTCCCTCGCATTGCCAGAATCTTTCTGGGCCTTCAGCTTATCAGCGTAGAACTGTGCAACATGAGAATATGCTTCAGCTGCCATGGTTTTCCCCTTATCAACACGCTCCACCCGGATGGTGTCTCCGAAAACGTTCAGAGTACTTCCAGAGAGATGTTGCACCAGCTTATCGGTAGCCTTCGTCAGCTCTCCCACGAGCAAGAACTCACAGGGCGCGATATGTAATAACCGTGTCTCGATTTCACTACGCATAAACCCATCTTCGAATGTGTCATAGATGATGTCTCCGGTGGCTGGTTGAACTGCCAGAATTCCGACATCCACCTTCTCATCGGTTCCCCATCCCTTTGCCTTCGCCTCTGTGATGCATAGCAGGTAGCCAGTTGCAGGAGCACCACCAGCTGGAGCATCCGTAGGACCAAGGCCCTCAGTGTCATCGACATAGGTCCCCTTCGTATAAACATTGGTAAGCTTCCTGATGAAAGGAGTATTCCTGTTATCTCCTGCTTTCTTCAAGGCGGCAGTCTCGATTTGGCGCACGATTCCAACCTTGTGGCCAGCAGCTACCAATCTCTTCGTGTGGACAGGCAATCGATGTACGGGAAAGCTGGCTGACGCGAATTTCTTCAAGTGGGCCTCGGAAGGATCTGTTCCAAAGATTAATATACTCCCTCGGTCAGAGCAGATGGAGAACCTACGCTCATCATATCTAAACCTGCCAGGTATACACACAATGCCCAATTCCTTCGCAGCAATCCTCGCATCCTCGCCGAAGAACCTGAATTTATATCCCACCTCAATAATCAACAACGTATCCATATGTTTCCGTTTGATATCCAGCACTTGCAATTCCATTGGCGTCAACTTTCCAGTCTTGGCCCCCTTCTTCGGTGCCTTCTTCGCAGGCCGTGCTTCTTCCTCATCTTCATCATCCTCGTCTCCTTCCTCAGCAGGCGTCTCTTCTCTATCCCACCGTCTACCAATCGCCGCGCCACCCATCCGCTTCACCCATTTCTTATGCAATTCCGCTTTCCTCGCCTTCTCGACGTCGTCCTCCTCATCTTCTTCTGGAATCGAGGTACTCGATGGGGCTTGCGCAGATGAACTGTACAGATATTTCTCTGTCCGTGGAGAGATCTTCAATCTTGAAAACGTAGGCTTCGTTCTTGGTAGCTCCGGCTCTGGCTCTGCGAAGAAAGAGCTGGAGCCAGTCTCCTCGTCATCGCCTTTCGCTCTCTTCGCCGGTCTCTCCACAACACCAGTGTTCCCGCCATTCAAGTCTTCTGTCAATGCTCTCTTCGTGCCATTCGTAGCTGGTCGTATGGGTTCCTCATCGCTTTCGGCATCGTAGAGATTGGACTGTTTTTGGACGAGTGGCGGATCTTGCGATGGTTGCGAGCGCTGAGAGGGCGTGGAGCTGCTCACTGATTTGGGGGTAAAGAAACTTGATATGGACTTTTGGGTCTTGGGTTGGGAGGAAATTGGTTTCCCCATTGTTACTTGGGGGACTCAAGTCATGAGTGTCTGGGCTGATCAAGGTTGAAAGGAGACGCGACTTGACGCGTTAATTGAGATCGAGGGCCCTATTATGTAAGCGTTTGAGGGAGATGCCGCGAGAAATTAGCGAATTACCCCATGAAAATAGGGGGTGCTCGCTAATCGTGAAAGGCATAGAAAGTTTCCTCCGGGACGGACCCAACTCAAAATCATTGCCATCGACACTTCTCCATCTCCCACAATCTACAAGACCAATCAAAACTTTCAAAGGCTCGACGACATCATATTCGAGGACTAGGTTGCGCCGCGTACACCGCATCTCGAGTTCGAAACCACTTGGTGCGCATGTCTCTGGACTTAGGAGGGGAGGTTATCGCCAAACAAGCTAAAAACTCAAGATGACCGCGAGTGCCGTGCGACAGCATCATGAAACTTCGAACCTTGTCGCCTCTACATCTCCAGCTGATAGACTCGAAAATGGCTGGTGATATCTGGACACCCAAATGTGATGGATCGGTTGCCATACCTGAAAAGCGCTCCATGCTGCGTCTGTTTCAGGCCTTTAGCAGCAGCACTGGGCTGCTTACCTCTCCCTTAAGTGGCTGACAGGTGAGCGCAACAGGGCTGGCTGGTTCATTCGTGGGTATGGTCGGGCTATCCGAAGTTATTTTTAGAGCCTGTAAGCCGTTTTGATTTCCCATAATTCGAGTGAGCTTTCTCTTTCCTAAGTGTTGAGCAATGCAGAAGTTGCCAAATGATCATGTTCACCCATTTAGATCGCGAGTAATCGAGAATCAATCATCTGGATGCGGAGTTCGAAGGATTAATTCATTTTTTGCTTTTGCTGCTTGTAAAGCTGTTTCCATGTGCCAGATAAGGCTGAGTCAGCCCTGGCTGTCAAGTGCCTCGTTTCATAGGGCGGTAGCTCATGAGGCTTGAATTTCTCCAGCTGGTCATCACTGCAATCTGCACCACGATCTGCAGTGGGAAAAGCCGTAGCTGAGTGGCACTCGCTACGACTGCTAATTAGACACTGCTGCCACCATAGGTGGTGTATGGCTGAAGAGCTGATGCTTACTTCTTTAAGGCTACCCTGCAGGGCGTCAGGCTGCACCCTTTCCTCCTAAGATATGATGTTATACCGTCCTCTTCCCCAATTTTGCATCGGTATACTCAGCAGACCTAGCGGTTTGCCAATCTGGTCGAGATTTCATCTTGCTTCACTGTCCTCAGCTCATCCATTCTGTCATTTTGCCAGCGTCTGAGGATCCACAACCCACGTGATTGTCTCTACTCCAGGCTGAGATATCAAGGCTACCAATCATGTATTTGACCTTGCCCAATATTGTGAAAAGTTTATTCTCTTCTGGATACTCAAAGACAGCACAAGCTCCCGCAGTATCTCCCGAGATTAACGACCATGTCTACATCAAGGGCAACCCAGATGACCGAGGACCATGTCCGGGATTAAATGCGCTGGCAAACCAAGGCTTCCTGTAACCACCCCTCCATACTCCCCAATAACTCTTCCCATACTAACAAGAACCAGTCCCCGCGATGGCAAAAACCTCACTCTCGCCCAAGTCGAACAATCCCTAATAACCCACCTCCACATGAGCAAGCTCCTCGCCAAGAGCCTCACCTCAGCCCTCAAACCCCTCGTCCGCAAAGACGGCACCTTCGACCTCTCCGACACGCGCAAACACAACGTCATCGAGCACGACAACTCGTTCACGCGCCACGACGAATGGCAAGGCGACAACTACACCTTCCAGCCCGAGATGTTCGATGCCATGCTCGCTGACGCCAACGGCGGTCCACTCACCCTCGCCACTCTCGCCAAGTCCTTCGTGCGCAGAGATAAAGAGAGTAAAGCAGCTGGAGCCCCTAAATTGCCGTTGAAGCTGTGGTTCGTAAGGCTGTTGAATATTGCGGGCGCGATTAATACGAGTATGTTGCCGGGAGGGAAGTTGCCGAGGGATGTGGCGGAGCAGTTGTTTGTGGAGGAGAAATGGGCGGATGTTATTTTGGATAATCCGAGGCAGAGGAGTGTGATTACGCTGTTGTGGAATGCGTGTGGGGTTTTGTGGTTTGTGGTTACTAAGCGTTAGAAAGAACGAGGGGGTAGCTGTTGCGGAGTGCAAGATCACGCTTGCTCAAAGCCAAAAGTTGGGCCCTATGCAGATTTTTCTATAACGCCCCGCTCAACAATCGGTATACGTCAAGCTTGAGTCTGCTTGCTAAGGATAAGGATACTCGGTAATTTGAAGGGTTGCTTGGAGAGTACCCTTGCCTATCTCATGGCGACGGATCGGAGTATCCGCAAGTTCATGTTCAAGACTGAAAGCCAAGCTCAAGGTTTATATCTGAAAGAGACAAAAGTCATGTCTTGGTTCGATTGTTATGTTTTTAGTGGAAATCTGATTTCAAAGCTTCAAGCAAGCTGAGCTTACATTTTTGAATACTTTATTTTGAAGACATTACGTTGCATTTGTTACCTTTGCCACGATTCATGAGGTGCCAAATGCATGCCAAGCTGGGTGAACATGGCGATATTATTCGAGTCACATTTGTGTCGAGTGCTGATCAATTGACTCATTGAGCGAAAGCCGCAAGCTTTTAGCTCTTGCTGCATGCTATAAAGTGTTACTTGCACAGTTGTGGAACAGCTTCTTCGAAGTCAAGGAGAATCTCAAGGGCATTTTGTTGCAATAATCTCTTGGTTCATTGCTCGTTATCGTCACTCGTTGTACATCCGCAAGTGCACCATATCCCGTCAGAGAGATGCCACAAGAAAGCTCACCATATCCATCGATGCCCAAACACCGTGAAGCCCAGAACAGCCCTTAGGAAAGAAGCCCACAATTCCAAGGAAGAGTGAAGATCTATGCCGTCGGAGCAGAAGGGAAGAAGCGTTTGCAGTTTACCAGCGGCCGCCGGTCTGCGCGCCCGAGTCCCATGATGCTTGAGCAACACCACCGTTGTCACCGCCGGTCTGCGCACCCGAGCCCCATGATCCCTGAGCAACGACACCGTTGTCACCACCAGCTCCATTGGTGTCCCAAGCTCCGCCTCCATCACCGCCGGAGTTGTTCTCACCAGCACCGTAGTTACCACCTCCACCAAAGGCGCCGTCACCTGAGCCATAGTTGTCACCACCCTGGGGTTGTTCAAAGCCGCCACCATCACGAGGGGGACGAGGAGCGTTGGCCTGTCCAAATTAGAATGAATTTCATGAGATGTATAGGGAGGAAGAGACCTACCCATTCATCAATCACAGCCTGAATCAAGGTCTTAGCGGTGGCGATCGCACGGCCCTTACCAATGATGGTGACGTTGACCAGTTCACGAGCCTTGGGACGCGGACCATCCTCGCTCTTTGCTGGCATCTTGACATCGGTAACACCGGAAGTCTTCTTGATCTCTTGGATCTTTGCACCTTTGGGACCGATGATCTTGCCGGTACAACCATAGAAGACCTCCATCAACTCCTCTCGCTCCTCTTGAGAGTCGTTGTCGCCGTCCTTGTTGCCACCTTCAACAACCTCTGGCTCAGGCTCGGGGATGAAGGTGCCGTTCTTCTCGTAGCGCTCGTAAGCGGTCTTGCGGAGAGCGTTGACGACGTACTGGAGCGTGTCAGCTTCGGGGTCGACTCATGCCTTCTAAGCTGCCATGATGCGAAAGATGGAGCAAGCAGACGCAAACCTAGATTGGGAAAGGGTAAAACACTTGATAACGTACCTTCCAGCGAGGGGCCCAGTAATTCTTCTTCAGCTTATCATTCTTCTTTGTGAACTTGTCTGCCTTCGCGTCGGCGTTCCATGAAGCATCGGTAGAGATGACTCCATTCTCGCCGTGTTCATCGGACAAGTCATCAGAGGCGAACTTCACCAAAGCCATGCAAGACTTGAACTCTGAATCCTCACGAGGGGGCCAGTAGACACAGACATCGAGCTCAATGCCACGGTACTTGACACGGTGGTAAACTTCAATGTCGGGGTTGTCGGTCTCCTTCAGAACGGGGACCTTGCGCTCGGTACCATGGTGGAGAGCCTGATGAATGAAGTTCAAAATAGCTACCTTGTTCTTTTCGACCTATTGGTGAAGATGTCAGCTCCATTTGCTGAAAATCGAACGCGTGGTGTTTGCTGCCAAGTTTCCCACAGCGCCAGCGATGGCTGTGACAGCTTGGAAAGAAACAGGTGATGGAGAGGGGAAGGAGCTGTTCATACCTGGGTAGCATCATCATCAGCTCGGAAATAAACCTCATCGTCGTCATGGTGCGACTCGTCAAACTCCTTCGGCGTGTTTGGGTTACCATCCATGCCAGAAAGGACTTCATAGGTTGCAAAGACCGCAGTTCGGGCCTTGGCCTTGTTGATCTTCTTAGTGCCTGCCATGACGACGGATGTTCAAGCCTCGGACGCGTGGTGTTATTGCTTTGACGTTGGGGTTGGAGAAGGGAAGTGGAAGACGAGACGAGAAACGAGCTTGAGCGAAGAGTCTGCAACTGCAACGCTGCTTTATCGACCCTCACACTAGCCGACCCACGATATGACTACGAGCATCACCAAAGCTTTTCAGATGAAGTTGAAAGGTATAGAGAGATCATTTCAAAAAATTCAAGGAGTGCAAACGAATAATATGATGAGAATGCGGCATCCCGTTACCCCTGTCATCTTCTTGAACCTTCACTCTTCAACATCTCGCCATTCTTACTCTAATCTGCAAGATTTCAGCATCCGATATTGCTTGGAGCTCCACAGCACTTCCAGAGCACTTGAGTGAAGACAAATGTTTGAATATTTCAATCATAATAAACTGAAGAAAAGGGGCATTTTACAAAATCTGAATTAGGGAAATTCATAACAAACAAGGCTTCAGCCAGCATAAGCAGCAGAGGGCGGATTTCTCTCGACCACCACGTACTCGGCAACACAAAGAGATTATATCTTTCACAAAGCGCTCTCGTCTCATAGGTTTTTTAACTGACCAGATTCTGCTGCAACCCCTGCCGGAAAATAGCCTGGCCCCACCGTCTGTTGTAAGCGAACCGTATTCAGGAGTAGATGAGTTTTGCTATTTTCCCCTGAGTCTAGTCGAGTCTCTCTTTCCCAACGACCCAACCGAACTCAGAACCTGTCAGATTTTTATTATTATCAAGTATACAATTCTAATCATCTTTTTCTTTTTTTCATCCAATGTCACCAAGTGCAGGGAAAACAGAAGGCCAGCCTCGGCACGCGCCAAATGCTTACTTTTTTCTAAATAAGCTGCGATGCTTACGTTACGCCCGTTTTAAGTGATAGGCCAGTCGGCCGCGTTCTGACAGGTTCCGTTTTCCGCCTTACTCCCTGAGTTTATCTCCACGGCTGAAGCAGGGGATCCGGATTTAATGCTGCTATGGATCTGCCTCAGCCAGACGGCGATGAATATTCGTGGAAGTTCGAATGAAGAAGCGGAAGGTTACGTCAAATGGCACACTCGAGGATGGAGGTCAAACCATGCGTGAAGGGGGGAGGGGGGGTAGTAGAACCCAAATGAGCTTGGGAATGTGCGAAAAATCCAAGTTCTTAATTCGGATGTCTCCTCCGGTCAGCACACGACGCTTCTATGAAACCCCTTGAATGATCTCTTGACATAGATCAGTAATCCATACTTGTCACTCTCGATTTTCAGTTATAAGCTTCTCTTTCTGCTCTTCGCTATTTACCAATTCTACACTCATCACAACTTTCAGCATCGACCAACCACAAACCCCACAAATGCCAAGCCGCATCCTCGCAACCATCTTCTCTCTCCAACCTCACACTATCCTCATGTCTTTCCCGAGAATCCCAAATCCAATAGAAGTGTTCTCCTGGTCCTTGTGCAAGTTCATGCAGTTCATCGAGCCGAAATCGACTCCAAAATGACCCGTAAATTCGGGGGAGAGGAAGTTGGAGAGCTCGCGCACATCAAAGAGCTCTTTAGAGAAAGAGAGGGGATGGCGATGAGGATGTAAGCAGGTGTCAAACGGCGTTCGGTCTTCCAAGGAAACGGGAGCGAGTGATTTTAGAGATGTAAGTGTATACCCATTTCACAAAAGCCTTTTCTGATTACATCCTTAGGAAATGGCTGCAATGATTTTATCTTACCAGCTCTGAACTTCAGCACAGCATGTAAAAGTACAAAATGGCTCACTGAATTGTATACGATGAGCTCACCTTTACAAATTAAAATTTTCCATAAATCTTCATGCCTCAACTCTTCTTGTATTCAATCCCACCATGAATTTTGGACCTTTCTATTGCCCTTTTTGGCATCTTTGAATTTGAAAATGATTGCATGGTCATTTTGAAGTGTTGTGGGAGGATATGCGACAGACTCTGTTACACGCCGAGCTCATACGAGTACATCCACCAGTGGGTGTCAGAATTCTTGACGCAATACTGGTTTAAATATACTATAGCTCGAGGGACATTGAAGCCTAACTGGCTTTTTTTTATATTTTTATATTTTTTTTTATAAACGTTCACTGATCTGAGGAACAATCTAAAAAGTAGTGGTTCCTTACTTTACGAATGTTCTATAAGTTATAGTACATTAAAACGCAGCTTTACGCCACGAAACCTAGTGAAGCTAGAAGGGTGTTTTATTTTCAATTCACAATCTCACATTGGTAGAACTAACTAAAGTATGTACATGAATTCTGGATGCTGGTCACCCAGCAGGTGTTGTTCCCGCTGGGTTAAGCCCAGGACCCTTACATCACGCCAGCCGTCGCGGCGGAGGCGGTTCTCCCGAGCCAGGAGGCACCGCAAGACGACGCTTCCACCAAACAGACAGACGGTCACATAAATCAAGCACACAAGATGACCAGAGAAGTAATTCGGACCTCCTTGGTAGATGTTGGAAGAGACGATGCCGTTCAGATTGCCCCATCCAATGACAAACCCAAGGATTACACCGCGCTTGTAAACACCTTCGCAATTGTTGCTAACCCAGGTTATGGTATTGGAGATGCAAGGCAGGCGCCGAGGAAGGTAGCAAGGTATTTGAGATGCGGGTTCTCGACAATAAGAAGCATTGCAAAGCCGACCATACCAATGGGAGCAATACAGATGTTGCAGAGACCACGTTGGCCTTTGCGATCAGCAATCCAGCCGACAAATATGGTCAGGATAGCAGCTGTAGCGTAGACAGGGATAGTAAACATCTGGGCGTTTTCTGAGGTATAACCCAGTTCCGCGATGATTGAGGGCAGGAAGAGTGAGAAGGCGTACAGTGGCATGTCACAACCCATGTAAATGAGCATGCCCAAGTACATTTTATAGTCAGTGACGGCGTCCTTGAGATATCTGTAGTCAAAAGCCTCATACTTCGCGGAAGCTTGCTTGTCCATAGCCAGGCGATACTTCACACGGGCGAGGTTTCTGTCTGAGAGGAAGGTGGCGTTTTCCGGAAAGTCCTTGACCATAAAGAACGAGGCGATGGCAATGCAGAGCGTTACGAGACCTTCAATAATGAAGATCCAGGACCAGCCATGTCGGCCGCCTAGTCCTTCCATTCTCTCAATTGCCCATGCAAGGAGACCGCCACAGGAGCCGGCAACCGCAGCGGCGGAGAAAAAAATTGCTGCACGGATGCCAAACTCTGAGCGCTTATACCAGCAGCTCAAGTAGTAGTTAACGCCAGGAAATAGGCCGGCTTCGAACATGCCAAGGAACCACTACAGTTGTCAGTGCATGCATTGAAGAAGTGAAAGGAGTAAATGCTTTGAGAAAGAAAGTGAGGAAGGGAACTGAAGAAAGGTATCGGGAATATGTGCATTGTAAAAGTGAAGGTGGGAGCGTGTTCATTGCAGGAGTGAATTTGGATGTCTGGAGAAGATGAATCGGAGAACTTACTCTAGCAGCTATCAGACCGGAGGAGTTGTTGCAGAAGCCCATGAGGGTCATGGTAGTTCCCCATCCAATCCTGCGACCGTGTCAGCTTTCAAAGTGAATATCAGAGGAAAAGGTGAATTACATAATACACGGGATGAAGATACTGGGTTTGAAGCGTTTCAGGAGGATATTCGTCAAGGGCTCGAGAAGAGAGTAGGAGATAAAGAACACGGTCAATGCCATATTGTACAGGCCAGTGGAAAGAGGGTGTCCATGAGAGCCAAGATTGTTTTGGAGACCATCAATCCTCGCGTTACCTATGTTGGTACGATCGAGAAACGAACACAAGTACAGTAAAGACAACTGCTGAAGTCAGATTAAACTTCAGATCGCGGGCACGAAACTTACCCAGGGGATCAACTTCATGTCAAGAGTTCGGAGGAGCTTCTGGTCCTAGAATTGATGGTCAATCGCGTCACAATCAGTACAGTGCTTAGAAGACTTACGATAACCTTAAGCCCGGATTTGGACGTGACCGGATCAGGATTGGGCGGAAGATAACATGCGATGGGCACGACGGACTGCGGGCGTAGCTCGGATGCACCAGTATTTGCACTGCCGCCACTACTGCGCGTCTTCAACTTGAATGATTGAGCCATCTTATTCAGACGAGCGGTGTTGCAAAGCGACGTTGAGCACAAAGCGACGTTGAGCGCGAAGGTATTTACAAGTGGACGAGAAGGGACACCCTCGAAATATTTATACAAAAAGCTCGAGTGGGTCGAGCTCCTGGATCACTATCGAAATCCATCCTTAGCTGGGCGCGATACCCTTTTGGGATAATTTGGCGATCGTCTCGGTGGGGATGAGAGCAGTCGAAGAAAAAGTGAATCTGTTGATGCCGAAGCGACGTTGCTTCTGGTGAAAGGGGGCCGTCCTGGTAGCAACACGAGCACGGCCCCACACCAAGCTCGGCTAGGACGGTGACAATTGTTGATAGCAAGAGTGTCATTTCTGAAGTGATCCACTGGCTTTGAAGTCAATGAGGAAGTAAATTGTGAAAATTTGTGTTCTGTTCTTTGTGGTGTTGTGTGAAGGAGAGTGAAGTGGTCGAAATAACCTTTTGAAGCCGTCGGGCTTGGCGTTCCGGGGAAGGGGCGTCTCACCCCACCAACCAGACAAGTGCGGGGATCTAGCTTACCCCTTAAAGAAACGCCTTGAAATGATGCATTGACAAATGATGGACAAGTAATGGAGGGTAATGCTTTTACTTTTCAGTAAGTCTTTTATAGGGATTTCTTTGTGACTTTTACGGTATCGCAACATCTTGTCAGCGCATTGTTGAAAGGCATGCTACCAGCAAGAGCAGCAGAATGCGCAACAAGACTCTCCCACCAATCCACTCCATTCCAGATTACTATCGCGCAAGTGGGGTCTCAATGGAATCACCTCAGGGCCCCCATTGATTCTATGGTCAAGCTGTTGACTTCAGTAGAAATAATACAGTCACGTGTTTTAATTATCAAGGCCTCATGTGGAATAAATTCAAAGACTCGAAATTTGGTCTGAAATAAAATAACTTGCAGAGTATCTCCAAATCTTCTGGGGACCCAAGGCCTGTAAATATCTGATTGAGAAGTGCGAAATCTCTTTGATAAAATCTCGGATATTCACTGCAAATGCGCATAAAAACGATCAAGTGTTGAGTGGCGCAAACAACCTCCGGGTATCCTCCAAATCTCTCTCTTTGTTGCAAATATAGAGCTAGAAATCAAGATTATTATCATCATCCATTATCCAAGGATATAATTGCACCATCCTCTTCTCCCTTTCCTTTTGCACATTGCACCGAAAAAGAAAGAAATCTTACTTTAAAAGATCTACCTGGTAAACTACCAAGAACTCTAAAGTCACGGCTTCTACTTTTCAATAATCCATCAAAGATTTGCCTTATCGTTTCGAATCGCTTCCTGCTCTCATCTGAAGTCATACACGGAGAAATTACGGATCACTAATTCCTGGTACCTGATACTTTTTTTCTTGGCTTCATTGGACGGAACGAGCCCTAATCAGTTGCAAATCCCTTCAATTCGAACGGAAATTGAGATTCCAATGGTCTGCTAAGCTACTAGATATGCTGCACTGGGCTGTATGGCGTAGAAAGGCGATGGGGGCACGTGACTCTACAAGTTACCTATGGACAAGAGGATCTTCAACCTAGCGTACTCTGATTGAAGAATAAATTTGCTATGCTGCGATGAAACAAGTAAACCAAGCCCCAGATTCTCTTGAGGCCATATCCCACTCTCGTCAATTCTGCTCAATATGAATCAAGCGGAGAGCCACCCCTGTCAGCCCTATCCCCTCACCCCCCTGCCCTCCGGTCGTTACTATTTTCGTGTCGGCCGACGAAACGCAAATCTTTAACCCA
>Ga0302325_10017773_pt1 | contig 15011 bp, 8 predicted proteins | sample Palsa_T0_2_FD_201948 | JGI IMG/M metagenome (GOLD analysis project Ga0302325, IMG submission 201948) | Peat permafrost microbial communities from Stordalen Mire near Abisko, Sweden - Palsa_T0_2 | ecosystem: Environmental > Terrestrial > Soil > Palsa > Peat permafrost | place: Sweden: Abisko... | reverse complement strand
GAAGCGTGTTGTTGAGGGCGTGGCCGATATGGAGGCGGCCCGTGACGTTGGGCGGCGGGATGACGAGGCAGAAGGTTTCCGCGTCCGGCCTGCGGCCTGCGCGGAATGCGCCGGAATTCTCCCACTGGGCATAAATGCGCCCTTCCACTTCGGCGGGCGCGAAATTCTTGTCGAGCATTTGTCTTGCCTCTTGAGCGGACCGGCCGCCGGTTTGTCAAACCGTCCGGAGGCCTGCACGTCAAGAGGCTGGTCCGGAGCGGCTGGCGGCCGGCCCCGGATTTCGATGATACGAAAGGGGGTCAGCGCGCCTTGCGCGAGCGTACGAACTCGGCTTCTACGGCCGCCGCCAGCAGTGGAGGAAAATTCTTGTCCATCCACTCGGCGATCAGCGGCTTCATGCGGTCCATGATCGCGTCGGCATGGGTCCCCATCCAGTCCTGGAGGACGGGCTCGAAGGTTTCGCGCACGGCGCGGTCGAACAATGCCTCGAGCGAAGCGCCGTCATGGGGCGCAATCTGCGCGACCGGATCCCGCGGCACAGGCTTCGGCGCTTCCACTTGCGCAAATTTGCTCGACACATCGTCGAATGCCTTGCGGGACGTGTCGGAGAAAATGCCGTCGGGCGCTTTCGGAGCAGGCTTCGGTTCCTCGATCGTCTGGAACACGACATCGTCATGCGGAACGGCAACCGGTGCAGGCGCAATAACAGGCGCCGGTGCAGGCTCTTCGTGCACTTCCTGTGTCAACTCAAGCACTTCAGGCTCGGCCTCGGCCAGCGCCTGAACGGCCGGCTGCGCCGGTGCCTCCGGCGAGTCTTCCGAGATAATCTTGCGGATGGAGGCGAGGATTTCCTCCATCGTGGGTTCATGTTGAGGGCTTGAGGGGCTCGCCATCATCTTACTCCAGCACGCGCGTAGGATATCGCGCTAAGACCCTAAGACAGTTACCTAAAGAAGGAAAGGTCGAGTTAACGGCCGCAACCCTTTTTGTGCCTTCTCTGAACAAGACCTTAATCGCCGAAGCCGAACCAGCGCGAGGCGTTGTCGTTGTAATAGGCCTTGGGATCGTAGAGCCGCACGTTGAGAGCAAGTCCCCTGGCGGTCAGTTGGCCCGTGGCAGATAACACCTGATAAGCCGCCACGCAGGTGTCGTGCTGGGAGATCACCACGGCCACCTCGGAATTGAGCAATTCCTGCTCGGCGTTGAGCACATCCAGGATCGTGCGCGATCCCACTTGTTGCTCCTGCTTGACGCCGTCATAGGCGACTTCGTCGGCCTGCACCTGCGTCTGGTTCGAGACAATCGTGGCCTTGGCCGCCGTGAAGCTTTGCCAGGAGCTGCGCGCGGCATCGATGACCTGACGTCCGATATCGGCGACCGCCAACTGCGCCTGCTCTCTCAACTCCTTTTGCTGACGGACGAGAGATTCATCCGCGCCGCCCTGATAAATCGGGACAGTCACATTGGCGGTGAGCGACGAGATGTGGCCGGCGCCTGGAATGCCTTCCAAAGGCGAACCCTGGAGATATTCATACTGACCTTGAATTGACACCTGCGGGGCCAGTGCTCCTGCCGCGTCGTCGATGGCATAGTTGGCCGCCTTTACGTTTTCCTGAGCCTGCCGCAGGGCGGGATTTTGCTTCATCGCAAGCGTGATCACGCCCTCTTCATTGGCCGGCACCGGTGGCAGAGCTGGGTGTTCCTCGAGAGTTTCCGGCGGGCGTCCGATGTAATGCTCGAAGTTCGAGCGGCTCACATTGAGCTGACCCTCGGCGGTAATAACATCCGATTGGGCGCCCGACAGTCGCGCCTGCGCCTGTGCAACGTCGGTCCGAGTCAACTCGCCGACTTTGAACTGCTCTTGCGTCGCATCGAGCTGTTTTTGCAGAACTGTCACGTTGTTCTGCCTAAGCCTCAGGGTCGCCTCGTCGCGAACCACATCCATGTAAGCGGTGACAGCATTAAGGAGAACGTTTTCTTCGGTGTTGCTCAGTTCGTTCTCGCCGGCGCGGACCTGTGCCTTGGCGCGGCCAACTTCCGCATAAGTGCGGCCGCCGCGAAAAATCGGTTGCGAAACAGTCACCTGTCCCGTGATCGGATGTTCGCTTGTTGAAGCAATTCCGCCTGCCGGCTCAGACGGTGGGGCAGCCGCACCGAATTCCTGATATCCATAAGTGCCGCCCGCATTGAGCGTCGGTCGCCATCCGGCATTTGCCTGCGCGACGTTCTCGTCCGTCGCGCGCAAGCTTGCCCGATCGGCATCGAGTTGGGGATTGGTCTCGTAGGCCACGCCGAGCGCATCGCGCAACGTGAACGTGTCGGCATACGCCGCACCGCATACCGAGATTGCCGCCGCCAACACCAGCGCCGAGGCTGCGCCCCGAACTGCCTTCATACCGTCACCCCGCTTGCCCGCGCCCAATAGGCTGATCTGGGTATTCTAGAAGACGAATCCAACTTTTTGCCGGAATCCGGCCAGCAGTGGAGCCCAGGCGTCGAATGCGACACGGCTTCCGATCCTGCCGTTTTGGCGCAAATAGAGATGCGCCCTGCTCTGCTCGCCCGATTGCACGATGGCGACCAGCCGTCCGCCCTCTGCGAGTTGGCCCAGCAACGCTTCCGGCGGTGCCTCGATTGCGCCGTTGACGACGATAGCGTCATAGGGTGCGCCAGCGCGATGGCCATCGGCGAGATATCCCTGAACGATGGCAACGTTCGTCGCGCCAACGGCCGGAACCATATCGGATGCGACGCGTACGAGGTCCGCGTCCTGCTCCAGGCCCGTGACCCTGGCCGCAAGCCGGGCCAGCACCGCGGTCGAATACCCTGTGGCGCATCCCACATCCAGCACCGAGTCGGTCGATGCGACCTGCGCGAGCTGGATCAGTTTCGAAAAGGTCCTGGGCTCCAGCAAATAGCGGTTCGCCACGACCTCGATGGCGCCGTCCGCATAGGCGACGCCGCGTTTGACGGTCGGCACGAAGCGTTCACGGGGCACTGCCCGCATTGCGTCGTGAATTCGGATATCGGTGACGTCGTTCGCGCGAACCTGCGATTCGACCATGTTCATGCGTTGGGCTGTGTAGTCCGGCATCGGCGCGATTCGCTTGGTTTCGACGGTCGGCGCTTATACGTTGCCGGTCCTTCGCTGACAACGCGAGAGAGAAGACTTCCGCAAAGCTTTTGCGCCAGGGTGCATTTGCCCTCGGCGCATTCCTTCTGTATAGCGCCCGTCGCCCGGCCACGTGGCGGAGTGGTGACGCAGCGGTCTGCAAAACCGCGTACCCCGGTTCAATTCCGGGCGTGGCCTCCAAATCTTAGAGGGTTGCTGCCGATTAACACAAATGGTGGTACTCGTTGTTAAGCATTCGTTAACCTTATGGTGGCACCTTTACGTCGTCTTCCCTTGAAGACACCCCACCATTACCCAACGCCTTGGGGCCGGGCTAACACCCGGCCCTTTTTTTCTTCTGGTCCGGCCAAAGTGATTCGGGATGGCCATCGTGCTTCCTGTCCGCGCCACAATCGCGCGCTCGCGCGCCGGACTGCGCGACATCTTCCAGCCAGTTCAGCCAATTGTTCAGGACTTTTGCTGTAGCCATGGGATTGGCGATGCGCTAACAACGCGCCCCATGTTCCTGGGTAGCTCAGCGGTAGAGTCCTCGGCTGTTAACCGAGTTGTCGTCGGTTCGAATCCGACCCCAGGAGCCAATTTCTCCCGACGTTAAATCGATGCGCGCACCACGCCGTCGATACCTCACCCCAAATGCCAATCCGCGAGATGCGTATCGAACTGCCGGAGGGTGGCGGCTGCGAGGGCGTCGTTGGTATCGAACTCGACAGTTGCATGGCTTTGGGGAGCAGTTGCGGTGATGTCTGTGCCGCCATGGCCGTCGGAGACGGTGGCGAAGGTGTAGCCGGTGTAAGTACCGGTGAGTTGGAGCGTGGCGATGGTGCTGGCGCTGTTGGTGATGAGAAGCTGGTCGTTGGCTTCGAGCACAGCCGATGTAGCCTTGATCGCCAGCAGATCGACCTTGTCGCCGGCGGCGAAGTCCGAGATCGTTGCGGCAAAGCTCGATGGGCTTGCAAGCGCCAGCGTGGCGTTGGCGCCGTTGAAGGCCATGGTGAGCGTGGAAGCGGCCGAGGCGCCAAACTCCAATGTGGCGCCCGCATCGACCTGCATCGCGCCGGTGCCAGTAAGGCCTTGAGCCAGATCGAGCGTGCCGGTTGAGACTTCGATGTGACCGTTGTCGACGATGCCGACAGCGATGTTGCTTGTGCCCGTGCCGCCGTTCTTGATCAGAAGACCATTGTCGTCGATGACGGACGATGACGATGCGCCGATCCCGATGCCGACATTGCCTTCGATCTTGTAGGTTGCGCTGCTTGCGATCGTGAGAGTCGCCGCGTTGGAACTTGCGTCGCCAAGCGTGATCTGGCCGGTCTGGACGATTGTGCCGGCATCGTCGAGCGTGACCGTGCCGCCTGCGACGAGCCCCGATAGTGTGGCGTTCGACAGAGCCAACGTGCCTGAGCCGTTTACTGTCGCTCCAAGCGTCGCCACGCCGGTCAGCGACAAGGTCTCGCCGGAGGCGATCGTCAACGTTGTCCCGGCACCTTCGGAATAGGTTCCGCCAAAGGTCAGCTTCTCATTGACCGATGCCGTGTCGCTGCCCGACATCGCCCATCGGCCTTCTGTCATCGCAGCACCGCTGTCGAAAGCCTGACTGCCTCCCGTCAGCGACAATGCGCCCGTACTGCCCGAGATCGTGCCGGAAAAGATCGATCCGGCGCCGCTCAAACCGAGTGTGTAGGCGCCGAGCGCCAGGGTCGTGCCGGCCGCCGTGCTGAACTCTCCCGTATAGGCGAGACTCGTGTCGAGACTTGCCGTCACTCCCGACGACAGCGCGAGATCGGCTACGCCGAGGCTCAGCCCCCTCCACAAAGAATCCGTGCCGCCCGAAAGTGCCAGCGTGCCGGCGCCATCGACAGTGCCGATAAGCGCCGATCCACTTCCCGAAAGCGTCAGCGTTGCACCCGCCCCGATCGCAATGGCGGCGCCTGTGTTCTCCGTCAGTACACCGGAGACGGAAACTCCGCCGTTCACCGTAACCGAGGCTCCGCTGCGAAGTGACATCTTGGAGGAAAAATGTGCGCCCGCATCGAAGGTGTCCGAATTGCCCGACAGGGCCAGCGTCCCCCCCCCGCTGATTGCGCCCGCGAAGCTTGCCGCGCCCGTCAGGGTCAAGGTGTCGTTCAAGGCGATGTTGAGAGCCGTTCCGGCACCGGCCGAGAATGTTCCTGCATAGCTCAGAGACTCTGTGAGCGACGTGCTGGCGCTGCCCGATAGCATCCAGTTCGATACAGCCAATGATGCACCGCTGTTGAAGGTCTGGCTGCCTGACGTGAATGCGAGCGTTGCGCCCGTGCCCTGCACTTTGCCCGTAAAGGCCGAGGTTCCGTTCAGGGTGAGCGTGTCACCCGAGGCAATTGTCAGCGATGTTCCGGCTGCGCCCGCGAACGATCCGCCGGTGGTGAGATTCTCGTTGAGAGACACGGTGTCGCTTCCCGTCAGCGACCAGTGCGCCGTCGCCAGTGTTGCGCCGCTATTGATAGCCTGACTACCACCCGAAAACGTTAGCCCGGCCGTCCCCGTGATCGCCCCCGAAATCGTCGAGCCCGTGCCGCTCAGATTGAACGTGTAAGCGCCCAAAGCGAGCGTCGTCCCTGCGGCCTCGTTCAATAGACCGGCATAGGAAAAGCTCGTTCCGAACGAGAGAGCCGCGCCGGAAGACAGCACGATATCGGAGATGCCGAGACTTGCGCCCCTGCTCACCATATCTGTGCCGCCTGACAGAGCGAGCGTACCGCTTCCGGTCACGGCACCCGCAATCGACGAACCCTTTCCCGACAAAGTCAGCGTGTCGCCCGAAGCGATCGTCAGCGCCGTGCTGGCCCCTTCGGTCAGGGCACCCGAAATGGTGACGGATCCGGACACCCCGGCTTCGGCCGTGCCCTCGAGGACCAAACCGGACCCGAAACTCGCGCCCGAATCGAAAGTCTCTGTTCCGCCAGACAGCGCGAGCTTGCCCGCACCACTGGTCGCACCGGCAAAGCTTGTTGTGCCCGTCAGAGTGAGCTTATCGCCCGATGCCATCGTCAGGGTCGTCCCCGCTCCCGCCGAGAATGCTCCCGCATAGCTCAGGCTCGTATTGACCGTCGTCGCATCGCTGCCCGACAACGTCCAACTCGACATCGAAAGTGCGGCACCGCTGTTGATTGTCTGGCTGCCGCCGGAGAAGGTCAGAGCGCCGGTACCCGAGATGGTGCCCGCAATCGTCGAGCCTGTGCCGCTCAAAGTCAGCGCGTTCGCACCGAGATTTAACGTGCCCGCGCCCAGAGCGAGCGTTCCCGCATAGCTCTCGCTTGCCGCAAACGTCACCGATGCGTTGCCGGTGATCGCGATCGTTCCTGCTGTCAGGCTCGCGCCGTTCTGCACCGTGTCCGTCCCGCCGCCGAAGTCGATCTGCTGGCCGCCGAGAGTCCCCGCAAACGTGTCGTCCGTGCCCGTGAACACCAGCGCACCGGTCGACGACGTCACCGATCCGGAATCGTCGAACACCGAAGCCACCGTGCCGTAACCGTTCAGGTTCGAGCCGGTGCTGTCCGTCAGCGTCCCCGTCGACAGCGTGCCGCCCGCCATTTGAATCGTGCCGGCATTCGCGATCGCATTCGAAGAGCTGTAGCTGTCGCCGACGATCAGCGTGCCCGACGCGGCGATCGTCTTCAGTGTGGATTGCACCGTTACTTCCGCCGAACCGTTCAGCGATTGGATCGCAGCCCCCACGCCGGTGAGTTCGATCATGCTGTCCAGGGTCGTAATCGAGACATTCCCCGGCAGTTGCAGCGTCGCGTTCGCGCCGGCACCCAGCGTGACGGTCGACAGCGCCCCCCCCGAATAACCACTCAGCGATCCGTCCTCGACGTTCAGCGTTCCGCCCAGCGCAACCAGCGCGCCCGTGTTCGATACCGCTTCGCCCACCGTGCCGAACCCGTCGATCATCCCGCTGCTCGTCAGCGACGACACCTGGAACGTCCCGCCGCCCAGTTGAATCGTTCCGGCATTCGTAAACGCCGTCGACTGCGTCCAGTCGGCGCCGCCCAATATCTCCAACGCGCCCGACGTGCCGGTCGATGTCAGCGTGGACTGGATGGTCTCCTTGGCATTCGTAGTCGGATTGAGTTCGTCCATGGTCGCCGAGGCGCCGCTCAAAATGATCGTCGCGTCGTCCGTGACGACAGTGGTCAAGGCGACGAATTCGAATGTCCCACCTGCCGCCGCTTCGTAACTTCCGCCTGTCAGTGTGGAGCCCGGAAGATTGGTGAAATCGTTCGACCCGACAAGGACCTCGCCGCCGTTTGAGGCCTCGACGAGCCCGGCATTGGTGAGTGTCGCCGGATCGACACCCATGGCGCTGCCGCTCACACCGGCGATGATGATGCCGTCGTTGACGAGCGTGCCGGTCAGATTGACGGGTGAGAGATTGGCGTCTTCCCCGATAAAGGCCGCCGTGCCGCTGCCGGTCTGTTCGACCGTCAGTGACGTCGCGAAGGTCACGACACCGTCAGGCCCGTTGTCGATGACAGCGCCTTCGGCACTGGCCGCACCGATATGGATCGTGGCGTTGGCAAGCGTCGTCGTCGGAGTGAGAATGAGTTCGGCACCGGAACCGGTGATGTCGATCGTGCCCGGGCCCGTGCCGCCGGCGCCAGTCATGGCGATATCGTCCGTCAGAGTGAGTTGCTGTGACGCGGAGCTGAGGTTGATCGTGCCGGCGATGGTGCCGCCCGAGATTGTGCCCTCAAGCACGACGCCGGACGGAACATCAAACGTCGCGCCCGCGTTGCGGAGGGGGGAGCTGAAGTCGATTGTGGCGCCTGGCGAGGCCAGGATCGTTCCCAAATCTGCGGTTGTGACGTCGTCAAAGATCAATTTGCTCGAGCCATCGACACTGATGGTGCCGGTATTCATGAATGTGGGCCCATACCCGACGGGATCGATTTCCAGCGTGTCGCCGTTGGTGACCGCGATGGTGCCGGCATTGGTGAGTGTCTGGCCGGGCGGGATGTCATTTCTGTCGTCAAGGACGAATGTCCCGCCGCTCGCAGCCGCGTCGATGGTGCCGTCAAGCGAACCCGGTCCGGAAATCGACGCGTAGGAACCGTTCGCAGTCTGACTTACGGTGACCGTGGAGGCGAGGGTCGAGTTCTGAAGGACCATCCCGGCTGCCAGCGAAATGGTCGCATTTTCGAGAGTTCCCGGGCCATCCAACGTCAACACGCTGTCAAAGCCCGAGACGTTGATGGAGCCCGGTCCGGATCCCCCGGCACCGACCATCGAGACATCGCCGCCCAGCTGTAGGCTGGCATTCGCAGCACTCAGGTCGAGCGTGCCTTCGATGGTGCCGCCTACGATTTCCCCGGCGAATTGAAGTCCCGCGGGAAGATTCAGCGTCGCGCCGGTATTGTCGAGCGTCGCAAATTCAAGCGTTGCGCCACTGGCGAAACTGAAATCGGAAAGAAGCGCAGCAAGGTTTGCCGTCGTGAGTGTGTAGAGGAGCGAGAGGGTGCTGGTTCCGTCGATGCTGATCGTTCCGGTATCCTGGAACGTGGTTACATTCAGGCAGAGAGTGCCGCCGGTCGTGACGGAGATCGTCCCCGTATTCGTAAAATCGCCGACATCGAGTGTCATGACACCGTTGTTCGATACAGCAAGCGAGCCGGAATTGGTGAATCCGGTTAGATAGATATCAAAGTGGCCGCTGGGGGCGGCGGCATCGATGGAGCCCTTGTTGACGATGGTCCCCGAACTCTCCTCGAGCTCGGAATTTTGGCCGATATAGGCATTGCTAGACCCCTGCGTTTGCGTGATCGTCAGGTGCGATCCGAAGGTCACGACGCCGCTGCCGAAATTGAAGATCGTCGCGCCATAGGCATCCGCACCGATGTTGATCGTCGCATTGTCGATCGTCTCGGTGCCCGTCAGACCGAGCAGCGAGTCGTACTGGTTCAATTCTATCGTGCCGGGTCCCGATCCGTTCGCGCCGGTCAGGGTCGGACTGTCCGCGAGGACCAGCGATGCATCATCGTACGGGGACGTCTGTGCAATCGCGAGGGTGCCGGCGATCGTCCCGCCGCTGATCGTTCCGCCGACAATTACGCCGCTGACCATGTCGAACGTCGCGCCCTGGTTCATGAGCGTGCCGTTGAAATCGATGGTAGCGCCGGTTTGAGCATCGATCGTGCCAAGATCCGCAGTCAAAACCGGAGCGGCGAATTCCAGTTCGCTTTTGCCGTCGACCGTGATCGTTCCCGTATTGGAAAAATTTGTCGTCGAAATGTCGAACGCGTCGCCATTGCTGACCGCGATTGTTCCAATATTGTCGAACGTTCCTCCGAGGACGGTGAGGCTCGCGGATTCTGGGTTATGGTCCGGAGCTCCGGCATTTATTGTGCCGCGATTGATTACGCTGCCGGAATTGAATGCGCCGAGCGTGTCACTACCTCCCAGAGCCGCTTCGGACGCGTTGATCGTGGTGTTTGCCGCAATCGTCAGCGTACCGCCGTTCGCCGCGTATACAGAGCTGCCCCCGATGCCGTCGAAGTTCACGATCGCATTTGTGAGCGAACCACTGGCGGAGAATACGACCGCGCCCTCCCAATAGGCGATGTCGATTGTGCCGGGTCCGCTGCCGTCTGTACCAGCCAACGTCAGGGTGCCGGTGATCCCGAGAGTACTGTTGCCATTGACATTGATCGTGCCGTCGACAGTCGCGCCATTTAGAGTTGCTCCGTCGGCGGAAAAAGTTCCCCCACCCGAATTGATCGTTCCCCCATTGATCGTTCCCGTCAGGTCCAGGTTTCCCGCAGACAATGTCAGCGTATTGGCAAGATTGAGCGTCCCGTCGACTTCGAGTGTCGCGCCGGCGTCATTGACTGTGACCGAACCCACGCTGAACGTTTCCGTCGAAGCGATGTCGACCGTATAGGTCCCCGACTCGGTGATCGTCGCAGTTGCACTTGAGCCGTTCGGTACGCCACCGGACCAATCCGATGCATCGGACCAGTCGCCGTTGGCGGAGACATTCCATGTCGATGTGGCCAAGGGAGGCTCCCGTCAGTCTGGTTCGTTGAACGATCGATCAGTCGGTGCGTTTGCCGCCTGACGGCAGCGAAGTCACAAAGCGTTTTGCTGGAGGGCAAGTGGCGAGTCCATAGAGTCCAAAGATCGTTCGCACGCCTGCCGCTTTTGTGCTCGGCATGCTCGATCTGACACCCACTGACGGAGAAATTCGCGCACGTGCCCCCCCGAGCTGGCGAATTAAAAAGCATATTCTCATCTGCACATCAGATGCAATACTTGCGGCGTAGTAAAGCTTCCGGAAAATGCAGGGTAGCGTAGGTTAACACGACTTAAGTTGAACTGCGACTCTGTTCGGGATTTGATTCACCTCCGTCGGCCGGTCAGCCCGTATGCGGCGTAACATCATCCGCTTCACTGGCGGTGGGACGACGATTAGGATAGACGGCGTTAGGCGTTTTGGTGCCAATCCATGGATGTCGAGGTCGAAGATATCGAACGACGCGCGCTGCAAGGCGACAGCGAGGCCCAACTGGCGCTCGGACGTCATTTCGAGTCTCAAGAGGATATGAAATTGGCTCGTGGCTGGTACGCCCGCGCCGCCAAACAGGGAAGCGTCGCGGCGCTGCGCTCCCTCGCTATCAACTTGTTGACCCACAAGCCGGTCGTTCAAAGCGACGGCGTGAATATGCTTCGCTCCGCCGCCGATAAGGGTGACGCGGAAGCCGCCTATATCTGCGGTATGCTTGCGGCACAGGACGGCGACCTCGACAACCGCTGGCGAATGGCGCGCGAATGTCTCGAGCGTGCGGCCGGACGCGGCTGGGCGTTTGCACGCGCGCAACTGGAGTTCCTGGGCAACGATTTTCACTCGTCGTCCGGAGTTGCGATGGCGGCAGGCGCCACAGAGGTGCGCAGCGTTTTCGAATCCCCCCGCATCGACGTAATCGAGAGATACATCGAACCGGCGATTTGCGATTGGCTGATCGAACGCGCCCGCCCGCGTCTGTCGCGTGCAATGGTCTACGATCCGGCAACCGGTCGCGGACGAACCGAGCAGGCGCGCAGCAACAGCTCTATCGCATTCAACATCGCGCAATCAGACCTTGTTTTCATGCTGCTGCGCGAGCGCATTGCGTCGACAGTGGGTGTTGCGCTTGCAAACCTGGAACCGTCATCCGTGTTGCACTATTCGCCTGGCCAGCAATTCGAACCGCATTACGATTTTCTCGACCCGAATGTGCCCGGTTACGCCAAGGACGTGGCGGAAAATGGCCAGCGCATTGCAACCTTCCTGCTCTATCTGAATGACGATTACGAAGGCGGCGAGACCGATTTTCCGAAACTTGGTTTTCGCTACAAAGGGCGCAAGGGCGATGCGTTGTTGTTCTGGAATGTCACTTCTTCCGGCGATCCGGAGGAGCAAACGCTTCACGCCGGCCGGCCGACCACCGCGGGAGAAAAATGGCTCCTCTCCCAATGGCTGCGGCAACCGGCGCGATGACGGCCGAGGCGCCGAACCGCGGCTTGCTTGAAGGTCCTTGATAGGACCATTAGGTTCGGTTCGAACACCCGCCCCCACCCAGGCATATGGACATCAAGCACGACGCCCTGGCCGCGATTGGCAATACGCCCCTCATCCGCCTGAGACATGCCTCGGAACTGACGGGCTGCGAGATTCTGGGCAAGGCCGAATTCATGAATCCCGGCCAGTCCGTGAAGGACCGCGCCGCGCTCTTCATCGTAACCGATGCGATCGAGCGGGGCGCGCTCAAACCGGGCGGCGCCATCGTGGAAGGTACCGCCGGCAACACCGGCATCGGCCTTGCCGTGGTCGGCAATGCGCTCGGTTATCGCACCGTGATCGTGATCCCCGATACGCAGAGCCAGGAAAAGAAGGATGCGCTGCGTTTGCTCGGCGCCGAACTGATCGCGGTCCCTGCGGTTCCCTACAAGGACCCGAACAATTACGTGAAATTCTCCGGTCGCCTCGCCGAGCAGTTGGCGCGCACGGAAAAGGCGGGCGCGGTGTGGGCGAACCAGTTCGACAATGTCGCCAACCGACGCGCACATATCGAGACCACGGGTCCCGAGATATGGCGGCAGACCGCGGGCAAAATCGACGGCTTCACCTGCGCTGTCGGTTCGGGCGGCACGCTGGCGGGCATCGCGTTCGCGCTCAAGGTGCGCAATCCCGCTATTCGGATCGTCGCCGCCGACCCGATGGGCGCTGCGATCTACAGCTGGATCAAGACCGGCGAATTGAAATCCGAAGGCTCGTCCATCACGGAAGGCATCGGCCAGGGCCGCGTCACGGCCAATCTCGAAGGTGCGCCAATCGACGACGCGTTCCAGATCCCCGATGAAGAGGCGCTGCCCATCATCTTCGGTCTGCTGGAACACGAAGGCCTGTGCCTGGGCGGTTCCAGCGGGATCAATGTGGCCGGCGCGATCCGGCTGGCGAAACAGCTGGGCCCGGGCCATACCATCGTCACGATCCTCGCAGATTTGGGGAACCGCTATCAGACCAAGCTGTTCAATCCTGAGTTCCTGCGCGAAAAAGGATTGCCGGAGCCGCATTGGCTGGCACAACCGCGAAAGCCCATCGAGTTGCCCTTCATCCGATGAAACCTGTATCCCCCCTCGTCTCGACAGACTGGCTCGCCGATCATCTCGATGCGCCGGATATCCGCATTGCGGATGCGTCGTGGTATCTGCCGCAGGCGGATCGCGACGCGCGCGCGGAATATGCGGCATCGCACATCCCCGGCGCCGTTTTTTTCGACATCGACGATCTTTCGGACGAGAAAAGCGATCTGCCGCATATGCTCGCGCCCGCACCGAAATTCGCGAGCCGCATGCGCAAGCTCGGCCTGGGCGACGGCAATCTGATCGTCGTCTACGACGGCGCGGGCGTATATTCATCGCCGCGCGCCTGGTGGATGCTGCGCACCATGGGACACGAGGACGTGGTCGTGCTCGACGGCGGATTTCCAAAGTGGAAGCGCGAGGGGCGTCCTGCCGAAGACCTGATCCCGCAACCTTATCCGCGCCACTTCACGCCACGCCCGAACAATGCGCTGGCAAGGGATTTCGCGCAGATGCAGGCGAACTCCAAAACCCGCGAAGAACAGGTCGTGGATGCGCGCGGCGCGGCGCGTTTTGCGGGTCGCGAACCCGAGCCGCGTCCCGGCGTGCGGCCCGGACACATCAAGGGCAGCCTCAATGTTCCGTATACGGAATTAATCAAAGTGGACGGCACGTTCAAATCGCCTGAAGCGCTCGCGCGTATCTTCGCCGAACATGGCGTCGATCTTTCGAAACCCAGCATCACCACCTGCGGCTCGGGTATCACGGCCGCCATCGCGCTTTTGGGATTGACGTTGCTGAACGCCAAGAAGACTGCGCTTTACGATGGTTCCTGGGCCGAATGGGGCGCGCGCGTCGAAGTGCCGGTCGAAATCTCATGACGAAGAAGCCGCGCCGCGTTCCGACCGTCGTCACGTTCCTCGAGCTCACCACGCGCCCGCCCGCACTGCCGCCGCCGCAACCCAAAGGAAAGGTTGCGATCGTGAAGGCGGAACATCCGCCCGTGCATTTCTATCGCTACCTCTATGATGCGGTGGGGCGAGAATATAAGTGGGTCGATCGCAAGAAGCTGAGCGACGAGGCGCTTGAGCAGATCGTTCGGGACCCGCGCGTCGAACTCTTTGTGCTGTATTTTGACGGCTGCCCCGCCGGTATGGCGGAGCTCGATTTCCGTGATGCGGGCATCGGGCAGCTCGCCTATTTCGGCTTGTTGCCCGATTATATCGGCCACCGGCTCGGCTATTATTTTCTCTATCAGGCCTCGCTTAATGCGTGGTCGCATCCGATCTCGAAGCTGCTCGTCAACACCTGTACCCTAGATCATCCCCGCGCATTGCCGCTCTATCAGCGCGTGGGCTTCGTGCCCTACAGCCGCGAGAACCGCTATATCGAGATGCCGTGAGCCGCGAGCCGCGCTAACCCCTTGACCCTCAACACTTATGCGCGAAGGCCATTCCAATTGCGGATGGGACGGGGCATGCTCCGCGCCGCCATAAGACAGCTTGAGGGATCAGAGGGATGACGACGGCAGATACGGCAGTTCCGGAACGACGAGGACCTCAATTGTTCGGGCATCCGCTCGGGCTTACCTGGCTCTTCACGACGGAAATGGCGGAGCGCTTCTCCTATTACGGGATGCGCGCGATCCTCGTGCTGTATCTCACCAACTACCTGCTTCTGCATCCGACAGTCGACCATGTCATCGGCTATCAGGCGATCAAAAGCCTGTTCGAGACCGTCTTCAACGGCGGCCACCCGCTGGGCGTACAGCCATTCTCCTCGCTGATTTACGGCAACTACACTGCCTTCGTGTATCTGACGCCGTTCTTCGGTGGGTTGATCGCCGACAACTGGATCGGTCAACGCTATAGCGTGATCATCGGCGGCGTGATCATGGCCATCGGCGAATTTACGCTGATGATGCCGCAATTCCTGTTTGTGGGACTCCTGCTTCTCATCGTCGGCAACGGTTTTTTCAAACCCAACATCTCCACGCAAGTTGGAAATCTCTACAAGGCAGGCGACTCGCGCATCGATCGCGCTTATTCCATTTTTTACGTCGGCATCAATGTCGGCGCGTTCTTTTCACCGCTCATTTGCGGCAGTCTCGGAGAGAGCCACAACTACGGTTATCATTGGGGGTTCTTCGCCGCAGGTGTCGGAATGGTGATCGGCCAGATCATCTATATGTTCGCGTTGCGCTCTTTGCCACCCGATCGCGTCGGTCGGCTCAAGAGCAGCACCGAAGTCAAAAAGCCGTTGACAGGCAACGACTGGAAGG
>Ga0302325_10017772_pt1 | contig 15012 bp, 13 predicted proteins | sample Palsa_T0_2_FD_201948 | JGI IMG/M metagenome (GOLD analysis project Ga0302325, IMG submission 201948) | Peat permafrost microbial communities from Stordalen Mire near Abisko, Sweden - Palsa_T0_2 | ecosystem: Environmental > Terrestrial > Soil > Palsa > Peat permafrost | place: Sweden: Abisko... | reverse complement strand
GTTCGCGGCCTTGCCGCCGAGTTCGAGTACCGACTTGGCCAGGCCGCCCAGCGCGGCCTGCGACATCACCTTGGCCCCCACCGCGTCCGAGCCGGTGAAGCTCACCATGTCGACATCTGGGTGCCCGCTGAGCCGCTGGCCCACCTCAGGGCCGCCCACCACGAGATTGATCACGCCCGGGGGGAGCCCGAGCTCGTCGATCAGGGCGAACAGCCTGATCGTGCACAGCACGCCCTGCGGCGAAGGCAGCACCACGGTCGTGCATCCGGCGGCAAGCGCACCGCCCAGCTTCCACATCAGAAGGTTGAAGGGGTAGTTGAACGCGGTCATCGCCGCGACCACGCCGACCGGCTCGTAGCGCAGCACGCTGCTCGAAAGCACCGGGTTGTCATACAGCGGCAGCGCGTGCTCGTATCCTCCGCGCGGGCCGCGGACCGCCATGCCGGCATACCAGCGCAGCACCTCGATGGGCCCCCCGACCTGCATGGCGCGAGCCAGCCCGATCGGCGAACCGACCTCATCCACGATGAGCCGCGCGAGTTCTTCCCGGTGCGCCTCCATCAGGTCGGCCAGCTGATTCAGCACCCCCGCGCGCTGGGCCGGACCGTAGGCTCGCCAGGATTCGGACTCGAATCCTGCGCGCGCGCTGGCGACGGCCGCGTCAACCTGTTCGCGGGAGGTCGCGGCCGTGACGCCGAGCACCTCTCCGCTCGAAGGTGACGTCGTGGTGATCTGCTCGCCGGACTCGCCCTGGCTCCACTCGCCGTGGATATAGGTGCTGAACGCGCCGTCCGCTTTCGTCGACATGGGGCTCCTCAACCGACACCTCCGCTAATAATCGTTATACTAGATTAAACCGGCGAAGCAAAGCCCGGCGGCCTCCGCTCGGCGGTAGCCTTCCGGCCCGCGGGGCATGCCGGTGACGTGCGCCACCCCGGCGCCGGCCGGCTCGGGCGCAGCGCCATGGCCGCCGGGCACCCCGGGGACAGCGAGCGCGACCAGCCCAGCCGCCGAACGTGAGTCCGCCGGTCATCGCCAAACCGGCGGCCAGGCCGGCCGATACGGAAACCATTCCGGCAGCCGAATCGTTATATTTTGTTACTAACGTTTTTAAGACCGAAAGTCGCGCCCAGTTGTTCTGGGACACCGTGAATCCGGGAGTCGACATGAACGGGAGTCGCCCGCCTAAGGCCGCAATGCTCGTCGCGCGACGCATCGTGGCTGACATAGATCGCGACGGCCTGAAGCCCGGGGATGTGCTGCCGCCTGAGCGAACGATGCTTGAAAAATACGCGACCGGGCGGGGCACGTTGCGGGAAGCGCTGCGGTCGCTCGAGTTCCAGGGCGTCATAGCCCTCAAGCCCGGACCGCGGGGCGGGCCAGTGCTGCTCGACCCGGATGCTTCGCACCTGGCGAACGCGGTCGTGCTGCTCATGCAGCTGAAGGAAGCGCCGTTCCGGACGATCATGGAAGTCCGTTCTGCCCTGGAACCTGTCATCAGTTCGCTGGCCGCGACGCGAATCAGCGACAAGGCGCTAGCCGAGCTGCATTCGACGATCGAGGAAATGGGCGATAATCTCGGGAACGAGCACTCATTCCTGGACGCGAACAAGCGGTTTCACGAGATCATCGCCTGGTCCTCTGATAATCCTCTTTTCGGGTACATTATTGACTCCCTGCTTGACATCATGGACGGGACAGTCATAGGTATGGACTACCCGAGCCGCCGGCGGTCGGCGATCCTTAAGGCACACGAGAATATTTACGGCGCCATCCGTGACCATAATCCCGGTACAGCGGAAGCGCGCATGCGGCACCATATTGACGAGTATGTCGAGTACGCCGAGCGGAAGTTCCCCGAAGTGCTCGATCACGTTGTCCCATGGGACCGCCTATTCACTTAGGCGCGCCAGGCTAGGGCGTACGGCCGATCTTACAAGCCGCCAGGCAAGTCAGCCTGCGCGTCCACCCGCTGCAGCCATTCCTGCGCCTTGTCGGCGTGCGCCTTGTCGATGTGGATGTCGCCGTACATCACCGCCCCTTCGCCGCGCGCGGCCGCATCCTCATAGGCCTTGAGCAGGCCGCGATAGAAGTCGACGTCCGCCGCCGGCGGGGTGTACACCCGGTTGACCACGGGAACGTGAGTCGGGTGCAGCACGACCTGCCCCCGGAAACCCATCTTCCGGCTCCCGACCGAGAAGGTCTCAAGTCCGTCCAGGTCGCGGATGCGTTCCCAGAGGGCCGTCAGCGGATGCACGCCGGCGGCCCGCGCCGCCAGCAGGATCCGGCTGCGGTGATAGCGGGACTCGCTGCCCTCGGGGGTCCACTCGTAGCCGACGGCGCGAGCGATATCGGCATGCTCCGCGGTCGGTCCGATCAGCGCCCCGACCCGAGGCGAGGCCTGCCCGATCTCCTCGCAGTGCTGGATGCCCTCGATGGTCTCCATCGGCAGGATGTACTCGATCCCGGTCACCTTGTTGCGGTGCTCGAAGTAATCGACAAGCGCGTCGTACTTGTGCACGTCGATCGCGCTGCCCACCTTCGGCGCGAACACGCCGGTGAGGCCGGGCACGACCACGGCCGCCAGGTCGTCGCCGGTCGCCCCGGTATCAAGCGCGTTGGGCCGGACGAACAGGCCGACCTTGGGATGCGACCTCGAGATGCGCCGGATGGCCTCGGCGATGCCCGCACGCGCGCTTTCTTTCTCCGCCTCGGGCACGGAGTCCTCGAGGTCGAGACAGAGGCAGTCGGCGCCGGACGCGACGCCCTTGTCAAACCACGACGGCTTATGACCCGGAACCGAGAGTACGGTGCGGTACGGCTTCATGGGCAGGCCCACCTCTCATGGCGGCCGGGAACGTATCGGGCAGTAGACACCAACAGATGATAATGGTATGCATTGTTCAGGTCAATGACCAGTCTGGCGATGATCCGTTCCGGCGGGCCAGGGACGTCCTTGACAATCAAGGCGATCCATCTGCATGGTTTAACCAATGCTGCATCCGCCCCCCTTCCGGCTGGACCGATGACGGACAACGTCGCGCCGGCGATGCTTGATTCGCACGTGCACCTGTGGGATCTCGCGGTGCGTGACCAGGCGTGGATCCCGGCCGGATCGCCGATACGGCGCAGCTTCGACGTCCGCGACCTGTGCTCGACCCTGGCCGGCACGCCCGTCGATGGCGTGATCCTCGTGCAGGTCATCAACGACGCCGACGAGACGGCCGACTTCATCACCAGCGCCAAGAACGCCGGCATCGTCCGCGGCGTCGTTGGCTGGGCCGACCTGACGTCGCCGGATTTCGCCGCCGCGCTTGCGGCGCTGACCGCCACGGGCTTCCTGCTCGGCCTCCGGCACCAGGCCCTGGCCGAGGCCGACCCGGCAGGCTGGCTGCGATCGCCGAGGGTCGGGCGCAGCCTGGCCATACTCGACGCCGCCGGGCTGCCGTTTGACCTGATGATCCGGCCCGCCCACTTCCAGGCGGCCCGGGACGTGGCGCGCGATCATCCCTCCCTGCAGTTGGTGCTTGACCACCTCGGCAAGCCATCGATCGCCTCCGGCGAACTCGAGCCGTGGGCCTCCGGCCTCCGGGCGCTCGCGGCAGAACCCAACATCACGTGCAAGCTATCGGGCCTGCAGACCCTCGCGTCACCGGACTGGACCTACGCGGAACTGGCGCCTTACCTCGATATCGCCCTCGAGGCCTTCGGCCCGTCCCGGCTGATCTTCGGTTCGGACTGGCCGGTCTCCTCGCAGGCGGCCCCCTACTCGCGCGTCTGCGAGGTCGCCCTGGCCGCGTGCTCGGCCCTGTCGGGCCACGAGCGCGCGGCCGTACTCGCCGGGAACGCCCGCGCCATCTACCTGAAACAAAGAACATATGATAAGAATGATAGGCATTGATAGTTTGACCCGCTGATGATGGGGCCGATGACGTCGGGTCCGTCGCGGCTGGGTCCGAGATGTCGGGAGCCTCGTGTGGTCGAGATGATGAGTGCGGAGGACGAGCGCGAAATCCGCACGTCTTTGCGCCAGGTGCTGTCGAAGTTTCCCGACGAGTACTGGATGCAGCACGACATGGACCACGAGTTCCCTTGGGACTTCCACGAGGCGATGGCGAAGGCCGGCTGGCTCGGCATGTGCATCCCGGAGAAGTACGGTGGCGGCGGCGCGGGCGTCCAGCAAGCGGCACTGCTGCTCGAGGAGGTCACGGGCAGCGGCGGAGCGCTCAACGCGGGCACGACCGTCCAGGTCCCGTTGTTCGGCCTTGAGCCGATCGTCAAGCACGGAAGCGAAGAGCAGCGCGAGCGCTTCCTGCGGCCGGCGGCCGAGGGCAACCTGCAGGTGTCCTTCGGCGTCACCGAGCCGGACGCCGGCACGGATACCACCAGCATCACCACCTTCGCCGAGAAGGTGCCCGGCGGCTACCTGGTCAACGGCCAGAAGATCTTCATCTCGCGGGCCGAGCAGGCCGAGCGCCTGCTCCTGATCACCCGCACGGCGCCACGTTCGGCCGGGGCGAAGACGACCGACGGCATGACCCTGTTCTTCCCGGCGATGGATCCGGCACACATCAGGATCCAGCCGATACCCAAGCTCGGCCGCAACGCGATCTCGACGAACACGCTGTTCATCGACGACCTGTTCATTCCGGACGAGGACCGCATCGGCGAGGAGGGCCGCGGCTTCAGGTACCTGCTCGCGGGGCTGAACGCGGAGCGCATCATCGTCGCCGGGGGCTGTCTCGGCATGGGGCGGGTGGCGTTGCGCCGGGTCGTGGAGTACGCCAAGCAGCGGCACGTCTTCGGCCGTCCGATCGGCATGAACCAGGGCGTCCAGTTCCCGCTGGCCGAGTCGCTGGCCAAGCTCGACGCGGTCGAGTTGCTCATCCGCAAGGCGGCCTGGCTGTACGACAACGGCATGCCCTGCGCCAAGGAGGCCAACGAGGCGAAATTGCTGGCGTCGACCTGGGCCTTCGAGGCGTGCGACCGCGCCATGCAGTTCCACGGCGGCTACGGCTACACCAACGAGTACCACGTCGAGCGTTACTGGCGCGAGGCGCGGGTTCAGCGCATCGCCCCGATCTCCAACGAGCTCGTCCTGGCCTACCTGGCCGAGAAGGTTCTCGGCCTGCCGCGCTCGTACTAGGCCGGCCCGAGGCAGGTGCGGTGACCGACTTCGTGCCGTTGACGTCAGCGCGGTGCCGGCTCGGCGAGGGCCCGGTGTGGGTGCCGCCGCTGGGCCAGCTGTGGTGGATCGACATCTATCGCGACACCATCCACCGGTACGACTGGCAGAGCGGGCAGTCCGAGGCGGACAAGCTGGCCGACCGCAGCACCTTCGTCGTTCCGTGCTCGGACGGTTCCGCCATCGGTGCGCGGCAGAAGGGACTGTACCGCGTACCGGAGCAGGGACGGACGCCAGTGCTGGCGGTGCCGGTGGAGACCGGTACGCCGGACACCTGCATCAACGACGGGAAGACCGGACCAGACGGCCGGCTCTATTTCGGCACGCGGGACCTGGCGCAGCGACGCGAGATGGGCGGCCTGTACCGGCTCGACGACGACCTGGTGGCCCGTCGGCTGGCGGACCGCGTCACCGCGGGGAACGGTCTGGACTGGAGTCCTGACGCGTCCGTCCTGTACTTCGTGGACAGCGGCGATTACCGGGTGTGGGCTTTCGACTTCGACGGCCGCGACGGCACGGTCAGCCGCCAGCGGGTCTTCGCCAGCGTCGCCGAGCCTGACGGCCTGCCGGACGGTCTGACCGTCGACGCCGCGGGCGGCGTATGGGTGGCCCTGTTCGGAGGGGGCCGCCTGCACCGGTACGCACCGGACGGCCAGCTGACCGAGGTTATCCCGGTGCCGGTCCGGTACCCGACCTCCTGCGCTTTCGCCGGTCCCGGCCTGGACACCCTGGTGGTGACCTCGGCTTACGCCCGGATCGAGGACGCGGGCGAGAGTCCGGGGGAACTCGACGGCGCGGTCCTGGCGGCGAAGGCCGGCGTGGCCGGCCGGCCCATCACGCTGTGCCGGACGCCGCTGTGAGCTAGCGAGGAGGCCGATGGCAGGCCACCACTGTCCGTTCGGTCAATAATATCTTTTGCTGATGTGGGGGCGCCGGGTCACCTTCGCTGGTCGAAGGTACGCCCGAGTAGCTCGGAAACGATGCGGATCCGCTGCATGGTCGGCGTGCCGCCGGCGATGGCCCAGCCGTGGGCGTCCCGGTGCAGCCGCTCAAGGCCGTACTCCTCGGTGTACCCGTTGCCGCCGTGCAACTGCATGGCCAGGTCAGTGACCCGCTTCGCCATCTCGTTGGAGGTGCATTTCGCCAGCGAGACCTCGAGCGGGTCCGGCAGCCCGCGGCCGGCGTTGAGCGCGGCCCGGTAGACCAGTTGCCGAGCCTGCTCGACCTGCAGCACCATGTCGGCGAGCGTCAGCTGAATGCCCTGGAACTCGATGAGCGGCTTGCCGAACTGCTGCCGGGTCTGCACGTAATCGATGGTCCGGTCGAGTGCCGCCTGGGCGATCCCCAGCGACATCGTCGCGTTGCCCATGCGCTCGATAGAAAAGGCCGTGAACAGCCTCCGGAAGCCGCCCGCCCCGATCAGCAGATTCTCCTCGGGCACCTCGACATCATCGAAGTAGATATCGGCGGACGGAATGCCGCGAAAGCCCATGAGCCGTTCCTGGGCCCCGAACGTGACGCCGGCCCGGTCCTTCTCCACGATGACGGCCCCGAGGCCCTTGGCCCCCGGCTCGTCGGTGAGCCGCGCGTACACGAGGTAGTAGTCGGCCTCGCTGGAGTTGGAAATCCAGCGCTTGGATCCGTTGACGGTGTAGGCGCCCAGCGCGTACTTGGCGCGGGTCGTCATGTCTGTCGCGGCCGATCCCGCCTCGGGCTCGGAAATCGCGACGGCCATCGTGGCGTCACCGCTGACGATCTGCGGCAGGAACCTGGCCCGCTGATCGTCGGTGCCGAGCAGGTTCACGACCTGGGCAGGCCCCGTGTTGGCCTCGAAGACCTGAAACGCGGCGGGCCGGCATTCCTTCGCCAGCTCCTCCACGACCACGAGGGCTTCGAGCAGCGTCGAACCGCTACCCCCGAACTCCTCGGGCAGGGCGATCCCGAGGAAGCCAAGCGAGCCCAGGAAGCGCCGCTCGTCCGTGGGGAATCGCACCCGCCCGACGTCCCATTCCTCGGCGAGGGGCGCGTACCTGTCCCGCGCCACCTGGCGCGCGAGCTGGCGGATCTCCCGGTGTGCGTCATCTCTATCCAAGGCCATCGGACTCCTCTTCGGTCTTAACCATGATATTGGTACACATGGATGCGTAGTCAAGGAGCACCAAGGAAAGTATGATAACCATAACTAGCAGTTTGAGAGGACCGGACCCTTATGGCCAGAGCCGTGATCGTCGATGCCGTCCGTTCTCCGATGGCCAAGGGCAAGGCCACGGGAGCACTGGCCGGAGTGCATCCGGTCGACCTGCTCGGCCAGGTGCTCGCCGCGATCGTCGCGCGCAACGACATTGATCCCGCCACCGTCGACGACGTGGTCATCGGCTGCGTCGGGCAGAACGGTGAGCAGTCGGCGACACCTGGCCGGCAGGCCTGGCTATCGGCCGGGTTCCCGCCCGAGGTGCCATCGATGACGATCGAGCGTAAGTGCGGCTCCGGCCAGCAGGCGATCGACATCGCCTCCTGGGGCATTGGCGCGGGCGTGTACGACATCGCCATCGCCGGCGGGGTGGAGTCGATGAGCCGCGTCCCGATGGGCTCCAACCGGATGGGAGCGGACGCCTTCGGCCCGCGCGTCCGCGCCCGGTTCCCCGGACTCGTTCCGCAGGGTCTGTCGGCCGAACTTGTCGCGCAGAAATGGTCGCTCACCCGGGAGCAGCTGGACAGCTACTCCGCCGAGTCCCACCGGCGGGCGGACGCGACCCGCGGCCACGGCGGGTTTCGGGACGAGATCGTGGCGATAGGCGTTCCCGGCTCCGACCGCGCCTTCGATACCGACGAGACCATCCGGCCGGGTAGTTCCGTCGAGTCCCTCGGCTCGCTCAAGCCGGCCTTCGCGTCGGACGAGAACCGCGCCCGGTTCCCCGACCTCGACTTCATGGTCACCGCGGGCAACGCCTCACAGATCACCGACGGGGCGAGTGCCCTGCTGCTCATGAGCGAGCAGCGGGCGACAGAACTGGGGCTCCGCCCGCGCGCCCGGATCGTCGCGTCCGCCGTCTGCGGCGACGACCCGGTGCTTATGCTCACCGGACCGATCCCCGCCACCCGCAAGGTGCTGGAGCGCGCGAAGCTTTCCCTTGGTGATATCGACGCCGTCGAGATCAACGAGGCGTTCGCTTCGGTGCCGCTGGCCTGGGCCGCCGAATTCGACATCGACCCCGCCCGGGTCAACCCGCGCGGCGGCGCGATCGCCCTCGGTCACCCGCTCGGCGCGTCGGGAGCCCGGCTCATGACGACGCTCATCCACCACCTCGAGCAGACCGGCGGCCGGTACGGGCTGCAGACCATGTGCGAGGCGGGCGGCATGGCCAACGCGACGATCATTGAGATGCTCGACCCCGCGCCGCGAGGCGGCTGAGGTCCGCTAAGCGAACAGTTCGCTCGCCAGCAGGAAATCTACGAACCCGTCCGGTCCTCCGAGGACGCCCGCGAGGGCGCTACGGCCTTCAAGGAGAGGCGTCCGCCGAAGTGGCGCGGCCAATAAGCTCATACCCACCTGCTCCGCGAACCGGGAGGTAGACAGGTTAGTATTACGCGAAATAGGCGAACCATCTGTAAGGTAGGCGATGATTACTGACCAAATGGCCCGAGCTCCGATACCTATGGGCCCGCACCCCGTACCGTCGGCGCAGGAAAATACGTTATGGCCGCCAACCGCCCGCCCAAGGCCGCGATGCTCGTGGCCCAGCGGATCGTGCGTGACATCGTACGGGGAGGCCTCAAGCCCGGCGACCTGCTGCCGCCAGAACGAATGATGCTCGAGAGCTACGAGACCGGCCGCGGCACGCTGCGCGAAGCCCTTCGGCTGCTCGAGTTTCAGGGCGTGCTGGCTCTTAAGCCGGGGCCCCGGGGCGGCCCGGTGGTGCTCAACCCGGACGCCTCGTACCTGGCCAGCTCCGTCGTGCTGCTGATGCAACTCAAGCAGGCGCCGTTCCGCAGCATAGTCGAGGTACGCTCGGCGCTCGAGCCGATGATCAGCTCACTCGCGGCCACCAGAATCGACGACGAGTCGGTCGCCGAACTCCGCGGCACGATCGAGGCGATGCGCGAAAACCTCGACGATCAGCAGATCTTTCTGGAGGCGAACAAGCGGTTCCACGACATCATTGCGTGGTCGTCGGGAAATGCCTTGTTCGGCTACATCATCGAATCGCTGCTCGGTATCATGGACGGAACCGTGATCGGTATCGATTATCCGAGCCCACGGCGCACGGCGATACTCAAGGCGCACGAGGCTATCTACACCGCCATCGAAGCGCGGGACGCGTCGGCTTCGGAGAAGCTCATGCGCACACACATCGACGAGTACACGCGCTACGCCATGCGGAAGTTCCCCGAGGTACTCGACGAGGTCATCCAGTGGGACCGGTCGCCGCTGCCCTGAGATCCAGTCTGTGAGCGGAAGCCTGGCCTGTTCCGTTCATTTTGACTATGATCATCAGGAATTGGCCGGAGGCAGGATCGCGGTATCCGGCTGCCAGCCGACGCCGTGGAGGAGACGATGACCACCGTGCACGCGAAGGCCTTCACGCCGGCGGAGCCCTTTCGGATGGTGGTAGAGGAAGGCAAGATCCGCGAGTTCGCCCGGGCGACCGCATCGCCGTGCGCCGAGCACCTGCAGGGCGAGAATCCGGTTACCCCGCTGACCTTTCTGGCCTCACATCGGCTGTGGATGACCGACGACCGGAACAGCGGCTGGTACGGGATCCACCGTGATTTCCGGTACCTCCTCCATGGGCAGGAGGAGTTCACCTTCCACGGGCCGTTGCCTGCGTCGGGAACGGTACTCACCGTCCGGCAGTCGATCGAGCGCCAGTACGAGAAGCAGGGCCAGCGTGGCGGAACGATGGTATTCACCGACCTGGTAACGCGCTTTTGGACCGAGGCCGGAAACGAGGACGATCCGCTGGTCGAGGAGCGCTCGGTCTTGATCTTGACCGAGCCTCCGGCGGCCGGGCAACCGGCCGGCACCTCGGAGCCGGCGCGAGCACCGGTCGAGGCGGTCGCCGCGGCGGGCGAGCTCGTCTTCGATACGGTGCAGCCAGCGCTCACGGTCACCGACTTCGTCAAATACCAGGGCGCATCGGGCGATTTCAATCCGATCCACCACGACACCGCGTTCGCACAGTCATCGGGTAAGCCGGGCCCCTTCGCGGTCGGTATGCTGGCCGCCGCCGTAGCGGCCAACCAGCTCACCGCGGTGGCCGGGGACGGGGCGGTGCAGCGGTACCGGGTGCGGTGGAGCGAGATTGCCTGGCCCGGCGACGCCTTGCGCTACCAGGGGGTGCGGACCGGGGCCACGTCCTACCGCATCGACGTGACCCGGCCCGACGGCCGTCATCACCTCACGGCCTGGGCCGACACGACCGGCTGACAGCTACCTGCTCATCGCGCTGCGGCCAGCACCTCGCGAGTGGCGTTGATGCCGAGCCTGGCCGCCTCGGCGGCGCTGAGGGCGCGGAGGTCGTCGTTGAGGACCTCGACGCCAATCGGCGCGCTAACGCCCAAAGACTCGACGAGCGCCAGGAACTCGGCGATCCGGAAGTCACCGTGTCCCGGGAGCACCCGGCGCCTGAAGGTGTCCTCAAGCTCCGATTCCACCAGCTCATACGAGCCGTCGTTGATCTGGATCGCCATGACATGCTCCGCCGGGACCCGGCGGATCATCTCTTCGGTGGTGCCGCCGCGATTGAGGTGCCAGGTGTCGTAGACCGGGCCGCCGTTGGGCCGGCCCGAGCGCGAGGCGATCTCCCAGGCGATGCCGACATCGTGGATGTCCGTCCACGGCAGTGTCTCCAGCCCGACGCGCAATCCGTGCTCGGCGGCGCGGTCACAGACGCCGGCGAACCGATCGGCCAGTGCGTCGATACCGTCGGTGAGCGGCCCGCTGATCATCACGACGTGCTGGCCGCCGAGCGCGTCTTTGATGGCGTAGAGCGCGCGTTCGAATATCTCGGCCCGGGCGGCCTTCTCCCCCGTCTCCCACCAGTCGGCGATGAAGCCGATCTCTATCAGCTTCAGGCCGTGGTCGTCGAGCATCGCGCGCATGTCGCCGTCGGTCAGCCCCGACGCGCGCGCGGCCTTGTAGTGCGTCGGCCGCAGCCCGATGCCCTGGTACCCGGCGTCACGCGCCGCGGCGAGCCGGTCCGCGAACGGCGCCGGGTCGACCATGGAGGCGCAGAGGTAGAGGTCTCCGAGCATGTCGCCTCTCCCTTTCCCAAGATCAATGCATATGATATTACTCTTATTGAGCGTTGTTTTGAGCGTTGGTCAAAAGGTAGCCCCGTCGGCTGAGGAGATCCTCGCCCTCGACGCAGGAAAGGAACAGCTGTGATGCGCGGTCTGTACTTCGAGGAGATGGAGATCGGTCTCACGATCAAGCACGCGTACACCCGCACGGTGACCGAGATGGACAACGTGCTGTTCACGTCTTTGACGATGAACCCCGCGCCGCTGCACCTCGACGCCGAATACGCCAAGACCCTCCCGTATGGCCGGCCCCTCATGAACAGCTTGTTCACGGTCGGGCTGATCGGCGGCATCACGGTGCCGGAGTTGGTGTTCAGGACCTCGCTGGGCAACCTCGGCTACACGCTCATTGAATTCCCGGCGCCGGTCTTTGCCGGTGACACCATTCACGCCGAGACGACGATCCTGGACAAGCGCGAGTCCAAGTCGGACTCCTCCCGCGGGATAGTGTGGTTCGAGCATCGCGGCTATAACCAGGATGACACCCTGGTCTGCCTGCTCAAACGAACGGGGATGGCCATGCGCATCCCCGAGGGCGAGGCCTGAGCCGCCCGGGCTCAGTAGATCAGCGTGCCAGAATCCACTGCTATCGAAGTCCCCGTTACGTAGCGGGCCTGGTCCGAAAGCAACCACAGCACCGCCTCGGAAATGTCCTGCGGCTCGACCAGATCGGTGTTCAGCACATTCGCCATCCAGCCAGGAGGGGCCCCGTCGCGCACAGACGGTCCGAAGTAGGGATTGACGAGCATCGGAGTACGGACACCCTGCGGAGCGACCAGGTTGACCCGCACGTTGAACTGCCCGAGCGCCTTGGCGAAATTACGCATGATCGCGACCACGCCGTGTTTCGCGGCACCGTATCCGACCTGCCCTGGGTTGAGCAGTTTCTGATTGAACGCCACGCCTTGGAACGTCGAGGTCGAGCCCGTGATGACGATCGAGCCGCCGCGACCCGACTCCACCATCGGCTCAGTGGCGGCGCGCAAGGTGTAGTAGACCCCGGTGAGCATGGTGTCGATGCACGCATGCCACGCGTCGAGTTGCTGGGACGGCTCGCCAGTCGTCGGCATGATTCCGGCATTGGCCGACACTAGGTCAAGCCGACCGAACTCGGCGATCGTGACGTTAACCGCGTTCTGGACATCGTCCCAGTTGCGCACGTCACCCTTGATCGGAATGACCCGGCGATCCTCGGCCTCGATCTGCTTAACCGTCTCGTCCATATCGTCCTGCCGAGACATCTCGTACTCGACGGAGGGGATCTGTTCGAGAATGTCGAGCAGCACGATGTCGGCGCCTCGCTTGGCCAGGTTGACGGCGTGCGACCGGCCCTGACCGCGCGCCCCTCCCGTTATCAGCGCAACCTTGCCGTCGAACCTCCATGCGTCGGACACGGCTCCTCCTAAGGACCCATCACAATTCATGTTAAACATCATTATGGTACTGAACGTCGGCCGCGTCAGCACGGTTCGGGGAAGTACCTTCGGGCCGCGACCGCGCAGGCCTCAGCCAGCGCGGCGGCCGGCAGTGCGCGCAACTCGGCCGAGAGCACCTCCGTGCTGACCACCCCGGTCCAGCCGCAGGCAGAGAGCGCCGCGGCGAAGCCCGCGAGGTCAAGCGCTCCGTCACCCGGCAGCCGGCGCGACTCGCGGCTCTCGGCCGGAAGATCTGCCGGGGCGATGGCCGGGGCGTCGGCGATCTGGACCGCCGCGATCTCGTCGGCGGCCAGCTGGGCGATGTCGGCGGCCGAGCCACCGCTGCGGGCCAGGTGCAGTGTGTCGATCAGCAGGCCGCATTCGGCGCGTCCCACCCGGTCGCACACCGCTCGGGCGGCATCCAGCGTGCGCACCTCGGTGTACGGGACAAACTCAAGGGCCAGCCGGACCCCGGCGGCGGCGAAAAGGCCGGCGAACCTCGCGACCCGGTCGTAGACGGAATCGTCGGGCGCCACGGAGATCACGAGCCCGCACACGCCGACCCCAAGTACCGAACACCGGCGAGCCATCGAGGCCGCGGCTCGCTCGTCCCGGGCGGCGTCGGCACCAACCCCCAGCGCCGACATATCGGTCCAGGTCAGGCCGAGGGCCGCGGCCGAGGAGGCGAGGGACTCCACGGAGACCCCGCGCCGCTCGGCATCGCGCAGGCTGAACCAGTCGATGCCCACGCCGCGAAACCCGGCGGCCGCGGCCGCGTGGACCAGTTCCTCGGCCGGGTGCAGGACCCGCTGTCCCGTGACCTCGACGGCCGTGATGGTCGGGAACGAGAGCACGATCAGCCGCGGCCAGTGGCGGTCTTGACGCGGTCGTGGGTGTCGGCCGTGATGCCGTCCGCGCGCAGCTCGGTCTTGCGTACCTTCTCCGACGGCGTGCGCGGTATCGCGTCCACGAACCGGATGAACCGCGGCATCGCAAACGCCGGCACCTTGCCCTCGCACCACGCCCAGATCTCCTCGGGCCGGACCGGCTCGGACGTCACGACGACGGCGAGGACCTCGTCCTCGCCGGCCTCCTGCTCGGCGGGCACGCCGAGCACGGTGCACTCGGTGACGGCCGGGAAGCTCAGGACGGCCTGCTCGACCTCGTACGAGCTGATGTTTTCGCCGCGGCGACGCAGTGCGTCCTTATACCGGTCGACGAAGTAGTACCACCCCTCCTCATCCCTCCTGAGCGCGTCGCCGGTGTGGAACCACAGGTTCCGCCAGGCCTCGGCCGTCTTCTCCGGCATCCCGTAGTAACCGAGGCTGCACGTCCAGGGGTACTTGTAGCGCAGCACGAGTTCTCCGACCTGGCCGACCGGGACCTCCTCGTCCGTCTCGGGGTCGACCAGCCGGATGTCGAAGAAGTCGCTCGCGAGCAGGCCCGCGGCCCCGGGCGGACGGATTTCGCCGTACGGCGACAGGATGGGCGCGGACGTCTCGGTGAGACCGAAGGCGTCGACCATGGCCTCGATCCCGAATCGCGCCATGAACCCCTTAAGGATCGATGAGGCCGTGGGCGCCGCGTACACCGACCGAAGCTTGTTGTCGGCGTCGTCGGGCCGGGCGGGCTGCTTCCAGACGAAGTCCATCATCACGCCGATGAGGTTGGTGACGGTGATGTCGTTCTCGCGGAGGTGGTCGACCCACCGGCTCGCCGAGAACTTGGAGCGGATCACCAGGCGCGCACCGGCCACCAGCGCCGGGTAGGCCCCCATGAACTGGGCGTTGCCGTGAAACAACGGCGTGGTGGTGAGATAGGTGTCTTCGGGCGTAATGCGCTGGAGGCTCGCGACCTCCTCGCCGAAGAAGAACATCTGGCCGTGCGGCATCGCCACACCCTTGCTCGGGCCGGTGGTACCCGAGGTGTAGAAGATCGAAGCCTGCTCGGCCGGCGTGAGGTCGACGGGCTCCGAACGGCCCGATCCAAGCAGCGTGTCCCACGGGTCGGCGTTCCAGCCTGCGTCCCGCAACGCGGTAACCGCAGCATCGCCGGAACCGGTATCGATGACGTAGAAGGTCTCGACGGTCGGGATCTGCTCCTTGATGG
>Ga0302325_10017769_pt1 | contig 15013 bp, 10 predicted proteins | sample Palsa_T0_2_FD_201948 | JGI IMG/M metagenome (GOLD analysis project Ga0302325, IMG submission 201948) | Peat permafrost microbial communities from Stordalen Mire near Abisko, Sweden - Palsa_T0_2 | ecosystem: Environmental > Terrestrial > Soil > Palsa > Peat permafrost | place: Sweden: Abisko... | reverse complement strand
TTGCCGAGGCGATCGTGTTGAGCGACGAAGTGAAGGGTGAGTCGCGGCTGCCGGTGCCGTCGTAGGTCCTGCGGACGAGGTGGAATGAAGAACGCTCCGCAGGCGCTGAAGCGCGGGTCGTTTCGAGTCGCTTAACGGCACGAGTGAACTCGTGCCCTTCTCAAACCCGCGTCGATCTGAGTTTTTCCACAAAGCTCTCCACTCGTGCCTTCCCAAGACCTAAGCGAAACTACTCGTCAAATCACCCGCAAAAATAAAGAGAGCAGATTCCTGACGGAATCTGCTCTCTGGTTTTGGCGCCGATTAATTTACCGGGATGCCGGGATGGGCGCCGGATCTGCCGTTGCAACCTGACGGGTTTCGGAGGGCACGGCGAAATGCAGCGTGACGCCCGCCTCGGGTAAATCCAGGGCGCTGACGAAACTCTTTCCTTCGCGCGCGACCAGAAGCAAGTGGTCGGCGTGGGAAGGCTTGGTTTCGGTGACGTCATTTACCAGCATGAGGAATCCGGGTCCCGAGCCGCTGAGCTTGCGCACGAACAGCATCTCGGAAGGACCGTCGGGCTGGAAAGTGAACTCGTACTCTCCGGCAGAGAGCAGCGTGGTTTGCCAGTGCACTTCGTGCGTGAGCACGAAGCGGCCGCGCGCTTCCTGGGCGGAAGCCAGGCTGGGCGCGAAGCTGAAGGCGGTGAGGGTGAGGGCTGCGGCGTATACGAATCTGCGAATGGAAGTCATGGAATCTCCTGTTCTTGATCTGAAAACCTGATCTGAAAACCAGGTCCGAAGACCAACCTGCGAGCACACTTCGGCGTCCGGCCTGAAGGAGTGCTCAGATTGCGGTGGAGAACAACGAGGTCAGGAGATTTGCGATGCGGGCAGCGAAGCTCGCATGCAAACGTCGGCTTCACGGGACCGGCTGCGGAGCTGGTTGGTGAAGTGATTCCATTGTGACGGATGCGGGGGTGGGAGTCCAATTCAAAAAAGTTATGGAGGGGATTTGTGGGGAGGGCGTGACCTAAGGTAATGTTTTTTTGGCTTTGAGGATTCTAAAGCTTTTCACCGCGAAGGCCGCAAAGAAAGGCCGCAAAGATCGCAGAGGATGTTTCATTCTTTCCGTCCAGTCCCGTCTCTGGACCGTTAGACTGATCTTTCTGCGCGTTTGACCGCGCTCGTTTGCAATATCACCGCCGGATACGAGAACATACAAGGTTTGCATATCCATTCTGATACTTACTGAGGAAGCGGTCGACATATGGCGATAAAGAAGAAGTCTGCAAAAGCGGCGGGGAAGGCGGCGAGAGTGGAAGTCGGCTCGGAGCGCGGCATTACGATCGCACCGGCGAAAGGGAAACTGGGGGTGATGATCCCGGGCATGGGCGCGGTGGCGACTACGTTTGTCGCGGGAGTGGAAGCGATTCGCAAGGGGCTGGCGAAGCCGATTGGGTCGCTCACGCAGATGGGGACGGTGCGGCTGGGCAAGCGCACGGACGGGCGCTCGCCGAAGGTCACGGAATTCGTGCCGCTGGCCACGCTCGACGATCTGGTGTTCACCGGGTGGGACATTTTTGAAGACAACATGTATGACGCCGCGACGCATGCGGGTGTGCTCGACCAGAGACTGCTTGATCAGTTGAAGCCGTTTCTTTCGTCGGTGAAGCCGCGGGCGGCGGTGTTCGATCACAACTACGTGAAGAAGATTGACGGGCCCAACGTGAAGAAGGGCAAAAATAAGATGGAGTTGGCGGAGCAGTTGCGCGCCGATATCCGCGACTTCCGAAAGACGAGTGGGGCGAGCCGGCTGGTGACGATGTGGTGCGGGTCGACGGAATCGTATATCGAAGCGACGGCTGCGCATCAGTCGGTGAAGGCGTTCGAGAAGGCGCTGCATGAGAGCGACGACATGATTGCGCCTTCGATGATTTATGCCTATGCGTCACTGATGGAAGGCGTTCCGTTCGCGAATGGCGCGCCGAACCTGACGGTGGATCTGCCGGTGATGCTGGAACTTTCACGGAAGAATGATGCGCCGATTTGCGGGAAGGATTTCAAGACCGGGCAGACTTTGATGAAGACGGTTCTTGCGCCCGCGTTCAAGGCGCGGCTGCTGGGGTTGAGCGGATGGTATTCGACCAACATTCTGGGCAACCGCGACGGGGAAGTGCTGGACGATCCGGGGTCGTTCAAGACTAAGGAAGAATCGAAGTTGGGGGTGCTGGAGCATATTCTGCAGCCGGCTTTGTATCCGGATTTGTACGGAAATATTTTCCACAAGGTTCGAATTAACTATTATCCGCCACGTGGTGATAACAAAGAGGGTTGGGACAATATCGATATCTTCGGATGGCTGGGGTATCCGATGCAGATCAAGGTTGATTTTCTTTGCCGCGATTCGATTCTGGCGGCGCCGATTGTGCTTGACCTGGTTTTGTTTGTTGACCTGGCGCAGCGATGTTCGGAGTTGAAGGGAATTGGAATTCAGGAATGGCTAAGCTTTTACTTTAAGTCTCCGATGACGGCTCCGGGGCTTTATCCCGAGCATGATTTGTTTATTCAGTTGATGAAGTTGAAGAACACGCTGCGGCATTTGAAGGGTGAGGAACTCATCACGCATTTGGGGCTGGAGTATTACGACTAGGTTCGGCCAAGCTCCACGGAAAAAGCTTTAACCACAAAGGACACGAGGGTTCACGAAGGAACCCCTGAGTTTACGGGATATCTGCCAGTTGGCAGTTGTTGCCGAAGGTGAAGGAATTCAGGCCCAGACCGGGGGCCTCTGGTTGCATGGAGATCAGGTGGGCGCTGAAGGCGGGGCTGCGCACCACGTAGTACATGCGTGAGCTGGTGACGTCGAGGAAGGCTCCCTTGGCGTCGAATTTTACGTCTGCCCCGCCGCTATCTTTCGGCAAAGGGCTGCCATCCTGGAATAGGTTGACGCGGATTGGTTTGTCGGTTTTGGGGCTGTCGTTCTTCAGGCTGAGAACGGCGTAGAGGGAGCGGGCGTGGTAACGCAGTTCGGCGGCTGCGCCGTGACCATCGGAGAATACGCCGTCGCGTTCGACCCGCCAGCGGCCGACCAGCATGACTGCGCCGTCGGGCGGGGAATGCGGAGGCTGGAAGTCGGCTTCGTCGCCAGTGTGGTGGCCGGCCATATCTTCGACGGCGCTGCGCCCATAGATTTCGCCGACGAAAGTTTCCTGAGTCGTCACGCCGCATTCTGGCTTGAAAGTGTTCTCGTCGGGATCGGGCGCGATCTTCGTTATTTCCTGGGCCAGTTCAGGGTGCGCTGCCACGAGCTCTTCGCGGATCTTCGATTCGAGTTCGCGATTACCGGACTCGCCGAAAACTTTCATCACGATGTTGCCCTGCGGGTCCACGAGATAGCGGTTGGGCCAGCCGTCCGACGCGAATGCCTTCCAGGTCGAACCTTTCTGATCGGCGACCACGGGCCAGGGCAGGCGAAAGCGCTGCGCCGCGGCGCGGACGGTCTCGACGTTGAAGCCGATCGCAAATTCGCCGTAGTGCACTCCGACGACGTCAAGGCCGTACTGATGGTATTTGCCGTACCAGCGCTTGACCACGCCGAAATCGCGGATGCAGTTGATGCAGGTGTACTCCCAGAAATCGATCAGCAGGACACGACCGTGATAGCCGGAGATGTGATGTGGAGCAGGGGAGCCCTGGTCGAGCCATACGCCGTCGGCTCCGAAATCAGGCGCGGGATGCACCTTCAGGTCGATCGTCTTCGAGTCAGTTTGAGCGAGCGCGGGGGTCGTGAGGCAGAGCGACAGAAACAGGAATAGGGAAGCCGCGAATCTGATCCGCGGCTTCCGGTTTGGACGGCGGCCAGGCACCGTGCCTGGTTCTTTGCAGTCCTGCTTTCGCAATTCTGTTTTCGTATGCACTTAGAAAACGATTTTAGCCTGAAGCTGGCCCTCGCGTCCGGCGGGCAGGCCGTTAAAGAACGAGCCGTAGGGCCCGGTCGGCGGTGCGGCCTGTCCCGAGATATTGCCACAGCTGGCCTGCTGCGATCCGGCTGGAATTGCCGAACAGCCGGGCGTCCAGTTCTTGTTCGGGTTTTGGAAGTTTGGGTGGTTGAAGATGTTGTAGATGTTCGCACCTACGGTGATCCTCACCCGTTCTGTGGCGTGGAAATTCTTGCCCACGGTGAAATCCGAGTCGAAGAATCCAGGTCCCCGGAACTGATTGCGCATCTGCGTTGGGAATAGCCCTAAGTTATTGGCGCTGGCAAAGTCGGCGGAGTTGAAACACGTGCTGTATCCGTTGACGCAGCTTTGCTGTGGGTTCAGGCTGGTGAGTTGAGCGGGCGTGGCCGTGCCGCCGTTGGTGATCGAGGTGGTGCCGTCGGTCACGGTGTAGGGCAGGCCGGTGCGGGTGATGAAGTTCTCGGAGAGAATCCAGCCGCCCAGGATGCCGCTCATGGCCCGGTTCTGGAAGTGGAACGGCTCGGTCCAAACGTAGTTCGCGTTGAAGCTTTGGCGAATATCGTAATCGGCATTGCCATAGTTGTTGGCGCGGAGGCTGAGCGGATTGATCTGCCCCTGGATGGCGCTTGTGCTCGAGGGCAGGAGCGATCCGTTGGAGATTTCGTCGAGCGTATGCGCCCATGAGAAGTTGGCGTTCAGGACGAAGCCGGCGCCCAGCCGGCGCGTAAAGGTGGCGGTCAATTCGTTGTTGTTGGATACGGCTCCGGAATTCCATTCGGTGAACGTACCGAAGCGGGGATCGGGTGTGGTGGTGGCGTAGCCGGCAATCTGCGGGCCGAAGCCGGGAACGCTTGCCGTGGTGGCGTTCAGCGTGTTGTTGGGGTAGGGCTCGTGATAACCGTGGCTACCCACGTAGGCGACCGTGATCTTACTTCTGCTGTCGATTGCCTGTTGCACCTGGAAGTTCCATTCCTGGTATTGCGGAGTGCGAAGCTTGGTCGGGAATCCAGTGATATTCGGCTGTGCGCCTCCCGCGGCCAGAAGCTGGCTTACGGTGAGGCCGTTGGCGAGGGAGGGAATTCCGAGTGCGGAATTTCCATTGCGGATGGTGTTCACGGTGTTGGTCACGGTGGTCGCAGCACCGGCGGGATCTCCCCAAGCCACAGGGCCGCCGCCAATGTCTGGTCCGAACAGGTTCACTCCCACGAGGTAAGGGACGTTGACGAACGAGTCGGTGATGAACGCCGGGAAAGCGTCATAGAAAATTCCGATGCCGCCGCTGACCACCGTGTTGCTGTTGGCTCGGGGCGACCAGGTAAAACCGAAGCGCGGAGCGAAATTGATGCTGTCGACGGACCCGAACGCGTCTCTTCGTCCCGTGAGCAGCGCCTGGTCATACGGCGTGTTTACGCCCTGTGTCTTGATCTGTGAAAAGGGAGCGCTGGGCAAGGTGAAGCAGTTCGTGTCACAAGTGGGATTGAAGTTGTGCTCCGCGCGCAAAGCAAAAGTCAGCTTCAGTCGAGCCATGACAGACCACTCGTCCTGCAGGTAAACGCCGAGGCCGCCGGTGTTCATGGGCGCGGTGGGATGAAGCGGATTGTTCTGGGCGTAGATGGAGGCATTGCCGCTAAAGAAATCGCCGAGCCCGGAATAGACCAACGGAGTCACTAGTTCAGAGGCGTCATAGTTGGTGATGTCGTAGCGCCGGAAGTTGACGCCGACTTTGAAGCTGTGACGTCCGAGGGTCTTGGCGAAATCGTCCACGAGTTGCGCTTGCGTGACGTTGCGGCCTTGCGGGAACGCAAAGTTCTCAGCGTTTAAGCCGGTCGCGGAAGGCAGACCAAAGGGGCTGGAAACGCCGACGGTGGTTCCCACGAACATGGCGTAGGGAAAGGGGGAAGTGGCCTGGTTGGTATTCTCGATGAAAATCGCGCGGTAGTAACTGACAGCTGCGACGAACTGGTTGCTGGCGCTGCCGCTGAAGGTGTGCGACCAGTTCAGACTGTTGTTGTATTCGGGCTGGTAGCTGGCGGCGGAAAACGCAGCGGGATCGATCGGGTCGGCGTAAGTGGCTTGCGTACCGGTGTCAATGTCGAAACGGAAAAACAGACGGTCTTTGGTTCCGAAATTCTGATCGAAGCGGCCGATCAGGAGCGTTTCTTTCGCGGGCAGGGCAGGGCTGGCGCTGTAGGACTGTAAGCAGCCGGTAGTGGCAGTTGCGGTGGGGCCGTTGTCAATCTGCGCTCCGGTGAGAGGATCGATGCAGCTTTGGCTGGCCGCGATGGCGGCACCGTTCTTGAAGCCAGGAGCAGCTTCCCAGATCGCTGCGGCTTTCCCGTAGGTAGCGATTGTGGCGGCGGATGCTCCGGCGGCCGGCAGGCCGATATTGACGGTGTCATTCAGAAATGCGGTGGTCGGCGTATACACGGTTGTTGTTGAGGGGACGATGTAACGAATGCCTTCGGTGTCGATAAAGAAAAAAGTCTTGTCTTTTTTGATCGGTCCGCCGAAAGAAGCCGCCCACTGGTTGTTGTTGGCAAAAGGACGAGGCTGCTGCGGCTGGAAGAATGTGTTGAACCAGTCGTTCGCATCCAGCAGGCGTCCGGTCCACTGGTATTGAACGTTGCCGTGGTAGTTATTGGTGCCACCCTTGCTCACCAGGTTGACCTGAGCTCCCGCTTGTTGCCCGTACTGGCCGGAGTAGGCGTTGGTGACGACGGTTGCTTCGTCGATGCTGTTTTTCCCGAGCATCAGGTTGGTGGGACCGGAGTTGTTCAAGTTGAGGAACGGGTCCATCTGATTTTCGCCGTCGACCGTGAAGACGTTCGAGGTGGCGGGCAAGCCATTCGCGGTGAAGTTGCCGTACATGCCGCCGCTGTTCATGACAATTCCCGGCGCGGTATAGGCGACGGCGGTCAGGTCGTTGCCCCCGTTGGGCAAGTTCTCGACGAGGTTGCGATCGAACGAGGTGGACATGTCGGCAGCTTCCGTGTCCATGAGCGGTGCTGAGGCGGAGACTTCCACCGTGGTTCCGGCCGCACCTACTTCGAGCTTGGCATTGACCACGGTCACCTGACCAACATTCACCGCTGCCTTGCTCCCAAATTGCTTGAAGCCGGCGGCGGCGATGACAACCTCATAGTTTCCCGGGTCGGCCAGGGGAAACTGGTAAATGCCCTGCGCGTTAGTGGAGGTTTGGCGCGAGTAACCTTTGTCCAAGTTTTTCAACGTGACGGCAGTGTTGGCGAGGACGGCGTTCGACGCGTCGGTAACCGTTCCGCTGATGGCGCCTTCGGTTGCACTCTGCGACAGCAGCACGCCCGGTAGCACAAGGGGCAACACCGCTGCCAAAACAAATAGCCTGATCGATGTGTTCAATCGCATTGTTGATCTCCACTTGTTAAGTGCACTGGCTGACACCGTTCTGACTGGCAGTGTCTAGTGCAGTCGCAGGACCACCTGCAACGAGTTTTGCGGTGTGAGTTACGGCAAGACAAAAGGAAGGTGCGGTCCTACAAATCCGAATATTGGGCAGACGGGATTAGGATTTGCGGTTTGAGCCATCTGGTGGGTCTGTCCGTAGAAATCAGCGGCGCATCTACCAGAAAGCGAATGTTGCCAATGAATGTCTACGAAAAAACGGAGGTATTGTTTTGGCGAGACTTCTGTGTTATCTCCAGCGTGCGTCCTCCGGGCTGTTGCCGAACGAGTTTGGTGCAGGTCGCATTTGTCTGAGGCCACACCTCATGCAAGTATGCTCGAAGCGTTTGCCTGTAGTTCTGTATCTCTATCGTCCGGGGATGTGGCGAGGGGAATAAAATGCGGAGGATGAAGCCGAAAGAATTTCGGCCGGTGGTTCGCGCGTACGGCCTGTCGATTGCCGTGTGGTGCGGGCTTTCCTTGTTGACGGGCGTGCAGTACCGCGTCTTCGACAAGGCGATGAACATAAACTCGTCTCTGTTCGACATGCTGCTGCTGGCAGAATCACGGGGCTTTTCTTTTGCTCTGCTGACGCCGCCGATCTTTTATCTGGCGCGTCGCTCGATCGGCGGGGCGCGAAATCGGTTTCGCTATTTGTTGATCTATTGCCTCGGCGTAGGGCCCTTCATGCTTCTGTATGCATGTATCCGGTGGACGATTTTGCCGCCATGGGATGCGGCACTGCAGCAATATGTCCCACGAACGAAGCACGGGCCGCTGGAGCTGATTCATTCGGGATTCGCCGATCAAATCACGATGTATATCGCGATCGTGGCGGCCGCACACGCTTACTGGTACTTCGAAAAGCTGCGTAAGCAGGAGATGGAAAACGTCGACTTTCAGCGGGCTCTGGCCGCGAGCGAGCTCCAGGCGCTCAAGATGCAGCTCCATCCTCATTTTCTTTTTAATACACTGCATGGCATCTCGACGTTGATTGACACCGACCAGGGCAGCGCAAAGAAAATGGTGGTTAAGCTTTCCAGCCTGTTGCGGGGCACGCTGGAGCACAGCAGTTCGGATCTGATTCCATTGCACGAAGAACTGAAGTTTGTGAGAGAGTACCTCGATTTGGAAGCGATGCGCCTGGGAACGCGTCTCAACGTGGAGTGGTCGATCGATGCCGGCACGGGGACGGCCCTGGTTCCGCAGTTGATTCTGCAGCCGCTGGTGGAGAATGCCGTTCGGCACGGGATCGCGTGCTCGCGCGACGGTGGCTGGGTGGAGATTAGATCAAGGAAGCGAGCCGGGGTCCTTGAACTTGGCATTCGCAACAGCATTGGAGGCAAACGCACGCCGGGCCTGGGAGTTGGCTTGAGAAACACGGAGGCGCGCCTGAGATACCTGTATTCCGACGAGGCGACTTTTACTTTCGCCGAAGCTGATGACCACACGGCGACCGCGACACTGCAGTTGCCGGCTTTAGGCTGCGACCCGATGGGAACGGAAATGGAAGAGGGAACCCATGCGCGTGCTGATCGTGGATGACGAGCCGCTGGCTCAAACCGCTTTGGCAAACGTCCTGGCAGCAAGAGTGGACGTGGAGCATTTTGATTCAGCCAACGATGCGGTCGAGGCGATCGAGAAACTGGCGACGGAGTCCTATGACGTTTTGCTGTTAGATATCAACATGCCGGAGTTGTCGGGGACAGAACTCGCAGATCAACTCAGGGGAAGAAACCCGCCACTGCCCTCCATTGTGTTTGTAACCGCGCACGATGAATACGCGATTGCGGCTTTTGAAAAACACGCCGTAGACTATGTGCTGAAGCCCTTCTCGAACGAACGAATCGGAGAGGCGTTGGACCGGGCCGTGCAAAGGGCCCAGGGCGAGCGCGCCTCGAAATTGATTGAAGCCTTGCCCCAGCTGCAAAAGCTGGCTCGTCCGCAGTATTCGAGGATCGCGATTAAATCGAAGGGCCGCATTCTGTTCATCAATCCCGGCGATGTGGTCGCGGTGCAAGCGGAGGGCAACTATGTGCTGCTGCAGCGGGAGTCGGGATCGTATCTGCTGCGGGAATCGATTTCGGTTGTCGCGGAGAAGCTCAGGCCTTACGGGTTTATTCGAATCCATCGCTCGGTGCTGGTGAATGCCTCGTTCGTCGAAGAGATCAAACCGTATGTAACGGGGGAATACGGTTTGCGGGTGAAAGGCGGAAGGGAATACACGGTGACGCGCACTTACAAGAAGAATCTTAAGTCGCTGGCGGAATTCTGGATTGGGGGCGGGGCGTTTCTTGCTGAGTAGCGGACGTCGATGTCTATTTTTGTGTTTGCTCTGCGTGTACTGTATTTCCACAATATGCGATCGCAACGGCTGATACTCCCTTCGCATTAGGGACGAAGCGTTTCGCCGATTTATAATCGGCGGTCGTTGGCGGAAGTTACGACGCCGCGCGACTGGAGGCCATTTACACAATGTCAGAAAGCAAAGTGATCGCGAATCAGAAGACGATTATCAAGAATCAGAAGACCATCATCGCCAATCAGGCTGAACTTCGGGCGAATCAGACCGCCATCAAGAAGAACCAGGCCAGTATTTTGAAGAATCAGACGGGCATTCTGAAGAACCAGGGCGCACTTAAAACGATTGTCGAGAATCAAAAAGAGATTCTCGCGAGACTGAGCAAATGATTAGCTTACTAAGAGCCGGTGATCAATTTTATTATTGTGGAGAGGCCGTCGTCGAAGAATGAACGGGTGCGGGCCTGGCAAAGACAATCGGCTGCGCCGAAATAATTCCTTTACCTTCTTTCAACGTGATGAACTGATCCGGCTTGACGTCTGGAATAGTGTCTTTCTGGCCGCTCGGCCAAATAATCTCCAGGCTCACGGTCTTGCCGGGTTCGGGCTTGCCGAGGCCGAAGGTGAGCGGCAGCTCGCTTTGGGATAAATAGCTGGAACCTGTTTTCACCATGCCAAAAAGACGGGCTCTTTTGCTGGTCTTTACCGTAACCTTCGCGCCAATGCCGTCGCGGTTCGACCGCGTGCCCACGGTTTTCACTCGCAGCATGTCATTCTGGTTTCCGTTATCGTTGCGCAGCAAGCGTGCCGGGCCGTTGTTGGTGGTAATCAATAAATCCAGATCGCCGTCGTTGTCAAAATCTCCATAGGCCGCGCCTCGACCCACGATTGCTCGTTGCAGCGCGGGGCCAAGTGTCGCGGTGACCTCTTCAAATTTATTCTTGCCCAGGTTCCGGAAGAGGTGGGGCGGTTGCGCATACTTGACGTTGGGCTGCACCACACTGATGTCGTCGGAGACGTGGCCGTTAACGGCGAGAATATCGGGAAGGCCGTCGAGATCATAGTCAAAAAAGAAAGTGCCGAAGGTAAGGGACTTCGTCGATATTCTCTTAAGGCCTGTAGCGGGGGCTTCGTCCGTAAACAAGCCCGAGCCGTCGTTGTGGTAAAGCGCCATCCCCTCGTTGGTGAAGTTGCCGATCACCAGGCTCTGCCATCCGGAGTCATCGTAATCGGAGGCATCGGTGCCCATGCCGGCGCGCACCGTGCCGGCTTCGCTATAGGCCACACCCGCAGCCACGGCGACATCTGTGAAAGTGCCGTCGTGATTGTTGTGATAGAGCTTGTTGGGCTCGGTGTCGTTGGAAACGAAAAGATCGAGCCAGCCATCGTTGTCATAATCCAGCAGCGCGACGCCGAGGGCTTTGCTCGTAGGATCGTAAAGACCGGCGCGCCGCGTCACGTTCTCGAATGTTCCGTCGCCCTTGTTGTGAAACAGAGTGGAGCTTTGTCCCTTGTATCTCTGCGGAGTGCAATAAGACTTGTTCTTGTTATCGAGCGAACAGTATTGATCGGTCTCGATCGACCAGTCGATATAGTGGGCGACGAAAAGATCCAGCTTGCCGTCGTTGTCGTAATCGAACCAGACAGCGCTTGCGGAAAATCCTGGATCGGAGACGCCTGCTTTCGCGGTTACGTCAGCGAACTTGCCATTCCCAAGATTGCGGAAAAGATGGTTGGAACCCACCGTGGTGATGTAGATATCGACGTTGCCGTCGTTATCAAAGTCGCCGACCGCGCAGCCGAGTCCGTACATTTCAATCGCGAGTCCGGCCTGCCGCGTTACATCGGTGAAGGTTCCGTCTCGATTGTTGTGATAGAGAGCGGGGAAGGACTTGCCAGACTTATGTCCGGGCCAGTCCATTGAATTCACCAGCAAAATATCCTGCCAGCCGTCGTTGTCGTAATCGAGAAAGCACGCGCCACTGCCCATGGTCTCAGGAAGATATTTCTTTCCAAACGCGCCGCTATTGTGTTTGAAGTGGATGCCGGCCTGAGTCGTTACATCTGTGAATTCGATTGGGCTCGAAGGGCGAGAAGGAATAGCTGTCGCTTCCGGCAATGGAGATGCAGGGTGAGATGCTGGTGGCGTGGGAACAGGCACTTCTGCCACCGGAGCAGCTTTGGGCTCGCTGGGTTGCTTTTGGTGACAGCCCGACAATGCCAGGAGAGCAGCCAGGAGAAAAAGAACGACCCCGCGCCGTGGAAGTAACAATTGAAGATTTCTCTCGCGAAGAATCACTGCGCCACCATCGGTGCCGCGACGTGCGCGCGGCGCGAATCCAGCCAAATCTCGACCAGCATGGCAGTTGGACCTACGATGAAGAGAGCATAAAAAGGCGCATAGACAACCTGGTACAGGCGGAGCACCATCTCCAACAGCGCCACCAGGAACACGACGACGCATTGGCCGCGTCGCGACCGGACCGTGGTTTTTGGATCAGTGATCATGAAGAAGATAAACAGTTGATACATAGGACCGGTGATGGGCGCGATCTCCGATTGCCAGGGGCTGCCCGTCATCCAGCTTCGCATAAATGCGAACACGACGAATGATGCGACATAAATGCCCGTGATGTGAAATCGCCGCAAACGCCAGATGATGACCGAACCAAGCGCCCAGATCACCAGCATAGGCAAGAGATAATTGCCCCACTGGATGCTGAGCGTTGCCACGGTTTCGGCAGCCAGAAAAAGCATTACGGAGATGCCGAAGTTGGAGGGATTCCAGATATGGCGGCCCTTCACGCGCAACACATACTTGGAAGTGATCGAGATCGCGCTGCACAGCGCGTAGGGCCAGAACGCCGGCGAACGAACCAGGATGCCGACGCTGATGCCCGTGATGTAAGCACTGGCAGGATGCAGCCATTTGTGAAAGAAAATGCGCCCAAGCACGAGTTCGAGCGCAATGCTTGTAACGATTGCGAGCAACGTTTTCTGGTAACTCTCTAGAATGCCGAATGACAGGTGCCCGGCCAGAAGAATGCAGGTGATGAAAGCGGGCGCGATGTAGCGGTTATCCAGGCTGAAAAGGGTTCTCCGGTGGCCGGGCGCCTGAGGTGCCTCGCCTTGCGATTGCGCAGAGATTGGCGCACCGATCTGCTGGCTCACGCGGGCTCCTTCATCTTGAGCAACTGGTTCGCTGCGGGCTTGTCGATGGTCTGAATTGTGCCGGAGGGCCAGCGAATTATGGCCTTGTCGATCTGTGGGTTTGTGCCCAGGCCGAAATGCAAACGCCGGTCGTTTTCGGCGGCGAAACCGCTGCCTCCGGAAACTTCTTGCAATTGCTTTTGACCATTCCAGAATAATGTGACCTGGGCGCCGATTGCACTGCGGTTGCTACTTGTTCCTTCCAATTCGAACTCGATCCAATCGTTCTGGGGCACGACCGTGTTCTTGTAAAGCAGCAAGGGTCCGTTCTGGTTGGCAACCACGACGTCGAGCACACCGCGATTCCACAAATCGACTAGCGCAACGGAACGTCCGTCGTAAATATCGGTTGCGCCTACGGCCTGGGCGACATCGACAAACTTGCCGGCACCATCGTTGAGCCAGACTCGTTTGCTTTGATAGCCTGACAAACTGCGTCCGTCAAATGCGGGCCAGTTTTTCGCGTCGCCGATGATGGTGCTGTTTCCGCCGGCCACTTTCGAGAAGTCATACCAGTAACTGCGATTCCTGTCGAGCGAGATGTAGCCGTTCGTCAGATACAGGTCGAGGGTTCCGTCGTTATTCAGATCACCGAACTGCGCGCCGAAGCTCCAGCCGCCAAGTTCTACGCCGAAGTCGCGCGCCAGATTCTGATACTTAATGGCATCGCCCGCAGAGCCTTCTTCCGGCACCCATAAATTATTTCCCTGGATGAGGATCCCGTCCTCCGAAATGTTGGACACGTAAACTGCATACCGGCCCTGATTGAGTATGTCGCCAAAGGCAGCATTCATGCCGCTCTTGGGGGCGAAGCCGACGCCTGTCTGTTCGCCGACTTCGTGGAATCGTTTGCCGTCATTGAAATAAAGTTCGGACACTCCGTAATCATTCGCGACAAATAAATCAGGGTGTCCGGTTCCGCGCAGATCTGCCGCGGCGGCGGCCAGGGCCCAGCGGCGGCTGTTGATGCCAAGTTTCGAACTGACCTCTTCGAACTTGCCGTTGCCGAGATTGTGAAATAAATATTTGCGGCCTCCGTTTTTCGCATATTCGAAACTCTCGGGCATGATCCGCGTCGTGCTGAGATGCCAAAGGTCGATATTTTCCGAATAGTAGCCGCCGACGAAAAGGTCGAGGAGTCCGTCACCGTCGTAATCGAACCAGATTGCCGTGTTCGCGTTGATCCACGGGGGCAGGCTTGCCTGCTCGGTTACGCGCGTGAAACCATGGCCTTGATCGTTGTGAAATAACTCAGGTCGCCCCCACTTGATCAGGAACAAATCTTCATATCCGTCGTTGTCATAGTCGCCCCAGACCGCGCCGGTGGAAACTCCGGTGCCGGGCTGGTTAACATCGGCGATGCCCAGCTCGCCGGCAACGTCTTTGAAGGTGCCATCATGCATGTTGCGATAGAGGGCGTTCTTACTGCCGATGGCGCTGTTCGTCACGTAGATGTCAGGCCAGCCGTCGCGATCGAAATCGACGATCGACACGGATGCTCCCATCGAGGCGACTTCCGGCATGATGGGATCCAGCCTTGGATCGAGCTTGGGAGACTGATGGATAAAATTAATGCCGGCCGCACGCGAGATTTCTTCGAGATAGAATCCGTGCCGAGCTAATGCGGTCATCGCGTCGGCCTTCGATCTATCGGCTTCACGGCCGGCCGAAATCCGCCTGATAAGGAAAGGCGTAGCCAATAGCGCTACAAAAAAGACGCCGACCAGAACTCTTGCGATCCGGTTGCCTGTCATTTCCCGTTTGCACCCCGACCGGGTTCATCCCGGTCGGGATCATCCCTTAATGCGTTCTTGAAAACTTCAGGAGTGACATAGCGCGTGTGGTAAGTTTTCCAGTCGTCGGGATGTTGCCGGTAGACCCACTCATCCTCAAGGCTGCCGGGCCGGGTCGTGTATTCATTCTTCGCGTGATAGGGCAGAGGCAGCACTGTTTTCGAGAAAGTAGAATTGTAGTCGCCGTCTTTGATCCAGCCGTCGCCGACGATTACGAAATCGCGCACCCAGCCCGCGGCCGGTGGCGGCTGCTCGGCAAAGCGCAGGGACAGTTCGTCGCCTGAATTGACAATCACGTAACGATCGTCGATGTGGTCAACGAGTTCGCGGACGTCGCCATAACGTG